>OWKP01000043.1_pt1 | contig 100660 bp, 74 predicted proteins | sample 1732991 | NCBI WGS metagenome assembly OWKP01 (sample SAMN05065777, study PRJEB22554) | human gut metagenome | biome: ENVO:2100002; feature: ENVO:00000062; material: ENVO:00002003 | host: Homo sapiens | place: USA
AGCTCTTTCACAATAAGTTAATTATTTACTGTCTAACTTTTGGGGTGCACTTCATGAGCGAGCATCCTCTTTTTTGTTGTATAGTGAAGACTATGCAGATATTTTCCGCGATATCCGGCATCATAAACGAAAAAGTTATAACTTTGATTACATTTTCAATTCCGACTAAAATGAGTAAACTTATGAAAGCGTTTTTTGCAGGTATTTGCCTGTTCTTTTCCACTCTCGTTTCCTGTCAGCAGAAAGGAGAGGATTTCGAATCCGTTTCGACGGATGAGTTTGCAACATTGATAGCTGATCCCGATATCCAGCGATTGGATGTACGCACGGTTGCCGAATATTCGGAAGAACATATTCCGGGCAGTATCAATATCAATGTGTTGGACGAACAGTTTGCTGTTATAGCAGACTCTACACTTCAAAAGGATAAACCGATAGCTCTTTATTGCCGTAGCGGAAAGCGCAGTAAGAAAGCCGCTACTATCTTGAGCCGGAAAGGCTATAAGGTTTATGACCTTGATAAGGGCTTTATCGGTTGGAAAGAGGCCGGGAAAGAAACGGAGAAATAGTTTATCCCTCTATTTTTGATTTTGTACTTTTGGTACATTCAAAATACCGTTACACTTATGGCTTATGTTTTTCTTCATCCCACAATTGCGGGACGAAGAAAAACATAAGCCATAATAAGATTTTGTATCGTATATAAGCGTATCATCCATAAGAGATACGGAGATTACGACTACGGGAAAGTACTATTTATAAACCTTCTATCAGACGTTTCAACACGACTGTTGCAGAAATCTCACGGTTGGCCGCTTCCGGTATCACAATAGATTGAGGACTTTCAATCACATCATCCGTTACAATCATATTACGGCGTACCGGCAGACAATGCATGAAATAAGCGTTGTTGGTTACGGCCATTTGGCGGTCGCTTACGGTCCAGTCACGGTCTTTACTCAGTATTTGTCCGTAGTTGTCGCCGGTATAGGCAGCCCAGTTTTTGGCATATACGAAATCTGCACCTTCAAAGGCCTTCATCTGGTCGTATTCCACGCGAGCGTTACCCACGAATTTCGGATCGAGTTCATAACCTTCGGGATGAGTAATGACAAAATCGTAGTCCGTGGCATTCATCCATTCTGCAAAGGAGTTGGGAACGGCTTGCGGCAACGGACGAGGATGCGGAGCCCATGTCATAACAACTTTGGGACGTGCCGTTTTCTTATATTCCTCAATGGTAATAAGGTCTGCAAAACTTTGCAGCGGATGGCGTGTGGCGGCTTCCATAGAGAATACCGGACGACCGGAGTATTTGATAAACTGATTCAGTATAACTTCATTATAATCGTATTCACGGTCTTCAAAGCGGGCGAAAGAACGCACGCCGATAACATCGCAGTAGCAGCCCATTACGGGGATGGCCTCCAGTAGATGTTCCGGTTTGTCGCCGTCCATGATGACACCGCGTTCGGTTTCCAGTTTCCATGCTCCTTGGTTGATGTCCAGTACAATGACATTCATGCCCAGGTTCAGGGCGGCTTTTTGAGTACTGAGGCGGGTACGCAGACTTGAGTTGAAGAATATCATCATCAGTGTCTTGTTACGTCCCAGTTCTACATATTTGAAACGGTCTTTTTTGATTTCGAATGCTTCGTCCAGTGCAGTTTTCAGATTACCGATGTCCTGCACGCAAGTAAAGTTCTTCATACTTTTTTTAGTGATTAATCGTTATTACTTTCTTACCTGTCCTTCTCCTTCAATAATCCACTTGTAGGTGGTGATTTCTTCTAAAGCCATAGGGCCGCGTGCATGCAGCTTCTGTGTACTGATACCAATCTCCGCACCCAATCCGAACTGTGCGCCGTCTGTAAAGGAAGTAGGAGCATTGACATAGACGCAAGCGGCATCCACTTCGCGGCAGAACCAGTCGGCATGTCCCTTATCTTCGGTTACGATACACTCGCTGTGCTTGGAACCATACTGTTGTATATGCGCTATGGCGCTGTCTATGCCTTCAACTATTTTCACGGCCATTTTATAGTCCAGAAATTCTGTACCGAAGTCCTCTTCAGTGGCTTCTTTCAGCAGTTCGGCTGGATAGTGGCCTTGCAAAGAGGCATATGCAAACGGGTCTGCGTAGATAATTACGTTGCTTTCCTGCAACGGCGCACAGAGCGCAGGTAGGTCTTTCATGCGGTCACCGTCTACGAGCAGACAGTCCAAAGCATTGCACACGCTGACGCGGCGTGTCTTGGCGTTGTTGACGATAGCTGCCCCTTTCTTTACATCCCCGTAGCGGTCGAAGAAGGTGTGGCATATACCTGCACCGGTTTCTATCACCGGGATAGTCGCATTTTGGCGGACAAAGTTGATAAGATTGCTACTGCCGCGAGGGATAATCAAATCTACATAGCCGTTGGCATGCAGTAATTCTGCGGTAGCTTCACGGTTGGCGGGTAACAGTTCCACGATGTGCAGGTCTACTTCAAATCGTTTCAGCACATCGTGTATCACGCTGATAATGGAGAGGTTGGAATAGTTCGCATCACTTCCGCCTTTCAGTATGCAGGCATTACCGCTCTTGAAACAGAGTGAAAACACATCGAAACTGACGTTAGGACGTGCTTCGTAGATGATTCCGATTACTCCGAAAGGTACACTTATACGTTTTATTTTCAGTCCGTTGGGCATCACTCCCTGTTTTTGTACGCGTCCTATCGGTGAGGGTAGTTTGGCAACCTTGCGGATGTCGTCTGCAATGCCTTTCAAGCGCTCTGCCGTCAGCATTAAGCGGTCGTACTTCGGATTGGAAATATCCATACGTTCCAGGTCTTTCCGGTTCTCGGCGAGAATAAACTCTGTTCTTTCCTCAGCTGCATCTGCAACGGCCAGCAATATCTGGTTAATCTTTTCGTCGTTCAGCGCCAATAGCTTGCGACTGGCATACTGTACGGCGGAAAAAGTCTTTTTTAAATCCATTTTTTGTGATTTATTAATTGATACTTCTGCAAATGTAGTGATTATAATCGGTATTAATCGGACTTATTCTATATAAAGATAGTCATAATGCACCACAGGCTTCTTACCATGTTTTCCCATAGCCTCGCGAGCTTGCTCCGAACTGCAATTGGCTTTGCCCACGCCCACCGGATTTCCTTCAAAGTCTATGATACGCACAATGTCGTCCTTTTCAAATTCGCCCCGCACATCAATGATGCCTATGGGAAGAATACTGACAGCCTTGTCGGAAGTAAGCACCTGTGTGGCGCAATCGTTGATGTGCAACTCTCCTTTGGCAAAACCCTCGCTGTGAGCTATCCACTTTTTTACACTGGACACAGGCTGGGGAGAGGGAATGAAGCGGGTGTATTTCAATGAGGAATGAGGAACGAAGGATGAAGAATTGGGTTGTACTGTCATATCGGATGAAGGTTCTTCATCTTTCATTCTTGATTCCTCATTTCTCAGGATATTGACAAGGATATTGTCACGTTTGCCGTTGGCGATGATAACTGTAATTCCTTCATCGGCCACCTTACGGGCAATATTGGTCTTGGTAAGCATACCGCCGCGCCCGAAACTGGATTTGGAAGTCTGTATGTATGAGGACAGGTCTTTACCATGCTCTATCTCCCGAATGACTTCTGATGAAGGGTCAGCCGGCGAGCCGTTGTAGATACCGTCGATATTGCTGAGGATTATCAGGGCTTGCACATCCATCATGGAGGCTATCAGTCCGGAAAGCTCGTCATTATCGGTGAACATCAGTTCGCTGACGGAAATAGTATCGTTCTCGTTGACGATAGGAATCACTCCGTTTTCCAACATTACGGTCATGCAGTTCTTCTGATTGAGATAGTGACGGCGGGTGGCGAAGTTCTCTTTCATGGTGAGCACTTGTCCCACAGGAATACCGTGTTCACGGAATAGTTCGTAATAGCGGTTGATAAGTTTGGCTTGCCCCACAGCAGAGAACAGCTGGCGTTGGTCTACGCTATCCAGCTTTTTGGTGGGATGTATCTCGCTTCGTCCCGATGCTACGGCTCCGGAAGAAACGAGGATAACTTCTACGCCTGCTTTGTGCAGTTCTGCCACTTGGTCTACAAGGGCGGACATACGGGTTACGTCCAATGTGCCATCACGGCGTGTCAATACATTGCTGCCTATTTTGACAGCAATTCTCGTTAGTTGTTGTTCCATATTTGTGTGTTTCCCGGTGTGGGAAGTTTAATCTCCGTCTTCTTTCTTTTCGTATGAGCGAACAACCTCCATGGCTGCTTCATAATTCGCTTCATTGACGAGCACTGCTACATCGACAGCAGTCTCGGGCAGGACGATGTTGACTACCATCCCATCTTTCAAGGTTGATTCGATGTCATTGTTTCCCAGCAAACTTTTTACAAGTTCGGCTTCCCAAAGCGATCCTTTGAACACTTCGATGAGCTTGCTTTTATCTTCTTCTTTCATAATGGTATGAATTTAGAGTTCTTGTTTTACAAATATAACAAGTTTTTTCGGTTTAATGTTTAATGTCAGGCAATTTGTGCCTACAACTCGATACGCTGTACCGTGACCGCCTCATTCAGAAAGATAGATGCAGATTCGACGAATTTCTCTTCCGCCTCTGTGGTATAATAAGTGCATTCGCCGCCTTGTGTACATTTTGCATCTATTTCGGGATGACGGCGGAGATAATCTTTCAAACTGTCCGCCACTAATTTTCCCTGTGATACTATGGTGATACCATCAGGCATATATTGCCGGATTTTAGGCAATAGTATCGGATAATGTGTACAGCCCAAAATAGCGGTGTCTATCTCCCGGTCTTTGGCCAGAAGTTCGTTTATATATTTGCGGATGAAGTAATCCGTTCCGTCTCCTTGCGCTTCGTTGTTCTCTACAAGTGATACCCATAGCGGGCAGGCCTCTCCGCTGACTTTGATGTCGGGGAAAAGTTTATGTATTTCCAAAGGATAGGATTCGGACTTGATGGTTCCGCCTGTGGCAAGAACTCCGACGTGCCGGCTACGGGTTATATTACCGATACATTCCACAGTAGGGCGGATAACGCCCAATACGCGGCGTGCCGGGTCGAGATGTGGCAAATCGTTTATCTGGATACTACGCAGAGCTTTGGCGGATGCCGTATTGCAGGCAAGAATTACCAGGTGACAACCCATTTCAAACAGTTTTGTGACTGCCTGTAATGTAAATTCATAGACAACTTCAAACGAACGTGTTCCGTAGGGAGCGCGGGCATTGTCACCCAGATAGACATAATCGTATTCCGGTAGGGCTTCCCGTATTTTGCTCAGGATAGTAAGCCCACCGTATCCGGAATCGAATACACCGATAGGACCGGGACTGGATGGTAGTTTTTGTTTCATACAATCTTTCTGACGCTAAGAGTATAGTGTGCAGCAAAGATAATGTAATTTGTGAGGATAGGGCACGGATTGCACAAATTTTGTGATACTGCAATTCTACCTTTTGCCGTTCCGTCTTTAATTCATGCTTTACATGAGGAGATTCCTAATTAAGTATCCCCATCACATGTGCTCATGTGACGGGGACAGTTTAAATTAATTACAGCATCAGAATTCGAGCTGCAATCTCATTTGCAATGTGTGTAAATTCTTGTCATATCTGAAAGCATCGCTGTACTGTTGGTCCAGATGCGCATAAGAATAGTTGACTTTCATAGCGATATTGTGTGTGAAATAGTAGTTTACTCCTACTGTAAAGGTGTTGGCTACACCACCTACGACGGAGGTATTGGCCATACCCCAACTCGCCATCATCTCATTGGAGTAGAATTTACCGTTCATGAAGATGCTACCCGGCTCGATATAGTTGAGGTCGGTATGGTTGTAACGGGCAATCAGTTCGAGAGAATTTCTGCCGGGACGGTTCATCAAGGCATCTACCTTGTTGTAACGGTAGTCACCGCCACGAATCAACCAACCTGCCTGTACTTGATAGCCGCTGAATTCCGCGTTGGTATCAGGACCGAAAAATGACTTGTAGATTTCCGGTGTAGGGGTAAAGGTACCCATAAGTGTACCGAGTGATGTTTGGAAGTTATAATCCCAGTCTCTTTCGCGTACATACTTTCCATGTGTATATTCGCCTGTCAGATAAAGATTTCTCCAAGTAGCCAATCCCTCTATATTATACTTGAGAGTCTGTTTAACATTATTGACTTTAGAATAGAGCATGTTTGTCTTATCAATGGCGGATTCCAGTGAAGACGCAAGTATCACGGAGCGGTTATAGTCATCATTGCCATTGGCGAACCCGTTGGCGTCAGGAATACGATAGCTGAAAGCTCCACCGGCATGAACAGCCCAATCTTCACCGGTGTAACGAGCCAGCAAACGAGCTGTTACGCCCCAACCCATATCACCATTGGAATGAGACTTACCTATTTTCTGAGAGAAAATTCCACCTTCGCCCCATAGATAGTTACTGTAATGACGGTAGGAAACTCCCAAAGCACGTCCGGGTGCGAAGGCTTCGTTGGTGGCGGACTTATTGATAAAGTTATAGTCGAATGTACTGGCTATGTTTTCAGCAGAAAACGGTTCGGCAAAATGACCGACGCGCAAGAAGCCGGCACGGTCTGTGTGCCAACGCAAATAGGCATCTTTGATAGATACGCCGGAAGCAAAGTCAATATCGAACTTCACATCAAGTTTACTACCCAATTTGGAGAAGATACGTATACGGGCCGAAGACAGATCGGCACCTGAACTGCGGTCTGTATAGTCATCGATGTAATATGCACCGTCTACCGCTAATCGTCCGCCGACGCGGAAACTATACTGTCCGTCCTGAGATTTGAATGTCACTAAACCGTCATCCATATAAGCATTGAGTTCTGTCTGTGCCTCAGTGGGCTTCGTTTGCCCCCAGCTCTGTGTACTCAGCAGAGCGAAAGCCAGTAACGGGAAAATATATTTCTTCATGATTGTCTTTATTATAATTGGTTGATATTTAGTAGCCTAACTCATCAAGCACTTGCTGTGCGGTCTTTGTACCTTTACCGGCATGTCTGTTACGGGTCTGGTCACGGAAGTAGTTCTTACCTGCGTCCTTGTATTTTTGCATTGTATCGTTATAATACCGGATACATAAATCTGTCAGGTTGGTAAATGACATATCCAGATAGTTTTTATCTGCACCGCCTTCTCCCTTTGGATCACTCCAAGGACCTGTATAAGCCAAATATTGCTCATTGGTATTGAATGACCATGCATGAATATCCATGCCTGCCCGACGTATCATTTCTCCTTGCCATATTTTCAGACTGCTTGGATAACCGGTAACATAGTCAATATTGGGAGCCATAATCGTGGCACCGTTTTCAATAGCAAAGTTGATAAGGCGCGCATAAGTAGCAGGGGTCGATTCCATATCTGCATAGAGGTATGCATAAGGAATGGTACGCTTAAACACAGAATTGAAACTTTTGAGACTGGGATCGGAGAATGTCTGCAAAACGATACGTGCTGGTGTATTAGCAATATCAACCAACCCCGGTGTATTGTTTTTGTAAGGAACCCGTTTCAATTGGTTGATGTCGTCGTGATACCAGCCATATTCCACGAAGATATCATGTAAATCCTGTTCTACTCCACTGAAGAGTGACGGTGATTTGGTTTCCACGTAGATACCCGGGCGGTTACCATTGTCCGCTTCATCCTCTACATACTTAAAGTCATATTTAACTTTTCCATCGGGAAGCTGTATTTTGTCATACATGCGTTCGCCATAACGATGACCATCCAGTACACCATTGGTATCTTTACCCCAACGCTTAAAACGATAACCTTCCGCAATTTTAATAACATCTTGTACTGTGATAATCTCGAGTCCTCTGAATGATTCCCGCCACTGTTCCGGATTAGCATCCTTAAACCATGAACCGATATCAAGTTTCAACAGTTCTTCGTACGTAAAAGCGCTTACGTAATCGTTCTGACGATTGGGGTAGATAACTTCTACATCGGTTGTACGAAGTAAGCTTTCATCGTGGAGGGCGAGTACAACTCCATCTTTAGTACGCTGTACGTCACATTCAAGGTAGTCCGCGCCCATGTTACGCGCCCAGCGCATGGCGGCTTCACTTTCTTCAGGAGCCCAAAACTCGGTACCGCGATGGGCGATGATACAGTCTTTTGGAAGATAAGCCAGAATCTCTTTCTGTACATTACTTAAGGGTAGCAGTTCTGGGATGTCATTGGTTGAAAACCCATCCGTCCGTATATCATCGGAGCAGGATACAGAAATCAAACCTAACACGGAAACAAATGCTATTTTTACAAAGTGTTTCCCCAAGTGTGTGTAAAAGTGTTTTTTCATACTTTTGTCGATAGCGGTTCATTAACAGGATTAGTTCGGCGCATATTCCAATCCTGTCAATCAACCTGTGATTAATTAATACTATACAGTAAGTGCGCCATGCTTACCATGAAGGACGATTTTAAAATTCTAACGTTTGTTTCTTTCTGCAAGCAATGCTTTCTCGTCTTTATAAGTGAAAGACATCAATAAAATGGACAAGGCGCAGGCAATAAGCAGGAGTATGAAAGTCCAGTCCCAGCCTGCCATTTCGGCTACATAGCCGAGAACCACATTGGCAAGGATGGCTGTTCCGAAGAAGTACCCGAAGAACTTGGTACGGGGATAAAAGGTGATAGGATATAAAAAAAGGGTTAAGCTGCAAACAGCTTAACCCTTTCGATGAATTCCTCGTTTAGAGGTATGCGGTTTATTTGATACCGATGTTATTTGATACCGAGTTGTGTCTTAACTTTAGCGGTTACATCTACACTTTGTGCACCTACATAAGGTATCGGAGTACGAGCCAAGTCGAAGATATATATTACACCTTCAGCCTTACCTACCGCTTGGATGGCTTCGTCCAATTTCTTATAGATAGGAGCCATAGCGTCTTGCTGTGCCTTTTGCATAGACTGATAAGCTTCTTGTTGGAATTGTTCCTGGCGTTGTGCCATATCCTGCAATTCTTTCTGACGTCTTTCGGCAATGTTTTTCGGCAGTGAGTCAGCTTGTGCTAAGAATTCTTGATACTTCTTATTGAACTCTTCCTGAGTACGCTGCATTTCTGTTTGGTACTCTTTAGACATAGCATCCAGGTCGGCTTGAGCTTTTGTATATTCCGGCATGGTGATAATAACTTCTTGAGAGTTCATGTGAGCGAATTTAGTTTGCGCCATAGCTCCCAAAGGGAGAGCGAACATAACTACGAGCAGTGCGATTTTTTTAAGCATAATGTTTATTATTTATTTTGAATGATTATTCCTTGTATAGGATGCAAATGTATGAAATTAATTTGAATATCCTAATTTTGCAAGCACTTCATTGCTTATGTCAATACTTGGAGAAGCGAAGATGATGCTTGATGCGGATGCACGGTCTACTACTGCGGCGTAACCTTTCTGTGTGGATATTTCCTTTACGGCCTCATAAATTTCATCTTGAATAGGTTGCATCAACGCTTCGCGCTTTTTGAAAAGCTCACCTTCCGGGCCGAAGTATTTACGACGTAATTCCGCCGCAGATTTCTCTTTGGCAACAATTTCTTCTTCTTTCTTTGATTTTTGTGCTTCGGAAAGGGTTTTGATAGACGCCTGATAGCTGTCGTATAAACTCTTGGCTTCCTTGCCCAGCTTTTCAACTTCGCTTTGCCATTGTTTGGAAGCCTGGTTCAACTCATTGGTTGCACTTTGGTATGCCGGGATATTCTTTAAGATATATTCCATGTCAATCAGGGCAAACTTCTGTGCATTGGCTGTCATACCTACGGTAAACAGCAGAAACATGATTAATAAACTCTTTCTCATAACGTTCTGGTTTTAGTTAAACAAATTAGAACTCTTGTCCTAAGATGAAGTGGAACTGGCTGCCGCCGTACTCACTTCTTCCGAATACTTTGTCGAAACCGTAAGCCCAGTCGATACCCATCATACCAATCATAGGAAGGAAGATGCGGACACCGACACCGGCAGAACGTTTCAAATCAAACGGGTTGAATTTGTTTACATCTTGCCAAGCGTTACCGGCTTCAACAAAAGTCAACGCATAAATACTGGTACTTGTTTCCAGCATCAGCGGATATCTTAATTCCAGACCGAGACGTGTATATGCATAGCCTTCGTATCCATAAGGAGTAAGAGAGCTGTTTTCATATCCGCGCAAGGCAATACTTTCGGTTGCGTAGCTGGAATATCCTGTCATACCGTCGCCACCTACGTCAAAGGTTTCGAACGGAGATTTCTTATACTTGTTGTAGTGTCCCAACAAACCGAACTCTACGCGTCCCATCAATACCGGAGTGCGTTTTACGCTGATAGGGTCCATTAACGGGATGTATATTTTAGATTTGAATTTCCACTTGTGGTATTCTATCCATTTATGCATCTTGTTCATGTCGTCCTGACTGCTGGTACTGTATTTGCTGTAATCTGTACCGTCGAACAAGGAGTAGGGCGGTGTCAACTGTGCCGACAGCGAGAATTCGGAACCTTGACGCGGATAAATCGGATTGTCGATAGAGCTGCGTGACAAGGTGAGGTTTATACTCAGGTTGTTACACTTACCGTTGGTAACAGGGAAGTATTGCCAATCACTCAGGATGTAACGTTGGTAGGACAACTCTGCCGTAAATTGGAAGTAGTCATCCGGCCATTTCAGACGCTTACCGAACATCACGGCCAATCCCCACATCTGAATGGATTTGTCCGGGTCGTAATAGTTTTCGTAATTGTTATAGTTACCGTAGTTGTACATACCATAACCGTACATGCCGCTGTAATAGCTGTTGTAATAGTTATTCATGTACGCCGAATTATAGTAACGGCTGCTGATGTCTGTCTGACGAGAGTAGAACGCAGATACCGAGAACGCATTCGGACGTTTGCCGCCAAACCACGGGTCATAGAATGATACGCTGTATGACTGATAATATTTGGCATTGGTTTGTCCGCTGATAGTCAGCGTCTGTCCATCGCCTTGCGGCAGGATACCGCGATAGTTTTCACCCGGATGCAATAAGTTGGCAACGGAGAAGTTTGTGAACTTCAGGCTCAACTTACCGATGATACCCGTTTGTCCCCAACCGGCAGAGAATTCTACCTGGTCGTTTGCTTTGGAAACGAGGTCATAGCCGATATCTACCGTACCGTCTTCCGGTTTCGGCTGAATGTCCGGTTGGATTTGTTCAGGGTCAAAGTGTCCCATTTGCTGGATTTCACGCATGGAACGCATCAAGTCCTCACGGCTGAACAACTGTCCCGGACGGGTACGAAGTTCACGACGAACTACATTTTCGTATAGGCGGTCGTTACCATTGATGCTAATCTTGTTGATGGTAGCCTGGCGGCCTTCGAAGATACGCATTTCCAGGTCGATGGAGTCGCCTACGATATTAACTTCCACAGGGTCGAGCGAGTAGAAGAGATAACCGTTATTATAATAGAGGTTACCGATTGCATCTTCATCTGTGCTGGTACGTTCTTCCAATAACTTCTGATTGTAGACGTCACCTTTCTTCATGCGAAGCAGGAAATTCAATTGCTCGGAAGGATAAAGGGTGTTACCGACCCAGGTTACATTACGCAAGTAGTATTTCTGACCTTCTTCGATTTCCATGGAAATATCTACCGTACGGTCGTCATAAGGCTTGATACTGTCTTTTACGATCATGGCGTCACGATAACCCAATTCGTTGTACTTATCTATAATCAACTGTTTATCGGCTTCAAAGTTTTCTTCAACGAACTTCTTGGTGCGGAACAGGTTAAGGAGCTTTCCCTTTTCATTCGTTTTCTTCATCACGCGCTTTAGTTTCTTGGTGGTGATGGCCTGGTTACCGGTAATGGTAATCTTATGTACTTTTACTTTCTCCTTTTTGTCGATGTTGATGTCGACCAAGACTTGATTGGCATTGTTGGGATCGTCTTTCTGGGTGATGATGACATCGGCATTCTTGAAACCTTTGTCGTCAAAGTAACGCTTTATCAGCGTCTTAGCGCGGTCTATCAAGTTCGGCGTAATCTGATTACCTTTAATCAAACCTACTCTGGCTTCCAAATCCTCACGTTCCGATTTCTTCACGCCGTGATAACGGATATCGGAAACACGGGGACGCATTGTCAGATGGATTGTAAGCCAAATCTGGTCGCCCTCGATTTTATCTGCTGTGATTTGTACATCAGAGAACAAACCGTGACGCCAATAACGTTTACAAGCTTGCGTTATCTCATCACCGGGTACGGTAATGGTCTGGCCTTTTGACAAACCGGATAGACCGATGATTACATAATCCTCATAATTCTTGGCTCCAACCACCTTTATATCTGCTATTTCATATTTCTTAGGCGTTCCCGAGTAAAGAATAACCGGCTTTTCGGCTTCATCGGTGTTGCTAATGTCCTGTGCCGAGCTGGTCGGTACACAGCTAAAGAGGCAGATAAACGTTACGAGTATGGAGAAAATACGATAGTACATCTTTTTATTTACTATTTTACAATTTACTATTTTACAATTTGTGTTTGTTCGGTCAACTGATTTGTTCACTGGTTTTTCCGAACCTGCGTTCACGCTTCTGATAGTCATAAATGGCTTTGTAAAGTTCCTCTTCACGAAAGTCCGGCCAATAGGTGTCGCAGAAATAAAGCTCCGAGTAAGCGCATTGCCAAAGCAGGTAATTGCTTAGACGAACTTCTCCGCCCGTACGTATCAACAGATCGGGATCGGGCATAAAGCTGGTGGTAAGATGCTGGGATACCAGATTGCTGTCTATCTGTCCGGGAGTTAATTCGCCTTTGTGTATTAGAGTTGCAATTTGGCGGGTAGCTTCCGTTATTTCCCAACGGGATGAGTAACTGATAGCCAGTACCAGAGACATTCCTGTGTTGCTAGCGGTATGCGCGACACACATTTCCAGGCGTTCCCGCACGTTGGCGGGCAACTTGGTCAGGTCTCCGATGATTCGGAATCTGATATTGTTCTTCATGAAAGTTTCTTCTTCGATAGAATCGAAAAGAAGCGCCATCAATGCAGCGACTTCATTAGAAGGACGATTCCAGTTCTCGGTGGAGAACGTATATAAAGTCAGATATTTGATGCCTAATTTTGACGCTTCTTCTGCAATGATATGCACAGTTTCGGCACCGGCTTGGTGTCCGAAGCTACGCTCTTGTCCACGCAGCTTTGCCCAACGTCCGTTACCGTCCATGATGATTGCCACGTGTTGTGGAATTCGGCTTAAATCAAGTTCTTCTTTATTTAGCATCTTTCTATACTTACATCTCTTGTCTTGGTTATTATTCTCGTTTTATACCTTATATATAAGGGAAACAGAAACAATAAGATTACTGCACTTCGGCCGACATCAGCTTGTTGAGATGGCCGCGCCAAACTGCATTTGTGCTTCCGTCACCGCCGAAGATTACCCAGATATAGGGAGCATTTACTACAATGGAATAGGGGGCGGTTATTTCTGTCATATCTTTGTCTAACAAGAATTTTCTTTGGGTTTTACGCCAGGATATGCCGTCAACGGAAGTGTAAATGGCATCAAGCTTGTTTTCTTCTTTACTGCCGAAGATGTAATAGTTTTCACCGTAGTACATCACAACAGGGTTGGCGAGTTTAGGGCAATATACATTGTAGGCTGTATTATTAAGTGGAACCCAATAGCTACCATTAGAGGAAACCCAAGGAACTGTTTGCTCTGATTGGTCATTGCCGGACTTGCCTACTATCATAACCTGAGGCTGGTAGTTAGACTCGAAGTTGGTGGAATATATGTTTTCAGTAGGAAAGTTTGTACCGCTGAATTCACCAGTCTCTTTAGTAACTCCATCGTCCTTAGTGGTATAAACGCCATTATCGGTAATAACGGTAAGGATATTAGGGAAACTTGCTATCAATGCTTGGACTTTATCCCCAAATTCAGCTTCTTTCTTCCATAATTTTCCGTCTGAAGAAGAGTGTACTGTATTATCAGCAACAATATATAGCTTTTGCCCGTTATCTCCACTGAGGGTTACAAGAGAACTTAATTGGGCATTATTGGGGAAGTTTGTATATGCTTCTGTCGTCCAATTGCAATCGCTTGGATATTTATTGTTTTCATCAGGTTGTATAGCCGTTTTGTATGCTGCATCTTGAGTGAATACCCATAATTCGTTATTGAATAATACTGCCTTTTGACCACTTGTAGGAGCGGGCACAAGTAGAGGAGAACTCATAAGGTTCCATACCAAAGAGTCCGGGTCTTGCTTATGCATTCTGATTTTGAGAGTATACTCGTTTACAGTAACGCCGTCCGGAGCATGTACTTTAAACTTCATTCCGGTTTCATTGTTTACCGCTTTTCTAAGGTCTACCGAATCGGCTTTGTTGAATATCGTGTCGCCGTTGATGTTCATTTCATCTCTCGAAGTAATCCAGCCGCTTACGGTGAATGTATCGATTAATATGCGGTCAATAATCGTATCCGCTCCAATTGGCAATGAATCCTGATTATAGATTTCTCTGCTTAGTTGATCTATCGTGAATTTATAATATTTGCCGTATATGGTGTCGATGCCAAAAGCATGTACCGTTGCATCGGAGCTTAGTTCTACTGTATCGTCAGAGTCAAGGCACGAGCTTATTGCGATTGATACAAAAAGAAAACTCGCGATTATTGCTAAAAACTTTATTCTCATTTGAAAGATAGTGTTTATTTACAAGTTGCAAAAATAGGAACATTTTTTTCTATAAACAGCTTTATCGGCAAGTTTTATATAAAATTATAGATAATATGGCTGTTTTTCTCGATAAAAATGCCCTTGAATAAGGCTGTTAGCTTAATCTTGCAGCGGTGTAATGTCGAAAACTTCTACCGAAATATTGTTCGTTGGCATAAGGTATTTTATCGCCTATTTCAGGTGCTTTAACACCGGAAAACAGCATTGAAGGACTCTCTTCAACAAACGCTTCATCCCATAATTCCGCATCGATGAAAGACTGTAACAGGATGTTTCCGCCTTCAACTAATAGCGATTGCAGTCCTTGCGCATACAAATACTCCATGATTTGTGGCAATATATTCTGCCGGAAGTCAATGGGAATGTATTCAATGTTGGATTGTGGAGAATGCGGTTTCTCCGTGAATACGAGCGTACGGACATTTCCATCGAATAAATGTAGCTCGGGGGAGAGCTTTTGCTTTCTGTCTATAACGATTCGTACGGGCGACCGTCCCTGCCAATTGCGTACCGTCAGACCGGGGTTGTCCAGTTCGGCTGTACGTGTGCCTACCATAATGGCGCTATGTTCCGCCCGCTTCTTGTGTACCAGCATGGAAGTCAATGGATTGGATAAGATAACCGGTTTTCCGCCTTCCCGGAAGTTGTCGATGTATCTATCGGCGGATTCCGCCCATTTCAGCGTAATATATGGACGGTGCAGGGTATGAAATGTAATAAAGCGGCGGATTAAATTTCTACATTCCTGTTCCAGCACCCCGACGGTGACTTCCCGCCCCGCATCTTTCAGCTTTTGGATTCCTCGCCCTGCTACTTTGGCAAACGGGTCTTGGCAGCCTATCACGATGCGAGGAATTTGCTTCTCTATGATGAGGTCGGCGCAAGGCGGCGTTTTTCCATAATGGGAGCAAGGCTCCAGGCTAACGTAGATTGTGGAGCGCTTCAGCAGTGAAGGCTCTTTGACAGAGCGGATTGCATTGACCTCGGCATGCGCTTCACCGCAACGTACATGATATCCTTCACCGATAATTTTTCCGTCGCATACGACTACTGCACCCACCATCGGGTTGGGGGCAGCATTGCATAATCCGTTTTGAGCCAGTTGAATGCAGCGGCGCATATATTTTTCTTCTTCCATACTTTGTATTACTCTTAAACTTCCACTATTTTTGCAGCTCGAAATGCCGAACGTTATGAATATTTCCGTTGCTCATATTCGCCGTACTTTGCAGGAGAGTTACTCTGCACAAGAAGCTGCCAATCTATCCCGCATTGTCTGTTGCGAAATACTGGGACAGACGGCGGTTGATTATTATCTGGGCAAAGATATAATTTTATCCCCAAAAGAGATGCAGGATTTGGATGGCATTCTCGCTCGTTTGCATAATTTTGAACCGATACAGTATATACAGGGAACCGCCCGCTTTTTGGAACGTTCCTATCACGTGGCTCCCGGCGTGCTGATTCCCCGTCCGGAAACGGAGGAATTGGTGGAAACGATGTTAAAGGAGATTGCGTCCGATGCCCGTGTTCTTGATATAGGAACGGGGAGCGGATGTATCGCGGTCTCTCTTTCCAAAGCCTTTCCGGATGCGAAAGTAACAGCCTGGGATATTTCGGATGAAGCTTTGAATATTGCCCGACGAAATAACGATATGCTCGGAGGAAATGTACGCTTTCTCCGGCAAAACGTACTGACCTATACACCGGGAGACAGAGAATGTTATGATGTCATTGTCAGTAATCCGCCATATGTCACAGAGTCGGAGAAGCAAACGATGGAGCGCAATGTGCTGGACTGGGAACCTTTTTCGGCATTGTTTGTTCCGGATAACGATCCATTGCTTTTTTACCGGCGGATAGCGGAATTGGGCAAGACGATGCTTGCGCCCGGCGGCCGGTTGTATTTTGAAATAAACCGGGCTTACGGAGAAGCTACGGCGACGATGCTTTGTGAGCAGGGATATACCAATCTACGGGTTCTAAAAGATATTTCCGGAAATGACCGAATTGTAATCGCAGAACGATGATAGAAATTACAGAAACAGATGCTTTAAGCCGCCTGGCCGCTTATTGTTCTACTGCAGAGCATTGCCGTGCGGAAGTAACGGAGAAATTGCAGCGTTGGGGTATTTCTTATGACGCCATAGACCGTATCATCAACCGTTTGGAACAGGAAAAATACATTGATGAGGAACGCTTTTGCCGCGCCTTTATCCATGATAAGTACCGTTTTGCCAAATGGGGAAAAATAAAGATAGGGCAGGCGCTCCAATTAAAGAAAATCCCCCAAAGAGTTTTCTTTCAGTACCTGAATGAGATTGACGAAGATGAATATCTTGCCGTTCTGAATGATTTACTGGCGGCCAAGCGCAAGAGCGTTCACGCGGAAAATGAGTTCGAGCTGAATAATAAGTTGGTACGTTTCGCTCTGAGCCGGGGATTCGAAATGAAGGATATTCGTCATTGCATTACGCTTTCTGATGAAAATGATGATTTGGAGTAAAAATTATCCGTATTCTTTTTTTTATTCTCGTTAGCTTTCTGTATTTTTGCGGCATATTTATCATAATAGTTAGTTTAGCTATGAAAACTTTAGAAAGATTGTTTGCAGAGAAGTTGCTGAAGATTAAAGCGATTAAACTACAACCCGCTAATCCATTTACTTGGGCATCAGGATGGAAATCCCCGTTTTACTGTGATAACCGTAAAACTCTTTCATATCCTTCTCTCCGTAATTTCGTGAAGTTGGAAATTACGCGTCTGATTCTGGAACGTTTCGGTCAGGTTGATGCTATTGCCGGTGTTGCTACGGGAGCTATTCCTCAGGGAGCATTGGTGGCTGATGCATTGAACCTGCCATTTGTATATGTACGCTCTACTCCGAAAGACCATGGTTTGGAGAACTTGATAGAAGGAGAACTTCGTCCGGGCATGAAAGTGGTAGTGGTGGAAGATTTGATTTCTACCGGTGGAAGCAGCTTAAAGGCCGTTGAAGCTATCCGTCGTGACGGATGCGAAGTAATCGGTATGGTTGCCGCTTACACTTACGGATTCCCCATCGCGGAAAAAGCATTCAAGGATGCTAAAGTTCCTTTGGTGACACTGACCAATTATGAAGCTGTTATGGAAGTCGCTCTTCGTACAGGCTACATTGAAGAAGAAGATGTGGCTACGCTGAACGAATGGCGTAAAGACCCTGCGCATTGGGAAGCCGGAAAATAAGACTTATTTTATATAATGATAGATTATGACGAAAGAGCCATTCGGATAGATACTGTCCGGATAGTTCTTTTTGTCTTTTAAAGACCATTGGATTATGACAAAATTTGAGAGTGCGGTGAAGGTAATACCTGCTTCGCAAAATGCTGTTTATGAGAAGCTTTCAGACCTTAGCAATTTGGATAAGGTAAAAGACCGCCTACCGCAGGACAAGGTGAAGAATTTGAGTTTTGATGCGGAAACGCTGTCGATAGAAGTACCTCCGGTTGGGAAAATCGTATTGCAGATTGTGGAGAAAGAACCTTGTAAGTGTATCAAGTTTGCAACAACAACCTCGCCTCTGCCGTTCAATCTGTGGATACAGATAGTGCCCGTTACAGAAACGGAATGTAAAATGAAACTCACCATCGGTATGGAATTAAATCCGTTTATGAAAACTATGGTGCAGAAACCTTTACAGGAAGGACTGGAGAAAATGGCAGAGACCTTGTCACTGATTAATTACTAATTACTGAATCTTATGGCTCAGAAACTTTGGGAAAAATCCGTTCAGGTAAATAAGGATATAGAGCGTTTTACGGTGGGACGTGACCGTGAGATGGATCTTTACCTGGCAAAGCATGATGTGTTGGGCTCTATGGCACATATCACGATGCTGGAAAGTATCGGCTTGCTGACGAAAGATGAATTGTCCCTGCTGCTCGCGGAATTAAAGAATATCTATGCGGCTGCAGAGAATGGGGAGTTTGTGATAGAAGAGGGGGTGGAAGATGTTCACTCTCAGGTGGAATTGATGCTGACTCGTAAGTTGGGTGATGTGGGAAAGAAAATCCATAGCGGTCGCTCTCGCAACGACCAGGTGCTGCTGGACTTGAAACTCTTTACCCGTACGGAGATAAAGGAAATCGCCGAAGCTGTGGAGCAACTTTTCCATGTGCTCATCATGCAGAGCGAACGTTATAAAAATGTGCTGATGCCGGGCTATACTCATTTGCAGATAGCGATGCCGTCGTCTTTCGGATTGTGGTTTGGCGCTTATGCGGAGAGTCTGGTGGATGATATGCTGTTCTTGCAGGCTGCCTTTAAGATGTGTAATCGTAATCCGCTGGGCTCTGCCGCCGGATATGGTTCGTCCTTCCCTTTGAATCGTACAATGACTACCCGGCTGTTGGGCTTCGATTCGCTGAATTATAATGTGGTGTATGCCCAAATGGGGCGTGGAAAAATGGAGCGTAATGTTGCTTTTGCTTTGGCAAGCATTGCGGGTACGATTTCCAAGCTGGCGTTTGATGCCTGTATGTTCAATAGCCAGAACTTCGGATTTGTGAAGTTGCCGGATGAGTGTACTACCGGTTCAAGCATTATGCCGCATAAGAAGAATCCGGATGTTTTTGAACTGACACGTGCCAAATGCAATAAGCTTCAGTCGTTGCCCCAGCAGATAATGATGATAGCCAATAACCTGCCTTCCGGATATTTCCGCGACTTGCAGATTATTAAGGAAGTATTCCTGCCTGCTTTTCAGGAGTTGAAGGATTGTTTGCAGATGACGACTTATATAATGAACGAAATCAAAGTGAACGAACATATCCTTGACGACGATAAGTACCTGCTTATTTTTAGTGTGGAAGAGGTGAATCGTCTGGCTCGTGAAGGTATGCCGTTCCGGGATGCTTATAAGAAAGTCGGTTTGGACATTGAAGCCGGTAAGTTCTCTCATGGCAAAGAGGTACATCATACGCATGAAGGCAGTATAGGTAATCTGTGCAATGACGAAATCTCCGGTTTGATGCGGAAAGTTGTAGATGGCTTTAATTTTGAGACAATGGAACAGGCCGAGAAAGTATTGCTCGGTCGGTAATCGTAGAGAACTAACTTATTGTGGCGTACGATGTTAACTTCCTCTGCTCAGGATGTTAACTAATCAATGACAGCTCGGTTAACATCGTACACGCTACTTAGTTAACTTTTTTCCGGTGAAAAGTTTGGCTGTAACGGGGAAACTATTTATCTTTGCATCCGTTCTCCGGAAACCTGCGGAAATAGCTCAGTTGGTAGAGCATAACCTTGCCAAGGTTAGGGTCGCGAGTTCGAGTCTCGTTTTCCGCTCTCTTTTCCCTTTTTAGGATGCTCGAATGGTGGAATGGTAGACACGAAGGACTTAAAATCCTTTGGCCATTGCGGCTGTGCGGGTTCAAGTCCCGCTTCGAGTACAAATTGGAACGCTAATTGCTTTATTATTAAGTGGTTAGCGTTTTTCTTTTATGGCTTTTGGCGTGTTTTTGGCGTGATATTCTTTGAATGTGGTCTTGGGGAATAAAAAAGGCTGCTCCCCACACTTGGAAAGCAGCCTCTCATTTGCGTTTTAAAACACCGTTATGGTATTTCAGTGGCAAAGGTAAATAATTTAATCACCTACATACAACTTTACATATTGAAAAATATTAAAAACGGAACAAAGGCGGGATAACTCCCGCTTTATACAATCATTTCCTGGTTATTATACTCATGTGTGGGTATTTGGTTTCATGAATTGTCGGCTTCTTGGGCTTTGCTCCTTTGAGTTCTGCAAGCTCCGCCTTGACTTCCTTAAGTTCATTCTGTAAATTTACATATCCTTCTGTCAATCGGAGGATGTGTTGCATCATTGCTGTACTGATTTCCATAATAGATGAATATTTGTTTTAGTCGTTATTCCTGCCACCTGCCCGCCAGCCGTATTGCTGACGGGGTATCATAACGTGAACGTTGGTCGAAACCTCAACGTGCATCTATGCTTGTTTACGTGGCAATACATTTCTTAATCTCTTCTTCATTTCAGCTATTGACTTATCCAAAGAAGCAATCATTATTTCATATTATACCCATTCAAGCGACTTTCTTATTTCCTGTATCTTCTCAATCGTGGATTTACCTACATTGCGATACCTCATAAGTTCACCTGCCGGGATTGTGCGTAATAGGCTTACATCTAATATTTCATGTCCGTTCTCGTAGAGGATAATGTTCGCCTGTTTTAGTGCACTTTTTGCCATTGTTAAAATTCTATCTTCATTCATGTTTCATTCTTTAATTTTAAAACAGTGTTGAGTTACTATAAAAGCGATGTTTCAACATTGCTAAAGATGTTATTAATAGGTTTCTATTTATTTTATATCTTTTATTGACTTTATTATATTTTGAAAATGTTTGTTTCTTTTTTCATCAAGAATGCCCAAAAAATATCCTTGAACTTCGGATTGTGTGTTAAAAGAACGGATGTAATATCCATTTATTATACTATAACTGTACCTTTTTTTATAATTTTGGATTACATTCTCTACATCTACTATTGTATCACCCGTATTTAAAATGTCAATGAGAGATAATAAATTTTCATTATTCAAGTATTTGTATGAAATAAATTCGGAAATTTTTATTTTGGGAATTACATAACGTTGTCCTTGACTATCTCTAAAAATATACTCCGAAGTTGTCATATCAGCCAGCCTCACTTTTATACGCCTTCCTTCTTGATAAAGGGTAAACCAAATACGTGTAAATGTCTCTTTCATTGTTACTTGATATTATGATAGCATTTAAGGCACAAAAACGGTGTGCCTATCCCGTTTGCTATCACCTTATCAAGTAGGCTGTAAGTCTATTACAGAACTTACACGGAAGTACACACCGAACTTATAGAGTACAAAAACTCACCAATGGATAAAAGTCCACCGTTAAAAGTCCGGTGGAATTGTTCCACCTACTTGATTTATGTGATAGCACTGCAAAGATACTAAAAAAAACTAAGGTTACATGTTTCATAACTCTTTTTACCCTTACCGTAGTCTTACCGTTGTTTTATTTCTACCTTCGCCGTAATCTCGCCCTGATTTAACAGTTGAAACCCTTGCCGTAATCATGCCGTACAACTTTAATACAGCCCCAAAAATTAAACGGTTGAAAAGCCTCAACAATAGAATTGTGATACAGGTAAAATAAATAGCGATAAAAGGGTGTCAGCAAATAACTGATACCCTTAGTGTCCAAAATCGGGTAACGTGCATCTTCACACGTCTTTCTATATTTATCCCTTTGGGTTTCCTTTGGGTTATTTAGACTGTTTATAAATAAAACGTTTAATTGAATAATATCGGATTTATACCTACAAATGTAAATTCACCATTAGGGCTTGCCCTTATCCATCCCGGGACACCTCCAAACATTTCATTGAACTTTACTTGCCCGATAGTCTTTTCTGCCATGTCTGAAACGGACTTGTAGCCGTTGGCTTTGGCAAAATATTCATCTACCTTAATTTCTATAATTCCGCTACCGTCTTTCCATAAGCGGAAAGTAATAGGCATTCCTTGAAACTCCCATTGCATAATATCGTAGCGGTCTGTCTGTTCTATAATCTTTTTGTACTCCATATCTTTAATTATTAAAAAGTTGTTTCTGTTCGTTTACTTCCAGCAAGGCAAATTCTATTCGGGGGTGATACTTATCCAAATGTTTTTCCGCTTCTATTTGGAAGCAAAGATTATCATCTGTTATTGCGTCTACCATTTGCAGACAGTCAAGCAATGTCTTTAGCGAGTTATCCAAATCAAATTTGACCGAACTATGCCACACCCGGACGAACAGCCGAAAACGGGTTGCAATGCGCCTGTTCCGGTACACCTTGCACTGTTCTATGAAAGAGTACTCATAAGCCCGGATTGCTTCATCTTTGATTATTCGTTTTTTCCCGAATTTACCCGGTACGGCTTGGTAATGATTAGCCTTTGCGACTATCTGACCGTGTATTACTTCTACTTCCATAGCATCAAAGATTAATTGTTGCACGTTCTTTCGGCATTTCCAGTTCTGCTAACCATTGGCAAACATCGCCTATTGTAGTGGGCTTTTCTAATGGCTTGCGTTCCTGCAAAATAAGGTCGGCAATGTCACGTTTGCTTCCTATATCCTCATCTTTTGCCCAATTAGACAAACTTATGTTCCGGCAATAATCGAGTTTCTTTATTTTCTCTTTCCATTCCTCTGTTGCATCCGCATCTGCGTACACAATCACATCACGTCCGGTCAATGCTTTGCATCTTTCCGGTGTAAGACCTTGTTTCCCACCACATGATACCCAAATGAAGGTGGGGAACACAATAGATGCAATAATAGCGGCTTTCTCACTTTCTGTTAGGCAAATAATATCTTTAGGTCTTTTCGGTAGAAGATGTTCTCCGAACAGACATTGCCGTAAATGGAAGGTGGATGCTTGCTTTCCTTGTTTCTTCATCAAACGAGCGTGTAGCCAGTCTATGGCATCTATTTTTCCTTTAATACGGTGTCCGTCTGTATCGTAATTCATAACCTTACCAGTGTGACACATTGATAACTTGTCTATTTGTGGAAAGATAATTTCACGCTTTTTTGTGCTTCCTAAATGATAATCGACTGTAATCTTGTTTAGAGCCTCATCCGTGAAGTATTTCCGTAGGTAGTCCATTAATGTATTGTTGGTGCTTTCACTTTGTTGTATCAAAGAAAAAGGTATGTAGTCCGTCTTTTCTTCTTTCCTCGGTTGAGGCGTTGGCGTGGGTCTGAACCCCTTATAATCTGTAGGGTTCTCATCAAAGTACATCTTAGGGGTTTTCTCATATCCACATGAATTACGATGTTCACACCTTCCAACATCTTCAGCAAGCGGATTTCCTGCCGCATCCACATAAAGAGTAAAACAAAATTTTCTTCCACAAGCCGGGCATGTATGGCGGCTGTTTCGCCCGGTGTATTTCTGCAAGCTGTATGTATATTCCATATCAATAAAATCTTTTTGGGTTTAAAAATGGGTTCATGGGTTCAAGTGGGTTCAAATTGGGTTCACTGACCCCGAAAGTGTGGGTGGGTTCATGGGTTCACGCCTAAATATAAAGGCGTGACCCTTGACCTCACTTTCTACGGCTGCCCTGGGTTCAATGTATATTTACCATCTGACCCCACTTTTAGAAAGCCGTTTTTCTTCGCTTCTGATATTCTTCGTTTGGCAGTACTTTCGCTTATCGCATCTTCCAAAGCATAAGCGGAAACAAGCTCACGAAATCCATAATTAGGCAATTTATCAAAGCAAAGTTTTAAAACTCTCTGAATGTCTACTACACGTGCAGCGTTTGCAGTTGCATCTGTTGCTTCTTCCACGCAAAATTCACCGTTAGCATCAATGGAGAAAGCAAAGTCAGTAGCGGGTACATTCCGGCTATCAGTGCAGGTAACAAGAAACTTTCCGTCTTTCTTTGATACTTCAAAACAATCGGTTAGCTTGTTGAGAAGTTCCGTTCCTAAATGCCCTCTCATGTTGCCATCTTCTTTTGATTTATTTTGATGAAGCACTGAAACAATTGTACAGCCATATTCAGCCGTCAAGGAGAGAAGCCACTGGATAAGTTCGTTACTTTGTTCAAGGCTGTTAAAGTCCTGCAATAAATCACGTACACCGTCAATGAAAATAATATCGGGCTTTTCTTCTTTGATGGCATCTTCAATCGTTTTTCTGCGTTCTTCAATGGTTAAGGGGCGCATGAAAAAAGGGAGAAAGTATGTATCGTTTTTATCGGTAGGAAGTCCGGCAAATTTTAAGGCTCTCTGACAGCATTTCTTTAAGCTCGCTTGTGATTGTTCCGTATCGAATAATAAAACCTTGTAGCGGTCTTGTAAAGGCATAACATCACCTTTGGAAATGCCGGCAAGCATTACGGAAATAAGGATATATTCCCATTGGCTTTTACCTTGTTTGGCACGCCCTTTAATTCCGATAAGTTCACCTGCCGGGATTGATGGAATATTGCCGATACTAAACAAAAACTTTGGCTCATTGATTGGTTGCGATAAGTCCAGGACATGATTTTTATACTTAAATCTATCCTCTGTTATTTCTGCTTTGAACTTAGCTTGTTCTGCGGATAGTTCTTGTAATACATTTACTCCCATAGCTAACTCTCCTCGAATAGATTAAATTGCGTATTATGCGGCTTAGTTTGCCACTTTTGAGGGTCTGCGGAATAATGCTTTGCCATAAAGTGGGTACGCTTATCAGGTGCAATATAAATAGCCTGCAACAATCCCATGTTTTCTAAGTCACGTACATACCAAGTAATACAATTACGGAGAACTCCGGTCGCAAAGAAACAATCAAGTGTTGTACCTACCGTATAGCGGAAGTATTCAAGAACTTTGCACAAGTCATTAGGATTGTGTACATTTGCAGTATCAATCTTCGGGGCGGCTTCGGTCGCTCTTTTATTTTCTTCCATATCTTAGCCCTCCATCAATTTTTTAATGTCAGACATACGGTAGAATGATTTTGCACCAACTTTTATAGGTACAAGGTAACCGGATTTAGCCCACCTCCATAGACTACTACGGTCACGGTGGAGTATTGCCGCTGCTTCTTCCACAGTCTTGTACGTTTCCTCTTTTTCTTTCACCTTATTAGCTTCTACTTCCGCTTGCCATTCAAGGAATAATTCTTTAAGGTCTGCTAATGTAACTACAAGCTGAACATTTGTACCAATAGCCATTAGTTGAGCGATTGTACTCATAATTTACGGTGTCCCTTCTGACTGGTCGCTACATCGGAAAAATCTCCTACCATCTGCCAACTTCAGGGACGGGTTTCGCAAAAAGCAGGTGGGCTTATAGCGTTGGAGCCTCCTTGCTTTTTGTTTTGACATTGCGAAATTAAGACGCTATAAATCAGTATGCAAAAAAGAAAGGTTGGCACAAGTTGGATACAACTACTTCCAACTCATGCCAACCAAAAACAATAATTATTTGTTGTATTATGGCTCAAATATGCGAATATTCATACTGCTGCATTTGTTTATTGCTGTGCTGTTTTCACTATCTAAGTATTTCCTAATAGCCTCCCACTTACTTTTTGCTGTGCTATTTTCATCATCCGTCAACTTTCCAAACTCATTCTCAAATTCAGCTCTGTTTGGTGTTCTCATTAAATATCCTTCAACTTTGGCTTGTAGAAGAATAGCACCAACATCTGCTCCACGCTTTCCGTCTATCAAGAAATGAAGCCTATTTAACAGCTTTTCTTTGTCCTCATATTGAATAATATTTCTAAAATCAGATTTTTGTATTGATAACAATTTTGTCTGTTTAGTAGGATATGTTGTTTGTTTATTATTACATCTATAATAATCTGCTATTTCTAATAACGCTTTGCAGCTATAATCTAAAGAACGAAAATAGCCGGTTACTCCGTCCCATCGTGGTGAGGCTTTCCCATCGCTTAAAATCCAGTAGGGATTGTTGCCGGTTTGATAATATGCTATCAGTTCCGGAAGTAATGAACACTGTTTTTCTTTTTCTTTGTATAATTGTCTGTACTTCTTCATTCCTTCAAGCATTTTCATTACAAACAAGTCAGGAACGCCTTTTTTCATTTCATTGTTTATTAAAAAAGAAAGTTCTTTCCGATAAACATTAAAATCGAGCGATAAAAAATGTACGCCGCTTAACAACATGGAAACGCGAAAATCAGGGCAGCTTAAAAAATATCCAGACATTTTTTTTCGAACAAATGACGGAATTATGTTTTGCTTGAAGTCTATCTGATTAATATCTCCCTTGCCTATAAATTCCCGTATTTCATCGTCTATATTCTCTAAACCGGTATTTATCGCATTTAGCTGGTAGGAATATCCTTGCGGTGTTCGCATTGGCTTATAAGTTTTCATAATATTTTGTAAGGAGTGGCGTTTTTTTTATTTTTCATTTCTTCTTTCTTGTATTGCCACATAGCCGATTTTGTTACGTTCGGGTTGTTTTTTCTTTTTCTCGGCTAATTCGGTAAGCGCCAAATAAATGTCGTCAAGTTCCCTGCGTGTATCCTCTGATAGGTCGTTGATGGCCGATAAGGTGTCTTCGCTGCTTTCTTCCAGCTCTTTAACACGTTGTTTAAGTTCCTCCAGTTCCTTGTTTGTGTTGACTTGGGGAAGTGCCTTGCGAATGGCTACAAAGGCTCTCATTATTGATATGTTCACGCTTATTGCTATGTCACTGTTTAGAATGCCCGATAGCATTGCCAACCCTTGTTCAGTAAAGGCAAAGGGAAGTTTACGTGTGCCGCCCCAACTTGAAGTCACAAATTGTGATTTCAAGTTTCCCCATTCATCTTCTGATAACTGAAACATGAAGTCGGGCGGGAACCTTTTTATATTTCTCTTTACTGATTGGTTCAACACTCTTACTTCTACTTGGTAAAGTTCTGCCAAATCTTTATCCAACATTACTTTTTGCCCCCTTATCTCGTAAATTTTGTTTTGGATTACTGCTATTTCCATAATATGCGGTTGTTTGATATTCTAAATTGGAATTTCAAGATGCAATTTTGGCATCTTGGTTATTTTAATCAATAAGTGAAACTACTTTTTTCTTTGTGTCCTTATCAATGGCTCTATATCGGGCAAAAGCTTTGCTCCCCTCCGCGTGTCCGCTCATGGATGCAATAATATTAGGGTCTTGTACTTTCTGATACAGATTGCCTACAAAACATCTTCGTGCCATGTGGGATGAGGCTACTTCATTGATAGGTCGCTGAACTTCTTCCCCGGTAACGCTATCCACCACCGTAACATTACGAGTAACACCGCATACGGTGAATATCTCTTTGATAGCATCATTGTACTTCTGTGAGCTGATAAAAGGCAGGATAAGCCCTTTCTTGGTATTCCCTTTGTAGCGGTTAAGTATTTCCATTGCTCTGTTGTTAAGGGGTACGCTGACCGTCTTTTGGTTTTCCCCTTTTGTTTTGGTAGGAATGTATTCCACCACCCCATCAATGATGTTGCTTTCGGTAAGCCTCATCAAATCAGACACACGGCAACCGATGCAGCATTGAAAAATAAAAATATCTCTTTGGGTAGCCAATGCAGGACGAGCGGATAAATCAAAGTCGGCTATTTGATTACGTTCCTCCAGCGTAATGTAATAGGGTGTGCCGTACTTTTCCGATGTTACACCCTCATAGCTCTTAAATGGGTCATTTGCGGTCTTTCCTTTTTCAATTGCCCAATTATAGAACGCTTTTAATTTGTTGAATAGGGCACAAATTGTATTGTTCCCTCTTGGTTGAGGCTTCGGGCTTTTACGCTTGGTGTCGGTATTTGCAGGGAACTTTGCAAAGATATTGGGGTACTCCTCTAACAAAGTATGTTCATTTCTTAAATAGCTTTCGATGTCCTCTAAGGTTTCTTTATCCATTGTATCAATATCCAAAGCGAAGCCTTTGCGCTTACAGTCTGATAAGCGGATAAAGTATTCATAGCGGTGCAATGCTCGTACCAATACATCAAAGTTCTTTTTCCATACGTCTGACTTGTCGCCCTCACGCTTGCCGTTCACTTTCTTCTTGGCATTATCCCGAAAGTCGTTCATGCAGTCGAAGAAAGAGGGCTTATTTGGTTGCTCGTCTTTTGGAATATATTTTTCAGGATGGTGGAATTTATCAATAATCATTTGTAGCCAATCACTTGATACTGCATCTTTATCTGCGATTTCATAACTCTCAAGGATGATTTGTTTTAATTCTTCAATCTTCTTTTTGGCATTGTCGTGATAGGTCTTATCTTCTGATGCTATTCTATTCCGAACAAACACATCACCACGTTCAAAAACTACGTATCCATTTTTTACAGCTTCTTTCATTGTTACGGAAGTAGCCTTGTCAGGGACACTTACACCGTTTAAAAAGGTTCTCTTTCTGTCAATGAAATATTCAAAGTGTTCAGCTGTAATATAAACTCCACTTTTGGCACGAAGATTTAGTTTGCTACCTTGAAACAGGCGAAGCAGAATTTCACTGCGCCCTGTTTCCTTTTGGATTTTCGGGGATAATCTTAGTTCTATTGTTGCCATAATACCTTATGTTTTAAAACGCATTGCAAAGATATAAAACAATCACGCCAAATCTAAACTTTTGGCGTGTTTTTGGCGTGATAATTGCAATTTACTAAGATTTTATGCAATCAGCCTCAACTTTTCAAAAATATAAATAACTGATAATCATTTGAATTATAATGAGGTTTATTTTATGGTATTTTATACTTGATAATCCCGCTTCGAGTACAAATGTTTTACAAAAGCTCTGTAAATCAATGGTTTGCGGAGCTTTTTCTTTTCCCGCAGGTATATTACAGGCACAACCCGTAAATCCTTTAAAAGCATCTCACGGGATGAATGGATTCATCTTATGAGACGGATAATTTTGTTTCGTGGGATGAATAAATCTATCCCGCGAGATGAATTATTTCGTCTTGCAGGACGGAGGAAGCGACACTCTTATGAAATCAAATCAATACATTTGGTACCCCTTCACCCGCTAACCCGCATAAATAGAAAGATATGAAAGGTGAAAGGGTCTCTTGCATAAACAGCATTTCTGCTGAATACATACTCTAATCGTTTTTCTCTACTGTGATAATTCATTTTGCCATATATCAAAAAACTTTTTCACTATAGTCAAAATGAGATGTTGCGTATTCGTCCGGATTAATGATACAGACGGGGACGTTTATTATTAAACCGATAACCTATACCGAGCATCAGGTAGTTGGGCTCATGGAAATCTTTCAGGTTATATCCTATGTGCAGAAAGGTGTCGCGGGTCATGTCAATTTTGAGAGCCAATATTTGGTAGAATGATTGGAGGTCGCCACCGCCATGCAGGATATTGGCGCCGAAACCTATGCCGACAGTGAAATAAGGCATCACCCATTCTCCACGTGCGGATACACCCAATGAAAGTTGCTTGCGAAGCGGGGGAATACCGAACGCGTCTTCCTCATTGCCGCCGTCGAGCGGGGTAATGTAATCTTTGGCGTAAATATTGGCGCTTGCATCATACACACCATCCAAAGATACTCCTGCGCGGAACTTATACCCGAAATTATACATAGGGGCAAAGCAGAATCCTGCTACGGCATATTTGTCGGGAGCCGGGACCTGTCCACCCGGTACATCAATAGCTTTCCTCCGCCACGAACCGAACAGTGTCAGGTCATAACTGACATGCCTGGGGAATGACGGAACCGGAATTTGTTGTGACGGTTGTAACGCTTTGTCTATATCCCGATTGAAATTATATACCACTCCTATTTTAAAATCTACCGTATTCAAACCGGTATTGGGATATTGGGTATTGCCGTTAGAGAAATGTACCGCCGCTGCGCCGATATTGAGGTCGAACCGCGGAGACAGTATCCAGTTCAGATGAATTCCGGCATTGAGATATGCATTGACTTTGGTTCCTATAACGGTATTATTGGCGTTGGCGAGGTAATCGTATGGTTTCCAGCCGAAAGATGCGCCGAATCCCCATTCGTAATTAAATGATAAGCGGGGAGTGAACCTGGCAATACGGGCGCCTTGAAAAGCGTAGAGGGCGACAGGCGTTCCCATCTCCCTGCGGTTGCCGAAATCGAAATAGCCTACTCCTATTCCCTGATAAGAACTTCCGTATACTCGGTCGGCGGCCGTACCCGGTTGCAGTTGGAATGAGTATTTCAGATGGGCGGAGCAGGCGGAACCCAGTCTTTTGCGCATATCGTTTTCGCCCCGCAGGAAAGAGCTGGTGGGGAATATATATCCCGGTCGGCCTTCAATGCCGAGGCGGTGGATATAGCTATCTTGCGCGCATATATGGCCGGACAGGAACAGGATAATCATTAAGAGAAGTATCTCTCTTCCTGCCCGCATTCTACTACCCATGTGTCGTGGCGTTCTTCGTTAGTGATTGGATTCTTTTTGCAAAGCCCGATTCACGTGCAAATATAGTCCTTTTATCGTTTTATCTACATAAAAAGCTTATATTTGCAAAGTTAATAATTCATCATCTATGTTATTCAGGAAATTTATGACTGCAATCTTTGCAATCTCCGCACTTGCCGGACAGGCTCAGGAGAAACAGTTCAGTATTATTCCCGAACCGGCGGAGATAACCGTTGCCGGCGAGGGGACGGTTCAAATTGAAAGAGGCATGCTTGTCCGCGTGTCCGATTCTTCCCTGGTTGCGTCGGCTGATTTTCTTGCCGATTATACAAATCGTTATTTAGGTATCCCTCTGCGGGTCGATGTGCCAAAGAAGGGGAAAAAGCGTACGGCTGATAAGGCGGTAAACGGTATCGTTCTGGTCAATCGGAACAACGGTGAAGTTTCCGGAGGTTATCGGCTGGAAGTTATTCCCGGTACGGGTGTCCGTATTGAAGGAAATGATGCGGCAGGCGTATTTTACGGGGTACAGACTTTGATTCAGATGTTGCCCGTACGAGCCGGTGTATTGCCGATTCTTGCAGCGGCCAAGGTCGTGGATTATCCCCGTTTCGCTTACCGGGGGATGCATCTGGATGTGGTACGCCATTTCTTTCCGGTAGAGTTTATCAAGAAGTATATAGACTATCTTGCTTTGCACAAACTGAATTATTTTCATTGGCATCTTACGGACGACCAGGCCTGGCGTGTAGAGATGAAGTGCCGGCCTGAGCTGACGGCGAAAGGTTCTGTGCGCGAAGGGGAAATAGAAGGACTGTATCCGGGAAAGTATCAGCCGCTTCCTTATGGCGGTTACTACACTCACGAAGACGTCCGCGAGGTGGTGCGATATGCCGCCGAGCGATACATCACCGTTATACCGGAGATTGACATTCCCGGGCATTGCATGGCTGTGCTTGCCACTTATCCCCAATTCAGCACTACACCGGATGAGCCGAAGAAATGTGCGCTTACCTGGGGAATCTTCAATAAATTCAATAATGTGCTTGCTCCCAAGCCGGAAGTTTTCGACTTCCTGAAAGATGTATTCTCGGAACTGTGCGACTTATTTCCCGGGCAATACATCCATGTGGGGGGTGATGAATGCGCCAAACGCTGGTGGCAGGAATCTGAGCAAACGCAACGGTTCATGCGCGACCATGGTCTGGCTGACGAGAAAGCCTTGCAAAGCTATTTTATCCATTATGTACAGGATGTTGTCAACGCTAAAGGGAAAACGCTTGTCGGCTGGGACGAGATATTGGAAGGCGGTATATCCGAGGATTGCATTATCATGAATTGGCGCCGTCCGAACTATGGCGTGAAAGCATTGAAAACCGGGCACCGTGCCATATTTGCCTGTTCGGCATGGTCGTATTTCAACATGAAAGAAAGCCGTACACAATCCGAGATAGGGCCGAGAGGACCTTTATCATTGGAGAAGGTGTATGAGTTTCAAATTGTTCCCGATTCTTTGACTGACCGACAGACTGAACTTATTTGGGGCGCGCAAGGGTGCCTATGGACGGAGTATATTCCCACTACATGGAAAGTGGAGTTTTCTCTCTTTCCCCGTATGGCGGCGTTGGCCGAGAATGTCTGGTCGCCGGTAGAGAAGAAAAGCTGGGATAACTTTTCACGTAAGGTGGAAACGCAGTGTGAAAGATATGAATTGTGGGGAGCGCGTTATTCGGATGCCTTTTTCCGTTTGCAGGATATAGTGCGGAAACGGTAAGTCTCATCCCTAAAAATAAAGGGAATGTGCCAAAATGATATGTTAATCATTATTTCGGCACATTCCTTTCTTTTATAAACCTTGTATACCTCTTCTTTGTTCGAAGCGGTTATTTCTCATCGTTCTTCCGAATTTCCACACGGCGTATTTTACCGCTGATGGTTTTGGGAAGTTCGTCTACAAACTCTATGACGCGCGGATACTTGTAAGGTGCGGTCACTTTCTTTACGTGGTTCTGCAACTCCTTAATCAGTTCTTCTCCTGCACGGTCCTTATATTCTTTGGACAGTACGATGGTAGCTTTCACCACTTGTCCCCGGATTTCATCGGGCACTCCGGTAATGGCGCATTCTATAACCGCGGGATGCGTCATCAGGGCGCTTTCCACTTCGAACGGGCCGATGCGGTAACCGCTGCTCTTGATAACGTCGTCGGCGCGTCCCACGAACCAGAGATAACCGTCCTCGTCTTTCCAGGCAACGTCGCCGGTATAGTAGATGTTATCGTGCCATGCTTCATGGGTGCGGTTGGCGTCTCGATAATATTCTTTGAACAGACCGAGCGGTTTGCCTTTGTCGGTGCGGATTACAATCTGTCCTTGTTCACCGGCTTCTACCGAACGACCGTCATAGTCTATCAGGTCTACATCGTATTGCGGGTTCGGCAGTCCCATGCTGCCCGGCTTGGGTTGCATCCACGGCATGGTGGCTACGGTAAGGGTGGTTTCGGTCTGTCCGAAGCCTTCCATCAGTTTGATGCCTGTCAGTTTCCTGAATGTATCGAATACGGCGGGATTCAGCGCTTCGCCGGCAATGGTGCAATATTGCAATGACGAGAGGTCGTACTTCGTCAGGTCTTCGTGAATCAGGAACCGGAAGATGGTAGGCGGCGCGCAAAGCGAGGTGACGTGATAGTCCTGTATCTTTGTCAGAATATCGGCGGGAGTGAATTTCTCGTGGTCGTATACAAAGATGTTGGCGCCGGCTATCCACTGCCCGTACAGTTTGCCCCATACGGCTTTTCCCCAACCTGTATCGGCAATGGTGAGATGCAGGCTGTTTTCATGCAGATTATGCCAGAAACTTCCGGTAACGATATGTCCCAAAGGATACGTGAAGTCGTGGGCTACCATTTTCGGCTCGCCGGTGGTTCCGCTGGTGAAGTACATCAAGGAAATGTCATCGTTGCTGTTGGCGTGTTCCGGTCTTACGAACGGGGCGGCATCGGCTATGCCTTTGTGGAAATCCTCAAAGCCTTCGGCTATCTCCGGACCTACACTCACCAGCTTCTTCACACTCGGAGAATCCGGCATGGCGGCGGTGATATGGTCGGTAATGACGCTTTCGCCTGCACAGACAATCATCTTGATGTCTGCGGCATTGCATCGGTATACAATATCTTTCTTGGTGAGTAAATGTGTGGCGGGAATAACGACGGCACCCAGTTTGTGCAGTGCGATGATGCTGAACCAGAACTCATAACGGCGTTTCAGAATCAGCATTACCATATCCCCGTGCCCGATGCCGAGACTCCGGAAATAGGAAGCCGTCATGTCCGTATAGCGCTTCATGTCGGCAAATGAGAACTGGATTTGTTCGCCCTTGTCGTTGGTCCAGAGCAATGCAGGCTTGTCGGGTTGTTCGGCAGCCCAGGCATCCACTACATCATAACCGAAGTTGAAATTCTCCGGTACATTAATCTTTAAATTCTTGATAAAGTCCTCTTGAGAAGTGAAGGACGTTTGCGATAAAAATCTTTCTACCATAACTTTAGGGATTAAGAATGGGGAATTGGGTATTAAGAACCTGATGTACGGCATAAGCATACACCCCGTTCTTCATTCTTCGTTCTTCATTCTTCATTTATGTTGTTACATGATTACAGCAAGGAACCGTACTTTCTTTCCGTCCAGCGCTTTCATGCCGTGAGGCAGTTTGGAGTTGAAATACAAACTGTCTCCTTCGTTTAAAATTAAATCTTTGCCGTCGATACTCAGCATCATGCGGCCTTCCAGAACGAGGTTGAATTCCTGTCCCGAGTGGCTGTTGTAATGTATCGGCTCGTTTTCCGATTTGGGCTCTACGGTAACGATGAACGGATCGGCGTTGCGGTTCATGAAGCCGGCGGCCAGTGATTGGTATTTATAGGCTTTTGTACGCTCGATGCTGGTTCCTTTTCCTGCACGGGTAAGGAAGTAGCTGCTCATTTTCGGTTCTTCGCCGAACATCAATGCGTCCAGCGCGATGCCGTAACGGCGGGCTATCTTTTGCAGCATGCTTACGGAGATGTCAAACTCTCCCGTTTCTGCAAGACGGTATTCTTCTGCCGAGATGTCGCAATCGCGGGCGATGTCTTCGGTAGTCAGCTCCAATACGTCGCGCAATCCGCGCAGGCGTTCGGCGATTTGTTTAATCTGTTCGTCCATGTGGTTCGTATTAAGTGGATTAGTTCTGTTATTTACTTGCTTTTATGGCATTGATAATGGCGGAGGAGAATCCCCGGTGCTCCAGCTCGTTGATGCCCTTGATTGTAATTCCGCCGGGAGTGCATACTTTGTCAATCTCCACACTGGGATGCGTATCGTTGTTCAGTATCAGTTCGGCGGCGCCTTTTACCGATTGGGCTATCATGCGCATTCCGTCCTTGGGGTAAATGCCCATCTCTATTCCGGCTTGCATGGCGGCCTGGATATATTTCAGTACGTAAGCAATACCGCAGGAAGTCATGGCGGTGGCGGCCGCTATTTTCTCCTCGGGAATCAGCATGGCAAGTCCCATCTGGTTGAAGATGTCGAGCAGCAGTTGTTCCTGTTCTTTGCTTGCATTCCGGCTGGAGATAAGCGTCATGCTCTCCATCTCGCTGATAGCGGTGTTGGGGATGAGGCGGAACATAGTCATTTCTTTATCTGCCACATAGTGCGCCAACTCCTCGAAAGGTATGCCGGCCGCCACGGAGATAAGTATCTGTTTGCTTTTCAGTTTGAGTTCGCTCACTACGGACTTCATCAGCCACGGTTTAACGGCGAGTATGATAAGCTCGGCTCCGGTCACGGCTTCCTGATTGTCGCGTGTGGTTTGCAACGCCGGGAATTCTGCCTTCAGTACATCCAATTTACTTTGCGTAGGATTAGAAACAATGATGTCATTGGCCGGGATGATGGTTCCTTTGGCCAAACCGCGGGCGATAGACCCGCCCATATTTCCTGCACCGATAATTGCTGTTTTCATATCATCTTGTAATTTAAAATGTTGTCTTCCGGCAAAGGTATGGATTTTCTATAAAAAACGACCGAAACAGGAAGGTATTCTTCTTTCGGTCGTCTCTTTTGTCGGCTGATTATTCTTCAAATATCAAAGTACTTTCTTAAAACGTTCCAGGAAGAGGTTCGCTTCGTCCATGCCGAGGCATAGAGGCGGTAATAGGCGGAGTACGTTCGTACCGCTGACACCCGTAAACACATGTTGTTCTTTCAGTAATTTCAGACGCAGTTCTTTGATAGGTTCTTCAAATTCAAGACCGATCATCAATCCGCGTCCGCGCACTTCTTTGATTTGCGGGAATTTCTTCAGTTCTTCCAGCAGGTATGCGCCTGTTTTGGCAGCGTTGGCTACGAGTTCTTCCTGCTCGATGACATCCAATACGGCAAGCGCTGCGCTACAAGCCAGATGGTTGCCGCCGAAAGTCGTTCCAAGCTGTCCGTAGACAGGAGTGAACATCGGACTGATAAGTACGCCTGCCATCGGGAAGCCGTTGCCTATACCTTTGGCTACGGTGATGATGTCGGCTTTAATGCCGTTGTACTGGTGGGCAAAGAACTTGCCGCTACGTCCGTAACCGCTTTGGATTTCATCCAGAACCAGTATGGTATTGTATTTGGTACAGGTTTCACGCAGAGCTTGCATAAACTCATCGGTCGGTAGCTGTATGCCGCCCACTCCCTGAATGCCTTCGATGATTACGGCGCATACATCGCCTTTTGACAGTTCGGCTTTCATTGCCTCTATGTCGTTCAGCGGGAGATAGGTTACGTGTCCACAGTTATTGATAGGGGCGATGATTTTAGGATTGTCGGTCATCTCTACTGCCAATGAAGTCCGTCCGTGGAAAGCCTTTGAGAAAGATACCACGCGTGTCCGTCCGTTATAGAACGAAGCGAGTTTCAACGCGTTCTCGTTGGCTTCGGCTCCGCTGTTGATAAGGAACAGGGAGTAATCGTCGTATCCGCAGACCTTGCCCAACCGTTCTGCCAGTTGCTGCTGCAGTTTGTTGATAACGGAGTTGGAATAGAATCCGAGTGTGGCTACTTGTTTGCTGATCATCTCTACGTAATGCGGATGTGCATGCCCGATAGAGATTACCGCATGACCGCCGTAGAGGTCGAGGTATTCCGTACCTTTGTCGTCCCATACATGGCAGCCTTTTCCTTTGACAATATTAATGTCGAAAAGGGGATATACATCGAATAGTTTCATTCTTTTAGTAACTGATTACAAATTAAAAATGCTTTAGAAAGCGCTGGGCTTCAGTTTGAGGCCGACCGTTTCTTCCAAATTGAACATCAGATTCATGTTGTGTACGGCTTGGCCGCTGGCTCCTTTCAGCAAGTTGTCTATACAGGAAATGATAAGAAGCTTGTCACCGTGCTTTTCCAAATGTATAAGGCATTTGTTGGTGTTGACAACCTGCTTCAAATCTATGTTCTTGTCGACGATATGCGTAAAGGAGTCTTTGGCGTAATACTCTTCGTACATACGGACAATCTCTTCCAGCGCCACTTTGGTCTTTATCACGATAGTGGTAAAAATGCCGCGGGGAAAATCGCCGCGGTAGGGGATGAAATCGATGTCCGAATCAAAGCTGTTCTGGAGCTGTTTGAGCGATTGCTTGATTTCGGGCACGTGCTGGTGCTCGAAAGCTTTGTACACACTCATGTTGTTGTTGCGCCAGCTGAAGTGGCTTGTCGCTCCCGGCTTGACGCCCGCACCGGTACTGCCGGTGATGGCATTCACGATAATGTCATCGTTCAGCATCAGGTGCTTGGCAAGCGGAAGCAATCCCAGCTGGATGCAGGTTGCGAAGCATCCGGGATTGGCAACATGCTTTGCCGTACAGGTAGCCCGGCGGTTCAACTCGGGCAGTCCGTAAATAAAGTCATGGTCATCGCTCTTGATGCGATAGTCCATGGAGAGGTCGATTATTTTCAAGTCTTCCGGCAGGTTATGGCTTTCCATGAATTTCTTGGTGTCGCCATGTGCCGTGCAGAAGAAAAGCACATCAATCTCGTCCAACGGAAGTTCGTCGGTGAATACTAAATCTGTTTCTCCGTACAGTCCTTCGTGTACGTCGGTAATTTTGTTGCCGGCATTACTCGAGCTGTTGATGAATACGATTTCCGCTTCGGGATGATTCAGCAACAGGCGTATCAGTTCGCCTGCCGTGTATCCGGCTCCGCCGATGATTCCTACTTTAATCATATTGCAGTGTCTTTAGGTATGATGATACAGGCCAAAATGTAGAGCACGATTCCGGGAAACCCGGCAGTGAATATTGAGAGAAAGGCATATCCCAAGCGTACCAGTGTAGGGTCCAGACCGAAGTATTTGGCGAGGCCGCTACATACACCGCCAAGCATTTTGTCGTTGACGGAACGTGTCAGTTTCTTTTCCATATCAGATGTTTTCTTTTTCGTCTTTGTGGTTTGAGTAATAGGCGCGCAGTGCGGTAGAGGTCACTTTGATGAAGCCTTTGGCGTCTTCCGCAGTCCAGCCTTTCTGCATTTCGCCGTATTCGCCGAATTTGTTCTTTACAAGGTCGTCTTCACTCTCCACGCCTACGGTGAAGAAGCTGAGCGGACGGAGTTCGAGAATGGCGGTACCGTTTACATTGCGCTGAGAAGACTCCAGCATGGCTTCAATATCGCGCATTACCGGCTCCAGGTATTGGCTTTCGTGCAGGAACATGCCGTACCAGTTGGCTACCTGGTCTTTCCAGTATTGCTGCCATTTGCTCAATGTGTATTTCTCAAGGAACTTGTGCGCGCCGATAATCAGCATGGGAGCGGCGGCTTCAAAACCTACACGGCCTTTGATACCGATAATCGTATCGCCCACGTGCATGTCACGGCCGATGCCGTAAGCCGCGCCGATTTCCTCTACCTTCTGGATGGCTTTGATGGGGTCGTCAAACTTTTCATCATTGACCGCTTTAAGTTCACCCTTTTCAAAGGTCAGGCGCAACTGCTCGCTGCCTTCTTTTGTACAATGTTTCAGGTAAGCGCTTTCGGGAAGTCCCTGTGCGGAATCCAGAATCTCACCGCCGCAAATGGAAGTACCCCACAAACCTACGTTATAGGAATATTTCAGTTTGGCGAAGTCGGCTGCAAAGCCGTGTTTGTTCAGATAGTCTATCTCTTCCTGGCGGCTCAATGCCATGTCGCGTGTCAAGGTGATGATTTCCACGCCCGGAGCCATTACAAGGAAAGTCATGTCGAAGCGTATCTGGTCATTGCCCGCACCGGTAGACCCATGCGCAATGGCATCTGCGCCTATTTCGTTGGCATAGCGTGCAATGGCCAATGCCTGGAAGATACGTTCGGAACTTACGGATATGGGATAAGTGCCGTTACGCAACACATTGCCGAATACCATGTATTTCAAGCTCTTTTCGTAATATTCCCGCGTTACGTCCAAAGTGATATATTTTACGGCACCCAACTTGTAGGCGTTTTCCTCGTTGGTTTTCAACTGCTCGGGGCTGAAACCACCGGTGTTGGCGCAAGCCGCATATACTTCGTATCCTTTCTCTTTAGCCAGATACATAACTGTAAATGAAGTATCCAGACCACCGCTGAATGCGACCACTACTTTTTTCTTCTTTGCTTCCATAACTTTTAAATTAAGAGTGAAGAATTAAGAATGAAGAATTATTATGCAGCATAAAGCGCAGCCAAATTCTTCATTCATAATTCCTCATTTATTTATATTTTATCTTCTTCGTGTAAATTCGGGTCGTAAAGCATTGCCGTGCAGATGCAGAACTTCCGGTTTTTGGCTACTAATATGTCATGGTTGATGCAGCCCTCGCAACCTTTCCAGAAAGACTCGTCGTCTGTCAGCTCATTGAAAGTAACCGGTACGTAGCCCAGTTCGGTATTCATCTTCATGACAGCAGCCCCGCTGGTCAGACTGAAAATCTTGGCCTTGGGCCATCGCAGGCGCGCCAGGCGGAAAGAAGCCGTCTTAATGCGTTTTGCAAGTCCCAGGCCGCGGTAGTCGGGATGTACGATAAGTCCCGATGTAGCTACATATTGCTTGTTTCCCCAACTCTCGATGTAAGTGAAACCGGCGAATTCCTCTCCACACAAAGCTATGATAGCTTTTCCTTCTTTCATTTTAGTCGCTACGTATTCATGCGTGCGTTCTGCGATGCCCGTTCCGCGTACCTTGGCAGCTTCTCGGATGGTATCCAAAATCTTATCCACGTAAACTTCATGTGAGGCATCAGCTACCATCACATCAATTTGTTTCGAATCCATTTCTTTTATTTCGTTATATTATAGTTATACTGACTTACTTCATGTTAGGAATGATTTGTGACAGAAAAACACGCACCTCTTCATGGGATGCAGCCTCGTGCAGAACCATCATTATCGTATCGTCCCCGGCGATAGTGCCCAGTACGGCGGGACATTCGCGGTTGTCGATGTCGTAGGCCATGCTGCTGGCATAGCCCGGACGGGTGCGGATGACGGCAATATTCTTGGAGAAATGAAGTGAAACGAACCCGCTGGTCATCAGCATTTCGCTGGCGCTTTGGTCGTTGCTGCGTTTGTACATGATGTTGTTAGGCAGTACATATACATATTTCCCGTTCATATTGGCCGCTTTGGCTACTTTCAGTTGCTTTAAGTCGCGCGACAAGGTGGCTTGCGTCAGTTCAAAGCCCTCTTTCCCCAAAGCCTGCAACAATTCTTCCTGAGAACTGATGTCTTTGCTTGAGATTATCATCTTGATGGCATCTAACCGATTAGCTTTCTTTTTCATCTTTCTGTATAATTATTCTTAGAACGGCGCAAAAGTAGGGAATATTTTGGAAAGAATATACAGAAATGAGAATTTTTTTATTCTTTATATGCAATATATTGTAAAAACAACGGTATATGTATGCATGCTTGGGACTGTTTCTTGGCGGGGATGGCGGACTTGTCCGTAGGGTTACCCGTGATGAGTCTATGACCGAGATATGATTAAAAGGCTTACAATATATAATTAAAAGCCTTTTAATAGTATATTAGAAGGCTTTTAATCGTATCTTTGCGGTAACCTCAGGCAGGTAGCCTGAGGAAGTTATTCACCTTTTAAAATAAAGTCGGTATGTTTTATAAAAAGAGTCGTGCCAAAGTAGGCGGGAAATACAAATGGTTTCCCCGTGCATGTGTCAACAAACACACAGTCAATACGCAGGATTTGGGAGAAGCCATCAGCCGGAAGTGTACGGTTACGCCCGCGGATGTGCATGCGGTAATCCGTTCGTTGCCGGAAGTCATGTCATTCTTTATGGAGAACGGCAACAGTGTCCATCTGGACGGGCTTGGCTCTTTCTACTACAAATTGAGCTGCGCGGGAAACGGAGTGGATACGCCCGAAGAGGTCAGTACGGAGCAAGTGAAAGCTGTCCGCGTGCAGTTTATCCCCGAACGCCGTAAGGAAAACGGTAAATATTGCCGTGTCTTGGGCGAAAGGGTAGAGCTGGTGAAATTCGGCGATTGATTCTCTTTGTACGTAAGTGTGTCAAGGTAAGACTTTTGTGCCGTTCGTTGCTTTGAACGGCGGATAGTATAAGGTTTGTAAAAATAAGACAGCTTCTGGCCTTTGTAAAGGCGATAAACGACAAAAACAATAAGAGAACCGCCAAAAGGCTCAGAACTCGTTTGCCGTGAAGCTCTTATTTTTGCAATACAGAATAAAGTTCGTTTCTTAATTCTATTAAAACTATCAAAGGCACATGAAAAAACTACTTGGATTTATTTCCTTTCTTTTGGTATTAGCAGGTTCCGTTTCTGCCAAGGCGGTACTTCCGTCCATTTTTTTTCGATAATATGGCTTTGTAGCAAAATGCGCAGTTAATCTATCTGGGACGGCACGTATGTGGAATCGTGGACGAAAAGGGTGTCATGAAGAATATTTGTAGACGTGTAAAATATAGATGGTTTCTTTTATTAAAATGAAATGCTTGTTATGAAAAAAAGTTTCTTATGCTACTTATTGCCGGGGTGTATTGCGCTTTTTATCAATCTGTCATTGTGTGCTCAAAATAGAGTTGCCGCTCCGATGAAGGATGTAAATAATGTAATTGATAATACGTTGGATAGTTTGAATAAGGCGCGGACTGTGAGGCCTATCGCCGGTTCCAGTCGCAGAGGGGATAATCCTGTACTTTTTTTAGTGGGGAACTCCACCATGCGTACCGGTACTTTGGGTAATGGAAATAACGGACAATGGGGATGGGGATATTACGTGGGCGAGTATTTTGATGTTAATAAAATAACAGTGGAAAACCACGCGTTAGGCGGAACAAGCAGCCGGACTTTTTATAACCGCCTTTGGCCGGAAGTTCTTAAAGGGATACGTCCGGATGATTGGGTTTTTATAGAACTGGGACATAATGATAACGGACCGTATGATAGCGGTCGTGCGCGTGCTTCTATTCCGGGAATCGGAAAAGACAGTTTGAATGTGATAATCAAAGAAACGGGAGTAAAGGAAACGGTATATACCTATGGTGAATATATGAGACGTTTTGTACGGGATGTAAAAGCAAAAGGGGCGCACCCCGTCCTTTTATCTCTGACTCCCCGTAATGCGTGGGACGACAAGGATAGTACGATTATTACACGTGTAAATAAAACTTTTGGTTTGTGGGCTAAACGGATAGCTAAAGAACAACGGATACCTTTCATTGATTTAAATGAGATTACTGCCCGTAAATTTGAAAGGTATGGTAAAGAAAAAGTGAAATATATGTTCTACCTTGATCGTATTCATACCAGTGCTTTTGGCGCCCGTGTTAATGCGGAGTCGGCAATTGAAGGTATCCGTAAATGTAAGGGGTTGAAACTTGCCGATTATTTAAAGCCGATGGATCAGGATACTGTTATGGGTAAGAACCGTAGGAAGGGGTGTCCGGTACTGTTTACCGTGGGTGACAGCACGGTGAAGAATAACGATAACGATGAGAATGGTATGTGGGGCTGGGGCAGTGTTATTGCGGATGAATTTGATTTGAATAGGATAACGGTTGAAAATTGCGCTAAAGCCGGACGTAGTGCTCGTACTTATTTGGATGAAGGGCGTTGGGATAAAGTATACGGTGCACTGCAGCCCGGTGATTTTGTACTTATTCAGTTTGGTCATAATGATGCCGGGGCTGTTAATACTGGCAAAGCGCGTGCTGAATTGCCCGGAGCTGGAAATGAGAGCAAGGTGTTCTTGATGGAGTCTACCGGAAAATATCAGGTCGTTTATACTTTCGGCTGGTACTTACGTAAATTTATTATGGATGTGAAAGAAAAGGGTGCTATTCCTATTGTGCTCAGCCACACTCCACGCAATGTGTGGGATAATGGACAAATTCAGCGTAATACCGACTCTTTCGGTAAATGGACTCGTGAAGCGGCAGAGCAAACCGGGGCGTATTTTATTGATTTGAATAAACTCACAGCGGACAAATTGCAAAAAAAAGGTTGGGAACAAGGATTACGTGCGGTAGGTGAGTTCTTTAATAAAGATCATACGCATACTTCGCTAAAGGGGGCGCACCTCAATGCCGAAAGCATCGCAGAAGGATTAAAAGCTACGGACTGTCCTCTAAAGAATTATTTGAAATAATTCCGTATATATTCTCCTTTGATGGATTTGGGAAAACCAAACGACCTTCTTACTTTTGTAAAGGCGATAAACGACAAAAACAATAAGAGAACCGCCAAAAGGCTCAGAACTCGTTTGCCGTGAAGCTCTTATTTTTGCAATACAGAATAAAGTTCGTTTCTTAATTCTATTAAAACTATCAAAGGCACATGAAAAAACTACTTGGATTTATTTCCTTTCTTTTAGTATTGGCAGGTTCCGTTTCTGCCAAAGTGGTACTTCCGGCCATCTTTTCCGATAATATGGTTTTGCAGCAAAATGCGCAAGTCAATCTGTGGGGAAAGGCGACGCCCGGTGAACGCGTTTCGGTAAAAACATCATGGACGGATAAAGCCGTGACAACCAAAGCTGCGGCTGACGGTAAATGGACCGTGAAGTTGAAGACGCCTGCGGCCGCAAAGGGGCAGTCCGTTACGGTGAGCGGTGAAAATTCGATTACTATTAATAATGTGTTGATAGGTGAAGTATGGCTTTGTACCGGACAATCCAATATGGAGTATCCGGTTTCCAAGCATCCCGATAAAAAATGGATGACCGGTATGATAACGGAAGCCGAGGAAATGAAAGATGCGGATTATCCGGAGCTGCGTTTGTTCCGGGTGGAACATCAGTTGGCTCCCGAGGGTGAAATGGATGATTGCCAAGGCCGGTGGCTGGTGTGCACGCCGAAAAACCTGTATGATTTCTCGGCGGTGGGATTCGTTTTCGGACGCAGATTGCATAAAGAACTGAATGTACCGGTAGGTATGATACAGTCTACCTGGGGCGGCACGCATGCGGAGTCGTGGACGAAAATGGGTGTCATGAAGAATAATCCGCTTTATGCGGACGTACTCGAAGATTTCGCCCTGAAGAACGTGAAGCAGGAAAAAGGATATTGCAAGGTTCCTTCCACGCTTTGGAACGGAATGATTCATCCTATTCTGGGATATACGGTGAAGGGAAATATTTGGTATCAGGGAGAATCCAATGCCATTCGCCATGAAAAATATCAGCAGGTATTTACCAATATGATTAACAGTTGGCGGAAAGAATGGAAACAACCCGATATGCCTTTCTATTTCATGCAGATTGCTCCGCATAAAGGGCAACCGGCCGGTATCCGTGAAGCGCAGCTTAAAACATGGCAGAGCGGGCTGAAGAACGTGGGTATGGCGGTCGTTACGGATGCGGCGGATTCTACGGATATTCATCCGCGTAATAAGCGGGTGGCCGGTGAGCGCATGGCTTTATGGGCGCTTGCCAAACAATATGGTAAGGACGTGGCTTATTCCGGTCCGCTCTTTAAAACGATGAAGGTCAGCGGCAATAAGGCCGTATTGAGTTTTGAATATGCCGAAGACGGATTGATGACACCGGAAGATGCTCCGGTCAAGGGTTTTCTGGTTGCAGGGGCCGACCGGCGTTTTTATCCGGCGGTGGCTGTGATAAAAGGCAGCCGGTTGGAGGTTTCCGCTCCGCAGGTGGCGGAACCGGTTGCCGTACGTTACGGTTTTTGTAACTTCTTCCGTGTAAATCTCTATAATAAGTCCGGTTTACCCGCAGTGCCTTTCCGTACGGATACATGGGAACAAGGCTCGTATGCACGTTGGTTTGCCGACTCCGAGATGATGCGTTTCCCGCAGGCTTATCAGTTGGACCACGGTAAGCGTTTGTTTTTCGGCTATGCCCAGGGAGTAGGCTGTTGCGCCATGTTGCAGATGTGGAAGACTACGGGCGAACGTCGTTACTATGACTACGTGAAGCAGTGGGCCGACTCTCTGATTAATGAAAAAGGAGAAATTCATCTGTATGATAAGTCTACTTACAACTTGGATTTCATCAACTCGGGAAAGGTGCTGTTCGACCTCTATCGTGAAACCGGCGATCAGAGATATAAGGCGGCAATGGATATTCTTATCAGACAATTGAAGAACCAGCCTCGTACTTTGGAGGGCGGCTTCTGGCATAAACTGATTTATCAGCATCAGATGTGGCTGGACGGGCTGTATATGGCTTCTCCGTTTATGGCGCAGTATGGCGCGGAATTCAACCGGCCGGAATGGATCGATGAGGCGGTGAAGCAATTCCGTCTCTGCCATAAACATACCTATGATGCCAAGACAGGATTGTACCATCATGCGTGGGACGAGAGCAAGAGCCAGCGTTGGGCCGATCCGGCGACCGGACATTCTCCCAACTTCTGGGGACGCAGTATAGGCTGGTGGTTTATGGCGCTGGTGGACGCCTTGGACTTTATACCGGAAAATCATCCGGGACGCGCTGATATGCTCGGCTATATTCGCGGACTGGCGGAAACACTGCCGAAATATCAGGATAAAGCCGGACTTTGGTACCAGGTTATCGACCAGCCCAAGCGTAAGGGGAATTTCCCCGAGGCATCCGTAACCACCCAATGTATGTATGCTTACGCAAAAGCGGTGAATAAAGGATATATCGATGCAAAATATCGCGCTGTGGCGGAAAAGGCTCTGCAAGGTCTGAAAGACAAGCTGTTGGTGGAGAAACAGGACGGTACTTTGACTTTGACCCGTTGCTGCCAGGTTGGCGGCTTGGGCGGTCATCCGTATCGTGACGGAAGCTTTGAATATTATATAGGTGAGAAGATGAGGGATAATGATGCCAAGGCAACAGGGCCGTTCATTATGGGATGTTTGGAACTGGAAAAATAAGACAGGTATGAATCGATTGTTTTGTATTGCCATGTTTGCATTTTGCGCAGGGGCTTTGTCCGCACAAGATGTTTCGTGGCCGGAGATTAGTTTGGATGCCAAGCCGGCTGCCCGCTGGTGGTGGATGGGAAGCGCGGTGGATAAGGAAAACCTGACCCGTAATTTGGAAGCGTATGCTGCGGCGGGAATGGGTACGATGGAGATTACTCCGATTTATGGCGTGCAGGGAAATGACGCGAAGGATATTCCGTTTCTCTCTCCCCGATGGATGCAGATGCTGCAATATACGGAAAGTGAAGCGTCCCGTTTGGGAATGCAGATTGATATGAATACCGGTACCGGCTGGCCGTTCGGCGGTCCTGAAGTGGGAATAGAAGACGCAGCCTGCAAACTGTTTGTCACGGAATACCGGTTGGAGGGCGGGAATACGCTCGACAAAAAGATAGAAGTCGCCGATAGAAAACAGCGGCCTTATGCCGAATTGGAACGTCTGATGGCTTTTTCCGATAAGGGAAAGTGTCTGGATTTGACGAATAAGGTGAAAGACGGAATGCTATGCTGGAAAGCTCCGAAAGGCAATTGGCGTTTGATTGCCGCCTTTTGCGGCAAGACTTTGCAGAAAGTGAAACGTGCGGCTCCCGGCGGTGAGGGGTATGTGATGAATCATTTCTCGGCCCGTGCCGTGAAAAACTATCTCGGACGTTTTGAACGCGCTTTCGATGGACGGTTCAAGGACACGTCCGGCAGCGCTACCGCTTATCCTCATAATTTCTTTAACGACTCCTATGAGGTTTACGGGGCGGACTGGTCGGAAGGACTTTTTGATGAGTTTTTGGCACGTCGCGGTTATAAACTGGAAGAACATCTGCCGGAGTTTCTGGCGACAGGGGAGCGTTCGGACAAAACCCGACGCATCATCTCCGATTATCGTGAAACTCTCAGTGAATTATTGCAGGAGAACTTTACCCGTCAGTGGACGGAGTGGGCGCATCTGCACGGTTCTAAGACCAGAAACCAGGCTCATGGCTCGCCGGGAAATCTGATAGACCTTTATGCTACGGTGGATATTCCTGAGTGTGAAGGCTTCGGCCTATCCGATTTCGGTATACGGGGATTGCGTAAGGATTCGCTGACGCGTCCCAATGACTCCGACCTCTCCATGCTGAAATACGCTTCTTCGGGCGCTCATATCGCCGGCAAACCTTATACTTCTTCGGAGACTTTTACTTGGCTGACGGAGCATTTCCGTACGTCTTTGTCGCAATGTAAGCCGGATATCGACCTCATGTTCGTTTCCGGCGTCAATCATACGTTTTTCCATGGCACGACCTATTCTCCCGCCGAGGCTGCCTGGCCCGGTTGGAAGTTTTATGCTACGGTGGATATGAGCCCGACGAACAGTATATGGCGGGATGCGCCCGCATTCTTCCAGTATATATCCCGTTGTCAGAGCTTCTTGCAAATGGGACAGCCGGATAATGACTTTCTTGTGTATCTGCCGTTGTATGATATGTGGCAGGAGCAGGACGGACGACTGCTGATGTTCGATATTCATAAAATGGCACAGCGTGCTCCGGGCTTTATAGAGGCGGTGCACCGTATCAATGATGCCGGTTACGATATGGATTATATTTCCGATAATTTCATCCGTACGGCTACTTGTCGCGATAAGAGAATCGTAACGTCCGGCGGAACAACGTATAAGGCATTGGTGGTTCCCGGGGCGCGTTTGATGCCTGCGGATGTACTTGCCAAGCTTCTTGATTTGGCGAAAGAGGGGGCGACTGTTGTATTTTTGGATCAATATCCGGAAGATGTTCCGGGATATGCCGGATTGGAACGGCGCCGCACGGAATTTAAACGTACTTTGGAGCAGATAAAGAAGTTAGGGAATGAACGTGGTAAAGGCCAAACGGTGTTCTTCGGTACGGATTATGCCCGTACGCTGGCACAAACCGCTGCCATACCGGAGGCGATGAAGACATCTTTTGATTTGAGTTGTATTCGTCGCAAAAACACGGAGGGCTACCATTATTTCATATCCGCACTGACCGGGAAAGATACGGAAAGTTGGATACCGTTGGCTGTACCTGCACGTTCGGCTATGCTTTATAATCCGATGAACGGATCTTCCGGTAAGGCTCTTCTGCGCCAGAAGGATGGCAAGACGGAAGTTTATTTACAATTGGCTTCCGGGGAATCAGCCATATTGAAGACTTTCACGGAAGCTGATGTACAGGTTCCGGAATGGAAGTATCAGACTGTTGCGCAGGGAACTGTCGAACTGTCCGGCTTATGGAGCCTGCGGTTTGTGGAAAGCGCTCCTGCGGTACATAGTGTACCGGATTCCGTTTCTTTGGGCTCATGGACGGATTTATCCTTTGAAGGTGCCGGAACAACTATGGGAACAGGTTGCTATACAACCGCTTTTGTGATTGAAAATCCCGCCTCGGCTCAGGATTGGCAGCTCTCACTCGGTGACGTTCGTGAAAGTGCCCGTGTACGTATCAATGGCAGGGAGGTTGCCACTTTGTGGGCTGTACCCTATTGTTGCCCCATCGGGCAATACTTGCGTCCGGGAAAGAATATTCTGGAAATAGAAGTGACCAATCTTCCTGCCAACCGCATAGCCGATATGGATCGCCGTGGAATGAAGTGGCGTATCTTCAAAGATATAAATATTGCGGCGCTTGGTTATAAAAAAGGGACTTATGCCGGTTGGGAACCTGTACCGAGCGGTTTATTAGGCCCTGTACGTATTATACCGCTGAAGATAACTAAAAACGAAATGCAATGAAAAAAATCAGTCTGGCCGGAGTAGCGTTTGTCTGCGCTTTCTGCTCCTTACACGCTCAAGACCCGCGTGAACGAAACTATTTCTATGAGATTCTTGACCCTAAGCACGAGCCTAAACCGTTGGTAGAGGGATTCGCTCAAGAACGGATTACTGAGAAATTAAATCGCGGACTGGCGGTCGCTCCTTCCCGGGACGGCAAATCCGTGTATCTCAGCTGGCGTTTGCTGGCATCGGATGCTCCTGCCACGGCTTTCCATGTATATCGTGAAGTAGACGGAAAGACTCGTCGCTTGACGAAAAAAGCCGTTTCCCGTACTTGCGACTTTGTGGATGCCACCCCTCATGAACAAGCCGTTTATTGGGTGGAGGCTGTTGTAAAAGGACAGAAACCGGTTGTATCGGAAAAACGGAAGGTTGTATCGGCCGATTTGAAACCTTATACATCTATCCGCCTGAAAGATAACGCAAAAGCCGGAAAGATAGCGCTGGCCGACCTGAACGGTGACGGGGCTTATGATTATATCATCCGTACTCCCGAAACAAATGTCGACCCGGGCATGCCGGGTGACACTACCGGAAAAACTTATAAAATATCCGCTTATTTGAGTGACGGCACTTATCTGTGGACATACGATATGGGGCCGGGTATTGAACCGGGTATCTGGTACTCGCCTTTCATCGTTTACGATTTCAATGGAGACGGTAAGGCCGAAGTGGCGATTAAAACGGCGGGTGCCGACTATGTGAAGAACGGGAAAGGGCGCGTTTGCGGCGGGAGTGAATATCTTTCCGTATTGGACGGCATGACCGGACAGGAGATAGACCGCGTGGATTGGCCTGAACGCAATGACCGTTACGGAAATCTGATTCGACAGAATCGTAATCAGATGGGAGTTGCCTATTTAGACGGAAAGACGCCGTTCATACTGGCGGCACGCGGTACTTATAAGTTGATGGTTGTGGATGCCTGGATGTTGAAAAACGGTAAATTGGAACGTGTGTGGCGTTGGGATGGTGATGAGGAAAATCCTATTGTCCGTAGTATGGGCGCGCATAGCATGGTTACTGCCGATGTAGACGGTGACGGCCGCGATGAGGTTATGTTAGGCTCTTGTATGCTCGATGATAATGGAACGCTTTTGTGGTCCTCGGGATTGGGACACAGCGACAAAGCGTATCTTTGCAAGTTGCGTCCCGATATGGAGGGCATGCAGGTGTTTATGGTAAGTGAACCGAAAAAGGAAGACGGCCGTGGCGTTTCGGTAGTGGATGCTGCTACGGGTAAATTGATATGGGGTATCGGACATACGACCTATCATGTAGGCGACGGCATGGTAGCGGATTTTGACCCTGCTCATCCCGGATTGGAGTGTTTTGCCAGTGAAGACCGTAAAGGAGGAAGCACCGACAGATATTTGCTTACTGCCGACGGAAAGAAACTGCAAGTATCTCAAGATGAGATACCCGGTTGCCGTAACTGGATATGGTGGGATGCCGATTTGTTGCGTGAGACATTCAAAGGAGACGATAACCGTTGGGGAGCAGGTTCCTCTTCCGGTGGACGTGACCAGAGTATCTGGAAATGGAAAGGTGAGATATTAACGGAAAATATCAAAGGGGATATATTGCTGATGGCTGATATGGAAGGTGATTGGCGCGAGGAACTGATAACGGCTTTACCCGGCGAACTGCGTATCTATCGCACCAATATTCCTGCGACAGACCGTAGGGTAACGTTGATGCAGGACGCTTTGTACCGTAGCTATGTAGCTCATCGTAGTATGGGGTATCCTCAGGCGCCTGTACCGTCTTATTATTTAGGAGATAATTAATGTATGTATCGGAAAATATGTTCCGGTACGTTTGCTAACTTTAAAACGCTATTAAGAATGACAAAACCATTGTATGTAATCGCTGCTATTTGTTTATGGCTATTCAGTGCTTGCCAGTCTGCGGACTATAAGTATGAAGCTGTTTATCGTAACCTGCCTTTTGACATGCCTCGTGTGGAAGCGCCGAGATTTCCCGACCGTACGGTTAATCTGGCAGAGTTCAATGCTGTCGGTAATGGAGAAACTCTATGTACATCGGCTTTTGCCGATGCAATCAATACTCTTTCCGAACAAGGGGGAGGGCATCTTGTTGTTCCTGCCGGTGTTTGGCTGACAGGACCTATTGTGTTGAAAAGTAATATCGATTTGCATTTGGAAAAAGGAGCCGTTATCCTTTTCTCTCCCGATGTAGATCTCTATCCTTTGGTGGAAACTGTATTTGAGGGTTTGGATACCCGTCGTTGCCAGTCGCCTATTTCCGGTCGTAATTTGGAGAATGTGGCGATAACAGGCGAGGGAGCTATCGACGGAAACGGTCATTACTGGCGCCCGCTGAAGCGTGAGAAAGTCACGGAGAGTGTTTGGAAGCAGACGACAGCCCGTGGTGGCGTATATAAACGTCCTACTTACTGGTTCCCTTATCCTGAAACTTTGAAAGGAGACACTATCAGTAATATGAATGTCCCTCAGAATCTGCAAACGGAAGAAGAGTGGCAAAGTGTCCGTCATTTCCTTCGTCCGGTAATGGTGAGCCTGATAGAATGTAAGAATGTATGGTTGCAAGGAGTGATATTCCAGAACTCTCCGGCATGGAACTTACATCCGCTGATGTGTGAGAATGTACTGGTTGAAGACGTGCAGGTGCGTAATCCGAGCTATGCGCAGAATGGTGACGGACTGGATTTGGAATCTTGTAAAAACGCGCTGATTGTGAATTCTACTTTTGATGTGGGAGATGACGGAATCTGCCTGAAAAGCGGTAAGGATGAAGATGGCCGCCGTCGTGCACGTCCTTGTGAAAATGTAGTGGTAGATGGCTGTACGGTATTTAAAGGACATGGTGGCTTTGTTGTCGGCAGTGAGATGAGCGGCGGGGTACGCAACGTGTCTGTCAGCAATTGTCAGTTCTTGGGAACGGATGTGGGATTGCGCTTTAAAAGTAAGCGCGGCCGTGGCGGTATTGTTGAAAATATCTGGATTACCAATGTTTCCATGATGGATATTCCTACCGAACCGATTACTTTCAATCTTTATTATGGTGGAAAATCTGCCGTTGAAGTGTTGGAAAGCGGTGAAAAGGTTCCGGCTAAAGTCGATCCGCTTCCTGTGGACGAAACAACTCCTTGTTTCCGGAATATTCATGTGAAGAATCTGATATGTGCAGGAGCCCGTCGCGCATTATTCTTCAACGGTATTCCTGAAATGCCGATTGAGAATGTCGTGTTGGAAGATATTGATATTACTTCACGATTGGGTGCCGAATTTATTTATAGCAAGGCTGTTACGATGAAGAATGTGACTATCCGCAATACGGAAGGCGAGCAAGTTGTTACCCGTTTTTGTGAGGATATGAAATAAGAAGCCGGATGTGGTAATAGCGGACGAAATGGATTGTCAAATCTGACACCCTTTCAGTCAAAATAAGTACAAAGAATAGGGGATGATTCCCCTATTTTTGTATCATGAAATAGCGACTAAAACTAATTACCATGAAACAATGTTTTTTTGCGGTCGATTTGGGTGCTACCAGTGGCCGTACTATCTTGGGAACCTTCACACCGGAAGGATTGGAAATGGAAGATGTGAATCGCTTCCCGAATCGTTTGATTGAAACCGGCGGACATTTTTACTGGGATATATATGAACTTTACCGGCATATTATCGAAGGATTGAAAATAGTCGCTCAAAAAGGAGATGTTGAAATTACTTCCATTGGTATCGATACATGGGGAGTGGATTTTGTTTGCGTGGGTGAAGATGGTGGATTTCTTCGTCAACCTTATTCGTACCGCGATCCCCATACTGCCGGAGCGCCTGACGCTTTCTTTGAAAAAGTAGCCCGTAAACAAGTCTATGAGTGGACGGGTATTCAGGTAATGAACTTCAATTCTTTGTTCCAGCTCGATACATTGAGACGGAATGGTGACAGTGCATTGGCCGTTGCCGATAAACTGCTTTTTATACCTGATGCTTTAAGTTATATGCTGACCGGAGAAAAGGTAACGGAGTACACCATTGCCAGTACGGCGCAGCTGGTAAATGCGAAAACCCGTAAACTGGAAAATGCTTTGCTGCGCGAGCTCGGACTGACGGAGAATAATTTCGGCCGCTTTGTTTACCCCGGTGAGAAAATAGGAACATTGACAAAAGAAGTACAGCGTATGACCGGATTGGGAGAGATACCTGTAATTGCGGTTGCCGGGCACGACACGGCTTCTGCTGTGGCTTCAGTTCCTGCAATGAATCCTGATTTTGCATATCTGAGTAGTGGGACTTGGTCTTTAATGGGAGTGGAAACGGAAAGCCCGGTTATTACAGAAGAAACCGAATCTTTGAATTTTACGAATGAAGGCGGCGTGAATGGCACTATCCGTTTATTGAAAAATATTTGTGGAATGTGGCTGTTGGAACGCTGTCGTGCGGCATGGGGAGAGACTTCGTATCCGGAGCTGATATCCGAAGCGAATGCCAGTGAACCGTTCCGCAGTCTGATTAATCCTGATGATGCTCTGTTTGCCAATCCTGCCGATATGGAACGGGCTATAAAGACGTACTGTTCGGATTCTCACCAGCCTGTTCCGCAGACACGAGGTCAAATTGTTCGTTGTATCTTTGAGAGTCTTGCCCTGCGCTATCGTCAGGTTTTGGATAATCTTCGCACTCTTTCTCCTCATCCGATAGATACACTTCATGTTATCGGCGGTGGAAGCCGTAATGATTTATTGAATCAATGGACAGCCGATGCTGTCGGTATTCCTGTTGTGGCAGGCCCGTCTGAGGCTACGGCAATCGGTAATATTATGATTCAGGCGTTGGCGGCAGGAACGGCAAAAGATATTGCTTCCATGCGTCAATTAATCAATCGCTCTATTTCTTTGGAAACTTTCTATCCGGAAGATGCGGAAGTGTGGGATACCGCATATTTACATTTCAAACAGGTGACAATGAATCATTAATGTTTAACAATCATATAAAATAAATCAGTATCATGAAAGAAGAACTAATAACAAAGGCTTATGAAGTAGCTAAGGAACGTTATGCTGCTCTTGGGGTAGATGTAGAAAAGGTAATGGAACAACTTCAGAAGGTTGCGATTTCCATGCACTGCTGGCAGGCTGATGATGTCCTCGGTTTTGAGTCGGGCAGCTCGTTGACCGGCGGTATCCAGACTACAGGTAATTATCCCGGTAAGGCTCGTAATATGGAAGAATTACGCGGCGATATTTTAAAGGCCGCTTCTTATATCCCCGGTAAGCACCGTTTGAACCTGCATGAAATTTACGGTGATTTTGGCGGTACCTTTGTTGACCGTGACCAAGTGGAAGTGAAGCATTTCGAGAGCTGGATGCAGTGGGCCGCTGAAAACGGAATGAAACTGGATTTCAATTCAACCTCTTTCTCGCATCCGAAAAGCGGTAACTTATCTTTATCTAATCCGGATAAGAGCATCCGTGATTTCTGGATTGAACATACCAAACGTTGCCGTGCCATTGCAGAAGAGATGGGACGCCGTCAGGGTGATCCTTGTATCATGAATCTTTGGGTACACGACGGTAGTAAGGATGTGACTGTAAACCGTATGAAATATCGTGAGTTGTTTAAGGACTCTCTCGACCAAATCTTTGCTACGGAGTATAAGAATATGAAAGACTGCCTGGAGTCCAAGGTGTTCGGTATCGGTCTGGAAAGCTATACGGTAGGCTCTAATGAGTTCTGTGTAGGTTACAGCGTGCAACACCAGAAACTGATAACAATCGATACGGGACACTTCCACCCGACGGAAAGCGCTGCGGATAAAGTTTCGTCTATGTTGTTATTCGTGCCGGAATTGATGCTTCATGTAAGCCGTCCGATTCGTTGGGATTCCGACCATGTGACTATCATGGACGACCCGACTCTCGAACTTTTCCAGGAAATTGTTCGCTGCAATGCTTTAGACCGCGTACATATCGGTCTTGACTATTTCGATGCTTCTATCAACCGTATAGGCGCTTATGTCATCGGTACCCGTGCTGCGCAGAAATGTATGTTGCGTGCGTTATTGGAACCGCTGGCTAAACTTCGCGAGTATGAGACTGCCGGTCAAGGTTTCCAACGTCTTGCTTTGTTGGAAGAGGCCAAAGCTTTGCCTTGGAATGCCGTTTGGGATATGTTCTGCTTGAAGAATAATGTGCCGGTAGGTGAAGAGTTCATCGCTGAAATAGAGAAATACGAAGCTGAGGTTACATCAAAACGTAACTAAGTTAATCAGAGTTAATGATAGTGTTTAGCGGGGAAAGCGTATCTTTGCCCGCTACTTTCATTACTCATAGAATATTAACCATTGATTATCATGAATACACTAATAGGATTATTAATTATCGCTGTGGGAAGCTTTGGGCAGAGCAGTTCGTATGTACCTATCAATAAAGTTAAAGGTTGGTCATGGGAAAACTTTTGGCTGGTACAAGGGATTTTTGCCTGGCTCGTCTTTCCGTTGCTTGGCGCTTTACTTGCCATTCCTGCTGATGGCAACCTGGTAGAACTTTGGGGAGCCGGCGGTGCATTGCCGGCTATTATTTACGGTGTCCTTTGGGGTGTCGGCGGTTTGACATTTGGATTGAGTATGCGCTATTTGGGTGTTGCCTTAGGACAGAGTATAGCTTTGGGTACTTGTGCCGGCTTTGGAACTTTGTTTCCGGCTCTGTTTGCAGGGAAAGACTTATTACATGGCGATGGCTTGATGCTCCTTATTGGTGTTTGCATTACTTTGGCGGGAATTGCCATTATCGGTTATGCAGGCAGTCTGCGCTCCAAAAATATGAGTGAGGAAGAAAAAAAGGCTGCCGTGAAAGATTTTGCGTTGACAAAAGGACTGTTGGTCGCTTTACTGGCAGGTGTGATGAGTGCCTGTTTTGCTCTCGGCCTGGATGCCGGAACGCCTATTAAAGAAGCAGCATTGGTTGGTGGTGTGGTCCCGTTGTATGCCGGACTTCCTGTTATCTTTCTGGTGACTTTGGGCGGGTTTTGTACGAATGCGGCTTATTGCATTCAGCAAAATATAAAGAATAAGACAGGTAAGGAATACTTGTCGGCCAAAGGCAATATCCTTGTGAATAATATTTTGTTTTGCGCTCTTGCCGGAGTATTATGGTATTCGCAATTCTTTGGTCTGGAGATGGGTAAAAGTTTCTTAGGCGGCAGTCCGATATTGCTTGCATTCTCCTGGAGTATACTGATGTCACTGAATGTTACATTCAGTAATGTTTGGGGAATCCTGCTGAAAGAATGGAAGGGATGCGGCTCTCGTACAATAGGCGTACTGATATCGGGATTAGCCGTTCTTATCGCTTCTATTATTGTAGTGGCGATGGCACAAGCATAAAAATAATATCTAATAAATTGTAATTAAATAGACACATGAAATCAATTCTTGAAAATCGTCCCGAGTTGGCTTATGAAGTCAATCAGGCGGCAGAAGTGGCCGGATATCTTTGGCAAAAAGGTTGGGCGGAACGTAATGGTGGTAATATAACTTTAAACATCACTGAATATGTAGATGATGAAATCAAAGCTCTGCCGGCTATCAGCGAGGTTAAACAGATAGGTAAGCAGCTTCCTTATCTGAAAGGTTGCTATTTCTATTGTAAGGGTACTCAGATGCGTATGCGTGATTTGGCGCGTTGGCCTATGGCAAACGGTTCAATAATCCGTATTCTGGATGACTGCGCCAGCTATGTAATTATAGCGGACCAGCCTGTAATGCCGACGTCGGAATTACCTTCTCATCTTGCAGTTCATAATTATCTGCTTGAAAAAGGTTCTCCTTATAGAGCATCTTTGCATACACATCCTATCGAACTGATTGCTATGACCCATAATAAGAAGTTCCTGGAGAAAGATGTGGCTACTAATCTGCTTTGGAGCATGATTCCGGAAACCAAAGCGTTCTGTCCTCGTGGATTGGGTATAATTCCCTATGAATTGCCAAGTTCCGTACAATTGGCTGACGCTACTATTGAAGCCCTGAATGATTATGATGTAGCTATGTGGGAGAAGCACGGAGTTTTTGCAGTAGATGTGGATATTATGTCTGCTTTTGACCAGGTAGACGTATTGAATAAATCCGCGCTGATTTACATTGCGGCTAAGAATATGGGCTTTGAACCGGATGGTATGAGTCAGGAACAAATGAAAGAGATGACTGTGGCTTTTAATTTACCGAAATAAAAGTGAAGCGTAATTATGTATAGGATGATATTGAACGAAACCTCTTATTTCGGAGCAGGCTGCCGGGAGACAATCGCGGTAGAAGCTATTCGCAGAGGTTTTAAGAAGGCCTTCTTTGTGACAGATAAGGACTTGATTCGTTTTAAGGTCGCAGACAAGATAATTGAAGTGTTTGAAAAGAATAATATTCCTTATGAACTTTTCAGTGATGTAAAAGCAAATCCTACTATTGCCAATGTACAGCATGGCGTAGCCGCTTTTAAAGAGTCCGGCGCGGATTTTATTGTGGCGTTGGGAGGCGGTTCTTCCATTGATACGGCAAAAGGTATCGGTATTGTGGTGAATAATCCGGATTTTGCAGATGTGAAGTCGTTGGAAGGCGTAGCTGCGACCCGTTACAAGGCTGTTCCCACTTTTGCTTTGCCTACAACGGCCGGCACTGCTGCTGAAGTAACCATTAATTATGTGATAATTGATGAGGACGCAAAAAAGAAGATGGTTTGCGTAGACCCCAATGACATTCCGGCTGTTGCGATTGTAGACCCGGAACTGATGTATTCCATGCCGAAGGGATTGACTGCCGCAACAGGAATGGATGCCTTGACACATGCCATTGAAAGCTATATAACACCGGGTGCTTGGGCTATGTCTGATATGTTTGAGCTGAAAGCCATTGAAATGATTGCCGCTAATTTGAAAGCTGCGGTAGACAATGGTAGCGATGTAGCAGCTCGCGAAGCCATGTCGCAAGCTCAGTATATTGCCGGTATGGGATTCAGTAATGTGGGCCTGGGTATTGTACATTCTATGGCACATCCGTTAGGCGCTCATTATGATACTCCTCATGGAGTTGCCAATGCATTGCTTTTACCGTATGTAATGGAGTACAATGCAGAGTCTCCGGCTGCTCCTAAGTATATTCATATAGCCAAAGCTATGGGAGTAAATACCGATGGCATGACTGAAAGTGAAGGAATACGTGCAGCAGTAGACGCTGTTCGTAAGTTGTCATTAAGTATTGGTATTCCTCAAAAGTTACATGAAATCAATGTAAAAGAGGAAGATTTACATCAATTGGCTGTCGATGCATTTAATGATGTTTGTACAGGTGGTAATCCTCGTCCTACTTCTGTCGAAGAGATTGAGGCTTTATACCGTAAAGCTTTTTAATTATAATTCAAATATACCATGAAGAAAACTATTATCTCATGTGTGCTGTTTTTAACAGCTGTCACTGCCTTCTCGCAAACAACGATGAAGACTGCGGCTGAAGCTAAACTATCAGCTTCCGACCTTGCCGTAAAAATAGCAGACCGTATTCTTGCAACCACCACTTATGAGTTTAAGAATACCAAGACCGGTAAAACCTATAAGTCGGTTAAAGACCTGCCTTTGGATATGAATGTCAAGGTTGCATGCAAGTATAATAATTGGCATTATACCAATGGAGTGACTCATATCGCTTTAATGGAATTGGCCGATAAAACCGGTGCTAAGAAGTATGATGATTATGTCCTTAAAAATATGAACTTCGTATTTAATGAAGGCAATCTGGACTTCTTCAAGAAGCAATATGATCAGGCAATGAAAGATGAAGGTTGGTATGGAGTTCGTAAATTGAGCTGGCATATGATTTTCCGTGGAAAGCGTTTGGATGACAACGGTCCTATGGGAGCCAGTCTGATTGACTTGCAGATGAAGCATCCGAATAATTCTTTCTTGAATTATATTAATGAAACAGCCGAACATCTGAATTATGGTGAGCCTCGTCTGGCAGACGGCACTATTGCCCGCATTTGGCCTCATGAAAATACAATTTGGGCGGATGACGCTTTCATGGCTATCTCATTTCTTGCCCGTATGGCTAAGATGACCGGTGATATGAATTACATCAATGATGCTGCCAATCAGGTAATCAAATATCATAAATATTTGTGGTGTCCTGAAAAACGTATTCTCTATCATTGCTATCATACGGATACGGATGAACATGGTGTTGCTCATTGGAGCCGTGCTAACGGTTGGGTTTTTATGGCAACTGCCGATTTACTTGCAGTGATGCCGCAGAATCACCCGATGCGTCCTGAAGTATTGGAATGCTTCCGTCGCCAGTGCAGCGGTGTAGTACGTTATCAAGGTAAGAACGGTTTGTGGCACCAGCTTCTCGATAAGGAAGATTCTTATGAGGAGATTACAGGTACGGCTATGTTTGTCTTTGGTATTGCACGCGGTGTAAAGCACGGATGGCTGCATCCCGACTTTATTTATGCCGCCGAGCAAGGACTTAAGGGTATGATGACGTTGATGTCTGATAAAGGTGATGTTACTAAAATCTGTGTCGGAACAGGTATCATGCCGTCTCCTGCATATTATTATAACCGTCCTACCCAAGAGAATGATCCGATGGGTGAAGGTCCTGTTCTCCGTGCATTGATTGAAATGATGGATGCGCCGAAATATACGGAGATCAAGGCTGAGCAGCAGTACGATAAAATTGTGGTTAAGAAGTAGTAGTCCTTTTAGAAATAAGCGAATCCCGGTTGGAAGAATGCCTGTTCTGCCAACCGGGATTTTTTTATTAAATCTTGCATTGCTATCCCTTATTTCATAAATATTTCCTATTTTTGTCCCGAACCCATCATGAAGGACACGTATTATGACAAAGAATTACAATGATTTAGGAGTGGAATTTAAGTATCTTATTGTAAATGACATGGACCAAAAATTTGGTCTTTGGGTAAATACTGTCGGCTTTCAGTCTATTCAGCCGGACTCTCCATATCCTTTGAAAGATCACCCTTCCGGTTATTTCTTTAATGCCCAGAAAGGACGTGTTTTGCGTGAATACCAATTGGTTTATATAACGAAGGGGCGGGGATTATTCTCTTCAGAAACCACTCCGGAAAAGCAAGTCTGTAAAGGACGGTTGATGGTGCTGTTTCCCGGACAATGGCATACCTATCATCCTTATCGTCAGACAGGGTGGAATGAATACTATATAGGTTTTGAAGGACCTGTCATTGATAATTTGATGAAAGGCGGTTTCTTGTCAAAGGATAATCAAGTGCTTGAGGTCGGTTTGAATGAGGAACTGGTATCTCTCTTTTCCCGCGCCTTAGAAATTGCCGAAGCGGATAAGATATCTTCTCAGCAGTATCTCGGCGGTATAGTATTGCATATCGTAGGTATGATTCTTTCCATTTCGAAGAATAAGATTTTTGAGGTAGGTGACGTCGATCAGAAGATTGAGCAAGCTAAGATTATAATGAATGAGAATGTCTTTAAGGATATCGATCCTGAAGAGTTAGCCATGAAATTAAATATTAGCTATTCCTGGTTCCGGAAAGTGTTCAAGGACTATACAGGTTATGCGCCGGCCAAATATTTCCAAGAACTGAAGCTACGTAAAGCTAAACAGTTGTTGGTCGGAACTTCTCAGTCCGTCAAAGAGATTTCTTTTATGCTTGATTATAAATCTACCGAACATTTCTTTTCATTATTTAAAAAACGTACAGGGTTTACACCATTGGAATACCGTTCTTTCGGTCGGGAAACTGAAGCGGAGGATGAGGACTTAGATTAAAGTCAAAATAGGCAGTAAACAGTCAAAATGCTTATAAAACCCTTGATTTTCTATTGTTTTAGTACTTGTAAGTTCCTTTTTGCTTAAGAGAAAGTCAAAAAGGAAAGTATTTGTGTCAGTAGTTGTATTTTGTTACGTATTAATATATTTAATTTTGCACTCACAAGTTCTGTGTTCGATTAATAGTTATATCGGACTGTTAATCTTGAATTAATTAATCAACCAATTTATATTAATAATCTATGAGAATCTTACACAAAAAACTATGCTTATTAATGCTTCTGTTGATAAGTTGTCCTTTTAGTATTTTTGCTCAGAACAAGACGATTACGGGTACAGTTCGCGATGCGATAGATGTAGTGATCGGTGCTTCTGTAACAGTGAAAGGCGATACCGGTGTCGGTACTATTACTGACATGGATGGTAATTTTACTCTCTCTGTACCAGCTTCTGCTAAGGAACTGGTTGTTTCGTTTATCGGTTATGATAACCAAACAGTGGTTATTGGTGGTAAAACTCATTTTGACATTACATTGAAAGAGTCTTCGGTAATGTTGGAAGAAGTAGTTGCTATTGGTTACGCAAAAGTAAAGCGTAAAGAATTAACAGGTTCTTCTGTTTCTGTAGGTAGTAAAGAATTAGCTATGGCTCCTGTTACAACTGCTGCGCAGGCATTGGCTGGTAAGGCTGCTGGTGTTAATATTGTTCAGCAAAGTGGAGCTCCGGGTGCTGAAGTTAATATTACCGTGCGTGGTGGTACATCTATAACACAAGGTACGCAACCGTTATATATTGTAGATGGTTTTCAAATGGAAAATGGTCTTCAGAACGTTGATATCAATGATATTGAGAGCATTGACGTGATGAAAGATGCTTCTGCTACTGCTATTTATGGTGCTCGTGGTTCGAATGGTGTTGTTTTAATTACTACGAAATCTGGTAAGTCAGGCAAAACAGAGGTTTCTTATAACGGTTTTGTTAGTTTTGACCGTTTGGGTAAGAAATTAGATTTGTTGGGTGTAGAAGATTATGTGAAGTATCAGTATGAGTTCCAGTTGCTTCGTGGTAATCAAAGTAGTTTCGCCAATCTGTTTGGTGGAAATATCAATGATGCAGATTTTTATACTGGTGCTTATAGCCGTATTACTCAAGAATATGGTAATCGTGCAGGTATTGATTGGCAGGATGAGGTTTTTGGTTCTACAGGCGTTACACAGAATCATAACGTTAATATTACCGGTGGTACTGAAAAGACCAAGTATATGTTAAGTTATAATTATACTGGTGAAGATGGTATTATGGATAAGCATGGTTATCAGAAAAATAGTATCCGTGCTAAAATCAATCATGAGTTGTGGAAAGGTGTACGTTTTGATTTCTCTTCTAGTATGCAGATGACTAAAGTTGAAGGAGGTGGCTCTTTGGGTGGAAAACTGAAGCAGACAGTCCTGCAACCAATTACTGGTGGTGTGAAGTTTACGGAAGATGAAATGTTGAACACCGATTTGTCTGATGCATATTCTGATATGCCAGGTGCAGATAGCTATGATATTAATAATCCTTTGTTGGATAATATGGCTATTTCGCAAGAAAAGTATACTCGTATGGCTACTGTAAATGCAGGTCTGGAGATTGATTTGATGAAAGATTTAACATTCCGTACTGCGGCCAGTTATATGTGGCAGCAAGTTCGCGAAGATTATTGGGATGATGGTTCTACCAGACAGGCTGATGCAAATCAAAGTCCTTATGGTTATGGTTATCGTAATAATGATGAGAAATTCTCTTGGCAGGTTACGAATACGCTAAATTATTCGTTTAACTTGGATGACAATAAACATAACTTCAGCGTTCTGCTGGGACAAGAAACTTATTATCAAGAGAAAATGAATTTGGATAATGAGTACCGTAAATTCCCTTCTGGAAATTTTGGATTAAACGATGTGGCTATGGGTACTCCTTATGAATGGAAATCAGGAAAAAATAAGGAAGGTTTGGTTTCTGTTTTTGGCCGTTTGTCATATAACTTTAAGGAACGTTATTTATTTACAGGTACATTACGTGCCGATGGTTCGTCCAAGTTTGCAAGAGGAAATCAATGGGGTGTGTTTCCTTCCGCTTCAGCTGCATGGCGTATATCAGAAGAGGAATTTCTGAAAGATATTGATTTTTTGAATAACTTGAAATTGCGTGTGGGTTATGGTACGGCTGGTAATAATAATATTGATGACAATATGTATACTACAGGTTATGGTTCAGGTCATTATGGTATTGCAGGACAGGATTACATTACATTTGTACCAGGTTCAACATTAGGTAATAAGGACTTGAAATGGGAAAAGACTACTACTACCAATGTCGGTTTGGATATTTCGTTGTTCAATAGCCGTGTAAATTTAGCTTTGGACTGGTATAACAATGAGTCTTCTAATCTTTTGATTAAAAACAAGATTCCTACTACTACTGGTTATACAGACCAATTTCAGAATTTAGGCTCCATTCGTAATCGTGGTTTTGAAATTGTATTGAATACAACCAATATCCGTACTAAAAATTTTACCTGGAGTACAGATCTTAATATTGCTGTTAATCGTTCCAAAGTATTGGAGTTATATGGTGATGAGAGTTTGAACTATTTCATACAAGATTATGAGTCGCGTATGGGTTATAAGATTGAAGTAGGAAAGCCTTTGGGACAATATTATGGTCTTCTCTATGATGGAGTATACACAACCGACGATTTTAATCAGCAGGCTGATGGTACTTATAGAGTAAAAGATGGCGTAGCTTCTTTGAAAGGACTTGACCGTAAGAAAATTAAGCCGGGTGATGCCAAATATGTACCTACAGCAGGTGAAACAGATAGTAACGGTAATCCTGTATGGTCAACAAATGACCGCACTGTGATTGGTAATGCATCTCCTAAATTTACCGGTGGGTTGAATAACACCTTTACTTACAAAGGTTTTGATCTCTCTATTTTTATGAATTTTGTAGTGGGTAACGATGTTTTCAATATGAGTACACAACGCTTTATTGGCCCATATCTATCCAATCAGAATTCATTGGCTATTATGAAAAATCGTTTTACACTGGTTGACCCGCAAACAGGTAAGGAAACTACAAATTTAGTTCGTTTGGCGGAGTTGAATCCCGGACAATTTGGTAAAGATGTAATGTGGAATATCTCTGAAAATAATAAGACTGCTATCAGTGATCATAGTAGCTATTATATTGAAGATGGTTCTTACTTGCGTTTCAGCACGATAACTCTTGGTTATACATTCCCTAAACAATGGATACAGAAAGCTAAATTAAGCAATGCGCGTATTTATTGCACATTGAACAATATTGCTACAATTACCGGTTATGATGGTTACGATCCAGAAGTTTCAGCTTCAAGTAGCGCATTGACTCCGGGTATTGATAATTCGGCTTATCCCCGTTCAAAGAGTTGGGTATTAGGCGTTAATTTAACATTCTAACTATTGAAATGAAGGTCATGAAAAAAATAACACTTATTTTAAGTATGTCGGCATGTTTGTTGACATTTACTTCTTGTCAGGATTGGCTAGATATGCCTTCCGAATCGAAAGCAGACAGTGAGACGCTGTTTGAGAATCTTGGGCGTGCAGAAATGACTGTAGTTGGTGCTTATCCGAATTTGTTTACTCAGGAATTAGGGTATCAACTGTTGGAAGGAACAGATGAGTCTAGCTCTTCTGAGACTAACTCCAAGTATAATGTATCCAATTACGATTATACTTCTACTTCTTCTATGTTGAATTCTACATTTTCAAGTATGTACAAGGCTATAGAATACAGCAATGTTTGTATCAAGAATTTGCCTCTGATGAATGTAGCGGAAGGAGAAAAAAAGAAACGTGATGCACTTCTTGGTGAGGCATTGGCTATTCGTGCCTATGCTTATTGGAATTTGGTTCGGTTTTATGGAGATGTTCCTTATACCAGTTTGCCTACGTCGGAATTGGACAGTTATAGCTCATCTCGTGTGAGCCGTGATGAAATTTGGGATAATTGCGTAAAGGACTTACAAGATGCAATAGAATTATTGCCTTGGAAGAGCGAGGGTATAGTAAGTACGCCGGAGCGTTTTACCAAGAATTCTGCTTATGGTATTTTGGCACGTGTGGCATTATATGCAGCTGGATACTCTTTACGTTGGGATCTGAATACTGCCCCTTATGATGCAACAACAGTTAGGATAGCACAACGCGACGACCAAAACCGTATCAAAGAACTTTATCAAATAGCTGCTGATGCATGCTATGCGGTGATGAAGCAAAAAGAAAATGATTTGTTGGAGAATTATGAAGATATATTCCGTAATTTAGCGACTAAAGAGTATAATAAGGAAACAATGCTGGAATATGGGTGGTATGGAGCTAACTCGACTGATGTACGTACGGGTTATGTAAACGGTATTCCTACCAGTGGCTCTGGTGGTACTTTTGGCAAAGGTGGTACTCAAATGATAGCAATGCCTACTCTTTACTTTGAATATGCTGATGGGGACCAACGTCGTGATGTTTCTGTATGTAATTATGGTATTTATACAGATGGTAAGTATGAGATGAATACATACATTGGTGCCGGTGTAGGTAAATATCGTATTAATTGGTGTAAGGACAGAGGAACTTCCGACAGCCGTCGCGATATCAACTTTCCGTTACTACGTTATTCCGATGTATTACTGATGTATGCGGAAGCATTGAATGAGCTAAACGGTTATGCAACTCAGGAAGCTATTGATGCATTAGAAAAAGTGCGCTTGCGTGCTTTTAAAAATGATGCAAGTAAAATTAAGCCTATTCCTACAGAATATGCGGCTTTTAAAGAAGAGATTATTTTGGAACGTAAGTTGGAACTCTCTAATGAATCCTTACGTAAGACGGATTTGACGCGTTGGGGTATTCTCTATGATCATTTAATGGCTGAAAAGGATAAACTATATCAGTTAGCACGACGTGAGGGAAAATATGCTGATGTTGATGTTTATCGCGCTTATAAAGGGGGAAAAGCTGTTTATCAGGACCCTACGGTTGCCTTACCTTATATCGCATTAGAAGAATCGGAACTTTCCATGTTTGGCTTAACCAATGATGAAATTAAGACATTGAAGATTCAGAATGATGGAGTAAATGGCGGTTTTGTAGAAAAGAAAGTTTATGAGGATGCAAATGGTAACATTTATTTGACGAAAGATGAGATTCCTGAGGAAATCCAAGAGAAAGTTACTGCTGTGACTTATACTATCTTGAATATGTTTGGTTGTCACTCTATTAAAAATAAAGGTGGACTTTCTGTGGAGAAAGTGGACGGAATAAGTGATGTAAATAACTTTATTACCAATATGTTCTATGGCTTAGAAAAAAATAAGGTGGAGATTCTTCCATTCAGTACAACGGCCATTATTGATGTAAATCCGGGTTTGAAAGACCAACAACACCCTTGTTACTAAAAACAATGACTGAATTTTAGGTTAGTGAAGAGGAAAGGTGGATACCCCATAAACAGGGTTCCACCTTTTCTGTATTGCTTAATTCGAACAAAACTGGAGATTTTTTTAAAATTCTTATTCTTATGAGAAAAGTATGTCTTATTATTATTTTATTTATTGTTGCTGTTTCTTTGCAGGCTCAATTTCTTGCTTTTCCTGATGCTGAAGGATATGGTAAATATACTACAGGCGGCCGTGGCGGATGTGTATTAACAGTCACTACTTTGAATGACAGTGGTATAGGTAGCTTTCGTGAAGCTGTAGAGCGAAAAGGACCCCGCATTGTGGTTTTTGCCGTAGATGGTACTATTGAGTTGAAATCTCCGCTTCGTATTGATAATGATAGTATTACCATAGCCGGGCAGTCGGCCCCGGGTGATGGTATTTGTTTAAAAGATTATCCGTTGATTGTTAATGCGAGTAATGTTATAGTCCGTTATATTCGTGTCCGTGTGGGTGATCGTCATCAATTGGATAGTGATGCCATAGGTGGCGGACGTTATGGACAGAAGAATGTTATTTTAGACCATATTTCTGTTAGTTGGAGCATCGATGAATGTCTGTCTATTTATAAAACGGAGAATCTTACCGTACAATGGTGTTTGGTGACTCATAGTTTGAATTCTTCAGTTCATACGAAAGGTAGTCATGGTTTCGGCGGCATTTGGGGCGGATACAAGGCTACATTTCATCATAATCTTTTGGCAAATCATGCAAGTCGTAATCCACGTTTTGCTTCGGTAGATGGTACAAAATGGGTGGACTATCGTAACAATGTCATATATAATTGGGGCTTTAAGACCGCTTATGGTGGCGGACATCATGCTGAAATAAATATGGTGAATAATTACTATAAGCCGGGACCTGCTTCTCAACATCATCGTTTGCTTGATGTAGCTGAAGACGGTACCGGTCGTTATTATGTAGCCGGTAATGTAATGGAAGGCGATAAGGCCGTGACTGACAATAATCGTAGGGCTATTACAGACTGTGCCGGGACATGTTATATTCGTAATGTAAAAAGTGCCTCGCTTACTTCCGGAATAAATCTGGAAGCAGTACCTGACAGGGGTGAAGAGTGCAGCTCTTGCTTAGTAGATACTCCTTTCCCGTACGAACCAACAGACGAGGATATTCCCTTTATAGCTTACCGGCGTGTATTGAAATCTGTGGGGTGTAGTTTTTCGCGTGATTCTTATGATCAAGAAGTATTATATCAAGTGAAAGAGGGGCTAGGCACATTTGGTACAAATGGTATCATTAATTCACAAGAAGATGTGGGTGGATGGCCAATATTGAGGGTAGGTAAGCCCTTAATAGATACTGATGCAGACGGGATGCCTGATGTTTGGGAGAATGCTCATGGATTGAATGCAAATGATGCTTCCGATGCCTCCAATTATACATTAGATGAAAAATATACTAATATTGAGGTGTATCTCAATAGTCTTGTTCGATAATCATTTTTCTTAGCATTTCTGCCAATACATACAGAGATTGGTTGCTGAGGAAGCGTTATCTTTGCTTCGTTCACAACTATGAGATATATTACTTACACTAAAAATACCATGAAAAAACTATTTTATTCTCTACTTGCAGTCGTTTTGGCAGCTTGCGGTTCGGAAAAGCAAGCGCCGATAGATCGTGAGGCATTGGTTGCCCGTAATAACCCTCAGGTTTCTTCATTTGACTCCCTGGCATCGCTGTCGGTGGGTAACGGTGAATTTGCCTTCACAGTGGATGCTACCGGACTTCAGACTTTCCCTGTTGCATATAAGAAAGGCGTACCATTGGGTACGCAAAGCCAATGGGGCTGGCACAGTTTCGGTAATCCTGATCACTATAAACCGGAAGAATACTTAAAGGAATACGATTTCGGGCGCAGCCATAAAGAATTGTACGCCTGCCAGTTTAAGGAAGACGGACGGCAGAAAGAAGCCTCCAACTGGTTCCGTGTGAACCCTCACCGCCTGCATTTGGGCATCGTAGGGCTGGAGTTGGGCGATAGTGTGAAGATTTCGGATATTACCGATATTGCCCAAACACTGGATATGTGGAACGGTGTTATCAACAGTCATTTCGCATTGAATGGCAACGCTTTTGATGTACAGACTGTATGTCATCCGGAGTTGGATATGATTTCCGCCTGCATCACCAGTCCGGCACATGCAGGAGTGAAGCTGCACTTCCCGTATCCTACGGGTGCCCATGCCGATGACGCTTGCAATTGGGATGCTAACGACAAACACACTACAAATATAGTTTTTGAAGATGCGCAAAGCGCTGTTCTCAAACGTACGCTTGATTCTACGGTTTACTACGTATCTTTGCATTGGGAAGGCAAAGCTTCCCTCAAAGAGAAGTCGGCAAACTATTTTGTACTGACACCGGAAGAAGATAAATTCGCTTTCTCTTGCAAGTTTACTTCCGATTTCCCCGGAACCGTACTCGAAAGTGAACCTGCGACTTATACAGCCGATGCGCTGCCTGTCTTTGCCGAAACTCTGGCTGCCGGCAACAGCTATTGGAATAATTTCTGGAAGAACGGCGCAGCCGTAGATTTCTCACATTGTACCGACCCGCGTGCCAAAGAACTGGAACGCCGTGTTGTATTGAGCCAATACTTGCTGGCCATTCAGTCGGCAGGTAGCGTTCCGCCGCAGGAAACCGGATTGACGTATAACTCATGGTTCGGTAAATTCCACCTCGAAATGATATGGTGGCATCAGTCCTGGCAGGCGCTTTGGGGGCATCCGGAGTTGCTGGACCGCACACTCGGCTGGTACGAAACGGTGGAACCGGTTGCCCGTGAGATAGCACGCCGTCAAGGTTTCGACGGAGTCCGTTGGATGAAAATGACCGATCCCAGCGGAACGGAAGCACCGTCTAATGTCGGCAGTTTCCTGATTTGGCAACAACCGCACTTTATTTATCTGGCGGAACTCGTTTACCGTGCCAATCCTTCGGATGAAGTAATTAAGAAATACAACCATCTGGTGCAAGAGACTGCAAAGTTCATGTACTCTTTCGCTACGTACGATGATTTCCATGGCCGCTTTATCCTGAAAGGCGCGATTCCTGCACAGGAAACATTACGTGCCGCTACTACCATCAATCCGCCGTTTGAACTCTCTTACTGGCACTATGCAATGAATGTAGCGCAGCAATGGCGCGAACGTGCCGGTGAAAAACGCAATCTGGAGTGGGATGAAATGATTGACAAACTCTCACCGCTGGCCTATAATGAAGACAGCCTTTATCTGGCTGCCGAAAATGCGGTAGATACGTATAAGGATATTCGTTTCACCAGCGACCACATGGCTGTACTCGGCTCTGTCGGCATCCTGCCTATGAACAAACTGATACGTGCCGACTATATGAAGAATACGCTTCATTGGGTGTGGGATAACTGGAATTGGGGTAAGACATGGGGTTGGGACTATCCGATGACCGCCATGAATGCCACTCGTCTGGGTGAACCCGAAAAGGCTGTCGGCGCTTTGCTGATGGATAAGCGTACCAATACTTACTTGCTGAATGGGCACAACTATCAGGACGGCCGTTTACGTTGCTACTTGCCGGGTAATGGCGGTTTGCTGACTGCGGTAGCGCTGATGTGCGCAGGTTGGGACGGCTGTGAAGTGAAGAATCCCGGTTTCCCGCAAGACGGTACGTGGGATGTACGTTGGGAAGGACTGAAACAGATGCCGTAATCTTCTGGCTGTACATAAATATTATTATGTATGCCTGATAGGAAACTCCTTTTACCATACCCTCTCGGAATACCCTGTAAGAGGGGGTAGTCTCACTATACGACTGAGCCTGCCTCAGTCGTATACTTAGGGTATCTCAGCCGTACTGTGAGATACCCTAAGCTATACTCTCATCTTTTGAAATCAATGAGCCCTATGAATCATACCTCTGTTTTTGCAATTATTTTTACCATACTCTCCCCTTTGGGTTCTTACGCGCAATATGCTTCTTCGTCTAAAGCGCCGAAGAAAGCAGGTGATTTGATAGAATCCACTTCCTACAATGACCATAAGCGGGGAACTCCCCGTGCGTTGCAATACCTGCCGTCCGGCGAGGATTTTGTCTGTGTTAACGGAAAGAACCGTTATACCCGTGCTCTCTACGGCAGTCCTACGGCATGGCGTCTGGAAACCAGCGATCGTCCGATATTTGCCACTTATGTCAAGAACGACAGCCGTAATATCCGTTTTCGTCTGCGCCTGCCGGATGGGACGGTTACACCGCTGGAAGAGACCGCTTGGTGCGAGGCTCGCTATAATCCGGGTAGCCGCATTTATTTGTTGAAAGACAAAACATGGGGAGAGAATTGCGTCCTGAAGATTTCCGTATTGGCAAGTTTAACGGAGGAAATGGCTATGTGGAAGTTCTCCGGAGAATTGCCTGCCGGCTGTGAGCTGGAAGTGTTGAATTCGCCTATCCGTCAGAAGAAGCTTTTCCGTAGCGGAGATATGGGAGCAGACCCGCCGGGATGTTTTGAACCGGCAGAAGACGGTACGGTATTGCAAACGCTGAAATGCCGTTTTCCGTCCGACGGAAATTTATACATAAGTATTGTCCGTAACGAATTGAAAGAAGTACCGGATGGCGATGTACAGTATCTTACTTTGCAGAATGCTTGCCGTGAACTTGCCGGACGCATCAAAATTACTACTCCCGATCCTTATTTCAATACGCTTGGCGGTGCGCTTGCCGTTGCCGCCGATGGCATTTGGGGAGAAGAGGGTGTGTGGCTGCATGGAGCTATCGGTTGGCGTATGCCGCTGAGCGGTTGGCGCGCTGCTTATGTAGGCGATGTATTGGGTTGGCACGATCGCGCACGCACTCATTTTGATAACTATGCCGCCAGTCAGGTAACCGGGATTCCTAATACGATTCCGCATCCTGCACAAGATTCCGCTCTTGCACTGGCACGTTCGGCCAAGATTTGGGGAACACCTCAATACAGCAACGGGTATATTTGTCGAAATCCCCGGCGAAATAACCAGATGCACCATTATGACATGAACCTCTGCTACATAGACGAATTGCTGTGGCACTTCAATTGGACCGGAGACCTTGATTATGCCCGTCGTATGTGGCCTTTGCTGACGTTGCATCTTGCTTGGGAAAAACGTAACTTCGACCCTGATAACGACGGCCTTTACGATGCCTATGCCTGTATCTGGGCAAGTGACGCACTGTACTATAACAGTGGAGCTGTCACACACAGTTCCGCCTATAACTATCGCGGCAATAGGCTGGCTGCGCTGATTGCCGAGAAAATCGGCGAGGACCCTGCACCTTATCGGGAAGAAGCCGATAAGATACTGAAAGCGCTCAACGCCCGCCTATGGTTGCCGGAGAAAGGACATTGGGCTGAATTTCAGGATTTCATGGGACACCGCCGTTTGCATGAAGACGCTGCTGTATGGACTATTTATCATGCCCTCGATAGTGATGTGGCAGATCCGTTCCAGGCATATCTTGCTACAAGTTATGTAGACCGTGAAATTCCTCATATTCCTGTCGTAACTTCGGATGATGTCCTTACCGCCGGTACTGCCGCTTTGCCTGTCAATGCGGTTTCTTATGCCCGTTGGCAGAAGCAGTTGAAGGAAGCGGGGGCTGCCATTAATGCCGGGGAGTATGCCACAGTGGCTACTACCGACTGGATGCCCTACTCATGGAGTATCAATAATGTAGCTTTTGCCGAGGTGATGCATACGTCACTGGCCTATTTTCAGGCAGGACGCAGAGAGGCGGGCTTCAAATTATTGAAAAGCTCTGTTCTCGATGGCATGTATTTAGGTGAGAGTCCGGGTAACTTCGGACAGATAAGTTTCTATGACGCCGCCCGAGGGGAGTGTTATCGCGATTTCGGCGACCCTATCGGAGTAGCTTCCCGTACATTGATTCAAGGACTTTACGGTATCTTGCCTGATGCTTTGAACGGCCGCTTGTTGATAAAGCCCGGTTTCCCGACAGAGTGGGAGTATGCTTCATTGCATACGCCGGATATTGACTTTGATTTTAAGGCGGGTGAAGCGGTTGCCGGCAAATATTCTTCCCGCGATCGCTCGCTTTATACCGTCACTCATCATCTGTCTGCGGTGCGTAATCTGGAATTGCAGTTTCCGGCGCGTCGCTCTTCCGTAGCGCGTCTGACAGTGAACGGACAGGAGGCGGCATGGAAATTGGTTGAAAATTCGGTTGGCCGGCCTATGCTTAGTGTTTCCGTTCCGGTTTCTTCCGGTGAGGAAATAACAATCGATGTCAATTGGGAAGGAGAGTCGCTCACAGTTCCCGTTTCTATTGATACTTATCCTTCGGCCCGTGTTCGTGAAGCTGGACCTGTCAGCTTTATTGCCATGGAACAGGGACAGATGAAATGGTGGGCGCCGGTGGAACAACCGGTAGCCGGCAGTTGTAAACAAACTATTCCGGCTGGTGACTTTAAAGCCGTCGACTCTGCCAAATGCACCCCCGTTGATATGCAGAAGGTGTTCAATGCAAATGTAACGGATATTTTCCGCAATGAATATCTATCGCCCCGTTCTCCGTACACTACGTTGCAATTACCCAAACAAGGTATAGGCGAGTGGTGTCATCCGCTGAAAACGGCCGGGATTGATGATACGGGTCTGCGTGCCGCTGTGCGCGAAGGTGTGCTGGAAACAAAACTCGGAATACCTTTCCGTACTCCTGCCGCGGGGCATAACATTGCTTTCACCTCTCTTTGGGACAATTATCCGGACAGCTTGCAGATTCCTCTGGCCGGTAAGGCATCCCGTGCCTATCTGTTGATGGCGGGCAGTACCAACCATATGCAGTGCCATATTGAGAATGGCGTAATCCGCGTATATTATGAAGATGGCACTTGTGATACTCTGCCTTTGGTAAATCCGGACAATTGGCCTCCTATCGAACAGATATTCTTTGAAGACGGACAGGCCTTTAATCGTCATGCTCCGTCTCTCTATCGCTTGCGTTTGAAAACGGGTGAGCTAAGTAATAATTTCGGTGAAGAACTTGGTTTTACCGGGGTGTCGCGTGAGGTTGACGGCGGTGCGGCTGTCTTGCTGGAAATGCCGTTGAATGCCAAGAAGAAACTTTCGCGTCTGGTATTGGAAACGCTTTCTAATGAGGTGGTGATAGGAATAATGGGTATTACGCTTCAACAGTAAGCCCGGATTTCAAGACAGGGAATTATGGAATATTTCAGAAAAATAGCTTTATGCGTGCTGTGCCTCATAACTTCTGTTTGGCAACTTAATGCACAGGTGAAGAAAGTTCCGCAGTGGGAACGGTTTGAGGTCGCGTTGCAAGGTACTTCCGATGGAAATCCTTTTACGGATGTCAGTCTGGCCGCCGCTTTTTGGCAGCAAGGAGGAGACACGGTCAACGTGCAGGGTTTTTATGACGGAGACGGGCGGTATATTATCCGCTTTATGCCTGCTTTACCGGGGATGTGGCATTATGTCACGCAAAGCAATATGCTTTCTTTGACCGGAAAGCAGGGCGCCCTGGAATGTGTGCCGGCCGTTGCGGACAATCACGGTCCGGTGAGGGTGAAAGATACGCATAATTTTATGTATGCCGACAGTACCGTATATTATCCGCTGGGCACTACGGCGTATGCTTGGACCCACATGTCACAGCCGGTACAAGAGAAAACGTTGTTGTCATTGGGGAAAGCGCGGTTTAATAAATTGCGGATGTGTGTGTTTCCGAAGAATTACGGCCTCTGCAAGGAAGAACCGGTAATCTATCCTTTTCTTGTCAAAGGGTATTCTTCCGGGAAACCGGTGTTTGATTTTACACGTTTCAATCCTGCTTTTTTCCGCCATTTGGAGAAACGCATTGATAATCTGAAGCATTTGGGTGTCGAAGCGGATTTAATTCTGTTCCATCCTTATGATAAAGGACGTTGGGGATTTGACAGTATGCCGATGGAAGTCAATGTGGCATATATCAAATATCTGACGGCGCGTCTTGCTTCTTTCAGTAATGTGTGGTGGTCATTGGCGAATGAGCATGATTACGTCAAGGCCAAAAACGAAGCAGATTGGAATATTTTGATACGGACTGTTGCCGCGTCAGACCCCTATGGGCATTTATGCTCCATTCATGGGAGTACGGCAACCTATTTCCCTTATTGGATGGAAGAACTGACGCATACCAGTATTCAGGATGAGGCTCCGGTTGAGGATTTCGGGCGTGCTTCTATTGTGCGCGGTGTTTACCGCAAGCCGGTCATCTTTGATGAAGTGTGTTATGAGGGGAATCTGGCTTCCCGTTGGGGACGTTTGAGCGGACCTGAAATGCTTCATCGTATTTGGCAAGGATTGATAGCCGGTACATACGTCACGCACGGAGAATGCTACCAGTGGAATACCGGCAGCATGGACACTATTTTCTGGGCAAAAGGCGGAGAGTGGCGGGGTGAATCGTGGAAACGTATTCCTTTTACCCGCAGTCTGCTGGACTCACTGCCGCAACCGTTGCAATTGGCGGATGTCAGCCGTGACCATCGGACAGCTACGGCCGGAGATGGTTATTACTTGATTTATTTCGGCAGGCAGATACAGGATGAATGGTTATTCAATCTTCCGGCAAAGAACGCTTCTTATCAAAAAGTGCGATCCGGTACAAAATATAAAGTGGAAATCATTGATACATGGAATATGACTGTCACTGAGTATCCCGGTACGTTTGAAGTCGGAAAAACGATAGATTACCGGCATTATGATGTGAATCTCCGGAAAGTTCGTTTGCCATTGTTGCCGTATCTGATGTTACGCGTTACGGTAACGAATGAATAACCGCGATGCATGATAATAAGTGGAAGCGGTATGACGCAGATGAGGTAAGTGTACAAAACTACATGGTTTCCGAATATTCATGGCTGCTGTATATCAGGACGTTTATTTATCTTTGTCGAGGATAAACTTAAATATAGGACAACCATGAGAACTTTTTTGACTATTCTTTTATGTACGCTTTTTTATTCCGGTTTTTCATTCGGGACGGATTGGAATGTATATGTCGCCAAGTATCGGCATGATAAAGTTTGCGCTATCAGTTATACCTTTGATGACGGGTTGGCAGAGCACTATACACTGGCAGCTCCGCAATTGGAACAACGGGGTTTTCGCGGAACTTTTTTTGTTAATGGTTCTAAAGTGAATAAGGATGAGCGACGCGTGAGAGATACTACTCGTGTAACGTGGCCTCAATTGAAAGAAATGGCGGAAAACGGGCATGAGATTTCCAATCATGGCTGGGCCCATCGTAATTTTGCCAAATTCCCGTTTGACGTACTCAAGGAAGATATAATGAAAAACGACAGTGCGATATATGCCAATGTCGGTATAATGCCTCGTACATACGCTTATCCCAATAATACGAAGCAAGGAGACGCAATGGAATTTGTTGCTCGAAACCGTGTGGGTACGCGGCTAAAACAACGTTCCGTAGGCAGTAAGCGTACAGCCCGCGATTTGCAGAAGTGGCTGGAAACACTGATTAGGACGGGTGATTGGGGTGTGGGTATGACGCACGGTCTGACTTACGGGTATGATGCTTTCCGAAATCCGCAACTTTTGTGGGAACACTGGGATCAGGTCAAAGCCAATGAAGACAAAGTATGGGTCGGAACTTTCTGTGAGGTTGTTTCCTATCTCAAAGAAAAGGAAGCGATTCATTTGAGGGTAACGGAGAAAAAGAATAAATTATATATCGTTCCGGAATTATCTTTGGATAAGAAACTTTTTACAGAACCGTTGACTATGGTTATTGAGGGGAAAACTATAAAGAAACTTTCCGTCCGACAAGGGAAAAAGAAACTTCCCGTACAACTTCGTTCCGATAAAGCATTTTTCGACTTCGACCCTTTTGGCGATGAAATTATAGTAACTATTAGATAGAAGTTCCCCGTAATACGGAGAAAATCACTACTTTTGCCGTAACGACATCGGAAACTTATGAAAAACATAGAACAAAGAGTCTGCGGGAGAAGAATTTATACCTTTCTGGTAGTGTGTCTTGTTGCACTAATGAATTTGTCGGGTTATGCTTCCGTTAAAGTACATGTACAATATCTGACTACAGCGGACGGATTGTCCAATAATTCTGTCCGTTATATTTATCAGGATAGCAAAGGCTTTATTTGGATGAGTTCACTGAACGGACTGAACCGTTATGACGGTAATTCGTTTCGTACTTTCCTGCCTAAAAATAACGGACGTATTTCACTTGCAGACCGACGGGTCAAGCATTTGTATGAAGATAATAACGGCTTCTTGTGGATATCTACCTCTGCCGATCGTTTCAGTTGTTATGATTTGAAGAAGGATTGTTTCGTGGATTTCACCGGATGTGGGGAACATGAAGACCACTACGGATATATAACCATATTATCTGACGAAGTCTGGTTATGGGGACGGGGGCAAGGCTGTCGGCGTATACAATATAGAGAAGGCAAGTTTGTTTCGGAAGTCTTTAATGCGAAAAGTGGACAGCTCCAATCGGACAATATCCTGTTTGTGTTGCAGGATAGTGGTAAACGGGTGTGGATTGGCACGGATAGAGGACTTTATTATTGGAAAGATAATGCGTTGCAGTGTGTTGATAAGTCACATTATTTCCAGCGTGCCTATCGTTTTAAAGAGAAAACCTGCTTTATAACCATCGAAGGTGAAATTTGGACTGCGGATAAGAAGGGGCGGCTTGCCTTTGCGGCAAAGTTGCCGGATGTATCCTCGGGTATGGATTTGCCGGGTAGCTTGTCGGTTGGGAACCAATGGGTTATCTTTACTTCAAAAGGCAGTTTCGTTTTTGATTTGGAGAGCAATGCTTTGAAACCCTCACCACCGGAGTGGAATATTCCCGGCGGTGAAGTTGCTGTAGATAACCGGGGGAATTATTGGGTACACAACAAGACAGGTAAGCTATATTATATTCAGTCGGGAACCGGCGTCGTGAAAGTTTTTCAACTGATGCTCCAAGAAAAGGTGGGGTATATTGATATGGAACGCTATCATGTAGTACACGACTCACGTGATATTCTTTGGATTTCAACTTATGGCAACGGGCTTTTTACCTATGATTTGCGGACTGACGAACTGCGCCATTTCAAAGCGGATGACAGCCGTTCCTCATTGATATCGTCCAATGCCCTGCAATATATCATGGAAGACCGTTCGGGGAGCATTTGGTTGAGTTCCGAGTATACGGGAGTGTCTCATTTGAAGGTAGTGAATGAGGGAGCCGCACAGTTCTATCCGGAGCCGGTGAAATACGATACGGAAACACATGTGAATAATGTTCGTATGCTGGCTGCCGCAACTAATGGGGATATTTATCTGGGTACTCGCGATGGAAAGGTTTATGTATACGATGCTGTACTGTCTTGCCTAAAGGACAAAGCTGTCTATGGCAAAAATATATACGCGCTTTGTGAAGATTCCACAGGTGTCCTTTGGTTGGGAAGTAGGGGTGATGGACTGTATGCGGGAGATAAAAAGTACACTTATCGGGTTGATGATGTGAATTCTCTTGCAGCCAATGAAGTATTTTGTATGTTGCGCGATAGTAAAGGGCGGATGTGGATCGGTACTTTTGGCGGTGGGCTGGACCTTGCCGAACCCGATGGACAGGGCGGCTATAAATTCCGTCATTTCCTCAATGAATACTATTCGCAGAAACGCATACGCGTATTGATTGAGGACAAACAAGGATGGATTTGGGCAGGCACGAGTGATGGTATATTTGTGTTCCGTCCTGAGGAATTGTTGGCAAATCCTAAAGCCTATCACCATTATAATTGGAGTAACCGAAGTTTACTGAGTAATGAAGTGCGGCATATAATGCAGGACAGCAAGGGAAATATCTGGATTGCCGAATCCGGTGCGGGGTTCTGTATTTGTACGCCCGGTAATGATTACGGCAAGCTGAATTTTACTCATTATGGTGTAGCCAATGGTTTAGTGAACAGTATGGTACAGGCTTTCGTAGAAGATACGGAAGGTAAAGTATGGATTACTACCGAATATGGAGTTTCCTGCTTTTTTCCTGGCTCAAAGACTTTTGAGAACTACTTCTTCTCCAGCGATATGCTGTGCAATGTATATAGCGAAAGCAGTGCGTTGAGATTGCGGGATGGCAGGATTATTATGGGAACCAATCAAGGACTGACTATCGTTAACCCGTCGCAAGTGGAAAGCGTGCAAAGTATTCCTTCCGTTACTTTCACCGAATTGAAGCTGAACGGTATATCGGTATCTTCCGATGAACCTAATTCACCTTTGGAATATTCCCTTGCTTATGTCCGTGACATTCATTTGAGATATAACCAGAATTCGTTCGGAATAAACTTTTCTACGCTGGATTATTCTACTACGATTCCGCCAAAGTTCAGCTATAAATTGGAAGGGTATGATAAAGAATGGAGTATTCCGTCTACCTTGACTTTTGCTGCCTATAAAAATTTGAAACCGGGTATCTATAATTTGCATGTAAAAGCATGTAATGCTGCAGGACAGTGGGGCGATAAGGATACGATGCTCCGGATTGTCATTGCGCCGCCGTTCTGGCGTACTACTTGGGCTTATCTGCTTTATTTTCTGTTTATAGTTTTTGTGTTCTATACAGTCTATCGTATTATTCGCAACATGAATGATTTGCGTAATAAGATTAAAGTGGAGGAACAGCTTACGGAATACAAGCTGGTATTCTTTACCAATATCTCCCATGAGTTTCGTACTCCGTTGACGCTGATTCAGGCTGCTTTGGAGAAGATGCATCGTGTTGGCAAGATACCCAAAGAAATGGCCTATTCGGTAAAAGTCATGGATAAGAGTACACAACGCATGCTGAGACTTATTAATCAACTGCTTGAGTTTAGGAAAATGCAGAATAACAAGCTTGCTCTTTCGTTGGAAGAAACCGATGTTATAGCGTTCCTTTATGAAATTTATCTGAGTTTCAAGGATGCCGCCGAGTCCAAGAAAATGGACTTCAGGTTTATCCCTTCCGCGGCGTCTTATAAAATGTTCATTGATAAGGGTAATTTGGATAAGGTTATTTATAATCTGCTTTCTAATGCGTTCAAATATACTCCATCGGGTGGGAAAGTAGATTTCTCTATACAGGTGGATGCCGCCGCTCATAAATTAGTTATTAAGGTAACCGATTCCGGTGTCGGTATCCCTAAGGAGAAACGCGACCAGCTTTTCAAACGTTTCATGCAGAGTAACTTTTCCGGTAGCAGTGTAGGGGTGGGGCTTCATCTGACCCATGAATTGGTAAATGTTCATAAAGGGACTATAACGTATGATGAAAATCCCGAAGGCGGTTCTGTCTTTACGGTGGTGCTTTCTACCGATACCTCGGTTTATGAAGAGAAAGATTTTTTGATACCCAACAATGTTCTTCTTCGTGAGGAAGAAATGGCGCAAAAACATTTGTCGGACATGGAAGAGAGGATGGTTTCCGGTATAGGTGAGGATACAGGGCAGGATAAGGAAGAGACACAGGAAGAAGGTCTGCCGGTCGTACCTTTGAATAAACGGAAACTGTTGATTATAGAAGATGATACGGATGTACGTGAGTTCTTGAAAGAGGAGCTTTCCGTTTACTTTGAAGTAATGGCGGAAGCAGACGGTAATGCCGGGTTGGAACGGGCTTACTCGTATGACGCTGATTTGATAATTTGTGATGTCCTGATGCCGGGGCTATCGGGATTCGAGGTTACCGGAAAGTTGAAAAACGACTTTAACACGAGCCATATCCCTATCATTCTGCTTACTGCCTTGAATGCGCCCGAAAGTCACTTGGAAGGGGTGGAAAGCGGAGCGGATGCCTATATTACGAAACCGTTCAGTACAAAGCTATTGCTGGCACGCATATTTAAGCTGATTGAGCAACGGGATAAACTGCGTGAGAAGTTCTCGAGCGACCTTTCCATGATACGTCCGGTGATATGCACGACAGATAAGGATAAAGAGTTTACCGATAAGCTGACACGTATCGTGGAGGAACAATTGGATAATCCTGATTTTACCGTGGATGATTTTGCTTCTATGATGGCATTGGGACGAACCATATTTTACAGGAAAGTGAAAGGAGTTACTGGTTATGCGCCCAAAGAGTATCTGCGTGTAATGCGTATGAAGAAAGCGGCGGAGTTGTTACTGAAGACGGATGCCACTGTTGCGGAAGTGGCTTATCAGGTAGGCATCAATGATCCTTTCTATTTCAGTAAATGCTTCAAGACGCAATTCGGGGTGTCTCCTTCAACTTATCAAAAGAACAAAGACGGTATATCACAAGCTTGATAATGGTTGTTTTGTGACATTCCGTCTGCTCTTGCATGGTTATTTGGAGAATAGCAATATACCCGTTGCTTCGCCTTTTTGGAAATGGATGTTGTAATACATTCCATTGATGTCTTCTATGAGCAATGCGTCGAGACGGATGGTCTGCAGTTTCTTTCCTGCTTCGGCTATCTTTAAAATACCGTTTGTCTTTTCTCCTGCTCCCGAACCGCCGTCCCATGAGAGATGGTATTGGCATTTTTGATGGAAATTGCTAAGGGCGATGCGGTTGGCAAAGCGGGTAATACCCCAACCGTTGTCCGCTTCCAGCTGAAATGAACTCCCTTCCCAGAAGAATGAGGGAGTGACTTCCTGAGGTGAGGAGATGTTACCGTCGTCTTCTTTGCAGGCGGTGAGAACTGCTGATAAGATGATAAACTGAAAGGCGATAACGAATGTATGGATGATTCTTTTCATGATTATGCTGTTTATAAACTTTATTTGTGTAGGGTAAGTTTCACGATGCCGCCTTGAGTAGAGGTCGCTTTCAGATTCAGTTTGCCGTTATATGCGGATAGGTCGACAGTTCCGTTACTCATTTTCACTTTTTGTCCGTTGATGTAGAAAGCGGTAAATTCCTCCGCTCCCGGTCCTTCTATGCTGGCAATGCTGTTATTTACATGAATGGCGGCTTCCATGAGCCAGTCTTTCTCACCAATTATTGTATTGTCATCGACTCCGTCATTGTCTTCATCGGTAACAGGGGCTTCGAACGAATATCCTATCCGGGTGGCGTAAAGCCGGCTGTTTTCCGAGGGTTGCAGGAATGTAATGTCCGGCAGGCTGCCGTCTGCTTTGCGCTCTGCTGTTAGCTGGCCGGCATCCAGACTAAGGAAATCTGTTTCTGTAAGTATCATAACCGTAGGCAGAAAACTGTTATTGGCTGTTTGACACAGACTTTCATTAATGTCGATGATATGTTTCTCCACACTTCGCGGACTGTACGAGAGATTGTTTTTTAGGATATGTCCGTATCCGGCTACATCAACAGCTTCTTCTATCGATTTACGGTTGAGCATGCAATAGTTGGACGGGTTCTTATATCCGCTGTTGTTGGACCAAAGGATGCCGCCCGGGTGATGATTGGCATAAAAACCTTTGTTGCGGTTGTAATAAGCTATACAGTTTTTTACTTCGTGCATCGGTATGATTTCAGGGGCTTTGGGACTGTCACTCATGCCGTAGCCACCCGCCTTGAAACCGGTACCGTCTCCCGCTTTGGCGGAGGTGCTGCCCGGCCGGTAACCGTTGTAAAAAGACCAGCAGTGGTCTATCACAACGGCTTGGCCGGAGTTGATGAGGTCGAAGCCGTCGTCACTGTTCCACCACGCACGGCAACCTCTGAATACATTACCGCTTCCATTGTTGTCGGGGTGTCCGCCGAAGCCGTCCACATTACCGCCCCTGCCACCGTCCGAAACGGTATCGTAGTTATTGTAAGCGTCGCAGTTCAATATCAGGTTGTCAGCTCCTTTCACCAGATAAAAACCGATTCCCATGCCATCGTGCATGGACAGGTTCTCATAGATATTGTTATTGCCGCCCCGGTTGCTGAAACATTCAGATTGGGTATGCCCGACAAGGGTGACTTGTGTACCTACTACTTCGATATTCTTGAAATGCAGGTAGGAGCCGCTGACATAGAACACGCTGACACGCTTCTCGAAGGGCTTTACTTGAGAGAGGTCGAATATCGGACGTTCACCCGGATAACCGAAGTAACGGATACGGTGTTCGTTGTCCGTTCCGCTTTTGTCCATCAGGAATACGCAGGCGTAGATTTTTTCTCTTTCTCCCATAATTTGCGACTCTTCCATGATATATCTCCCGCCGCGGATATATACTATATCGCCGGCTTTTACTTCCGCCTGCGCACGCGCCAGCGTAGCGAAAGGAGAATCGATGCTGCCCGTATTGGCATCGTCGCCGTTGGTTGCCACATAGTATTCTTTGGCTGTCAGCATTATCGGCAGGCAAAGTAAAAGGAATATTGTTTTTAATCTTTTCATGATGACAGATGTTATTGTTATGGTATATGGCGGCCTATTTTGAAACGTTTGTTTGCCGGTAGGAAATTTCAATAACCTATTACCTGATTTATTTTTGTTTTAACCGGTATCCTCTGAATACGCCTTTTAAGTCCGGTCCGAAGTAGAATCCGGGTTGGGTAGGCTGGTTATATCCTACGTTTTGAGTGGCTATGCTGATACGGTATACAGGGTCTTCAAGGAATGTGTGAAAACGATACTCTGTGGGAACGGTACTTACGTATAGGCGTAATGCCGTGTTGTCGGTGGTGCGTAACAATACTTCTTCACGCCAGTCACCTATGATGTCACCTTGCAGGCATGGATTGGATTTTGTACCGTTATTGCCGGCTGTACCTTCGAAAGTGACAAGCGGTGTGCATGTTTCCACTCTCCAGTTATATTTGCTGATGATATTCTTGTCGAGCATCTCCCGTAGTAAATCTCCGTCCCACCATACGGCCATGTTCATCGGGAGCTTCTTTACTTTGGAAGCCACGATTTCTCCTTTGATATTGCGTATGCCTTCGGAACGTGCCGACCACATCTCTACGCCGGGGTGGGTTGGGTCGATATCGGCTGCCATGCAACGCCCTACGTCCGTATGATGCGGTAGCTGGAAAATGACTTTCCCTGTGGCTGCATCTCTGAAGGTAGAGCCGTCTTTCTTATTTTCATGGCATGCCCATATCTGCAGCCGCGGATTGGACGGGTCGAATTGTGTGAGGTGCAGTGCGTCACCGTGTCCCATGCCGGTGGAGTACAGTCCTTTCCCGTTGTGGTCTACGGTCATGGAACCGTAGACTATCTCATCACAGCCGTCGCCGTCTATGTCTGCTACACGCAGGTTGTGATTACCTTGACCGGCAAAATTCTCATTGCCCGGTTCATTCGTATCAAAGGTCCAGGAGTTCGTCAGATTCTTTCCGTCCCAGTTGAAAGCGGCAAGGACGGTACGGGTATAATAACCGCGGCACATGACTACACTGGGATGGATACCGTCCAGATAGGCGATACATGCAAGGAAACGATCGCTACGGTTGGCACGATTATCGCCCCAGCCTCTCAACTCTTTTCGTTGGGGAATGTAGTCGATGGACTGCAAGGCTTCTCCCGTCATGCCGGAGAATACGGTGAGGTATTCTTTTCCTTTAAAGATACGTCCTTGATTACGGAGTCTCGGTTCGGGTGTTCGGGTATCTCCTTTCTTCTTTCGGGGAGTATACATCTCTCCCGGTTCACGATAGTCGGCGGTGGCATCACCTATGATATTGCCTTTACCGTCTATGCTTCCGTCGGCTGTACGCATTACTACCTCGGCCTTGCCGTCATTGTCCAAATCATAGACCATAAACTGTGTGTAATGGGCACCGGCACGGATGTTCTTTCCGAGGTTGATGCGCCATAGTTGTTCGCCATTCAGGCGGTAACAGTCTATCAGCACCTCACCGGTATAGCCGTCGTGAGCATTATCGTGGGAATTGCTCGGATCCCATTTCAAGATGATTTCATATTCTCCGTCTCCATCTATATCGCCTATTGAGGCGTCGTTGGGCGAATAGGTATAAGTATCCCCCGCAGGAGTGACGCCGTTTGCAGGTTTGTTCATCGGTATCCGGATATAACCTGTCGGGGCATTGGCGGGCAGGGTATAACGGCCGTTCTTATGATTGGTCTCTTTTCCTTTTACAACAGGGCGTACTTCATAAGTTGCAGCATTCTGGCTTGTGTACGCGTCATTATATAAGGTGCCGGTACTGACCGGTTGCGAGGTGATTTTTTCCCCGTTACGATATACGTTGAACTCGGTATCCATAGGGTCGGATGAGAGGTATCTCCATGAAATGGTGACGGTAGAAGCGTCTTTGCGGATAGCGACTACACCACGTCCGAGATTTTCACGTTGCAATTTCTTGTAGTTGTAGTTAGTCCGGGCGTTTAAGCTTATAGTAATAATCAGCATGGATGCGATTAGATAATACAGGTGCTTTCTCATATCTTTTTCAGTTCTTGGGTTACGGGAATATTGTTTTTCGAGGTCAAAAGTAACGGATATTTTTCTATTAATTATGTATATATGTACACAATACATGGAAAAAGAACGCTTTTGGGGCAGTGGATGAAATTACATGCAAAGTGAATAAACGTCATGGCTGGTTTGGGAGACATTGTTTACATTTGCAACAGAATCAGCGAATAAACATGGCGGTTTAACTTTAATAATCTAATAAATATTTAATATCATGAAGATGAAAAAGATTCTTTTGACAAGTGCTGTTGCAGTAGCTCTGCTAAGCGGCTGTAATAACGATTATGACGGGCAAGATATTGCAGGGTCTAAACTGATAGTGTCGGCCAGTATCGATCAGGTGAACACGCGCGTGAGCGATGACGGTATTGCTTGGACGGTAGGTGATGCAATCGGTGTAAGCGATAATCTCTCTAATCCGAATCTGAATATCAAATATGTGGCAGGTAGTGTTACCGGTGAATTTTCCAGTACTACAGGAATTTATATTTTAGGTAATGATGAGGTTGAATATACTGCTTATTATCCGTATACAGGTAATGAAAATATATCCGCAGGAGTACTTGATTTTAAGATTGTTGATGAAGCAGGTAAGTATGTAGGCCATAATGCGATAGATTTTATGTATGCTAAGGCAACTGCTTCGCGGAGTAATCCGAATGTAGCCTTTAAATTCAAGCATCAGATGAGTAAAGTGAGTCTGAATATTGCGAATGGCGGCGCTGCTGAAACTAAAACGGAAACTTCTATCTCCTATACATTGCAGGGAGTTATTATTGATGGAACTTTCGATACTGCTACCGGTGAAGTGAAACCTGGATCTACTAAAGGAAGTGTAAAGGTGGAAACTACATTAGGTACTACCTCTTCTATTATTTTACCACCGGTAGTTGCCGAAAGTGAAGCGGAGCCTATTCAATTGGTTATTGAGGTAGGAGATAAAATCTATGCAGGAAGTTTGAAACCTGCTTTGGATAGTTCTCAGGAATACCAGTATACTGTTGATTTGAGTAAGACGGAAAGTGGTGAAAAGTTACAGATTGATTCTCCGACTATTGATGGATGGACACCTAATGTTGAAGAGAATATCGGTGTGGAAGAAGAGGTTAATTATAATCCTACGCTGGAGATAGGGGATTTCCTTTGTAAGGATGGTACGACTATTGATAAAGATTATGAACTGGGAGAATTGGAACAGGAGATAAAGAACAATATTATTGCTGTTGTATATTATGTTGGGTCAATAGTGGATGATATTGCATTACAACGTGATTATTCAATGTGCAACAAAGGTCTAGCTGTAGCTTTAAACAATGCAAATAGTGAATTGTCATCTTTTGCAACAGCAAAAGATGGTATTGTTAATAATTGGCTAGCTACGCAATCTTATGTGGGAAATTATTTAGGAACAATGGATGGAGGAACGCCTGTGCCTACTGTTCAAATGATACAAGGATATAATAATACAACAGTTTTTTATTTGTCATCTAAAGATGAGGATCTTGTGGATATTGGTAAAACAGCTTGGTCAAAACAATCTGATAATATGATTGCAGCTTTGACGCAGTATAGAGAAGATAATCCTATTTCCACAATAGAGATTACTGATTGGTATTTACCTTCGTGGAAAGAATTGGATATTATACGGGAAAATTATGATATAGTATCTGCTAGCATTATAAAAGCAGGAGGAGAATTGCAAAAAAATGAGAATTATGAACAAAGTATGGATTGGTTCTATTGGTCGAGTTTAGAACGGAATGCCTCTAATGTTTGGGGTTCCCCTTTGACATCATCTACTAGCAATCAGTTCCTTGGTAGAAATAGTAAAAAAGGATATTTCCGCTTTGCCGTAGCTTTTTAATCATTGAATTATGAAAAGAATATTTGTTTATTCTCTGCTGCTTGTGGCAAGCTCTTTGCTTGCCCAAGCTCAAACTTTCAAATTCGATTTCTCGTCTGATAAGAAAGAACAAGAAGGCTTTACCAAAATAACTCCCTCAATTTTGTTTAATAATGATTCGGGTTATGGTTATGACTTTCAGCCTGCTTGGGACGGTAAAAGTAACGCGCCTTTCTTTTTCTCGGTAAATGTTCCTGATGGCAATTATAGAGTGACTGTAACATTGGGAAGTAAAGATTCTGCCGGCAGTACCACAGTTCGTGGTGAATCACGCCGTCTTTTCATTGAGAACCTCGACACAAAGAAAGGAGAACTCGTAACGGAGACTTTTACAATTAATAAACGTAATACCGTTATTAAGGGTAATCAGAAAGTAAAAATCAAGGAACGCGAGAAGAAGAAACTGAATTGGGACGATAAACTGACCTTGGAGTTTAATGGTGATGCTCCCCGTTTATCTTCTTTAGTGATTGAAAGGGTTGACAAGGTTCCTACTGTATTTCTTTGTGGTAATTCAACGGTCGTCGATAATGATAATGAGCCTTGGGCAAGCTGGGGACAAATGATTACCCGTTTCTTTACGGATAAAGTTTGTATAGCGAATTATGCCGAATCGGGGCTTTCTGCCAATACTTTCATCGGTGGAAAACGTTTGGATAAACTATTGACCCAGATGAAAAAAGGCGACTACTTGCTGATAGAATTCGGTCATAATGACCAAAAACAGAAAGGACCGGGTAAAGGAGCTTACTATTCTTTCTCCTATTATATCAAACAGTTTATTGATGAGGCTCGCCTGAAAGGAGCTTATCCGGTGTTGGTTACGCCAACTCGCCGCCGTCAGTATGATAAGAATGGCAAAATCAAGGATACTCATGCCGATTATCCTGCCGCTATCCGGGATATTGCCGTACGTGAGAATATCCCTGTCATTGACTTGCAGGACATGACAAAAGTATTATGTGAAACAATGGGGGTAGAAGAATCCAAGCATCTCTATGTACATTATCCGGCAAATACTTATCCCGGACAAACTCAGGAACTGAAAGATAACACACATTTTAATACTTTTGGAGCTTATGAGGTAGCAAAATGCGTAATTGAGGGAATGAAGAAAGCAAATCTTCCTATTGTGAAAGATTTAAAAGCAGATTATGCTAACTTTGACCCCGCAAAACCGGATAAATTCAAGAATTTTAAATGGAACCTGTCACCATTTACAGAGATAGAGAAGCCGGATGGAAATTAAAGAATAACAACTTAAATACATAAAATCATGAAAAAGGTAATTTTTACATTGGCATTGGCTGCATTTGCTTTTACCGGAAATGCACAGATTTTGAAAAAAGACTTATTGCAAGGATATAAAGATGGTGACAAATTGGAGAAATCGGTTTATAGTGAGAAAACGGCGCCAATTGCCATAAATACATGGTGTGGAGCATTTTCTTCAAAACCTAATACCAATCCAAGTCCTACCATAGGTAAAGAGCTTGTTTACGAAGGATATGCAGAAAAGGGCCCGTCTATTAGCATAGGCGGTTATCCTGCCGGTACGAAAGGCGCTCGTTTCAGTATCTACTCCATGACTGATGGAAAGCAATATGGTCGCGGTACATTCTACTTGTCTTGCTTAGTAAACTTCTCCAAGCTCGGAGCAAGTGGTATGGCAGACTTTTTGGGAGTAAGCGCCAGCTATGTGGGCGGTAGCAACCGCGCCAATATTTATGTGGCTCGTGAGGGTAGCGATAGAATCCGTTTCGGAACGAGTCTGTTGAAAGTGAAGGCTGAAACAACCATGGCTTACGATTATGATAAAACTCACTTACTGGTGTTGAAACTGGATTATGCCAATCAGAAAGTGTCTTTGTTTGTTGACCCTGAACTGACTGCGGAAGAGCCGGCAGAGGCCTCATGTGTTGCCGAGGGAGATGCGGAAAATGTATTGAAACATGCCATCCGTTCCATTTCTTTCAGAAACCGTAGCGGTTTCATTGGCAATGTAGGTAATTTCCGTTGGTGTAACAGTTGGGCGGGAGTCATTGCAGAATAGAGAGTAATTTATGAAACATATTATAGCAAGTTTGCTTATAGCATTTGCCGGCTCGTTGGCCGTAGTGGGACAAAACCACTCGGTCAGCTTGTCCGGCAAATGGGCTTTTCAAATAGACCGTGAGGATAAAGGTGTCCGTGAAGAGTGGTTTAATAAAACTTTGAACGACCGGATAAATCTGCCCGGGTCAATGCCCGAAAAACTGAAAGGGGATGATGTAACCGTCCGTACCAAATGGACAGGGAGCCTTTATGATAGCTCTTACTATTTCAACCCTTATATGGAAAAGTACCGTATAGACGGTCAGGTTAAACTGCCTTTCTTCCTGACGCCGGATAAGCATTACGTTGGGGTGGCATGGTATCAGAAGAAGGTGACGGTTCCTGATAGCTGGAAAGGAGAACGGATCGTACTCTTTCTGGAGCGTCCCCATATAGAAACTACCGTGTGGATTAATCATCGGGAAGTCGGTATGCGGAACAGTCTTTGCGTGCCTCATGTGTATGACCTGACTTCTTATGTCACTCCGGGAAAAAGTTGCTTGGTGACTATTCGTGTGGACAACCGGATTAAAGAGATTAACGTCGGTCCGGATTCGCATAGTATCACAGACCAGACACAAGGTAATTGGAACGGTATTGTCGGTAAGATAGAGTTGCAATCTACACCGGAAGTGTTTTTTGAGGATATACAGGTATATCCCGACCTTGCAGGAAAGAAAGTTCTTGTACGTATGAATGTGCGGGCATCTTCTTCAGCAAAAGGGGAGATAGCTCTTTCAGCGAGGAGCTTTAATACGAATGTCAACCATGAGATTGCTCCGGTATACCAAACCGTTACTGTGCGAAAAGGTGATAATCCGCTTGAAATGGAACTGCCGATGGGACAGAATTTTCTGACGTGGGATGAGTTCAGTCCGGCTCTCTATCGTTTAACGGCAACTTTGAAGAATGGAAAACAAATAGAAACGAAGCAGGTACAATTCGGAATGCGCGAATTTACGATAAACGGTAAATGGTTTTATGTAAACGGGCGTAAGACGATGTTGAGAGGTACAGTTGAAAACTGTGATTTTCCGTTAACGGGGTACGCTCCGATGGATGTTGCTTCTTGGGAACGTGTATTCCGTATTTGCCGTAGCTATGGATTGAATCATATGCGGTTCCATTCTTTCTGCCCACCGGAAGCGGCCTTTATTGCTGCTGACCTTGTAGGCTTTTATCTTCAACCCGAAGGGCCGAGCTGGCCTAATCACGGCCCGAAGCTGGGGAATGGACAACCTATTGACAAATATCTGATGGATGAAACCATTGCGCTGACGAAAGCGTATGGTAACTACGCTTCCTACTGTATGCTTGCTTGTGGCAACGAGCCTTCCGGGCGTTGGGTAAATTGGGTGAGTAAGTTCGTGGATTATTGGAAAGCGACAGATCCCCGTCGTGTATATACAGGAGCGTCGGTTGGTGGCAGTTGGCAGTGGCAACCGCATAATCAGTATCACGTAAAGGCCGGTGCGCGGGGATTGACATGGGCGGAACGGCAACCGGAAAGCATGTCGGATTACCGTGCCAAGATTGATACGGTGAAACAACCTTACGTTTCGCATGAGACAGGGCAATGGTGTGTGTTCCCTGATTTTAATGAAATCCGTAAGTACACCGGAGTAAATAAAGCCCGGAATTTTGAGATATTCCGAGATATACTGGAAGATAACGATATGAGTGGTCAAGCTCATGATTTCATGATGGCGTCGGGTAAGTTACAAGCTATTTGTTACAAGCATGAAATAGAGAAAACATTACGTACGCCCGATTATGCGGGTTTTCAACTATTGGCATTAAATGATTATTCCGGTCAGGGAACGGCATTGGTGGGAGTGCTTAACGTATTTTTCGAGGAAAAAGGTTATATCGATGCGGAGAAGTTCAGACGTTTTTGTAGTCCGACTGTTCCGTTAGCGCGGATTCCTAAATTTGCGTATACCGGTGATGAAACTTTTCATGCGGATATAGAGGTTGCCCATTTCGGAGCAATGCCGTTACGGGGAGCAAGAACTGTTTATACGGTTAAGGATAAATATGGAAAGGTCTATGCTCATGGAGTAGTTGGTAGCGGTAATATTCCCATAGGTAATCTTATCTCTTTGGGGAGTGTGGATTTAAAGTTGGATGCTGTTGACACTCCGCGGAAATTAAATCTGGAAATACGCATTGAGAATACGGATGCCGTGAACGATTGGGACTTTTGGGTATATCCGGCACGTGTGGAACCGGCGGAAGGCGATGTGTACATTACGGATACATTGGATGAACGAGCTATTTCTGTGTTGAAACAAGGAGGCAAGGTTCTGATTACCGCAGCCGGAAAAGTGAGCTATGGTAAAGAAGTGGTACAATATTTTACTCCCGTATTTTGGAATACATCCTGGTTCAAAATGCGTCCGCCGCATACCACCGGCATTTTCCTTAATGAATATCATCCGTTGTTTAAGGAATTTCCTACCGAATACCATAGTAATTTACAATGGTGGGAGCTGCTGAACAAAGCGCAAGTGATGCAGTTCACAAATTTTCCGGGTAATTTTCAGCCGATAGTTCAGAGTATAGATACCTGGTTTATCAGCCGTAAGCTAGGAGTCTTGTTTGAAGCAAATGTGTTGAATGGAAAGTTAATGATGACGAGTATGGATATTACTTCACAGCCGGAAAAGCGTGTTGTTGCCCGTCAGATGTATAAAGCTATTCTGGATTATATGAATTCTGATAGTTTCCGTCCTTTGGCTACTGTATCTCTTGAACAGGTACAGGAGTTATTTACAAAAGTGGCAGGGAATGTAAAGTCGTATACAAAGGACTCACCGGATGAGCTGAAACCTAAAATAAATTGAGGATTATTGATTGGGAAGACAGATATTGAATATCTGCCGTGTATATCAAACATAAAGGTTCGGACTTTCACAAGCCCGAACCTTTTTACTTACACAAAATTTTCTACGAGAATCTTATTATTTAATACCTATTTTCTTTGCTTTTTTACCGGCAATGCCCAATTCAACCAGCTTATTATACATCTCAATTCCTAAATATTCGGCGGCTTCAGCAGTAAAATGCAGTTGGTCTCTTTGTAGTTCGGCTTTAGACATATCTATGACGTAAAAGTTCTTATCTTCCTTGGCGAGCTTGTAGAGCGCGGCTTCTACATCGGCGCTGTATTGTTTATTACTACGGGATACTGTACCACAGATGAAGGGGAGCTTTTTGTATCGCTTGTTTCCGGTTTTCTCTACAAGGAAGTTACGTACATACGCTACCACGTCCTTTAGATTTTTATAATAATTTTTGCCTTTGTGCCGATCGCTTTCGCCTTGATGCCATAGAAAAGCTTTGATTTCATATCCTTCGGGGAGTTTATCCAATTTATTGTCGATACATGCTGAAATGTTTTCTGTAAACGAGAGTAAAAGTGATTTTCCACCGGTAGCTGTTGAATGGTTGGCGGCAAGCCATTTCGGGTCGGCCGACCAATATTTACCGCTTGTACTGCTGCAACCTGTGTCGATAGCTGTTCCGCCCAAAGACCATTTTATTACATAGAAGTCTTTTTGAAGCGCCTGCTCCAACCAGTAATAGGTTACGGCGTCATAAGCCCATCGACCCGGACGCGCTTGGTGTACCATGCGGGGCCAAAAAGTTTCAAACTCTCCCGTTATTTGCTGGCCGGCACTTCCATAGCACCATTGGCAATACTTATATTTATTTTGTCGGATATAATCGGGAAGTGCATTGTTTAATACACGTCCGTCTGTGTTTGACTGTCCGGCAGTGATGATGACGGTTGCCGGCTGGTTGCGCTTACTTTGTCCGAGAGCAGTCAGCGAGCATAAAATTGCTGCTGTCAATAGAAACTTTTTCATGATATTTATTTCAGGATTTGATTTATCTGTTGGCAAAGTTACGCAACCTTTATTTCAAATACATGCAATATTATTCAGATATCCTATACATTTATACAGTGATTGCACAGAATGCTTTATGGGCTTTATGAATGGCGTATAGTGGGCTTTTTTGCATACTTTCTGTACATAATTACATGCGGGAATCGACTCAGACCGCTACTTTTGCAGATACAAAATATACGAATGGTAGTATGAAATACACATTTCGGTTTCTTATATGATAACTTTATTGACCATGAAAAATAAGATGAGAAAGATTTATGACTTTAGGCGGGCGATAGTCTCAATGCTCTGCATTCTGTTGTTCCTGCTATGTGGTGTCACGGCAACGGCGCAGAATCGGGAAATCGGCGGTACTGTATTGGATGAAACGGGACAACCTGCTATCGGCGCCACTGTAGTAGTGAAAGGAACAAATAGTATGACTATTACCGGGTTGGACGGACAATTCAAGCTTTCTGTTCCCAAAGATGCCGGACAGCTGGAGATTTCATACGTGGGCTACGAAACAGCCAAGATAACATTGGGCAGAGGGAAAAATGTATATAATGTAAAGTTGAAAGTGGCGGATTTGGCGTTGGACGAAGTTGTGGTTATCGGTTATGGCACTGCCAAGAAAGGGAATGTGACCGGTTCCATCGCTACCTTGAAAGGCGAGAAAGTTGCAGATAGGCAGAATGAAAACGTACTGTCTTCGCTGCAAGGACAATTGGCAGGTGTGGAGATTACTACAAACAGCGGGGCGCCGGGTGGCGAACTGGAAGTACATATCCGAGGCGCTGCATCTATCAATGCCAGCGATCAACCGCTTTATGTAGTTGATGGTATTCCAGTAGATGACCTAAGTGATTTGAATGCAGACGATATCGAATCCATCGATGTGTTAAAAGATGCCTCCTCTTCTGCTATCTACGGTTCGCGCGGTGCTAACGGCGTTATCCTTATCAAAACTAAAGAAGCGCCGAAAACGGGTAAGGTGAACGTGCAGTTCTCCGCTTCTTTCGGTATTCAGCAGATGGAGAAGAAGCTGGATGTGCTGACACCGGAAGAATGGATTGCCTGGCGCTCGGAAATCAATAACCAGAATTATGTAAAGGCGTATGGTTCGAAAGGCGCTATGGCGACCGATGATTATGAAATACGTCTGGCATATACCGGCGGTTCTGTAAATACGTCGTATGTAAATGACCCTCGCTGGATACAGCCCGGATACGGCGACCTGATGGCTATTGACTGGCAAGATGAAGTTTTCCGTTTGGCTCCTAAACAAAACTATACCTTGTCGGTATCTAATTCTACGGACCAGTCCAACTATCGCGTGAGTTTGGGGTATGTAGACCAGAAAGGTATTGCTGTCAATACTTCTTATAAAAGACTTAACCTGCGTGCCAACATGCAGACTACCATATTCAACCGCATTACATTGGGTGTCAATCTGGCTCCTTCCATGTCGTGGAATAACGGTGGAACGGCGGATGCTGTGGCTGTACTTTCTATGGTGCCGTTTGCCGAGTCGGAAGCAGGTCTTTATACAGGAGCGGAGCCTTACAGCAGATATAGTTGGGCCGGTACCCGTGTCAGTCCGGTAGCTACGTTGGAACGTAAGTCGAGTATGACGGAAGATGCCCGCGTCAATACTTCCGCATTTATCCGTGCCGAGTTGTTTGATGGTTTGCGTGCGGAAGTAACAGGTTCTTATAATTTCCGTAGTACGCAGGCGCGGAGTTTCTTGCCCAGTTCCATCTCTAATCGTTGGAACACGGGCGAAGGTTACTATGCTACCGCTAATCGCACCGACGGACGTAATCATTCCTACCTGTTTCAGACGTTACTGAATTATGACAATTCTTTTGGCAAGCATACTGTAGGCGCTATGGCAGGTTTTTCAATGGAAGCCAAAACTTCTTATTCCTCCCGCCTCGCAGCAACACATTTCCCTGATAATTTGGTGGAGAGTTTCGATATGACTGACGTAGATTTGACTACGGCTTATGCCACAATCGGATATCCGGGACGTATGGCTTCTTTCTTCGGACGCCTGCAATATGAATATGACAACCGATACCTGATGACTGCCAGTATTCGCCGTGACGGTTCGTCTAAGTTCGGTAAAAATAAGCGTTGGGGTATTTTCCCTGCCGTATCGTTGGCTTACCGTATTTCGAACGAACGGTTCTGGCCGGAAGATTTCGTCATTAATTCAATGAAATTGCGTGGCAGTTGGGGCGCCAATGGTAATAATTCTCTCTCTGACGGGGCGGCATTAGGATTGATGTCGAGCGCAAACTACTCTTTAGGCGGTTCGTTGCTGAATGGCTATGCCATGTCATCGCTTGATGTGGAAGACCTGACATGGGAGAAAGTATATAGTTGGAATGTCGGTGCGGACTTTTCGTTGTTCAACAGTCGTTTGTCGGTGTCGTTGGACTATTACCGGAAGAAAACGAGCGATTTGCTGTATAAAGTGACAATGCCCGGTATTATAGGTTTTAGTAATATGTGGGATAATGTGGGTGAGGTTCAAAACAAAGGCTTTGAGTTGGAACTGCAAAGCCAAAACCTGACGGGAACTTTGCGTTGGAGCACCTCTTTTAATATGGCTTACAATACGAACGAGGTAACCGATTTAGGCAATAATGACAAGATATTCAGTGACAGTAATACACAAGTATTGATGGTAGGACAGCCTATGCGCAGTTTCTATATGTATGATGCTGTGGGTGTGTATCAATATTCCGAAGATTTACGGAAGTATCCGGTACGTAAAGGTACGGCATTGGGTGATGTGCGTTATCGTGATGTGAACGATGACGGAGTTATTAACGATGATGACCGTACGTTGGTGGGCAAACCCAATCCCGACTTCACTTTTGGGATGACGAATAAGCTGAGTTGGAAAGCGTTCGACTTGTCCGTACTGTGTACGGCGCAATTCGGTGGTATGCTTTACAGTATGTCACCGGGGCGTTATATGGACAATCCGGGTATGGCTATCTCGCAGAACGTCTTTTCTTGGTGGAAGAATATGTGGCGTTCGGAAGAGGAGCCGGGTGACGGAAAGACGCCGGCATTAAGCTCCACTACCGGTGAACTGCGTGATACACGCTGGCTTTATAGCTCGGACTATCTCCGTATCAAGAATATTACTTTGGGATACAAATTACCGCTTAACCGAAAGATTATACGCAACGCGCGTGTCTATTTCACTGTGGAGAACGTATGGATGTGGGATAAATACGACGGCGGCTATTCACCCGAAAACAAAGGTAACAATGCCTATCCGCAGGCACGTACTTATACGGTCGGTGCCAATTTCAGCTTCTAAAGAAATAACCTTTAAAAAACATCACTTATGAAAACGATTTATCATATATGTATCAGTATCATTCTGTTGGCAGGTGCGCTGTTTACTACAACTTCCTGTGAAGACTGGCTGGAGGTGAAATCGCCGACCTCACGCGCTACGGAGGATTTCTTTCAGACACCTATTCAGGCAGAGCAAGCATTGCTGGGTATTTATAACGGATTGCTGCCTGTTCCTGAATATATTCTGCTCATGTCCGACGGGCGTTCGGATGACGTATGGACCGAACCGGCCGATGACAAGCAACGTGACTACGTGGATATCAGTGTTTTTAATCCGAGCATATACACTGCCGGAACAATAAACAGCGCTTGGAATGCTTTCTATAAAATAGTATCCCGCGCAAATCTCTTCCTTGAGAGAGTAGAGCATCTGGAGTTCAATGTGGAAGACGATGCTGAGGAGGTAGATGTAAAAGCTACTTTTATGGCCGAAGCGCGCTTCTTGCGAGCCTATGCCTATTTTGAGCTGGTAAGGTATTGGGGACGTGTACCGGTTGCCACTAAATCGTTAAGTGCGGCAGAGGCAATGAGTACGCCGCAGTCCGAAGCGCAAGATGTATACGAGCAAGTAATCATTCCCGATTTGCAGTATGCCATAGAAAACATGAAAGACCGGGCTTACACAAGCAGTGGCGGTATTGCCGAATCAGGGCGTGCTACACTTCCGGCTGCGCAGGCATTGCTTGGCAGAGTTTATCTGACTATGGCCGGTTTCCCTTTGTATGATACGTCTAAATTATCACTTGCCAAAGAGGTATTGGGAGAGGTAATTACATACGCAGAGAAAAACAATAAATACTGGGCTACTGACGGTGACACATGGCAACGTATCTGGATTAGCGATAACGACAATAAATATCATATTTTTGAGGTACAATATGTTGCCGAAAAGAATTATGGCAACCCCGTGGTCTTTATGTCCGTACCCAATGTGGGAACAGATTATATCGGCATTCAAATGTCGGGTAATCGCATAACCTGTTCGGAGGCGCTGGCTGCGCTTTATGAAGAGAACAAGGCGGATGTTCGTTATGAAGCGACGGTCGATCCCAAGAAGAACTACTTTACAAAGTTCTTTGAACATAAAATCAAACGGAAAGAGTTGGGATACAGTGATATTGACGGGCAAATAGTGGATCGCACTTATTTCCCTATCAATTATCCGCTTATCCGTTTGGAAGATGTAATGCTGATGTATGCCGAGATTGCAGGTCCTACGGATGAGGGCGTGCGATTGGTAAATAAAATACGTACCCGTGCCGGGTTGGCGGCATTGAGTGCGGCGCAGAAAAACGAAAACGCTTTCCTGCAATGTGTAGAAGATGAACGCCGGCGTGAACTTGCCTTTGAAGGTATTCGCTGGCACGATCTCGTACGCCATAATACATACATGGAGAAGATACGTGCCAAATTCTCGGATAAAGCTGCCGGAACATCCGTTTATGATAACTACATCAATAACGTGCAACCGGGTACTTATCTCTATCCTATTCCTGATACGCAAATGAAAGCGAAAGAAGGATTGTATCAGCAAAACGAAGCATACAAATAATGAGTGACAAGGAGTAATGAACACTAATAAACAATAGTAATAAGAACATGAAGAACAGATTCTATCTACTTACATTTCTGCTGATAACCCTCTTTGCGGTAGACGGTTATACGGCTGAACGCAAGAAGTATAATTTCAACAGTGAATGGCGTCTGCAAGTAGGGGACTTTCCACAAGCGAAAAAGCCCGACTTTAGAGATAGCGATTGGAAACAAGTGACATTGCCGCGTGCTTTCAATGAAGATGAGGCTTTCAGACTATCTATCGAACAGCATACTGACACGGTTGTTTGGTATCGCAAGCATTTCCGGGTAAAAGAATTGAGAGGTAAAAAAGTATTTGTCGAATTTGAGGGAGTTCGCCAGGGTGGTGAATTCTTCCTGAACGGACACTATTTAGGACTGCATGAAAACGGGGTCATGGCCGTAGGATTTGACCTTACTCCCTATATGAAAGAAGGAGATAATGTGTTGGCTGTGCGTACGGACAATAACTGGTTCTATCGCGAAAAACGTACTAACTCTAAGTTTCAGTGGAGTGACCGTAATTTCAACGCCAACTATGGCGGCATTCCCAAGAACGTATTTCTGTATGTGACGGACGAGGTATATCAGACTCTGCCTCTGTACAGCAACCTGAAAACAACCGGTGTATACATCTACGCCACCGACTTCGACATCAAAGGCCGCAAGGCGAAGATACATGCCGAGTCCGAAGTGAAAAACGACAGTCGCGAGGTACGCAGCTTCAGTTACCGGGTGACCCTGACCGATGCGGACGGTAAGCCGGTAAAGACCTTCCATGGCGGCAAGACAGTGCTGAAAGCCGGTGAGACGGGAACCGTGAAAGCCGCTGCCGATGTGAGCGAACTGCACTTCTGGAGCTGGGGATACGGCTATCTGTACACCGTGAATACGGCTCTGCTGGACGACCGCGGCAATGTTTTTGACGAGGTGGTGACCCGTACCGGTTTCCGCAAGACAAAGTTCGGCCGGGGAAAGGTATGGCTGAACGACCGCGTCATCCAAATGAAGGGTTATGCCCAACGTACCAGCAATGAATGGCCGGCAGTGGGGCTTTCCGTCCCCGCATGGCTGAGTGACTACTCCAATGGCCTTATGGTGGAAAGTAACGCGAACCTTGTCCGCTGGATGCACGTCACTCCCTGGAAACAGGATGTGGAGTCTTGCGACCGTGTCGGCCTTATTCAGGCCATGCCTGCCGGCGATGCGGAGAAAGACCGTCAAGGCCGCCAATGGGAACAGCGTACGGAGCTGATGCGCGATGCCATTATCTATAACCGTAATAACCCGAGTATTCTGTTTTACGAATGTGGTAATGAGTCTATCAGCCGCGAACATATGATTGAGATGAAAGAAATCCGCGACAAGTTCGACCCTTTCGGCGGACGTGCCATCGGCTCGCGTGAGATGCTCGATATTAACGAAGCGGAATACGGCGGTGAAATGCTTTATATCAACAAGAGCAAGAAGCATCCGATGTGGGCTACCGAATATTGCCGCAATGAGGGACTCCGCAAGTATTGGGATGAGTACAGCTATCCGTTCCATAAAGAAGGGGCGGGACCGCTTTACCGCGGTCAGTCTGCAACAGATTATAATCATAATCAGGACATGCTCGCATTGGAAATGGTTCGTCGCTGGTACGATTACTGGCGTGAGCGTCCGGGTACGGGTTTACGGGTCAGTGCAGGCGGTACGAAAATCATCTTCTCCGACTCCAACACACATTATCGCGGTGAGGAGAACTACCGCCGCAGCGGCGTGACCGACCCCATGCGTATAGAGAAAGACGCCTTCTTCGCCCACCAGGTAATGTGGAACGGCTGGGTGGATACGGACAAGTTCCAGACTTACATCATCGGACACTGGAACTATCCTGAGCATACGGTGAAACCGGTATATGTCGTATCGAATGGCGAACAGGTGGAACTGCTGCTCAACGGCAAATCCCTGGGTAAAGGTAAACGGGAAAGCCATTTCCTTTTCACTTTCGATAAGGTCGCTTATCAACCGGGCAGGCTGGAAGCGGTAAGTTACGACGGAAAAGGCAGGGAAGTGAGCCGCTATACATTGTCAACAGTGGGGGAAGCCGCCCGTCTGGAACTTACCGCCATGCAGAACCCCGAAGGTTTCCACGCAGACGGAGCCGACATGGCCCTGCTTCAGGTGGAAGTTGTGGACAAGGACGGCAGACGCTGTCCGCTGGATAACCGTACGGTCCGCTTTACCCTGAAAGGCGAGGCCGAATGGCGCGGCGGTATCGCACAGGGGAAGGACAATCATATCCTGGATATGAACCTTCCGGTGGAATGCGGCATCAACCGTGCGCTGATCCGCAGTACGGCCAAAGCCGGCAAGATAGTTGTCACCGCCGAGGCGGAAGGGCTTCCGGCCGCAAGGCTTACGCTGCAGACCGTTCCGGTGAAAGTGACAGACGGACTGAGTGACTACCTGCCCCAACTGACCCTGAAAGGCAGGCTGGATAAGGGGGAAACTCCGCTGACTCCTTCCTATACGGATACCAAGCGCGACATCGCCATTGTGTCCGCCGAAGCCGGCGCCAACCGCACCGAAACGGGCAACAGCCATGATGACAACGAGTTGAGCGAATGGGCGAACGACGGTCGGTTAAGTACGGCCTGGATTACCTATACACTGGCTGAAAAGGCGAGCGTCGACGACATCTGCATCAAGCTGAACGGCTGGCGTTCCCGCAGTTATCCTTTGGAAGTGTATGCCGGAGACGAGCTGATTTGGAGCGGGAACACGGAAAAGAGTCTGGGATACGTACATCTGGAAGTGGACAAGCCGGTATGTTCCGATAAGATAACCGTCCGTTTGAAAGGCAGCACTACCGACAAGGACGCTTTCGGCCAGATTGTGGAAGTGGCAGGCGGAGCGGCCAATGACATGGAGAAGAAAGCAAAGGAAGGCAAGGGAAAGCATAATCTCCGGATTATAGAAATAGAGTTTCTGGAAAGCATAAAAAGTAGGTAGTAATGCATTTATAGCACACACACCGTGCGGACGCTTCGCGGAACCGGAAGAACTCTTCGGAACCATTCACT
>OWKP01000049.1_pt1 | contig 95687 bp, 98 predicted proteins | sample 1732991 | NCBI WGS metagenome assembly OWKP01 (sample SAMN05065777, study PRJEB22554) | human gut metagenome | biome: ENVO:2100002; feature: ENVO:00000062; material: ENVO:00002003 | host: Homo sapiens | place: USA
GGCGAATTCGTAACCTCTCATTGGGCCGATGTGGGCATCGGCCCCTACAGAACTCTGGCGAATCCGTACTGCCTTGCAACTTTTGAACGCAAAGCTGATTCGTCGCAGATATTCTAACGCAACTACCTACAAATTTGGAGCACCGTAACAGGCGGCATGCCCAGATTCCGGATATGCAAAAGCCCCTTGTCATGCGCTTCAATGAGCATGACAAGGGCCTGCTTTGGTGCAGTCATTTTTTACTTGCAGCGTAATGTGCCGGGTACCAGCGCTGGAACCAGGCCGTGAATGCGCCGAGGAGCATGGGCAGAACGGAATTGAGCGCGCCGGTCAGATACGAGACGGGTGTTTGCAGCAGATACCACGTCCAGATCGGCGTGAGCAGATACAAGACTGCCCAGCAGGCTGTCAGAATGCGGTTCGTGCGCATGAACAGCGGGTTCTGAAGCGCTGTCTCGCCGCCGTAGCCGTTCATGGAATAATACGCCGTCAGCGGCATGGGCAGAAAGACTGTTACGCCCCACATCAGGCCGAACAGGAGATACGACACTGGCAGCAGCGTGAGCGGCAGCGCGTCCAGAAGCGTCAGCACGCAGATCGTGCCGACAGCCAGAATCGAACACGGCTCGAAGATGGTCAGACGGTATTTCAGAAACGCGAACGGCAGCAGCGCACAGACCGCAAGCCCGACGCAAGCGCCGATCTGCGCGTGGATAGACAGCGCGATCCAGATCGCCATCCACGGCAGCAGCATGAGCGTCATGTTCGTCTTCTTCCGGGGTTCGGCGGACGGCTGCGCCGGTGCGGCCCCCAAGCCGAAGATATCATCCCAGCGGAGCATGACCGAAAAATCGCCAGTCACGCGGTACTGGTGCTCCATCATGGCCTGCTTGCCGTCAAGTTCCCCGCTGCCGATCTTTTGCCAGACGGAAAGCGGCGTTTCAATGCGCGTCGTGCTGGGCAGAAAGTCCGATTGCAGCACGCGCTGGCCGTCCTTTCCGAGCACGATCTGGCAAGTCTCGCCGGTGTCCGTATAGAAAAATTCCAGAACACGATCCTTCCTGTCCCATGTCGATGGGTCATAGAGCGCGGCCATCTGCCGCGTGAAGGCCTGCGCCGGAGACAGCTTCCCAGCCTCCGGGGTCTTTTCCGCGGCAGTATCCTCCCGGCTGACGCCCCAGCTGGCGTCCGCCATCTGCTCAAATACCGCGCGCGGGAACAGTGGCTGACGCAGCGCGCAGGCTGTTTCGGCCGAGATTGCACCGCGCACAAATTCTGCGCCCGCCTGTTTGACCAGTTCAAGATAGGCGTCCGTGCGCTGCCGCAGTGCCGGGACGCGGAACAGTTCGCCCTGTCCGCAGTAAACGGATGTATAGCCGCCCGCACTACAGAGTCTGGAAAACTGCGCGTCCACCGCGTCATAATTGCCCTCGGCGGTATAAAAGCCGCAGGTTGAGATCACGACCTGCCGTTGGCCGGAGCGGTCGTACCGGCTCGGATGGCCGCCGGATTCGGTGTCGGTCATAAACGGCAGCGACATCGGCAGCTGCCGGTCGATGAGCAGCTTCAGTTGGCCGGGAATGCTGAAATAATAGAGCGGAAAACTCCAGATCAGCACGTCGGCGGCAAGAATTTTTTCAATCACACCGGCCATATCGTCCTGCAGAACACATTTGCCCGGCGTTTTGCTCCAGCAGGCGAAGCAGCCCCGGCACGGCAGCAGATGCAGCTTTCCGACCTCGATGGTCTCGGCCTCCACCGGCTGCGTCTGCCGCAGGCCGTCCAGAAATGCGCTTGTGAGCCGGTATGTATTGCTTTTGTCCCCCTTGGGACTTCCGTTCAGAACCAGAACTCTCATATCATTTCCTCCAGCCGTTTGACGCAGTTCTCGGCCCACACGATGCACATCTGTGCATAGTCCCTGCCAAACTGTGCCGTAAACGCCCAATACACGGGCGCGCTGGCATCGGTCAGTTTGCCGTAATCCTCAATGCTCTGCGGTACGCTGTCCATGCTCCGCAGCCACGCGCGGCAGCCGTCGGCATAGGCGCGCAGCATTGTGATTGCCTGCTGCGGAGGGAGATTTTCGGCGAAGAAGACCTTCATCAGAAATTCGCTCTTATAGCCGTCTGCTGACTGCCCCTGTTCTGACAGCCAGCGCAGCAACTCCGCGCGTCCAGCGGGCAGAATGGAATAGACGTTCTTATTCGGTTTCCCGTTCTGGATGACCGTCTCATGCGCAACAAGCCCCGCATGCTCCAGCTTGCCCAGCGTCAAATAGATCTGGCTGGTCTGCGCGGGCCAGAAAAACTGTACGGAAGAATGAAATGCCTTTGCCAACTCATATCCGCTGCATGGACCGTAATTTAAAAACCCAAGGATGCCATGCTGTAAGCCCATTGTATCCCTCCTACATCATCTAATTATTTCATATTCCAATATTATAATATAAACATGTGCTTGTCAACTCCGATTTTCATTTCCGCTGTATATGCCAAAGTCTCCCCCTGCCATGGCAGCATGGCAAGGGGAGACTTTTATTGTTTTGCTAAAATTAGAAAGAGAAAAATCTGCGCCGCTAGCCTTCCAGCATCGCATCCATCACCGCGAAAAGCGCACGCTGCTGCGCGGGAGACAGGCGCAGCCATTTTTCCAGCATGCCGCGCTGCCCGGGCGTCAGGGCAAGCAGTGCCTCGCCGTCGGCAAAAAACTGCGAGAGCGTCAGCCCAAATGCGTCGCAGATCTTTTCCAGCGAGGAAAACGAGGGCGTCATGCCCTTCTGGTACCAGGATGAAATGGTAGACTGCGGAAGGCCGGAGCGCTCGGCAAGCTGATATTCCGTCCAGCCTCTGGCTTCCCGGTTTTTTCGGATCAGCCCCAGAACGTCTGTCACATGCTTCACCACCTACGACTTTTCGCTTATTATACTTTGAAAAATCGTTGCATTTTAATCATAAATATCGTATTATTTACTACGACATTACTTACCCATTTAAAGGAGGCAGCAAACCCGCATGGAGCACGAAACCAACAGACGCTTTGAGGCATGGCTGGATGACGAGCGCTGCGTCATATCCTTTCACAGCATTCCGGATGCCCGTTATTTTACTGCGCCGGAACCCATCTTCTGGCCTGCAATCCTCGAACTCGTCCTGAGCGGATACCGGATCCAGTAAATATTTAGGAAAAATTAAGAGATTTCAGGGAAAAGCTGTGGTATACTGGAAGAAAAATAAGGAGGAATGCATCATGAAACGCTGTCTGATTCTCATGCTGCTGCTCGGCCTGCTCCTGACCGCCTGCCGGAAGCAGACGCAGCCGGAGCAGCTGCCCGCTGCGGAGACAGCCGGCAGTCAAACGGAAACCGAATCCGATGTGCAAACACCGGAGCAGACGCTGACGCTCGGTATGATCGACTTTGACACGGAAAAGAGCGTGCTCCGCAGTATGATCCAGAACTATAATTTCTCCAGCGCACCGGTCAGGATCGAAATCCTCAACTACGCCGACGGCGCGGAAAGCCGCGCGGATGCCGTGACGCGCATGACGACGGAGCTGCTGGCCGGGAATGTGCCAGATCTGCTCGATTGCAGCGATCTGAGCGGCGCGCAGTACGCGGGCTACGCGAAAAACGGCATTCTGCTGCCGCTGGACGGGATGCCGGAAGCTGAACTCCTGTCAGGTATTCTGAAGCCGTGCTATGTGGACGGGACGCTCTATTCTGTCGTCGGGGCTTTCGCGCTTGACCCGCTGTTCGGCCCGGCGGAGAAGCTCGGCGCGTCGCTGGAAACGTCGGTCGAGGACGTGCTGTGCGGCGCAGTTCCGGACGTCAGCTTTTTCTGGGGCGGTGAGGATCTGCTCAGCGTCTACTGCCGCCACGCGGCGGAGCAGTATCTGGACTATGATACACAGACCGCCTCCTTCGAGAGCGAGAAATTTTTGAATATTCTGACGGCCTGCGCAGCCATTTCTTCCGCGGCGCCTGCCCCGGACAGCATCATGCAGCAGCCGATGCACTCCGCCGCGATGTACCGGTCCATGCAGATTTCCTGGTACCAGCAGACCGGCGGCGCTTTCCGCGTGCTTGCTCTCGATTCGGACGGTGGAACGGCGTATCAGCCGATTTTGCAGCTTGGTGTCTGCGCCGGCTCCGCCATGCAGGAAGCGGCGGCGGAGGCGCTGCGGAACATGCTGCAAGAAGCCTTTCAGCAGACCGTTGCGGACGCGTTCCCGGTCAACCGCGCCGCGCTGCGCGAGCTGATGCAGAAGGAGATCGAAGCGCAGAGGGCCGAACAGCAGACGGCCATCCGCGAAGAGGGCCGCGTTGAGGTCGGCGAGGCAGGCGATCTTGCGTTTCTGTTTGACGAAGCCGCCGCCGATGATCTGATGAACGTACTGGAGCACGCCGACTGCCGTTCCTGTGGCAATCAGGAAATTTTGAAGATCATCCTTGACGAAGCGGACGCCTATTTCAAAGGCCGGAAAACCGCACAGGAGGCGGCACAGGTCATGGACAGGCGTGCGGCGCTGTTTATTGCGGAAGCCGGATGATACAGCCGGTTTTTGCTGTTGACAGCCGTAACCATTTGTGCTATACTATGATTACAGGCGTAAACAGCAAGATGAAAAAACGTGAGCTCGACGAGCTGTATGCGCTGCTGCGGAATATGGAGGAGAAAAAAGCGCCATGGCTGAATGGTTTGTTTCGTCCGCCGTGTTGGCGGCGCTGCTCATCGGAGCACACTATCTGCTGCGCGGGAAAATCAGCGCAAGATTGCAGTACACACTCTGGCTGGTGCTGCTCGTGCGGCTGCTGCTGCCGCTTTCTGTCGGGAAAACCGCCCTCAGCGTGGCAAATCTTCTGCCGGAGGCTGAACCGACCGCTGTCATGCAGACGGAACCCGCCGCCGCGCCGCCCGCGCAGGCGGCCAGTACACCAGAACCGGCTGCGCCCGCAGCGCCGGTGCAGACGCCCGCACAGCCGGTGCAGCGCCCGGCATCCATGCCTGCGCAGGCGGAAACGGGCAGCGCAGAACCGGAAAAATCTGCGCAGAAGCCCGCCGTTTCCGTGTGGAAGATATTCATGCTTGTATGGGCCTCCGGCGCGGCTTTGCTGGGGCTGTGGTTCCTGTTCTGCAATCTCCGGTACGGACGGCAGCTGCGGGCGGGCGTTTTGCGCGCGATCGCGCCGAAGGAGGGCCGTCCGGCTGTCCAGCTGACGCGAACCGCGCTGTCGCCGTGCCTGTTCGGGCTTTTCCCGCCGGCGATCTATGTGACAATGGACTGTGCGCAGGACGAGCAGCTGCTGCACCACTGCGCGGAGCATGAGTATACGCATTATCTCCACCGCGACCACATCTGGGCCGTTCTGCGCGGCGTGTGTCTGGCGCTGCACTGGTTCAACCCGCTGGTGTGGTGGGCAGCGGCGCTTTCCCGCACCGACGCGGAGCTCTTCTGCGACGAGGATACCGTCCGCCGTCTCGGCGAGGACGCGCGTGCGGACTACGGCCGCTCACTCATCCGCATGACGTGCCGCGAGCGGGTCAATCCCCTCAGCGCGGCGACAACAATGTCTGGGCGCGGCGGGCAGCTCAAAACGCGCATCATTTCCATCACAAAGCACCCGAAAACCGCAATTCCCGTTCTGATCCTCGTGCTTCTGCTCTGCGCCGCGGCAGTCGGCTGCACGATGACCGGCGCGAAGGATGCCGCGCCTGCACAGCAGACGCAACAGACATCGGAAAGAATGGAGAACACGCCCAAGGAATCAGAAGTGCAGGAGGCCACACGCGAGGAACCGGAAGCGGCAGTGGAATTCACCACCACACAGGACACGGTCACGCTCAGTGTCCCGACACGATACGAAAACGAAATCACTGCGGACGATTCGTTTATGATCGAAGCGCCGGAGACCGGCGAGCATGACCTGGACGATGTGCTGTTCTCCTTCTACGACAAAAGTCAGGCATCAGAAGACCGCCTCGGCCTCGTCTGGGCGATCCGCGCGTTCCAGTTTGAAGACCCGGCGGAGCTGGTCAAGGACGGCGCAGACCGATGGGTCGAGGAAAATCTTATGGCGCTGAACACGCATCTGCTCGGCACACGCGGCAGCACGGCATATTATTTCTTCTGCCTGAGCCCGTCGGACAAGGCGGTACGGCAGTATGACAGTTCGGACACAGCGGCGGTCAGCTCGTATTACCAGCACGCAGCCGACGGCTTGGATATCTTAAAGGATTTTGTTGTCCGCAACGGCCTTGCGCCGGTGGAGGGCGCGGTCGACTGGGAGGCGTGGTATCAGGAATTCATTCTGCCGCGCATTGAGGCCGAAACGGACCCCGCCGCGCGCGAGCCGGTGGAGCAGTGGCCCGAATTTACCGTGAACGGCACGTCGATCTATGATCTGACACTGGACGATATCCAAAATGTTTACGGCACATATGAACGCATTTACCACTGGATGATCCTCCAGACGGACTACTATGACATTGTGCAGTTCGCGGATGGCTCGCAGGCCGCGGGCTGGATGCACAATGACGGCACGATCCACTATCCGAACGCCGCATATCTGCGGCTGGATGCCGGGGTCGAGGTCTGCGGCATCCGCTTCGGCGAGGATTACCGCGAGGCGGCGAACCGTTTCCCGCGCGACAAAACGCCGGTATTCGAGCAGTTCGACGAACACACGGCGCGGCTGATGCTCGGCGGCGAGGTTCTATACATGGGCAAATACAGCTGCATTGCGTACACGGACGGCATTCCCACAATGCTTGTCGTGTGCGACGAGACAGTCATGACGTTCTACATTGAAAACGGCGTGATCGCCGCCGTCAGCTGGATGGCGCCGGAAGAGGCCATGCGGCTGCCCATCACGGAGCAGGAGGCGCAGCAGCGTATGACGATCGACCCGAGCCTTCTGACGGATGAGAACCTGCTAAGCATTCTGATTGGCCCGGAGATCGCGCTTGTCAACGACGGCTTTACATTTGATTCGCCCGAAGACCTGTCGTCCGAGCAGCTGTTTATGCTGTTTCTGTACTGGTCGTCCGATTACACGTACACGCGCGATAATTACAAGCAGGCCGACGGGAAGTATCACTTCACGGAGAGCTTTGTGAACAGCGTTTTGCGGTATCATTTCCGCGACGGCAGCTTCACGTTTGATATTACGCAGTGCGGAAACTACGACGCATCGGACGGCACAGCGGTCATCGAAAATGTGTCCGGCTTCGGCGGAGACCGCGATCTGCGCATCGCAGACGTGCAGGTGCTGGGGGGCAGCACCGTACAGGTCACGGCGGATTTTTATAATGCTGACCCGTTCTTTGACAACAGCGGCGGCGAACTCCGCTACGCGCGCAAGGTCTACACGCTGGACTTCTACTACGGCGGCGCGCTGTTCCAGTCGGCGCGGTTCGCGGCGCTGCCGGAGGACGATCTGCGGGCGGCCCTGCAGCTGCACACCGGCGAGACGACGGACGATCTGGCGCAGCTGTTCTGGACGTATGACGGCCAGAACAGGAATCTGCTGGGCAGTTTGCCGGACGGTAATTGGACAGCGCTGCCGCTGACCGAAGACGCGTGGGATGGACTTTCCCTGTTCGTCTACGAGCGCTGGGCGCGCGAAAACGGCTGGCCGCTGACGATCAGCGCGGCGGATTTCCGCAATACGCTCGAACGCTATTTCCCGCTGGGCCGGTACGGCTGGGAGGACCGCAGCTCGCACTATCTGACCTATCAGGATGGAACCTATACCCGCACCATCAACGACAACCACGGCGCGCGGTACTGTTATCTGAAACGCATCTCCTGCATGGCAGACGGAAGCTTCCAGCTGGTGTTCCGCTGTCTCGACGTGCCAGAGCTCACGGAGTACGCGGACGCGTCTGCGGACGTGCGCGCGGTCTATGACCACGCGGGCGCGGAGGAGCTTCAGCCGCAGGAATTCCGTCGGGCCGTGTACCGCGCGTTCGCCGACGGCGTCATTCCCCTCGGAAACAGCATGACGGAGCTGACCGTGACCGTCCGCCTGACCGGCGAAGCGCGGTATCCGTTCCGGTTCCTGTCGGCCTCTGCATAGATCTGACGTGTTCCATCCTTAAGCAGCCGCCCCTGTTCCCGCAGGGGCGGCTGTTGGAGAAATGGTTTCGAGGAAAAGGTTGACAAATGTAGTCCTGCATGCTACAATAAGTCTACAAAAGTAAACCGAGGAGGGACGTTCCCATGCAATTATGCCAGAGCGAATGGACCGTGCTGCAAAGCCTGTGGGAGCGGCAGCCGCAGACGCTCATGCAGCTGGTGGAGGATTTAAAGCTTCGCGCCGGATGGTCGGCCAGCACGAGCAAGACCATGGCCAGCCGTATGACGGAAAAGGGGCTTCTGCGCTATGAGGGCAAGCCACGGCGCTATTACCCGAACGTTACCCGCGAGGAGGCCGGGCTTGAGGAAACGGAGCAGCTGCTTTCCCGCGCATTCGGCGGCAGGCTCGGCCTGCTGGTCAGCAATTTCGCTGACCACGGAAAAATCGGAAAGGATGAACTTGAAGAACTCTATGCCATTTTGGACAAGGCTGCGGGCCGCGAAGACTAGGGGAGGGGAGTCATGCTGGAAATTCTCATTTCATCGACCGTTCTGATCCTTGCGCTGACCGCACTTCGCTTTTTGCTGCGCGGGAAAATCAATCCGCGCCTGCAATATGCACTGTGGCTGCTCGCCGCGCTGCGGCTTTTGCTGCCGGTCTCGCTGGTCAGAAGTCCGGTCAGCGTGATGAACGCTGTCCCGGACGTGCCCGCCGCCATGCAGCGGCTGACTGCCCCGGAAAATCGCCGTGCCCCGCAGACGGACAATACGCAGTCCCCAGCACAGACTGCATCTGAAACGGAAACTGCGCCCGCAAAGGCGCAGACGCAGCTGACGGGAAGCACGATTTTGAAATTGATCTGGCTGACCGGCGCGGCAGCGATGGCGCTGGTTGTTCTGGCGCAGAATCTGCGGTTTCTCCGGAGACTCAGAAAAATTCGGCAGCCGTTTGCCTGCATGGAGAGTCCGGTTTCGGTCTGGCTGGCGTCCGGACTGCCGTCGCCGTGCCTTGTGGGGCTGTTCCGCCCCGAAATATATCTCACACCAGAGGCTGCGGCGGAGCCTGATACCCGCTGCTTTGTCCTCCGGCACGAATTGGCGCATTTTCACGCAAAAGACCAGCTTTGGAGCCTCCTGCGCCTCATCTGCCAGTGCCTGTACTGGTTCGACCCCATCGTGTGGCTTGCGGCCATGCTTTCCCGGCGCGACTGCGAATTGGCCTGCGACGAGCGGGTGCTGAAAAACCTCGACCCCGGCAGCCGGGCAAGCTACGGCCGCGCACTGCTCAGCCTCGTCGCGCCGAAGCGCGCAAAGGGCCAGCTGCTGTCCTGCGCAACGACGATGCAGCTGGGGAAAAAGAGCCTCAGAGAGCGCATTACGCTTATCGCAAAAAAGCCGAATATGGCAGCGTATACGCTTGTGTTTGTGCTCATTCTGAGCCTTGTCCTGACGGCCTGCACGTTTACAAGTGCGCCGGTGCAGCCGGAACCGGAGCCTGTACCGGAACCCGTACAGACAGAACCGGAGCCGGTACAGCCGGAGGAACCGCCGGCTGATGCAGAAGCGCCCCAGCCCGTCGAGGATGACCCGGAGGCAGACTTCCAGATGGCGTTTCCGATGCTGAATTACGCGTCGTTCCAGCGCTATCTGGACGAGCATCCAGAGACGCTGAATAACGGCTGGGAGCATATCCGTATCAATGAGGCAGGTTTTGATGATGAAGGCACGAGCATCGAAACGCAGCAGGGCGATCAGGTGCTGGCCGTCGATGCGGAATACGGCATTCTGCTCGTGCGCATCACCGGCGACGGCTATCGCGGCGTGCTGGCAATCTGCCGTTATCCGGAACTTCTGCGGCTGGAAATGGCTTCGACCTATGGCGTGGAAGGGGAACTGGCGGGCAAAATTGCATCTGACCACGGCGGCATTCTCGCCATGAACGCCAACGGCTTCCAGGACCCAAACGGCAAGGGCAACGGCGGCCAGCTTGCGGGCTGGTGCATGGCGCAGGGCGAGACGCACGGCTATCACTTCGGCGGCGATGTCTACCAGCGCATTGAGCTGAGCGAAAACGGCCTCGACTGCCGCATCGTGCCCGCGTCCGACCCGGTCGGAGAGGGGACGTACAACGCTGCCGAGTTCACACCCGCCCTGATCAAAGACGGCGAAAAGCTTGAGGATTCCTTCTGGACGGGTGAGCAGCCGCGCGCGTGCTTCGGCACGGGCACGCAGGGCATCTATATGCTCGTCATCGAGGGCCGCTATCCTGACGAGGGTATCCGCGGCACAAGCGTCAACACGTGCTCGGATATCCTGCTTTCCTACGGCTGCCGGAACGCCCTGAATATGGACGGCGGATCAAGCGCAATCTTGTGGTACGACGGTGAATATGTTACGCAGTGCTCCTCCTCGTTCCTTCGCTACACCGGCGGCCGCCCGCTGCCGAACGCATGGGTCTACGGGTAAATTTTCATGTTGACAATCGCAGGAAATGTGGTAAAATATCTGCGATATTGGAAAACCGCGTTGAAAAACCGAGCGTTCCGGTGTTGCTTTCAGAGAGAAGGGGACGGTGAGAGCCCTTCAGCAAACCTGTCCGCAGCCAGTTTGGAGCGGCCGCGCGAAAGCGCGGCGGGTGCTTCCCGATACAGAAGCGCCGAGATGTGCGTAGGCATAATCAGGGTGGTACCGCGACTGACCTCGCCCCTGTCACAGGGGCGGGGTTTTTATTTTATGGATAAAGCCTGCCCTTGTCGTGCCCTGCACGATAAGGGGAGGTGGCATTTGCGTCAGCAAATGACGGAGGGGATTTGCTGCGGATTTCAGAGTGCTCCGAAATTTGCAGCGTTCGAATCCCCTCAGGCCCTTCGGGCCAGCTCCCCTTGAGCCCAAGGGGAGCCTTGATAGATACTGCTGTTTGAAATTTAATGTATATAGAAGGAGTATTCATCATGGCACACAAGCTTTACGGCCTCAATGAGCTGCGCGAGATGTACCTGAAGTTCTTTGAATCGAAGGGACATCTGCGTCTGCCGAGTTTTTCGCTCGTTCCGCAGAACGACAAATCCATCCTGCTGATCAATGCAGGCATGACCCCCATGAAGCCGTGGTTTACCGGCGAAGAAGAGCCCCCGCGTCACCGCGTTACCACCTGTCAGAAGTGCATCCGCACCGGCGACATTGAAAACGTCGGCCATACGGCCCGTCACGGCACCTATTTTGAGATGCTCGGCAACTTCTCCTTCGGCGATTACTTCAAGAAGGAAGCCATTCCCTGGGCGTGGGAATTTTTGACCAGCCCGGAGTGGGTCGGCCTTGAGCCTGACCGTCTGTATCCGTCTGTCTTTGCGGGCAACGAGACGACGCCTGCCGACGACGAGGCCTTCGCCATCTGGCGTGACGTGATCGGCATTCCCGAGAACCGCATCTTCCGCTTCGGCAAGGAGGATAACTTCTGGGAGCATGGCTCCGGCCCGTGCGGCCCGTGTTCGGAAATTTACTATGACCGCGGCGAGCAGTACGGCTGCGGCAAGCCCGGCTGCACCGTCGGCTGCGACTGTGACCGCTATGTCGAGGTCTGGAATATCGTCTTCTCCCAGTTCAATAACGACGGCCACGGCAATTACACCGAACTCAAGCAGAAAAACATCGATACCGGCATGGGCCTCGAGCGCCTTGCCTGCGTGTGCCAGAACGTCGCGTCGCTGTTCGATGTTGATACTGTTATGAATATCACGAATAAGGTTTCCGAGATCACCGGTGCGCACTATGAAGAGTCCGATAAGACCGACGTGTCGCTCCGCGTCATCACTGACCATATCCGCTCTTCGACCTTCATGATCTGCGATGGCATTCTCCCGTCCAACGAGGGCCGCGGCTATGTCCTGCGCCGCCTGCTGCGCCGCGCTGCACGTCATGGCAAGCTGCTGGGCGTGAATGAGCCATTCCTCTATCAGGTCGTGGACACTGTCGTCCATGAAAACGAGTGCCAGTATCCCGAACTGCGCGAAAAGCAGGCGTATATCACCCGCGTCATCCGCACCGAGGAAGAGAATTTCGCCAAAACCATCGACGGCGGCATGAAAATCTTCTCCGAGATGCTGGAGGCTCACAAGGCAAACGGTGAGACGACCTTCTCCGGCGCAGACGCGTTCAAACTTTATGACACCTACGGCTTCCCGATCGATCTGACCAACGAAATGGTCGCCGAAGAGGGCATGCAGGTCGATGAAGCGGCCTTCAAGCAGCTGATGCAGGAGCAGAAGGTCCGCGCACGCGAGGCGCGCAAAGCGCTCGGCGATCTCGGCTGGGCCGGTGTCGAATTCGGTAAGGAGATTCCCGCCACGACCTTTATCGGCTATACCAACATGAAAGCCGAGGGCAAGATCGTCGCTATCGTTGCCGATGAGGAACTGCAGGGTGCGATTACCGCCGGCACGGATGCGATCCTTGTCCTCGACCAGACCCCGTTCTATGCAGAAATGGGCGGTCAGGTTGCCGACCACGGCACGATCTGCACGGAGACTGCCGAATTTACCGTCACCGATGTGCAGAAGAATAAGGGCGGCAAGTTCATGCACTACGGCAGACTTGTCTCCGGCTCGCTGGCTGTCGGCGATACCGTCACCGCCTCCATCGATGAGACCCGCCGCAAGGCCATCATGCGCGCACACTCCGCGACGCACCTGCTGGACTACGCGCTGCGTACTGTTCTCGGCGACCATGCCCATCAGGCAGGCTCTCTTGTAGAACCTGACCGCCTGCGTTATGATTTTACGCATTTCTCTGCCGTTACGGCCGACGAACTGGTCAAGATCAGCCGCCTCGTGAGTGAACTTGTGCTGGACGGCATGCCCGTCGAGACAAAAGAAATGCCCATCGCAGAGGCGAAGAAGCTTGGCGCGATCGCACTGTTCGGCGAAAAATACGGCGATGTTGTCCGTGTGGTCAACATGGGCGGCAAGTCCATCGAACTCTGCGGCGGCACCCACGTTGATAATACCGCCAAGGTCGGCCCCTTCCGCATTACAAGCGAATCCTCTGTTGCCTCCGGCGTGCGCCGCATTGAGGCCGTTACGGGCGAGGCGTTCCTGAACCTCGTTGATGAGATGAACATGCGTCTGGTCAAGGCGGCCGAACTGCTCAAGACCACACCGATAGAACTCATCAACAAGGCCCAGAGCAGCATGAACGAGATCCGCGAACTGCATCAGACCATCGAGAAGATGAAGGACAAGCTGTTTGCAGGCGATGTTGACAGCCTCCTGTTCTCTGCCAAGGATGTAAACGGCCTCAAGGTCGTCACGGCCAGCCGTGAAAATACCGATGCAAACGATCTGCGCAAGCTGGGCGATTTCCTGCGCGACAAGAACCCGAACACCGTCGCGGCGCTCGGCTCTGTCAATGGCGAAAAGGTTACGCTGCTTGCTGTCTGCGGCAAGAATGCCGTTGCGCGCGGCATCAAGGCCGGCGACATTATCAAGAATATTGCGCCCATCGTCGGCGGCAAGGGCGGCGGCAAGCCGGATTCCGCCATGGGCGGCGGCACGAACGCCCTCAAGCTTGACGACGCGCTGGCGGCTGTTGACGATTATGTTGCGGTCAATGTAAAAGACTAAGGAGGAACTGACTATGTCCGATTGCCTGTTCTGTAAAATCATTGCGGGTGAGATCCCGTCCGCAAAGGTCTACGAGGACGACCTTTGCTATGCCTTCAAGGATATCAGCCCTCTTGCACCTATGCACTTCCTCGTTGTCCCAAAGCAGCATTTCGCCTCCGCCGCTGAGGTCACGCCGGAAAATGAGGCTGTGATCGGCCATATCTATACGGTTATTGCGAAGCTTGCAAAGGAACTGGGCTTTGCCGACGGCTACCGTGTTGTGACCAACGTCGGCGAACTTGCCGGACAGACCGTCCATCACATCCACTTCCATGTGCTTTCCGGCAAGCAGCTGGGCAGCTTCAACTAAAGCCGCCGTGAAAAAACGCACTGTTCTCCTGCTGCTGGGCACGCTGTGTCTGCTGGCGGCGCTGGGCCTTACAATCTGGAACCTCTGGACTGCAGACCGGGCGCAGGCTGCCGCAGCTGCTGCTGTGCAGCAGCTGGAGCCGCTGATTCCTGCGCCTGCGCAGCAGGAGCCTGCCAAGACGACGGACGCGCCTGCAGCTGAACCGGAAGAGCCGGATATCCCGGACTACCTCCTGAACCCCGGCATGGCCATGCCGGTCGTTATGGTGGACGGTGTGGCCTATATCGGCGTGCTGGAGATTCCTGCGCTGGAGTTGACGCTTCCGGTCACGGGTGAGTGGAGTTATGACCGCCTGAAAATCGCCCTCTGCCGCTACGCGGGTTCGGCGTATCTTGACAATCTGGTCATCATGGGCCATAATTATCCGGCGTTTTTCAAAAACCTCGGCGATCTGCGCCCCGGCGACGAGATTCGCTTCACGGATGCGGACGGAAACGTCTTTTCCTACACGGTCGCGGATCTTGAACAGCTGCGCGCCTCACAGGTCGAAGACATGATCACAGGCGACTGGGATCTGACGCTCTTCACCTGTACGCCCGGCGGCCAGCTGCGCATTGCAGTCCGCTGTATCCGCGCGGCTGAATAAAATAAACCAATCTGGTCTGGAAAAACAGAGCCCCCCGTCCTGCGCAGGACGGGGGGCTTGTGCTGTGATTTATTATTTTATTTAGTCAGGTACCGGTGCAGCAAAACGGCAACCTCGGCGCGGTTCGCGCCGGTCTGGGGATTCAGCTTTGCACCGTTTCCCTTGAGATAACCGCAGCCGACAGCCCAGCGCATCGCATCGACGGCGTAGGCACTGACATCGGCAGCATCCGTATAGCTGCGCAGGCTTGCGGATGCGGCGGGCTTGCCGGAAAGCCGATAGAGGATGGAAGCCAGCTGCTCACGCGTGACAGGCTGCTTCATGCAGAATTCCGTCTCGCTTACGCCGCCTGCAACGCCGTTCTTCCATGCCCAAACGATTGCGTCGTAAGCGTAATCTGTTTCCGAAACGTCTGTGAACGGGATGCTCGTGTCAGAGACAGCAGGGGAACCGGCGCTCCGGTACAAAATCAAAATCAGATCGCCGCGCGTCATGCTGCCGCGCCAGTTGAAGGTTGACTTGTCCGCACCCTGAATGAGCCCGTATTCGTTCATAAAATCGACGGCATCCGCTGCCCATGCGCAGGTTCCTGCATTCACGTCCGAGAAGACGGAGGAGGACTGTTTTGTCGCAACGCGGATGGTCAGTTCGCCCGTTCCAAGCTGCGTACCGCCCGCATCATAGGCGGTATAGGTAAGCTTCAGCTGCGAAGCGCAGTCCGCTGCCGGGAGAAAGTAAAGCGCGTCAAGAAGCAGGCCTGATTTTCCGGTGTCCGCCAGATAAAACCGGTCCTGTGCATAGTGGACAGTCGTGTACGCGCTGCCTGCAACACTGCTGAAGTCTTTCAGCAGCCGTCCCACGCCAGCTTCCGGCTGCTGGAAGCTGACACAGACTGCATCCGGATATTGCTGCGCGATCTGTCCGGCAGCGTCCAGTGTTTTCAAAAATGCGCCGGAGGCGGTGACGGTGCTGTCGCCGGAGACGGTGACGGCGGCGCTGCCTGCAAAGCGCGTTCCGTCAGTTCCGACGGCGGTAAAGGGGATGCGGACGGTATAACGGGTGCGGCAGGAACCGGTCAGATAGGTCAGTGCATCGAGATCAATCTGGGAGAAGCTTGCCTGATAATAGCAGGCGTCCGTATCGGACAGCGCCTGCCCGCCTTCTGCTGAGGTATAGAGTGCGCCGAACATGGAAGTGCTGCCGGAGGCACTCAGATCATAGGTCTTGCCGCCCATTACAGCCGTTGCACGGGACAACTCAAACATGACGTAATCCAGCGTTTCGCCAGGCTTTCCCTTGCCGGAAAACGCCTTGCTGAAATCGTTTTCGGAGAAGCGGACGCTGCCGCCAAAGCCGGCTGCATACTCGACACTGATGTTCTGTACGGCAGCCGCAGCTGTAATTGTAACAAACGCGCCGCCGGCAGCATACGTTTTGCCGCCTACGGTCACGCAGATGTTCAGCGGAAGCTGCACAGAAGAACCGCTTACGCCGCCCGCCTTAGTCAGCAGTTCGAGGCTCGACGAGGACGAACCGGCGGCCAGCGCCGTTGTAACCGGCTTGCCGTCACTTTCGCCTCGGAATGCGGCTACCCCCTCGCGGTAGGCTTCCCAAGTGATATCCGCGCCGCCGCCGAGGTATTCGCTCCATTCGCCGTCTGCCTCATCACAGCTGTAGACCGTGGCGGAAACAATGGTCGTGCTGCCCGCCGTGACGACCGCCGGGGCGGCGCTGACGGCAATTTTATAGGCTTCTGAACTGTTGCCTGCAAGTGCCGCCGGAATCAAAGCGGCCAGTACCGCGCATGCCAGAAGCAGCGCGGAGATCCTTTTCCAAACCTGTTTCATACCGGTACACCTCTTTCCGCAGCAAAGCGCCGCAGTATTTGTGATTTGAATCCAGTTTACCGTATCTTTTTGAAATTGCAATACTTTTGTAAATAATTCAGATTTTTTTCACAACTTGCTCCGCCAGCATCAGGCGAGGCGGAGTGACGCACAGGTGTGCAAGAATGGAGATGATAGAAGATTGGGCACAATGCACAAAAATATATATTAAAATTGCAACTTTATTCACGAAAATGTAAAAAACGCTTGACGCTTGGAAAAGAAAGCCTTATAATATGGCTATCAATTAAAACGTTTTCATTGAAATAGGAGCACTCATGGCCATTGCGCACACAGAACAGGAGAATAGACGTGCCACCATGAAGGACGTCGCGCGCCGCGCAGGTGTCACGATCGGGACAGTCTCGCATGTCATCAACGGCACTGCACCCATCTCTGAGGAAACGACCGCCCGTGTGCGTGAGGCGATCCGCGAACTCAACTATGTACCGAATCTGGCTGCGCGCCACATGCGCCGGAAGGAAAAGCGGCAGATCGGCCTGCTGATCCCCAAGCTTGACAATAATTTCTACGCCCGTATTGCCAGCGTTCTGATGGAGGACGCATATCAGGAGGACTATACCGTCCTGATGCTGAGTTATGAATATTCCAGTGAAAAGGAAAAGCGCGGACTGGTCAATATGGTGCAGAATGATACGGAAACCATCGTCATTGTCAACGGCGAGGACGATGAGAACAGCATCCGCAAGCTGGTCGCAAGCGGCGTTCATGTTGTTCTTGCCGACCGCCGCAGCACCATTCCGGGCACATCTTATATTGCCTATGACAACCATCAGGTTCTGCTCGAAACGATTGGATTTCTGAAGCAGAAGGGCTATCAGAGCATCGGATTTCTCTCCGAGCCGCCCAATATCAGCAACTTGTCCGACCGCTTCGCGGCCTATCAGAAGGGCCTTTCCCAGTATGGATATCCCTTCCGGCCCGAGCATGTGTTCATTTCCGATACCTTCCGCGAGGACCACTTCGGCAACGGCTGCCGGTATATGGAGCAGCTGCTGCGCACCCATGCGCGGCACGAACTGCCTGAGGCGTTCATCGTCTCGTCAGATCTGCTGGCTGTCGGCGTGATGAAAGCCATACAGGAGGCGGGCTATCGCATTCCGGAGGATTTTGCGATCGTCGGCTTCGACAATCTCCAGATTTCCGCCTGCGTTCAGCCGCCGCTCACCACAGTCTGTCAGGACCGGGCGCGGCTCGGCCATGAGATCTGGGAGCAGGCCAAAGCATGGCATGAGGGGCGGACACCGCAGAACGTCGTGCTCGGACAGTCGCTTATCATACGAGACTCCTGTTGAACAATTTGGAATTAAAACGATCTGACCAACGGATCAGCTAGAAAGAATGGATGGAAGGAGGATTCACGGAGGTCAGCACGTTTTAAGAATACACATTTACAGCACTAAAAATGGAAAGGACGGTTCATTCAAATGAAAAAGATCCTCGCATTGCTCCTGGCGCTGTCGATGCTCCTGTGTCTGGCAGCTTGTGCAGGTACCACGACTGCAAAGACCGAAGAAACCAAAACAGAAACTGCAAAGTCCGACAAGGATTACGAGATTGTCGTCGTCCCGAAGGATGCCTCGAACCCCTGGTTCGTCCGTATGGACACCGGCGTCAAGGAATACGCCGCAGAAACTGGGCTGAACGTCTATCAGAAGGGCACTGACGTCATCGATGCCACCAAGCAGGCCCAGCTTGTGCAGGACCTCATCGCGCAGGGTGTTGACGCCATCTGCGTCGTTCCGGTTGACCCCGAATCCCTTGAGCCCGTTCTCAAGCAGGCCAAAGAAGCTGGCATCGTCGTCATCGCGCACGAGGGTGCCAGCCTGACCAACGTGGACTATGACATTGAAGCGTTCTCCAACTCCGGCTATGGCGCGTTCATCATGGACAACCTCGCCGAAGCCATGGGCGAAGAAGGCCTCTACACCACCATGGTCGCTGACGTGACCAACGCTTCCCACAACGAATGGGCCGACGCTGCCGTCGCGCACCAGAAGGAAAAGTACCCCAACATGACGCTGCTCGAGGAAGAGCCGAGAGTCGAATCCCACGACAACGGCGACACCGCCTACAACGTTGCGAAGGAACTGTTCAAGAAGTATCCGGATCTGAAGGGCATCATGGGCACCTCCTCCTTCGACGCCCCGGGCATCGCAAGAGCCATTGAAGAACTCGGCCTCATCGATAAGGCGTTCACCTCCGGTACCGGCATGCCTGCCGACAACGCAGAGCTGCTGAAGAGCGGCGTTGTCAAGTCCCTGACGCTGTGGGATCCGGCTATCGCCGGCAAGGCTATGATCAGCCTGGCGCTGAAGGTCCTCAACGGCGAAGAGATTGGCGCGCCTGTTGATCTGGGTGTTGACGGCTACACCGCCATGACCTTCCGCGAGGGCAGCACCACCGTCCTCGAGGGCGAGGGCTGGGTCGTCATCGACGCAGAGAACGTTGATTCGTTCGGCTTCTAAATCAAGGATTCCGAATCTGTAGTGCAAAGAGGGCCGCATCCGCGGCCCTCTATACCCAAGCTGCAATCGGACAGAAGGAGGAATACCATTGGCTGAATACTTACTGCGGGCGCTGGATATCAAGAAATACTTTGCCGGCGTCAAAGCGCTCGACGGCGTTTCGCTGGAGATCCGTCCGGGCGAGATCCATTGCCTGGCCGGTGAAAACGGCTGTGGCAAGTCCACGCTGATCAAGATTATTTCCGGTGTTTATCAGCGCGATTCCGGTACCATCGAATTTGAGGGCCGGCCCCTGCAAAAGATCACGCCGCTTTCCGCCATTGAAAGCGGCATTCAGGTCATTTATCAGGACTTCTCCATTTTTCCGAACCTGAGCGTCATGGAGAATCTGGCGATCAACAGTCAGCTGGTCGCAAAAAAGAAATTTGTAAACTGGAAAGATATGCGCACGATCGCGGAGCAGGCAGTTGCGCGGATCGGCTTCACAGTCGATCTGGACGCCAGACTGGGTGAACTTTCTGTCGCGGAAAAACAGATGGTTGCCATCTGCCGTGCGCTGATGTTCAACGCGAAACTCATCATCATGGATGAGCCGACGACCGCCCTGACCCGGAAGGAGGTTCAGGCGCTTTTCCGCGTCATTCTGCAGCTGAAGGAACAGGGAATCGCCATTCTGTTTGTCAGTCATAAGCTGGACGAGGTCTTTGAAATCTCTGAGCGCTTTACCGTTTTCCGCAGCGGAAAGCTGACGGCTACGGGCAACACGGCGGAGTTGGACAATAAAAAATTCACCTACTACATGACCGGCCGCGAATTTGAGGAAAAGACGTTCCAGCCCTCCGGCCTGTCTGACGAGCCGCTGCTTGAGGTGCGCAATTTGGCGCTTCCCGGCAGCTATGAGGACATCAGCTTCTCGCTGCGCGGCGGCGAGATCCTCGGCGTCACGGGCCTTCTCGACTCTGGACGGACGGAACTTGCGCTGTCCTTGTTCGGCATCCGCCCTGCCCAGTCCGGCGAGATCCGCATCCACGGAAAGCCGACCGTGATCAAAAGCCCTCGTGCTGCGATTGAAAACGGCATTGGTTTCGTGCCGGAGGACCGTCTGAGCGAGGGCCTGTTCCTTTCGCAGAGCATCGCGGACAATATCGTAATCTCCGAAATCGACGATCTGACGAAAAAAGGTCTTGTTGATGCGCAGAAGACGAATGAGGAAATTGACTGCTGGGTCAAGGAACTGGCCATTGCCACGCCCAATCCGGCAAACGCCGCCTCCACGCTCTCCGGCGGCAACCAGCAGAGGATCGTGCTTGCCAAGTGGCTGGCCTGCCGCCCGCAGATTCTGGTTCTGAACGGCCCGACGGTCGGCGTTGACATCGGCTCGAAGCACGATATCCACGCGATCTTACAGTCGCTGGCCGGAAAGGGTATGGCGGTCATCATTATTTCCGATGACCTGCCGGAACTGCTGGAAAACTGCTCGCGCATTATGATTCTGAAGGACGGCCGCATCGTGGACGAACTGACGGCGGATGAAGCGAGCGAAAAGCAGATCCTGAGCAAGATGCTGTAAGGGGGTGGGGGAAGTGCAGAAGACTATAAAAAAGCTGTTTCGTCAGAATGAAACCTATGTATTTTTGATCCTGCTCGCCCTGTCATTTTTGATTCAGGTGCGCTCAGGCCAGTTCTATACGTCTAATAACATCGTCGATATCGCCTCGGCTATGATCGTGCCGGGCCTGTTCGCCGTGGGCGAGTTTCTCGTCATTTTGTCCGGCGGCATCGACGTTTCCTTCCCGGCGCTTGCATCGCTGACGGCATATGCGACCACAAAGCTGTTTTTGAATCTGGATTATCAGGGAAGCGTTCTGCTCCCCATGCTGATGGCCATCGTCATCGGCGCGGTTCTCGGCATGTTCAACGGCTTCTTTGTCAGCTTCCTGCGCCTGCCCGCTATGATCGTGACGCTTGGCACTGCCAGCGTCTTCAAGGGCATCATGCAGGGCACGCTCGAATCGAAGCAGCTGGCTGTGATCCCGGCTGGCATGAAGGCCTTCGGCAAGCAGGCCATCTATACTGCGACAAACCCCGTCAGTGGCCTGTCGTCCAAGCTTCCGGCGGCATTTCTGGTGTTTGTTGGCGTTTTGCTCCTCACGTTCCTTGTGCTGCGCTATACCATGTTCGGCCGGGGCATCTACGCCATTGGCGGCAACGAATCTGCAGCCTATAACGCGGGCTTCGCCGTCAAGCGGACAAAGTTCCTGCTGTACCTGTTTGCAGGCGTGATCGCCAGCGTCGCGGGTATTATCCGCGTGTGCATGATGCAGCAGTGCCACCCGACCAATATGCTCGGCATGGAGATGAACATCGTCGCGGGCGTCGTGCTCGGCGGCACGGCCATCGTCGGCGGCAAGGGCACGCTGACCGGCTGCGTGCTCGGTACGCTGCTGATTGTGCTGGTGGAAAACTCCATGATCCTTATCGGCGTTCCGGTCGTCTGGAAGGACGTGTTTGTCGGCCTCCTGATCGTCATCGGTACCGCCGTCAGCGCGTATCAGGCGACGCACTCCGGCACGAAGCGCCGCACCAGAACGCAGGCAAAGGAGGCGCAGCATAATGGCTAATACAAAGCTGTCCGCAAAGCGCGGACTGAAAATGGACACGCATATTCGACGCCTGCTCATCATCATGGTCTGCTGGTTCATATTCATGGGCATCATGAAGGGCCGTAAATTCTATTCTGTCGTCAATTTCCAGACCATGTTTGCACAGTTCCCGGAATTCGGCCTCATGTCGCTTGGTGTTATGGTCTGTATGATCTCAAGCGGCATTGACCTCTCCACGGTCGGCGTGGCCAATATGACCTCCATCACCATGGCGCTGCTTATGCGCCGTATTGCAAACGGCGGAAGCGACCTGAGTCCTGTCTGGGTTCTGCCGATTTTCACGCTTGCGCTTTTGATTGGTGCGGCTGCGGGGCTTCTGAACGGTGTTCTGATCGCCAAGCTGAAGATCCCGCCAATCCTTGCTACGCTCGGCACGGGCGAACTGTTTTCCGGCATCGGCATTGTCTTGACTGGCGGCAGTGCCATCAGCGATTTCCCAGCAACCTATGCCTATCTTATCAATAATCGCATCGCGGGCATCCCCGTGCAGTTTTTGATCTTCGCTGCCGGCGCGGCTATTCTCTGGTTCCTGCTGGGCAGAACGACATACGGCAAAAAGCTGACCCTGCTCGGCAGCAGTGAAAATGTTGCGCGCTTCAGCGGCCTGAACGTCGATTGGATCCTCGTAAAGACCTATCTGATCTCAGGAATCTACGCGGCGGCGGGCGGTATGATTATGCTGGCAAACTATAATTCCGCGCGTGCGGACTACGGATCGAACTATACCCTGCAGTGCATCCTGATCGTTGTGCTCGGCGGTGTTAGCCCAAATGGTGGCAAGGGCAAGATCGGCGGCGTTCTGCTTTCGATTTTCCTGGTACGCGCGCTGGAAACCGGCTTGAACCGGTTCCCGCAGATCAGCAGCTACTATATCTCCCTCGTCTGGGGTGCAGTTCTGCTGCTGGTCATGGTTCTGGATTATCTGAACGAGCATAAAAGAATTAAGGCATGAAAGGCGGAAAACAAATGGAAAGACGCAGATTCGGGCAGGTCGGCCGGTTAAAGCCGGAGAAGCGGGACGAATATGTCCGCCTCCACGCAGAGGTCTGGCCGGACGTATTGAACATGATCACGGCATGCAATCTTGAGAATTACTCGATCTTTATCCGCGGCAACGTTGTTTTCTCGTATTTTGAATATACGGGCACGGATTACGAAGCGGATATGGCAAAGATGGCTGCCGATGAAACCACGCAGCGCTGGTGGCGCTGCACAAGACCCTGCTTTGAGGTCTATGACGAGGCCTGCGAAGAGGCGTTCTATACCGATATGGATTCTATTTTCTATTTAAAATAATAAGGAGGCTGCACCATGAAAACGATCAAGGACAAGCAGATTCTGGTCGGCGCGGACTTTGCAGGCTTCCCCCTTAAGGAAGCGGTCGTCGCGCATCTGAAAAAGAAGGGCTGGACAGTGACGGACGTCGGTGTCCGCACGGGCGATGAGGAGGATACCGACCTCATGTTCCACCGCATTGGCCTGCGTGTCGGTGCGATGATCTCCGAGGGCGAGTTTGAGCGTGCGCTCATCTTCTGCGGCACCGGTATGGGCATCCACATCGCGGCCAGCAAGTGCCCCGGTGTTCACGCTGGTGTCGTGGAGAGTGTCCCAGCTGCGCTGCGCGCTATCACCGGCAACGGCGTCAACGTTCTGGCCATGGGCGCGTTCTATGTTGCACCGCAGATGGGCAAGGATATTGCCGACGCGTACCTGAGCCACAATCTCGGCGACGGCTACGAATGGTGGCCGAATTTCTACGAGTTTCACAAGCTTGCCATCGACGAATTGAATGCGTTTGATTATGAAGCTTATAAGGCCAACGGTTTCAAACTCGAGCATCTGGGCGACTATCCCCTCGAACTTATGGACAACCCTAATACCTGATCTCAAAGCCGCCGCTCATCCGAGCGGCGGCTTTTTGCTGAAAGCAATGCGCCCCCTCCGCGAGCAGCAGTACAAACACTGCCGGACGCAGAGGGGGCGTACTGTTACCGTCCCCGGTGCTTTTCCTTTCGTTTCTGCTGCCTGCGGTCAAACTTCAGCTGCTTTTCCGCGTCCCGCTGTTTGCGGGTGCGTGTTTCTCGTTCCAGCTTCTGTTCCTCCCGCTGCAGCTGCAATGCCTGCTGTGCCTTTGTTCCGACGCCGCCGGAGGAAGTCCTTCGGATTTCCCTCTGCATACGCTTCGGATTTGCCGCATCCTGCCTGACAGCTGCCGCAACAGCCGGACTGAATCGGAGCCGCGCGTAGTTTTTCAGCACATACGAAAATACATCATAGTCCTTCGGTTCTGCGCCAAATGTGACCTTGCAGACCGAGAGCGTCCCGCCCTCAAACCGCTCGAACACCCCGACCCAGAACGGCGCCTCAAAAAATACCGTTAGCCTTGTCAAATCACTGTCCATTACGAAACCCTCCATGAGGAACCTCTAATCCAATGCCTTTCGGCCTTCGCCGGGTCTTTTGACCCAATCCTGCGGTATGAAAACTTGAAATACACAAAGTACTCCTGCGTTTTCATGTCTTGTCTTGGGGCAAAATCTCTCGCCGAATGCGTTCAGTCATTGAATCAGCGTTTCCTTTTTATTTTCACAGGAACGGACGACCCGGAGGGGAGGGTTACTTACCTGCGCCGAAGTGCAGACGGCTGGGCTACCTACCAGCTCTGGCAAGGCCGAAGGCCTCGCGTTGCGTTTTTATCCTGTGCGCGGCCGGTACAACCTGCGCCCGCCGCTTGTGTCCATATTACCAGAAATCCGCCAATAAATCCAGTCTCACTGATCGGCTTTTGTGGAGCATTGCTGCGTATCAAGAACTGGGATCTGAATATTCACAATGTAATTATTCTGATTATTTTCCACCAGATGATCCACGACATTCACCGCATAGGCGGTTCGCGACAGCGGAAGATTGGCATGCTTCCGGTAGAGCTCGGCAATGCGCGTATATACAGCGTCATAGGATCCGCGGAAATTGCACACCAGGCAGAGCTGCTGCGGCAGGACGCAAACGTCCTCTGCGTCGTCCGGTGGAGCATTGGTGTCAAGATATGCGCCAAGGCCGCTTTTATGAATCAAGCCGTCTTCAGAACGCGCATAGGTCGTGATCAGCGGGTAGTCGAAGAAGTACTCATTGTTTGCCGCCGTCAGATCATTCTCGCCCAGATAAATATACCGTCGGAGCGGGAGCGTTGCAAGGCGCGCGGCTTCTGAAACGGACTGGGATTGCAGCGTATCGAGATAGCTGCACTTGCGTTCCAGAATTCCGATGGCCCGCTGGATATCCGCTGCGTCCTGCCGCAGTTTCTCAATAAATTTCTCCATATAATTGTGCGTGTCCTGTAAGTTGTCCAGCTGCATATAGGATTTGATGTCCTCGATCGAAAATCCTGCACGGCGCAAAAAGCAGATCTGGGCAAGGACGGAGAGCTTATTCCAGCTGTATTTACGATAGGCGTTATCGCCGCGCGTATCCGGAACCAGAAGCCCCTTTTTATGATAAAAGCGGACAGTCTGCTCGCTGACACCAAATACGTGTGCAATTTCCCCGACCGTCAGCTGCGGCAGGTTGTAGTCCAATTCATGTGCTTTTGCCAAGAAAACCTCTCCCCCGAAAAATTTTTTGTGAAAAATGAAAAAACGCTTGACCTTATAGTTAGTATAAGCTGTAAGATAGGGCTTGTAAAGATACCGGTATCAAAAAAGAAAAAACAGGAGGTTCCGCGTATGGTTCTATACCTTATCCTCATGGTGGCGATTTTTGTTGTGGCTGGAGTGCTGTTCGTCTACTTCTCCAGTAAAAAGCAGGCAATCACCACCGACCAGATTCTCACCGCGCGCGGCAGTTCCCCTTGGTGGCAGGTAACGCTGTCTTCGATTGCGGTGCTGATGGGTGCATGGGCGCTGTTCAGCCCGCAGGAAACCGCTATGATCGCAGGCGTCCCCGGCTGTTTTGCATTTGCGCTTGGCAGTGTGCTCGGCATTTTTGTATTTGGCTTTGTAGGCCGCAGAATTCGGAAGTATCTTCCAAACGGCTCGTCCGGCACCGAATTCATGCGTCTGCGCTATGGCAAATTGAGCTATTACCTGATGACGATCATCAGCCTCATCGGCATGGGGATCATGCTTACCTCAGAGTTGACAGGCATTTCTTCCGCGTTCAATGCACTGTGGGGCATTCCGCGATGGATCGTGATCGTGGTCGTGCTGATCGGCGTTCTGATTTACACGACCTGCGGCGGCATTAAGGCCTCGCTGTTCGTAGACTCGATCCAGACGGCAGTCATCATTCCGACGTTTATCGTGCTGTTTTTCTACATGATCTCGCATGTGGGCGGTGTATCCGCTGTCGTATCCGGCGTACAGGAGCGCGCACCGCAGCTGCTTGACTGGGGATATGGCTATGGCTGGCAGCATGGCGGCGGCTTTGCACTCGGCCTGTTTACGGCGATCTTTGTCGATCAGTCGTACTGGCAGCGCGCATATGCAGTCAAGGACGAAAAGAATATGATCAAGACGTTCACCTGTGTTGGCATCATTCTGCTGCCGATGCTGCTGCTCGCCGCTTCGTTCGGCCTGATCGCTGCGGGCACGATCGATGTGCAGAACCAGTCCATCGTGATGTTCGAGCTTCTGAACGCCATGGCGCCGAAGTGGCTTCAGGTTATCGTGCTCTTCATGGCGCTGGCACTTATCATGAGCACAGCCAGCGGCTCGATCAACGGAATTACCAGCATTCTGGCCGTTGAAACGAAGAACCTGATGGCAGCTAAATCACACAACGGGACGGTCAACGGCAAAAAGGTGCTTTGGATCGCGCGCGGCATTGCAATGTGCATCGTTCTGGTGACCTGCATCGTTGCGCTCAAGGGCATCAGCGTCCTGTATCTGTTTACGATCAGCAATATGCTGGTTACGGCCTGCGTTTTCCCGCTGTTCTATGGCATGAAAAACCGGAGGTTGAAGGACTGGGGCGTCATCGCAGCATTTATCTGCGGCGTGATCGCGGCATCGTTCTGGCTCCCGGATCCGACGTGGTCGAAGGGCAGCACACTCTACTGTATGCTGGCAGCATTGCTGGTTCCGGCAGTCGTATCTGTGATCCTCGGCGCATTCGGAAAACCTGTGGAATTTGATCATCTGCAGGATCAGATCATTGAAGTTGATTAAACATGAAACCGTAATTTGAAAGGAGTTATAAAAATGGGTTACAAACAGGAACGAAACAAGGCGGCAGCAATGGATTTCTATACCACCATGGTCAATCACAAGGATCCGCAGACCGCAATGGATAAATACGGTGCAAGCTATTACCGTCAGCATAATCCGCACGTAGAGGACAAGAAGGAAGGCTTCATCAAGCACTTCAAAGCGCTGGCCATCTCGAGCCCGCATGAAGACTTCTATCCGCGCGTGATCGCAGAGGACGATCTGGTTCTGATGCACGTCTGGCACCATGAGCTTCCGGCGCATTTCCCGTATGAAAAGACGCTGGAAAACTACAAGCGCTACGGCCTGATGTCGTTTGACATTTTCCGCTTCTCCGAAGAAGGACGCATCATGGAGCACTGGGACTCCATGCAGTGGTCTCCGTTCCCTGCAAGCTTCAACGAGATCGGCCTGGTTGAGGTCGAGCCGTGGTGGCCCGAGGGAACCTATTCCCGCCTGGAAGAGCCGCTCTGCACATCGCCGATGATGGAAGGCGAGACCGAGATCCGTGATCTCGATAAGACGCAGCAGAATAAGGAGATCGCGCGCCAGTTTGTGCAGGACATCCTGATGGACAAGCGGTTTGACGAAGCGGAGAAATATCTGGCAGACAACATGACGCACCATGTCTGCTATATGCACGACGGCAAGAACGGCTATCTCGAGGGCATCCGCACCATGAAGCAGACGCAGGGCATCGACTATATCGAGCCGCACCGTGCAGTTGCCGAAGGCAACTTTGTCGGCATTCAGTCGCAGATCAACTATCGTGGGCGCGTAACATCCGTTGTGGATCTGTTCCGTCTGGAAGACGGCAAGATCGCAGAGGTCTGGGAATGCCTGTTTGAGTCCGTACCGGAAACTGCAGCGCACCAGAATACATTGTTCTAAGGCAGAGCGGCATTTCTGACAGATACCGCAGCATAAACAGGGGACGATGTGGCCGGACAGTGGCCACATCGCCTCAGTTTGTCAAAAGCCATCTGCAAAAAGCAATGGCAGCGCTCTCATTACAGATGGCAGCTGTCCCTCCGGCTGCGCCGCAGGGATTTTCATACTGCCTGCGTGTAATCCTGAAGCGCTTTCTGAAGCGCGGCAAGCGCTTTTTTCTCAATCCGCGACACATACGACCGGCTGATACCACACTTCGCAGCGATCTCCCGCTGCGTCAGCGGCGTCCGGTCGCCGAGGCCGTAGCGCAGCGTTACGACCATTCGCTCACGCTCCGACAAAACCTCGTCCATGACCTCGTACAGCTTTTTGTACGTCTGCCGTGTGCTCAAGTCCTCGAACAGATCCTCATCCGAGCACAAAACGTCCATCAGCGACAACGCGTTCCCGTCTTTTCCTGTCTCAATACAATCCGAAAGCGAAACATCCCCCGCTGTTTTCTTCATCGAACGAAAGTACATCAGAATTTCATTCGCTATCCTCTCCCAACGGATGCATAGGTTGGTCAATGGGCGGCAAATCCGCCTCTCCGTCCTCCGCAAAGAGGTACACATAGGCATTTTTGCCGTCCCAGACCACCTTTTTGACGATGGTGCGCAGCAGGCGGCGTTTTTCCTCCAGCGTGGCAGAATCCACCGCGCTGGCGAAGGATTCGATCATTTCCTGATGGAAGGCAAACTCCTCATGCAGCATTCGGCTCTGTTCAGTGAGGGCTTCCAGCTCGGCAAGGCGCATCTGCTGTGTCTCGCTCTCCTGATGGAGCGCGTCGATCTGCTCCATGACGTACTTCGCGGAGGTGTCGCTGGCAACGGACAGGGATTCCACCAGCCGCTTGATGCGGTCTTCCGTCTCGGCGTGTTTCTCCCGGAGCAGCGCCAGCTCTGCGTCGTAGCCCTCCTTGCTGCCGCTGATAACCTTCTTGGTCTGCGCCAGCAGCCGGGTAAGGGTCTCCTTGTCGGCGGAAAGCTTGCGGATCTCCTCGATGATTTTAGCGTCCAGCGTGTTGCCGTTGCAGTTTTTCATAGAGCAGACCGTGCCGTGGCTGCGCTCCTTGGTGGAGCACATATAGGTGTAGATCAGCTCGTCGTCCGCATTCTTGCGGTTGGTCAGCTTCGGGCGCATATAGTCGCCGCATTCGCCGCAGCGCAGCAGCCCGGACAGCAGCGCCACGTTGCTGCGGGGCCTGCGGTAGCTCTTGGATTTGTTGACATCCAGCATGGCCTGCACCCGCACCCAGTCGCTGCCTGCGATGATGCCCGGATGCTTGCCCACCGCCACGATCCACTCCTCCATGGGGCGGATCTGATTCGCCTTGCCGGGGCGCTGGAGCGTGCGGTTGTACGCCATGACACCGTGCTCGCCGTCGAATTCCGAACGCTCGGCAAACAGGTCAACATTGTTTTCTTTCAGATACTGATACGCTGTCTCGTCGGCAATCATATAGACCGGGTTGGTGAGAATGCCCCGGATGGCAAAGCGGGTGAACTGCTTGCCGCGCTTCGTGACACAGCGATGCTCCAACAGGTACTGGTCGGTCTTGCTGAGGGAGCCGGTCTCCATGAATACGGAGAAGATCGTCTTGACCAGCTGGATTTCCTCCGGAATGGGTTTGAGCTTGCAGGCTTTCTTCACCTTGCCGTCCACCGTCACGCTGGACAGGCTTTCCGAGGCGTAGCCCGTGGGCGTTGTGCCACCCAGCCAGCGCCCGGTCTTGGACAGCTCGTGCATATTGTCCCGGATGCGCTCAGCGATGGTCTCTCGCTCCAGCTGTGAGAACACCGACGCGATATACATCATCGCCCGGCCCATAGGGGAGGACGTGTCGAACTGCTCGCGGATGGAGATGAAGTCGATGTGCCGGTCGCCCAAATCCTCGATGAGCTTGGCAAAGTCTCCGATGTTGCGGCTGATGCGGTCGAGGCGGTAGACCACGATGGCGGCAAAGGCGATCTTCTGCGAGTCCTTCATCATTTTCTTGAACTGCGGGCGCTCCAGATTGCCGCCGGAAAAGCCCTCGTCCTCGTAGACCAGCACGTTTTCCGCCGCTTCCTCACCAAAGTGCATGGCGATGTACTGGCGGCAAAGCTCAATCTGGTTCTCGATGCTCTCGCCCTTGCCGGTGAATTTGGACTTGCGGGAGTAGATGACGTATTGCTTCGGCGTATCTTTCGTTTTCACGGCGGCACCTCGCGTTATTCGTTAGGTTGGTAGATATATTATAACGGATTGGAATCCATTTGAAAAGGTACCCAAGGGAAGAATCTGAAAAATTCTGCGGATAGGAAGGGGTTTTCGCGCGCTGACCGTGCCCGTTCGGAGCGCATCACTCATGTGAACCGAGAAAATGATTGATGGAATGAGTGATGCGTGCTATTTGGAACATTATTGTTTTCGTCATCGACTGCATTCGTACAGTCGCGCCGCACGATTTTTGCACATCGCTACTTGTCATACGTCAAGTTTATTTTGCGTCACAGCTTGTCATATGACAATCTGCATCATAAAAACCGCCGCTCCGATTTTTGTTCGGGGCGGCGGTTTTGTCAAGCAAGGCTTCTCAGATATTCTTCCACGTTCTGATACTGAATGCCCTCAACCACTTGGCTTTCCCCGCGATAGAGGACAAGCTTCCCGGTGATCGGGCCGTAGCGGTGCTCGGTCTGGGCGCATTTTTGCTCGTCGATCAAATGGCGATACTGCAGCGGGACAGCTTCTTCGCTGTGCTTGATCTCGAAAATCTGGCAGGAGCCTGCCTCCGGGTCAAACACCACCATATCAAATTCGCCCACAGGGAATTGCAGGACAAACACCTGCTTCTTGGGGTTTGCCAGCTTGGTTTCCAGCAGGACGATGTCCTCCAACATCCGCCCTTTGATCTCGGTCAGGATGCGCCGCTGCACAGCGGTGCGCTCCGCAAGAGACAGCGCGCTGAACGTTTCATCCAGCAACAGGCTGCGGATCAGCGCATCCGCCTGCGCATAGCGGAGACCCGGCTGCGCGATCACCGTGCGGCTGGATTTCGTGCTGACATCCGGCAGGTGCAGCACATCGATCTCCCGCGTTAAGTCCAGCAAGTCCAGATACTCCTTGATCTCTGCCGCGTGAACATCGTCCAGCGCCACGGTCTGCTCCGCCTTGTTGCGGATCTCCAGCAGCTTCCGCAGGCTGTCGGTGACAAGCGCAAGGTCGATGCGGTCGAGGATGTCCGTCGGGTTCTTCCGATCCCGGCGCAGGTTGCTGGCGGAAATACCAAGGTCGTGGGACTTCCAATCCTGCGACAGCACCTCCAGCGTGAAGCGGTGGTTGATGTCCTCCACGACCCGGTTGATGGCGCTGGTCAACTCGCCCTTCTCGTATAAATCCCGCAGATGGCGGAAATGACCCTCGTACTGATAGCAGCGCAGGGAGTGCTGGATATTGCGGGCGATGGCGGTGTCCACATATTCGTCGGTGCTTTCCTTGCTGGCAAAGGTGGAGGTCTCGTTGTAGTGGACGCCGCCGAGACTCATGGTACCGCCGTAGCGGATATACTCGTCGATGCCGTAAACGCCGAGGACAGATTCAAACTCGCGGTAAGGGATGAATGTGGTGTGCAGCAGGATGCAGCGGTCATAAAGCTGCTCGTCCTCGGTAAAGAGAAAACCCAGCGAGTCCGTGCCGGAGAGCACGATCTTCATGCCGCAGGCCGCGAACACGTCAGAAAACAGCGCTGCGCCCTCGATGAAATCCTCCATCAGCGTCACCTCGTCGAGGAACACATAGCGAAAGCCCTGCGCTTCCAATGCCTTGAGGTCGCGGTTCACGTCTGCCAGTGTGTCTTTTGCGGTGATCTGAATGAACGCTGCCTTGGCAAGTTCTGCGTCGCTCATCTCCGCGAAAATCTGGCGGATCATTGTGGTTTTCCCCGTCCGGCGCAGGCCGTAGAGGATGAATACCTTATCCTGTGGCTCGCCGCAGACAAAGTTGTGCAGCTGCCGGAAGCACTCGCGCCTGCGATAGCTGCGAACAGACGCCGCGAAGGAACACAGCGCCTCGCCGGTACGGACATTGGTGGTAAACGCAGAAGGGTTCGCAGATTTCGCCTTGGGCAGCTGCTTTTTCAGTGCCTTCAGCTCCTGTTCCAGTTCCTTCCGCCGCTCGATCTGAGCGCGGAAGCTCTCCAGTTCATCCGCAGGAATATACTTCTCCCGCCGCTTCTTGTTCTCCGTCCAACGGTGGTAGAAATAGTCCTTGCCGCTGACGGTTTTCTTCGTAATGGAACCGGCAGGCAAAGCAGAAATTTGCTGTTCCAGCTCTGCTGCCCGCGTCTGCACTTCAGATAACTCCATAGCGCACCTCCTGTGAGATACTATTCTATGTAGAATTATACCCCATTATACCCTCGAAATCAAGGCCGTAATGGGGTATAATCGATATTGAAGCCAATTGCACGAAAGAATATAACATCTCACGCTGGGATTGCAAATAAGATATTTCTAGCTCCTGAAGCCAAGAAACTTCTTCCTCATTCTCCTGAAACGCCTGAATGGTGGGCTTTTGCTTTAAATTCCTTCAACGCAGAAAACGAGTAATTCTTCCAAAGAACGAGGCATCCACCATAGCACACGCCAAAGTGCTCGCAAGTGGTACACTCATCAGATGGCAACCTGCGGATCTCGTCCATCGTTTTGCTGTAGTTAGCACTTTCGGTTAATGACAGAAAGCCTTGATAAGACGAAAAATCTCTACCAAACTTTTCCAACCGCTGATAAATGTACATGTCACATGGAAGCAATTCCATCTTCGTATTGAATGTCACGGCATTTTTCAGGTGAATCTGGCAGGGCGTTGCCAGCCTGCCTTTTAGAAGACAATTCTTTCGCTACTATATAATACCAACGAAGAAAAAATGTAAAATATGCCGTTGCCTCAACCCTGTCTGTCCGTTTAGGGGATAAGTCCATGGTGACTTGTTTCCACGAACGCCTTATGCACTCGACCCGGAATGTCAAATGATATCGTTATGTCAACTTGTTAGTCCGCTGTCCAGCGAGCTTCAAAATCTTCCTTGTTCATTGCCAGACCTTCATTAAGTCGGGCAAGAACTTTTTTACCATCAGGAAGCATCTTTAAAGACGCTACCATCTGTTTTACTGCTACTCGAATATCCTTTAAAGAAGCTTTTGATTTAATCCAGTTCTGAGGGACAAAGAGTTTTCCAGTATCAGCAGCTACGGTATCCTGTGCAGTTTCCATTGCCATATTTAGGCAGTTTCCAGCCATTTCAACAATATAATCCAGCAGTCCACTCTCTGTCATTTTTCTCAATGCCACGGATGGATTTGGTACCGAATCATTCATCTTATTGATCTCACAGAGGATGACCGATATAGCGAATAACTGATGATAGGGGGCATAAGCTTTCATTGCAAGCAACGTCTCGTTTAGCCCCATAGGGTTCTCTTTGCCCCATTTCTCATAGACAGCTGCAAACATGACATTTAGAGCCTGCACGTTTTCTGGTGCATAATCTCTGTGGAACAGCTGATCAAAGTACTTGTCGAATATTTTGGTTTCGCTGTAAGAGATTGTAGGCCGCTGAGAATGCCAAGCAATCAGTTGCTTGCCAAGATCAGTTAGATTCACGACATGAGCGGTATTGTATTTAACTGTATCGACACGTTCCCCGCGTTTCGTGACAAAGTAGCCGTCCGGAAAATATTGCTCATATGCTCTTTTCATCGCCAAGACGGCCTTGTCATTACTGCGTAAATCCCTGGCTTTAACAGCACTCTGACTATTTGTCGAAGTGCTTATCCTGTCAGCTCTGTCTTGGTCTTCAATTTCATAAAACCTGAACAGAATATATGCATCCGTTGCTTTCTTGGCTGCCTCGCTTGAACTGAATATTGTGCTTAGTGACTGGCATCCGTTTACTACGTTCAGTTCTTTGACAGAAAGCACACCATCATGAATAGACATTTGAGAGCAGATCGCTGTGATTCCGTTATGCAGGAAGAAGAAATCTTCTGCATCCGTTTTTATCGTTTTTGCGATACCTTTATTGACCTTATTGCTGTTGCCAAGCGACTGGCGGACATTCTTTCGGAAAAGGCTACCGTCTTTGATCCCAGGAATCTTAATGCAGTCTCTGAGAGGCAAAGCAACGATGACTGCTTTCGTACCTCCAATCATCAGCTCCATGTATTTTCCACTTTCAAGCTTGAATTCATGGTTAATGTACGGCCTGTTTTTATGTAGCGCCTCTTCATACTTGAACTTCATTGTCTCATTATCTACCACGACCAGGTTGGCAGATAGGGATTCATTTTCAGACAATTCCTTCTGAAAGGCAGCAAGGTCGTTTTGGGCCGATTCGGTCAGCGTTGAAGTGGTAATCAGCTCGAAGCACACTTCGTAATCGTCTTCCAGCGCAGATGCCATCTCGTTAATCTTTACTTGGAGCTTGTGATTGGCACCATCCTGAAGGTGCTCCAGATCCTTGATTTGCACCCACGAAGACAATACTTCACGCAGCGGTTCAGCATCGACCGTATCGCCGCCATAGAATTTACCTTGAATAATGTAGATGGTGCTGGATTGGTTATCAATATAGATGGCATCAATCTGTTTGTCTCCTGCACCATCTGTAATGCAGTCTTTCGTTTCATAGGTATCGAGGTTATGGATATTCCTTAAATACCACGCAACGAAACGTTGCCCATCATTTGGATAATTCGTTAAATAGTATTCATTCGATATATCAGCTTTGATTTTTTCGTACATACCATCACCTCACTGTGCAATGAAACCATCTGTATCAAAAATATGATCCAGTTCGTCATTGCTCATGGCGTGGGAAACCTTATCCCTGACCGCACTTTTAGACATATCTAAACGCTTGAATCGTTTGTTTCCAGCGGAATCCTTGCCCATCCGGATCAACTGGATTCTACCCACACCAGGATTTTGTCTCGCATATTCGGCAAACCCTTTTGCTTTTCCGAGGTTATCTTTAAATTCCGGATTATGCGGTTCCAGAATATCAATAACGTACCCCAGTACCTTATCGATTCTCACAATAATGAAATCCGGATAGGTAGGCTTTGTTTCCCCGTCAATCTCATACGGGATGCAAAGGGCCCAAGCACCTCTGGATGGATTGCGAATCCAGCAGACAAAATCATCCCGCCTCTGCTCCTCTGCGATAACGCCAGCTTCCCACTCATTGAGCTTCAGTTTTGCCACACCTGTAATTTCGCTTACAAACAGGTGATCTCTATATTCTGTTCCGCCACTTTCATGGGGAATCTGAATCGTCTCTGGCAGGCGGAAATTATGCTTACTAACGACATCACCATCGGAGACGATGCTGTCGTATTGTCTGCGAATTTTCTCGGAATCAATGGTTGCAATGTACCTTCTATAATCGTCATTCATGCTGTGGAAACGGTTCTCCGCGTAATTGTGCAGTTTGTTCATACACTCATCATCAGCAACGAACAATATGACATCTACCTTGAACCCATTGGGGTCATTGACATCCATATATTTATTGCCATAGACCATACCAATCCCTTCATTGCCAAGCCTTACATCAGCAATGCGGAATTGCCGGTCGATGTCGGTATCTGTAGTGGTAAACAGATCATGGACAGAATAGCTGTCAACCGTCTCACCAAAAGCATCGAAAATCTGCGTTGCCAGTTTGAACTGCTTTACCTGCAGGACCAGGCTATCGTACTTATCCTGCGCCTTAAGCTCTTGCACATAATCGCGAATCATTTCAGCGATCTCTGCCTGAACTTCACGAATAGCCGTTCTGTGCAGCCCGGACATGGTGAGCAGATGCGCCATGCGATACAATGATTTCAGGTAATCGTTAATTCGCAACGCGCGAACATTATAGGAAAGCAAGCCTGCGTCGTTGATAAACTTCATGACAGCTTCCCGATCAAAAAGGTCGTCAGGTGCTTTCTCCTGGGTCGATGCATCTACGGATGTCACTCCCACCCCTGTATTATCCTCTGGAGCTTCTGCATTTTCAGTAGATGCGTGGTGCGCTTCTGTATGCTGAGCATCAACAGTCTGTGAAGTTTTCTCCTGGGAAGATGTCTGTTGATTCTGATCCGGATTATCTGTTATATTCGATGGACTCTGCTGAGAAAGGATTCCTGTGGCCCCAAAACCGCCAACAGTATTCTGGGGCGTATTGCTGGGCTCTGCAGCTTCGGAATTCACGCCTTGATTGAGGAAAGCATCCATAGTCAGCTGTCCCTGAACAGGAGTGGGGCCGCTTTTCTTCTTGGGTTTTACCGTCAATGTCTCAAACTTTCTGCCGGACGTAGTCTCCCCATAGATGTCGGTTGGAATTTCACCGCCCTCACTACTTTGGAGCGCCTCCACAACATCCTTGACGGTATCTTCATTGAAGTACGGCAAAAAGAGATGGACATCGTTCAAAACATCATCCACCTGAATGTGCATCTGCATCGGGGTCCGCACCATGCGCCCAAGAAGCTGTGCAATATAGGTCGCATCGCTGGCATGCTTAAAGGACATCATCGTTTCCGCACGGGGACAGTCCCAACCTGTAGACAGATTTTCTTTAAAGAACACGATTCGAATATTTCTATCATCGGCGATACGCGAAGGCTCTTCATAGCGAACATCGAGGCCGTTCACTTGAATGGCAGAGGTGGTCTGGCCAAAAGTATGTACTACCTGACCGGGCTCGAATTTGAAGCCGGTTCGTTCCTCAATTTTTCTAAGGCAATCATCCAAATCGGTGTCAGTCAGTTTACTTCCGCTACCATTCAGGACCTGGACAATCATGATTGGGTTGACATAGGCATAGTGCTGCTCAAAGCAGTATTGCGTCCAGTGCTCCCACTTCTGTTTCCAGTCATCAGCGGCTGCCTGGAGAATCGCCATATCATTGTTTACGGAGTCTTCCTCCGGATAGGTGATGACAATTCTGTCTTTCAAAAGGCCAGATGCCCGCACTTCATCCGCTGTAACGACGGCTTTGTGAATTGTGGAAGACGTACCTTCAACCAGCGCATTAAAACGCTGTGTCGTAGCCGACATACCAATGACAACTGGCATAGAAGGAATCTTGTCTGTATCGCTGCCTTTGATAAATTTCTGCATGATGGTCGTAGCCTTACTGGCATCGCGTCCCTGCATGCCACGATGGGCTTCATCAATGATGAAATAGAGCCGATCACTCTTATCACGCACGGTATTCGCCAAAGTCTGCCAAATAGTATAAGTACGGTCGTCACCATTTTTTGTCAGCCTTGAGGATGCTGAGAGCTTCTGTGTATTCAGGAAATAGATGTGACCATCCTCAAAGGTTTCTTTATCGAAGGAATCCTCGCTGACCGTAACGCACTGGCTCAGGCGAATTTTATCAGCCTTCGAATCAATCTTCAGCTTAGATTGTTCATTCAGCTGCGGAGAATCCGACAGCCAAACAATAATGGCATTCGGCTGTTCCGCATAGTTTTCGTCGCCAAAGAAAATGCTTTCAATCAGAGAGGCCATGATGATGGTCTTGCCTGCACCGGTAGGCGCAGTAAAAGAGACCACCTGCGGGGCATGTGTCCTGTGGTAGCTGCCCATAGCCTCTGCTGTTTTCATGCGGATATCAGCGAGGGCCCTTTTCTGAAATGGAAATAATTCAACCTTCATTCCGGTTACCTCCCTGTATTGATGCGGAAATTATCCAGATAGTCGCGATAGAGCTGGTAGCAGTCTTTGCCTTCATAGGCCCGGATCATCTCACGGTATGCCGCCTCAGAATCTGTAACAATAAATACGGTCTGGATTTCCGGATGCTGAGCGAGCTGTTGTTCAAATTCCGGGTAGAAGATTTCGTCAATCAACACTGCCATTTTGTTTTTCGGAAGGACGAGCATATCGGGCAATTTTTCACTCTCCAGAACCGGGCACTTGCCAATAGCACCGCCCTTCATCCACAGGATGGGCAAAAGTTCTTTGAACTGCCTGCCGAGGGCAATAGACGTTTTGTCAAGGAAGCTCAGCTTGAAGAATACCGTATTGGCCTTAAATCCATCTGCCATCTGAAGTTCACTCAGTTCCGGATACATTTGCCTCTTTCCTTTTCGATATATCGTCGTTTTCATTGGTTTTCCGGTCGCGTTGGATACAGCAGTTACGCTGTCATCAATTTCATAGCAATCACTCTCAAAGCCATAATTACCAGCCAAAGCATTACCATGAACATCACGTCCAGTTATACTACTGACTGTTCTCGGCCAAGTTACGTGGCGTGCAATTCCAAGATTGTTCCAAGCTTCATCGCCGGGCTTTATGCCCTGCTTGTCAAGAGTCTTCGCTTCATCTGCGGATACTTCATTATTGGTAACCAAGATACACCGGCGATGTCCATTATCAACTGCATTGAGCAAATTCAAGGCATGCAGAGTCGTTCCAGAACCAGCGAAGAAATCAACAATTAGGGCATTGGGTTTGTTCGCTACAAAAAAGCGAATCGTATCATGAACAGCATAAACGGACTTGGGAAAAGTAAATCTACTTGACCCAAACATCGATTTGAGGAGATTTGTTCCTCCAGTACTTGCATCATGCGATCCAATTCTCCACTGCGTACCTGTCACCAAGGAACGTACTTCTGTATCAGATATTATGGAACCATCTTCACGATATCCAGCAATCTGGTATGTCCCCGCTTTTACCTTTGCAATTTCTCCTTTTTTCAAATAGTAGATGGGTACGCTATTTCCTTTTTTCCGCCCAAGCATTACGTATCCCTGTTTGATGAGCTCACGTAAGTTGATATTCGAAATCTGCCAGTTCCCTTCTTCTCCTCCTCTTCTTAAAGGCCAGACAGCAAATGTTCCTTCAGGTGCAGATACATCTTCACGATTATTTCCATAATAAGGCTCGCCTACAGAGTGAATTTTTTTACCATCGTTGTGCACAAAAATAGGATAAAATTGGTTGATACTGTCTTTCCGTAGATAATTCGACCCCGACCTAATTAACATCGACCAACGCAAATGTGTTACACGTGTGTCGTTTTCCTTCACATTTACACGCCATTCATCACCTAACGGAAGACGATTTACTGAAGATGCACCAAATTGAACAACAAAGATGTATTCATCAACCCGTGCAAAACCATTGTCTCGTGCGACGCCCCGGGAATTGGTTAATGTTGATATCATTTGTATTCTTCCATCCGGAAACATTTCTTCAAGCAAGCAGCCTAAATGCAGATACTCTTTCTCGTCAATGGTTACAATGAGTACTGAATCGTCCGGATTCAGTAACTTCTTGGCCAGCTTTAAACGTTTTTCCATCATGGACAACCATTTGCTATGGCGATAAGCGTCAGAGCTGTCCACATAATCGTTATTATATTTCCAATCCTTGGCTCCCGTGTTATAGGGAGGGTCGATGTAAATGCAGTCCACCTTTTCTGCATACAGATACTCCAGCAGCTGGAGAGCATGGTAGTTATCGGCTTCGATGAGGGTATGCCAAAGATTGCTGTCCGGTGCGTTCTCCACAAAGTCCAGCGGCTTTAGTGTGGGATAAATCGGCTCCCCAAATTCCGCCACAGCAACGATATCGCTCATTTGGAACGTTTTCTGCTCATGTGTCTCTCTGCGATCACACAGCACAGTATCCCCATCAATTTTCAGAACGGTATAAATGTCACTGACATAACCGGTTTTCAATGCAACCTTGCCCCCGACACGGACAGGCACATCGTAAAGTGGTGTACATTCCGGCAGATGTTCTTCAAAAACCAAGCCAAACTTCTTCTGTTTTACGAGTTTATCCGTCTCCTGCATGATCCGCTCACGAAGTACCGGATCGTCAATTTGCTGGATCAAGTCCTGCAAAAGTGCCATGGCTTTTACCTCATCCTTCTGTAATGGTTTTTTCTTTTATGTGATATTGGATGCCGTGCTGCTCGCAAAATTCAGTGACCTGGGCAGCCAGTCTGTTATAAAATGCCTTATGCTGCTTGTAGGCGTTCACTTCTTTGCAGTAATTGGTCCTGCCAAAGATAATCTTGTCCACGAAGTTCACTGCATCCAAAATATTTTGTAAATCCTGTTCAATCAGGTTTGGGGTTGGATATGGCTCGATGCTGACCCAAGTTCTGCACCCGGCATCATGCAATGCTCTCAATGCGGCCAGGCGGTCAGCATAAGGCGCTGCACCTGGCTCCATTTTCTCGCGGTAGCTTTCGTCTAAGGAAATCAATGTAATTCCATGCTCGTTTTCTGGAGAAAGCTGCGCCAGTTCCAACGGCAAAATACCTTTTGTGAGTGTTGTGCATCGAATTTCAGCGTTATTTAGCCTCCGGATGGCAGCAATGCTCATGGCACTTACTTCCGGATATCCATTCATAAAAGGGTCCGTTGTGAAACAAAGTTGTACAGACTGAATTTTATTGCGAAGTCTTGGAATCTCTCGGTCCAGCAGTTCCAACGTATTGGAAACCAGACACGGTTCTAGCCATTCTTCATAATCCTTGATCTGGCCAAAGCGTTTTTTCATCAGGAAAGCATAGCAGGGAAATTTGCAGCCATGGGCACAGCCCTGAGCATGATTCATTGTATAGTCACCATACTCAACACCGGTCTGGTAGAGCATGGTTTTGCGTGTAATGGTCTTCAAATTGGTTCCATCCTTATAGTCATTTATTCTTCAAAATATGCTCTGCAATTCTCAGGGCAAGTCGCTGTGCAGCTACACTTTCGTTGGAGATTGCAAAGCAGAACAAAAACATCGTTGATTCCTTACTATTCTTAAATATTCTTGGATTGTTGGATACACAAGGAAAAGTTGTCTCCAGGCGGGAGATAATGTACTCTTTTATATGCTCTAGACTTGCATCCTTTATAACTCGATCTTCATCCTCACCGCCATCAATAAGGCCAAGGTCGAACAAAGAAACTTGTGGATCTTTTTTGTAAAATTCAGTTCTCCAACCGTTATCACCAAGTAACCGATCGATTGTGTTTTCCCACGATCCGTATTTACCGTTTTTAGGCAACATCCTATTGAGCGCTGAAAATGGAAACAGGTACCATACATCAATGGATTTTGTTCCGGCGACGCGTTCAAGAGTGGCTCAATCGACCTGCGTTGCGTAAGGGTCTAAGAACAGAAGCCCCCTGTTAAAGCGCCAGTCAATGTCATTGATAATCTTACCGAGTTTTTCATTTGCATCACCGCGATAGACTGTCGTGAACCTTTTCAAGTGCGGAAACTCTGTATCAATCATGTGTTCAAGCTCGGACGCTTTGCTTTCATCGCTCTCAATAAAATAGTAGTAATCAAACCGTTTCTCTGCAGACAACGCCCTCTTTGCAGACCCTGCCAGATATGCTTCACCGTCGCTGGTTTCGATTTCTCCAGTTCCGGCAAAAGCATCAATATATATCTTCTTGAATTTTTGATTTTGTAAGGCGATTAGGTATGCATCGAGGTAGCTTGTAAAAATATTGAGTTTTTTAGCTGTCCAATCTCCGCCAAATTTCTGTGATGTCATCGTTTCTGCACCTCCAAACCAGGCTGCTTCGCTCTATTAGAAAGATATCACGGTTTCCTTTTTCCCAGTAAAGGGATCAACAACTTGTTCCTTGGTTGCACCATACATCTCAACAAGCTCCTGCTTTATCTGATTTCTATAGCTCGAAGGGAATATAGGATGTTCATCCAGCAATGCCCACATTTCTTCAATGTGGACCCCCTTCCTGCCAGAGAATGATTTCTGAAGATACTTAGTAATGTCATGGACGGTAAAACAGGATTCATCTGTGGACGTTGTAACAACGGAGCCCACATTCGGATCGAGATTTAGTACGAGCTGCCCATCTTCGCCGTGAGTTTTCTTGGTTGAGGATTGATCCCCAAATACCTTCCACGCACTCTTTTTGTATAATTTAAAGCCTTCCCGATTGCTTGTGCAGTGAACGAGACTATATACCTGCGAGTTCTGGGAATTATAGAAAGGAAATGCTGATACATAATAGTTACGCGGCCCCTTCAGCGCCTCGATAATTTCTTCCACACGTTTCTCATATGCTTGTTTGTTGCTGCCATAAGGAACCAGTACCGCAAAGGCCTCCAGATAGGTGTTCTCGTATTTTTCCTTAGTAGTCTGTCTCTTGGCGCTGGTAATTGCCCTGACAGGATCAGAGACCATGTGATTAATCATTACTTCTCCCCAGTTCCTGAAAAACGGAATGAGGGCGGCCCAGTCTATCGTAGCATCATACGGATCATACAGAAGGAAGTAATGCAGGTGTCCAGCATTATAAAGCTGTGGGCCTATTGTTCTAAGAAGGGCACCAGCATCAAGATCTGTCGTAATAATTTGAAAATTCCTCTCATTAGCTGGAATATGTTTTCTTAGCTCCTCAACTTTTTCCTTGTTGATATCATTCAAATACAGCTGAACCATTTTACAAGGATATTTTCTGGCCACGTTCAACAGTGCATTCGCAACGCGCACAGATGTCCCATCAATCAAGTTCCCGTCATCATCGAAATAAACACCACAGTTACACATACAATCAATAAAAACGAGCGTATTGCAGTTCTCATATAGCACGAGCTTCTGTGACCAAGATTTAATGTATTCTTCGATCAGTTCAAATTTCTTTATTGTATGTGGATGAGCTGTATCTATTACCGTTTTCTTCTTTCCTCTTGCCATACGACGCCTCATTGTTTGTCAGTATTGTGATCTACAGATATTAATTCCATAATATCTCCAATATCGCATTTCAACGCTCCGCACACTTTCATTAAGACTTCCATACTTACAGTTTCATTCTTTGAAAGCTTTGTAACTGAGGCCCAGCTAATTCCTGCTAATGCCTGTAAGTCTTTTTTCTTCATGTCTTTATCGATCAGGAGTTTCCAAAGCTTTTTGTAGCTGACTTCCAATATGGCACCTCTTTTCCTTAAGACAGATTGATCTGCTTGTTCTACAAAATTATATCACAGCCTTGTTTTTGAATCAAGAGAGATTCTTCACAAACACGAGAATTCACTTTTCATATAATTGAAAATTCTGCATCAACGTGCTATACTATATTGTGATCTATACAAGCAAGTAACGACAGGCCTTCTGGTTGGACATAAGGGAGTGTGGTAGGTAGTGGGGAATTATACAAATGAGATACTATAAAGCGCTCCGACTCCCAAAAACATCTGCCACAAAAGATTCTCCATCGTGCCAATGCGCAACAGGAAGTATCAAGGTACAGCAGATCAAACAATTCTGAAACAATTGAGGCAGCCAAGAGACTGGAGCAAAAACGGCTCGAGTTCGAGAAGCAAAATTCTATGCGCAAAATCACTACGCCGAACAAATCATGTTGGCAGATGCTACATGATATCATTCAGGCTCGAGGGCTGAGCAAACCACATTTCTGCAATCTTACTGGTCTGGATGAAGTCTATTATCGCCGGGCAGAGATAAACCCAGATACAAAGCCCAGCAAAAGAGCTATCGTTGCTGTTGCCTGCGGCCTTGATATTGACCTAGATACAACAAACAAACTGCTTCAACTGGCTGGACATGCTTTTGAGGACTCCGATGAGGATAATGCTCTGAAATTCTGTATTACAGGATTTGTCGGACAGCCCATAGATGAAGCTAACGAATTTTTGAGTTCTTACGGATATGCTCCGCTCGGTACTCAACAGCGAAAATAGAACATTTTTGTTTAGCCGTACACTCTGCTTAGGGTGTGCGGCTATTTTTTTGAATTTTTCCGACTTGGCAAGTCGGCTTTTTTATTTCATTTATGCATAGCAACCTTACTGTCGTGTCAGTACTGACAGCGATGAGCAGGCGACAAGCTATGAAGCCCAGGTGGAGCATTACACCGAGTACATTCATAAAAATCCAGAATGGGAATTCGCCGGAATATTCGCTGATGACGGTATCACCGGTACCAACACCAAAAAGCACACCGAATTCAACCGCATGATTGACGCCTGTATGGCCGGTGAGATCGATATGATCATTACCAAGTCCATCAGTCGCTTTGCCAGAAACACGCTGGACTGCCTGAAGTACATCCGTCAGCTCAAGGAAAAGAACATTCCGGTCTAATTTGAGAAGGAATCCATCAACACAATGGATGCCAAGGGCGAGGTGCTGATTACAATTATGGCATCGCTGGCCCAGCAGGAAAGCCAGTCCCTGAGCCAGAATGTGAAGTTAGACTTGCAGTTCCGTTATCAGAACGGGCAGGTGCAGGTCAATCACAATCGTTTTCTCGGCTACACGAAGGATGCGGAAGGCCACCTAGTCATTGATCCTGCCCAGGCTGAAGCGGTCAAACGCATTTACCGGGAATATCTGGAAGGGTACAGCATGGACAAGATCGCCGCTGATCTGGAGAGAGATGGCATCCTGACGGGCGCTGGCAAAACCAAATGGCACACCAGCACCATCAACAAGATTCTCCGCAATGAGAAATACATCGGCGACGCTCTCCTGCAGAAAACCTATACCACCGATTTCCTGAACAAGACCCGGGTGAAGAACAACGGCATTGTCCCGCAGTATTATGTAGAGAACGACCATGAGGCCATCATTCCGCGAGACATTTGCAGGAAGAACTGGTTCGGAGAAGCTCTGTAAAGCCCGGCCCGAACGGGAAGAAGCACACATACAGCTGCAATCACTGCTCTTCCCAAATGATTGTCTGCGGAGAGTGCGGTGAACAGTTTCGGCGCATCCATTGGAACAATCGCGGCTGCAAATCCATTGTCTGGCAGTGCGTCAGCAGACTGGAGCCGACCGGGCATGAATGCCATGCGCGGACCGTCAATGAGCTGGAGCTGCAGAGAGTTGTAGTTGCCGCCCTGAACGAGCTGTTGGGCGACCGGGAAGGATACCAGCGCCAACTCCAGCAGAACACCGCAGCGGTCATTCACGCCTCAGCCACCGCATCCACGGATGCCATCGATGAGAAGCTGCTGGAGCTTCAGCAGGAGCTTCTCAAGAAGGCCAACAGCAAGGAAGCCTACGATGAGATTGCCGATGAGATTTTCCGGCTCTGGGAACTGAAACAGCAGACCACCGTTGACACGGTAGCAAGAGACGAACAAATCAAGCGCATCACAGCGCTTCAGGATTTCATTCGCAGCCAGTCTGCCGACCTGACGGAATTTGACGAAACCTTGGTCCGGCGCTGGTTCAAGTAGATCACGGTTTATGAGGACCATTATACGATCGAGTTGAAATCTGGGCTCAAAGTGGATATAGATGCGGGATAATTGTATGAGAATAGCAAAGCCCTCCTGACCACCATGATTGATGGCCGGGAGGGCTTTGCATTACATAAAAGATACTATTGCATATAAAATTATTTAAAAGCGTTGGTAAAATAATGATATATAAGCCTTAGAAAGTCTGCAATTACAGTCGTTTTCTCCGGAAAAATCACGAAGAACAGAGTAATGGCAGCTATAATCAACATAACAGCATTTAGTGCCATGCTTCGAACTGTGTTTTTGTAATCAGAAAGAGTCTGCAAAATATGCTCCTTGTCTTCAAACTCAGACAAAAGGACATTGATATCGGTCTTGATTTTTTTGGTTCCCGATATTGCAGCATTACAAAAATTTTTATACGATATATAAAATGGCTTTGTTAGTTTTTTTGCCATTTCATCACTATCTGCATAAATTTCCTCTAGTTTTTTGACAACCTGCGTCCACGTATCATCTCTAACATACCGATTATAATCGTCAATATCTAACGAAAACTCATATTTTAGCTTTAGTAATGATTTTAACCGGTTTTTTCGAAGTTTGATTTTATCAAGTTTGTGCTTATATGAAACCACTATCTTCCCTGATTCCCTTGATAGAATATCAAGAAACAGAATCTTAAAGTACTCTATTGCATAATCTTTTAAGTGAAAATACACATCGTCCTTAACGGATTTAAACTGACCCGCTTCGATACCATCATCTTTAATAATGTAGATTAATCTGTTATTTGCTTGCGTCTGTTCATATCGTCCAGAAAGCTTACATTCGAAAAAAACTTTTTGCCTTTCATCAATAAATTGCCCCTGATATTCAGCAACACCAATTGAATCCCAAAACGCACGACAGTCTTCATGATAATCAATGTCTGTATAATATGTCTCTATTCTTGGAGGCATTATTCCTCTCTTGTGAAGAGCAAAAGGGAAATAATGACTCAATGCCTCATAAAATTCCCATTCAATACGACTGATAAATTCATATATCTTATCTGCTTTTAGTGCATCATCATTATAGTGAATCACCGAATAATTCTGAAATGAACCGATTCTATTTTTTCTCGCTGTGAGTGTTGAAGTGGCATATCCACGGTCTTCGTGGTAATTACATTTAATTAATTTGTCTAGTTCATTCTTCTTTTCGTCCGTCAAATACAACGAAAATTCTAGGACCAAATAAGCCGAATCTATATTACATATGCTTACGGTAAAATAATCAATAGTTGATTCGAGCCTATGCCCTTTGAATTCGAATATACCACAATCGACTTTTTCATACCAAGAAAGTAATGTCGAGTCCATTTTTTCAAGACGATTACATATCTCGTCTAACCCATCAGTGTGAAAATTAAAAAAGCGATTTGTCCTTCTTGTCTTAAGCAGATGACGAATGCCATTTTGAAGTTCTTTGATATCCTCTCTATGTACTAAATCCGCTGTAATAATGGTACGAAGATTCATAAAGTGGTTCTCTGGTAAGGAATTATCATGGTCTCCAATGCGGTAATAATTGTCGAAAATATCTTCGTAATTTCTTTTCCATAACTTTTTGTTCCTACCAGGCAGGATGCTTAATATTTTTGCACGAGTTTTAGCATACCTGTATAGAAAATCCTCGTGGAAGCATTTACGACATAAACCATAGTTTTTCACAAACTCACCTCACCATAGAGCATATTATTTAAATTCTCACTGACATCTAATCCGCTCATTCAATTTTCTAAGCAGTCGGTTGTGCTGAACTGCTGTTAAGCCGTGATATTTAATCCACTAACTCAGCTTTTCTGCTCGTTTTCCGTTTCCGCAGATATATTCTCTTGTACACTTCTGAACAGGTGAGTTGGGCATTTGGATGTCAGCAAATATAGCCCACAACACCGGAAATAAGCGGTTTTCCACACTTTATTCCATAACCCTTGACATCAATACTACGGTCTCCACATGGCTTAAAGTTGTTCTACTACTTTAGTTATAATAATAAAATACGGCTCTATTTATATCACCTGTACGTTTTCATTCATAGCAATCAACTTACAGATTTCATCGAGCTCTATAAAAAGTACTTTTTTACCAGCCAAACGCGCGAGCATTTTAAGCGTTCCTTTTAGTCCATGGTCAAAGTATTGCGGTGCAATAACTGCAATAGCATCTACTCGTGCATCTGTCATTCCTTGTTCAACAAATTGCCTGATGATTTCCTCACCTTCCCTTGCCGTTGCAAGTAACGGTTTTTCGGCAAGCTCTTCAGTGGTTCTTTCTCTGCTTCTTCTACCAGATTTATTTTCGCTGTTCTTTTTTATAATTCCGATCATTTGATAATAGCTGTTGCCTACTTGTATCTGCCCGGATACATCGCCAAATTCTCCGCCTTTATGCGGTTGTGGACGATACGAAGGTAAGATTCCATAAAAAACTTTGGGCAAACAACTCATAGTAGCATCTTTTAGACATCGGTTTATCTTTTCAAACGAGCATGTTCCGCTGATGCACTTTTCATTCATACGCACCGCAAATGGTCTTATGTTAGGATCTGGACTCGCATTATATTGGAAACACGATACATCCGAGAAAAGTAGTTCAACTTCAGCATTTGAACCTGTCTTTTCATGTACAATATAAAGTTCGTCACCCATAATGCACATTTTGTAATCTAGGTTGTGGTCCTTATAAACATTCAAGATATTTTTGTTAATCGCATTCACTAACCTATCCTTAGGCAAAAACCACGGTTTAATTTCACATGAGCGATGCTGTTCTGCGCAGGTAACTCTTAGAGGCGCATCACAACTGCACTCTAAAACTCCCTTCCTATTATAGGTCAATGCCTCGCCGCAATGTGCGCAGTACGGCAATTCATATGATTCACATTCATTACAATAAATCCGTGGAATCTTGAAAAAAAGATCCTCCTTTTGCAAAAGCGGCTTAACACTATCAGGAATAGTGCACCGAAATTCCGTTTCTTCCCCCAAAGAGGATATTATTTGAGTTAAGAGCCAGTTAAGTTCCTCAAAATCACTCGCGTGACCGGGCCATTTGATTTCAACCCCCATCTCCCGAAAGATTTCTCCAGCCGGCCGCCCTTTCAGATTCTCAATTTCTTCGAGGATAATTTCGATTGCGGTTTTTGACCAGCTAAATAGCACGGAAGATGGTAGATGCTTATAAATGCCGAGATTTCCCTTACTGACATTATACTTTACTGTGGCGGTTGTTTCATCATTAATTTCAGCAATATAGCTGCCGGATGTGTCAAACCTTCCCGCTTGAATTCTCTCCACTTCTCGTGTTTGCTCTTCAGTAAATCCAGAGGAATTGGAGATGGCTGTTTTCTCTCCACCCGTTCCTTGTAGGACAATCCGGCTCATCGCTCGGAAGTTTGTACACCGTTCAATCGCCTTCTTAGGTGGCTTGATTTGCGTAATTGTATTTCTCAGTTTTTCCTCAATTAGACTTATTACACACGTCAACATTTTTTCGTGTTTGCTTATGCTTGCAAGATAATTTTTCTCTGTTCCTATCCACAAGCAGCCTTGGTGCATTTCCCAGACGCTATCCGCTTTTCCTTCCTCATTAATGAAAGAATATTCTTTGCTGTAGCTATAAATCATTTCCAATCGATCCGAGCATGTTTTTAGTGAAACATACTTCAAATTGCGAAAACCTTCTACATCAATATAGTCCTCTTCAGTTTGCTCCAAAGCCTTTAGTGCAGATATATCTTCTACAGATAGAGTTTTTGAAAATCCCCAAAGTGTGAAGGTAACACGATTTCCATAGGTGTAATCATCGATAACTGCTTCAATTTCAGCTTCTGTTATATCTGAAAGTAGCACTCGGCGAATAATTTCCGTTTTCTCCTTGTGTTTGATCTCTTCCGCGTCAATCTGCTTTTCAACAGCTAGATCATACAATGCTTGCCATGGTAAGGTATACAGTTTCTTCGCTGATCCTTCGAAATTCACAAAATCACCTTCCTCATTGTGGTTATATCTACATATTAAACGCAAGTTATAACAACTAATTGGTATCCGATTGAAGCCCGTTCATTCTATAAACCAAATAGCAACTGCTTAAGTATATTGCAGGCGGCTGGCTGAGTTATCCCACTACCAACTTATTCGTCTTCTTCAAGAACTTTGCCGGGATTGGGCGGTCCAGCTGCCAGGTGATATTCATCGGCCTGCTGCCCTCGTGCTTCACGTAGTTCGCCGTGCCCAGATAGGTGTACGCCTCCGCACCGCCGGTCATACGGTCCGCCTTAAACTCACGGACAAACAGCAGCACCTTGTTGCCACGATCTTCGTGGTGAATATAGCGCTGACCGGTGGGCGAATTTTCCGCCGTGGTGCTCTGGCTCTGCCAATGAAACAGGCTCTCACTGATGGAATAGTCGTTGTACATGGTGGTTGGCGAATAGTCCTTGTCCGCCTTGTTCAGCGTCACAAAGAATACGTCGATGCTTTTCTCCTGCAGCCACTTCACGCCCTCACGAACGGTGGACGGCTTCATAAAGTCCAGCGCCACCAAGAGCTGGTCGCGGGTATAGGTGCAGTGCAGATCCAACGGGCAGTCGAAGCCCAGCTCCACCGGCTCGTCGATAAAGTCGATCTGCTCGAAGCGATAGCGCAGCAGCTCCAAGAGTTCACCGAGCAGAACTGTGCTGTCAGACAGGGCATAGAGGTTACTAAGCACCTCTTCGTCGTCCCAGTCCTCCACCACCTTGCCCCAGACGGTGACATAGAACATCTGCATCATCCGCTTTTCCGCATCCGGAAGCGCTGCAAAATCAAGGTTGTCCAAACGCGGAAGAACATCCAACAGAAACGAAATCCAGCGGCGGGAATCAGCCACAGCAAGCTTTGCAAACGCTTTGGTCAGGATGTCCTCCAGCGGCTCCGAAAAGTCCTCGAGGGCATCCGCTCTGGCACAAATGCGAGAGAAGGAGGAAAACTTGTAGATCGCCCGCGGATCGAGATGGTAGTAATCCAAGAAGTTTTTGAGCGTCAGCTCCAGCCCACTGTCCTCCGCAAAGGAGGCTGCACGAGCCACCAACCCAGCCGTATTGCCATAAGAGGCACGGATATTCTCCAAAATGTATTTGGCCGCCTTCTTCTCCAGCTGGATATAGCAACCCTTGGGAACGGACACAAAACCGTCCTTGATCTCCCGGCTCACGCTGCGGGTGGTATTCGACAGCAGCGCCGCAAACTTATCTTCAAAATTGTATTTTCGATTTGCCTGGCCGATGAAGTCCAGCACGGTCAGGCATTCCTTGTCCTCAGATAGACGCAGGCCACGTCCCAGCTGCTGCAAGAAAATCGTCAACGACTCCGTGGGTCGCAGAAAAAGGACGGTATTGACTTCCGGAATATCCACGCCCTCGTTGTAGATGTCCACGACGAAGATGAACCGCACCTCACCGGACACCAAGCGCCGCTTGGCCGCCGCTCTTTCCTCGTCCGAAGATTGCCCGGTGAGGCACATGGACGGGATGATGTGGTCGTTGAAATAACGGCACATAAATTCCGCGTGATCTACCGTCACACAGAAGCCGAGGCCCTTCACCTCGTCAATGTCCGTCACATATTTCAGCAGTGCCGTCACCACATGGTCGGCACGGCGGTTGGCAACCGCCCCACTGAACGTATAGATATGCTCCAGCTCGCTCTTTTGGTAGCCACCGGCAGACCATTTGAGCGCATCAAGATCCACCGTATCGGTAACGCCAAAATACTGGAACGGGCACAGAAGCTTTCGGTCAATGGCTTCCGGCAGACGAATCTCAGCGGCAATACGATTGTTGAAGTACGGCAGGATGTTCTTACCGTCCATACGCTCCGGAGTAGCGGTCAAGCCCAGCAGGATGCGCGGCTGGTAGTAGGACAAGAGCTTCTGGTAGGTCGGCGCGGCGGCATGGTGGAATTCGTCCACGATGATGTAATCGTAAAAATCGGGACTCGTCTTTTCCGTGAAGCTCTGTGAGTTGAAGGTCTGAATGGACAGAAACAGGTTGTCGATGCTCTCCGGCTTATAGTTGCCCACAAACAGCTCACCAAAGTTTGCGTCCTTGAGCACAGCGCGGAAGGTGTACAAGCTCTGCTTGAGGATTTCCTCCCGATGCGCCACAAAGAGCAGGCGGCAGGGTCGATCCGGATTCTGCTTGCGGAAGCGCTTGTAATCCAGCGCAGAGATGACCGTCTTGCCGGTACCGGTGGCCGCCACCACCAGATTGCGCGTATAGCCACGGACAGTGCGCTCTGCCTCCAGCTTGTCCAAAATCTCCTGCTGGTAGGAATATGGATTGATGTCCATGGTGTAGACGTCAGCATTGTTGGTGTCGAAATATTTTTCCGCCTTCAATGCCCGTGCCAAGCGCTCTTTCTGATCCTCCGCGTAGTATTCAAATTCGCGGTCATTCCAGTAATACTCAAAGGTAGCGGCGATCTTGTCAATGGTTTCGGGCAGGTCACGCCGCGTTACTTTTGTGTTCCATTCAAGGCCGCTGGTCAATGCGGCATTGGACAAGTTGGACGAGCCCACATAAGCCGTCGTGAAGCCGGTTTCGCGGTAAAAAATATATGCCTTGGCGTGGAGTCGGGTCGTCTTGGTGTTGTAGCTGACCTTGATGTGCGTATTGGGCAGCTTTCGAAGCTCCTCAATGGCCTTCACATCTGTTGCGCCCATGTAGGAGGTGGTGATGATGCGGAGCTCGCCGCCGCTGTGCGTAAACTCCCGCAGTTCGTCCATGATGAGCCGCAGACCGCTCCATTTGATGAAGGACACCAGCATATCGATCCGATCAGCCGAGACGATTTCCTTTTTGAGCTCTGTAAACATCTGTGGCTCATGCACAGCCCCGGTGAAAAGCGAGCTTTGTGCGATGGAGGTCTCCGGGCGTTCTATGTCTGCCGCGGTTTTTCCCACGGCCAGCCTCGGATCGGCTTCCCGCAAAAGCGCAAGAAGCTGCTCTGCCCGCCGGTCAACGCCCAGCGCGGCAAAGTCAGCTTCTTGCGTTGTATTCTGAATGAGATCAACGATCTGGTTGGTCAGCCCGATCTGGGCAGAAATATCCCCGCCGTTGTCCAGCACGTTATCCAAGCCCTTTTGAACCACATCCGCCAGATACTGCGCCAGCACCTTGGAGGCTTCCGCCTTGTCAATGGGCGCAACAGACTTGCGGGCCTCCGGAATCTCCGCAAGCTCGCCCGTCAAGGCGTTGTTGATGACTTGTTCGTATAGGCCGGGATGTAACATAGTAAAATCCTCAATTTCTTCGATCGTTAGGAATTCTCAAATTTAGTTTTCATCAAATGCTCGGTCGATTAGAGGCTTTGCTTTCTCAAAATCCGCACCACTTTGCAAATAGAGCTCAACCGCACCGCAGCCCCAGTGACCGATGTTTGTAACATCTCTTGAAAAGCCTTCTTCAAATGATACAGTAGACACATCAAGCGGCAAATTCAGAATTAGCTTTTTCTTTTGGGCGACTACCGTGACCACATTTCTGATTTTCTTAAATGCCGCATATAGCTTCAGATGACTTTCGCTAATATCATCGCCAAGACTAAGAATATAGTTGGAAAGGTTTTCGTACAACACTCTAATGTTCTCGTCAGCATTTCTGATCTGCTCATCGAACGTTTTATCGGTAGCTTTTGTTTTGCTGACGGGTTCATTATCAGGAATAGCGGAGACAACATTCTCATTGACTTGCTCGAACATAAGCAGGTCCTCTCCGAATTTCTTATATCGGATCAAGCTAATATTGCGGTTCATCTGTTTGATTGCAGACTCATCATATTTTGTGAAGTCACCCGCGACACATACAACTCGCGGCATACTCCAATCAATGTTATTAGCCGCTTTTAAACCCAGCTTTTCAATTACAAGCACTTTGAAACTGTCTTTATGATCCAAAAGCCAGTTCAAATAAAATAGACCTTGGTTAATCACATTCTCCTTCACAGACCGCTTGTATTCAAAGATGACAGGGCAATGGTTTTCGTCAATGCCAATGCTGTCCATGCGTCCACCATCCGTTGTGCGATACTCAGAGGCAAGAAATATTACCCCGAAGAAGATATTCATATTATTTTCAATCACTGTCTGAAGTTCTTTCTCAAGTGTGACAGTACCGCTTTGATATTCTTTTACCGTGCCCTTTATGTTAAAAAGTTTTGTGTCAGCCATCGTATTCTCCATTCCTTTCGTCATTGGTAAATTCCATAACATCTCCGATATTGACCTCTAACGCAACGCAGATTCTATTGAGCACCGCCAGCGTGACTTCCTCATCCCGCCGCAGCCGGGTCATGGTGTTCGGCGCGATGCCTGCCGCTTTGCGTAGATCAGCTTTGCTCATCTTCTTATCGACGAGCAGTTTCCAGAGCTTATTATACGAAATAGCCATTTCCGTTCGACCTCCGGCTACAAATATTGTCCTTATTATACATCTTTCTCGATCACAAGGCAAGAGAGCTTCGCATCGTGTTGCGAAACTCTCTAATTTCAAAAACAGCTTGCATGCAAGACTCTTACGCATAGATCGTTCGTATATCTTGGCAGCAGTTTTACTTCTCATTTTCCGCTCGGCGTCAATATCATAAGGGCTTGGGATTATCCCAAAATTGCCGCGTGTACGGACAGCGGCTGTGCTTGCTATTCTCTCAAATCCCAGTTTTCTCCGTCCCAACGCCGCTCTTTCTCTCCGCCGAAATCTGTGCTATACTGTAAGAAAATCAGCGGAAGGAGGGCTTATTCATGGCGCTCAAACGGGTATTTGCCGGGTTTTACACGCGATACGACGGAAAGCCCATCTTCGTTGTCCGGGTGCTCAAGGACATCGACACCGGCGAGTCCATCGTGGTCTGCAAGGATGCCAGCTTTGCCAAAGAAGACAACGAGCATTACTACCTCATCCGGTACACCTCCTTCTGCGAGCAGGTCGAAGTCGATGGTGTGCTGCGGGATAAATACGTCCGCCAGACACGGCGAGAAATCGACGAAGGTACTGTCCGCGAAGTGTATGAGGACGGCTTTCCGGAGCCCAAGAGCAAGCCCTTCACTTACGTTGATGACGAGTACGCGGAGCGCGCCATCCGTTGCAGCAGAACCTACTACGAATACGCCAGGGACATCTGTGAAAACTACCGGATGGATCTGCGGCGATACAAGCTCATCCGGGAACGGAAGCAGTACATCGGTATATCCAACCGCGAAGCATATCAGGCCATGTGTGAGGATCTCGCATTCGCCCAACAGTCGCTCAAAACGGTGCTCAACGACTACGCCGATCTCTTCCGGAAACGCTTTTCCGAGGGGCTGTCCATCCGCAAGGCAGCAGATGCCATGCAGCAGAACCGCGGCGTGATCGAGCGGCGGCAGGCCGCACTCTATCGGGCGTTCGCCCAGCTTTTGCAGCAGCGGGATGAGGCAGACGGTGTCTATCGGCTGATGCAGAAGACTGAATACGATCAAAGGGATATAGAGGATTTGCTCGAATAATGGATGCAAAACCAAAGCGCTTGTCGTAGTGGCAGGCGCTTCTTTTTTTGCCCTCGTTGTGACAAAACCGTGACGCCCCGCATCATTTTGTCCGTTGAAAAGTAGAAAGGGCAATTTGGAGCAATGCACAGAGATTGTTTCGCCGTCTCCGAAACTTTTTCGAGAAATCTGGGACAAAACCGGTCTCTGATTCTCTTAGCTAAGTAGAGGGGGGATCAGGGGCAAGAGAAGTTTTTTGAAAAAGGGTGCCAAGTTTTTAGAGAAAAATGTCCGTTAAAAGGTAGAGAGGAAAACGTCCATGAGACAAAATCGTGACACTCCGATTCAATTCTGTCCGTTGGTTATATAGAAGGGGAAAATAATTTTCTCTCGACCCCTGTTTTTCTCTTGAAAATTGTCCGTTGTAAAGTGAAAGGCAAACAGCTTCGCTTCCAAGCCGCCCTTCAAACAAAGTTTTTCAAAATTGAAAGGAGAAACATTATGATCACTTACCACAACCGTACCCACATGACCGCTGTCCCCACAGAACTGCTGCAAGACACGCACCTTTCTGTTGAGGCAAAAGGCTTCGCCGCAATCCTCTACGCCCTTGGCGATGAAGGCGTTGAGCTGTCGGAGCTGGCCTGTCAGCTGAACATGCCGGAGGAAAGGATTTCCGTTGTTTTAACAGAACCTGCCGACACGGATTACCTGCAAATCCGGAAGGAAGGCGATGATGAGTTCTGTCTGGAACTGAGGGGGAAGTAATACATGCCAGATCGCACGCGACCCATCCGCAAGGAAATCTGCCTCAACGAGCAGGAGCTGAAACTCATCCAGCACAAAATGCGCCAGTTGGGGACGCACAACTTCGGCGCTTACGCCCGCAAGATGCTGATCGACGGGTACATCATCAAGGTCGATTACACCGAGCAGAAAAAGTTGGCTGCCGCTGTCAGCCGTGCCGCCTCGAACATCAACCAGATTTGCCGCCGCATCAACAGCACCGGGCGCTGCTATGAAGACGACGTTGCCGAAATGAAAGCACGGCAAGCCGAGATCTGGGAGCTGCTGAAAGCGCGGCAAAAGGACGAGCTTTGACCACAACGGGATTTTCCATGTGTGGGTTTTTCGTCACCGGTTTTTCGGACGGTGGACAAGCTGACGCTCCGGAGCGTTCCGCAACCGGATTTCAGGACGACGGTTTTCGTGCCGTTCATCGGGACTGAAATTCATTCTCTAACTAATAAGAAATAAATCAAGATACAAGAGAATCAATCTATCAATCAATCAACACAAAAATGGATGGATTGATGGATGGGACAGGAGGTCAGATGAAAACCTTTTGCAAGCTCACGGCGCAGAGCCCGGCGGCGTCCTATGTACCGCTTCCAAGGTTCCTTCTCCAAGACGAAGCCCTGCGGGACATCAGCAACGATGCGAAGGTGCTCTATGCGCTGCTGCTGGACAGAGCCAGCATCTCACGTCAGAACGGCTACGTCGAGCCGGACGGCACGATTCGGCTGTATTTCACCTTGGAACAGGCGCAAACCAAGCTCCACCGCAGCCGTCAGAGCGCCACGCGGATCTTCCGGGAACTGGAGTACAGTGGTTTGATCGTTCGACGTAAGCAGGGCTTGGGCAAGCCTGCGCTCATTACGCTGAACTACCCAGCGGACGCAAAGCTCATCGCAAAGGAGGGCGAAGATGCACAAGCTTGACCCCATCGAGCGGCTGCCGGACGGCTCGCTCTTCCGCCTGACGCCGGGACAGCTCCGCAGCGTGCGCGGTCTTACAAAACGCTGCTGCAACTTCTTGGATGGCGACTGCCTGCTGCTGGACGGTGTCTGCCCGCAGTTTATCTCCCGCAGCCTGATCTGCCGGTGGTTCCGCCGCGCCGTGCTGCCCCAGCAGCCAAAGCTGGAGCAGGCCATCCTCAGCCCGAAAAAACTCCGCCGCTGCGAAGTCTGCGGCACGGGCATCCTCGCCCGCTCCGGCAGGGCAAAATACTGCCCTGCCTGCGCCAAGGAGGTTCACCGCCAGCAGAAGGCGAAATCCGCCCGCAAACGCCGCTCGGGTGTAGACAATTCAGGGGCGAAAAGCCCTTGAATTGCAAGCATTCCCGCACCACCAAAGCCGCGCGGCAATACGATTTCCCTCACAGCCCTGAAATTGAATTCTATTTGTCTACATAGCCACCGGAACACACGCATAGATTGAAGCAGCAAACGCTCTGGAAAGGAGGGCAGCCATGGAAGTATTTCTGATCTTCCCGAAATCAAAGCAGGCACAGCAGGAGCTTGGGCAGGAGCTGGCGAAGTTCCAGTCCGAGCAAGCGCTGAAAAATGTCCAGAAGCTGCCCTGCTCCACGGAGCAGAAGCTGGAACTGGTGGACGCAGCGGTGAAGCATCTGAAAGCGCAGCAATAATACATAGCAAAACGAGCAGACCAGCCTCAACAGCCGGTCTGCTCGTTTTGCTATAATTACGCCTGCTTGAAATACTTCTCCCATGTGGATTTGAAAATCTGCTTACGGTTTTGCTCCCAATGCTTGAGATTTCCAAGACTGACGCCCAGCTTGTCCGCATATTGTTTTTGCGTCAGCCCCAGTTTCGTTCGGATTGCCTTGATCTGGTTGCCTTGACCATTCCTCAGAAATAGATTGTAGTCATCCAGAAGCATATCGACCGGCACTTCAAAAAGCTGCGCGATTTTCTCCATGTGCTCTGGCGGATAGAGGTCTTTGCCGTATTCTTCATAGTGGACGTAGGTGCTCCGGTCTATCCCAGTGTAGTCTGCTACATCTCTCTGCCGCAGGCCTTTCTGGTAGCGAAGCCAGCGCAGCTTGTCCGCTGTTTCGGTGATTTCTGAGAAGTCCGAGAACTGCAAATTGAACTTTTCCGCGTCCTGAAACTTGTGCGGCAGCACCACCGGAAATTGAAGAATTTGCAGCGGGGCTACTTTTACAGCACCCGATACATTGGAAATCAAAATATAGCAACGGACTCCCACTCTCGCCAGCAGGCGCCATTTTGCCTCAAAAGGCGTCCGTTCCGCCACCTGCAAGGCCGTTTCTTCCGTTAGGTTAGTATAGCATTTTCTACACACCTGGCTGCATATGTCGCAAGCCGTGCCCCCTTGCTGGAGTCAAAGGTCGAGATACCCTTGATAAGCCCGATCGTGCCGATCGAGATCAGATCCTCCTGATCGGCGGACTGCGAATAGTATTTTTTCATAATGTGCGCCACCAGGCGGAGATTACGTTCAATCAGAATGTTGCGGGCCTCCAGATCGCCTTCGGCGCTGCGTTTTAAGTACATGCGCTCCTCTTCGGCGGTGAGCGGCTTCGGGAACGAGCCACCGCCGGAAATGCGCAGCGATGTGAGCATGCTGCTGAGCATCAGCCAGACTGCTGCGGAAAGCATGGGCTTTCACCTCCACAGAAAGCCTATGTCCGACCGGCAAGTCCAGATTCCGGTTTGCAAATATTTCGGGATATGGTATGATGGAGAAAAAGGAGGATGCGTGATGAGACGGTTTCTGCTTCGGCCGGTGTGGCTGGCCATTTTGATATGCGTTCTGGTTCCGACAGCTGCTCTGGCAGCGGAACGGGCAGAGCCTATTACGGTGCGGGCCGTGTTTGAAGGGCAGCTGCCGCTTGCCGGAATGCGGTTTGACGCGTATCGGGTTGCAGACCGTTCCAGCGACGGGACGTGGAGCCTTGAGCCGCGCTTCAAAGCGTACCGGTCGCGGCTGGAAACGCAGAGCGGCGATGGGAACGCGTGGGCCGCGCTTGCGCGTGTACTGGAGAGGGTGGCCTTGATGGATGAAGCCTGCCTGCCGGATGACTCCGCAGAGACGGACGAAGAAGGTGCGGCGGTCTTTGACGCGCTGGAGCCCGGTCTGTATCTGATGAGCGGGCAGAGCGTCTGCGTGAACCGGCAGATTTATACGCCATCACCGCTGCTGATCGTCTGCCCCACGGAGTGCGAGGCAGAGATGGAACTGACCTGCAGTCCGGAAAAGGCGGACTATTCCGTTCAAATCGTCTGGGACGATACACAGACGCCGGAGCAGCGCCCGGAATCGCTGACTGTCCAGCTGATGTGCGACGGAAAAGCCTATGGCCGCCCGGTTCTTTTATCCGAAGAACAGGACTGGCGGTATACATGGAGCAGTCTGCCCACGGCACATTACTGGGTGCTTGCGGAGCAGGCCGTTCCCGGCTACCTCGACGCAGAGGTGCAGAAAGAGGGGACAGCCTTCCGCATGACCTATGCCGCAGCGCAGCTGGAACCGGAGCCTCAGCCGGAGACCGAGGAAGCGCCGGAAACCGGAAATCGCGGCTGGCTGGCGGTGGCGGTGCTCGTGCTGCTCGCTGCGGCAGGACTAATTTTGCGAAAAACACGGAAAAAATCAAAAAAAGCTTGACTGTAAACCTGCTTGATACTGTACGCTGAGGGCAGGAGGGATGTATATGACGATCAAGGAGGTCGAAACACTGTCTGGTCTGCCGCGGGCCAACATCCGGTATTACGAATCGGAAGGGCTGATCGCGCCCAAACGGGCGGAGAACGGCTACCGGGAATATTCGCAGGCCGACATCGATGTGCTGCTGCGTGTGAAGCTGCTGCGGGCGCTCGGCCTGCGCATCGACACGATCAAATCGCTTGCGGCGGGAACGCTCACGCTGGAGAGCGCGCTTGATACGCGGCTGGAAGAGCTGCATACTGAGCAGGAGAATCTGGACGTTGCCGGACGTGTCGCCGCGGGACTTCGGCAGACGCATGCGGAATTTTCCACGCTCGACGCGGCGGGCTATCTCGGAGAACTCCTTGCCGCGTCCCAGACCGCGCTGCGGCAGGACGTGAAGCCGTATGTCCATGCGCCGGTGCGGCGGTACATCGCACGCAGCTTTGATCTTCTGCTGTGCTCGCTGCCGTGGCATCTAGTGCTGCAAGTCGCAGGCGCGGACACCAAGGAACGGCTGGCTGCCGTCTGGCTGAGCATACTCGGCATGGTGACAATGCTTGTGCTCGAGCCGCCGCTTCTGCACCTGTTCGGCACGACGCCCGGCAAATGGCTCATGGGCCTGCGCGTGACGGATGAAAACGGGAAGACGCTGCCGCTTGCCGCTGCGTGGATGCGAACATGGTGTGCCCTGTGGTATGGGTTCGGTTTCTCTATCCCGATCTACAGCATTGTCCGCCTCTATACCAGCTGGAAGGCCGAGCAGGCCGAGCAGCCGCTCGAATGGGAGGACGGCAGTGAACTGCGGGCTGTGCCATGGAAAGCGTGGCGCGTTGCGGCGTGGGCCGCGGCGGTTCTGGCGTTGCTGGCCGCAACGGTGCTTGTGGGCCTCAAAACCTACCAGCCGACGTATACAGGTGATCTGACCGTGCGGCAGTTTGCGGACAATTACAACTACATTCACAGCACGGAGGGCTTTCTGAGCCGGGAACTGTATGACGACGGCACATGGGCGCCCACAACGCAGCTTGGCTTCAAGGTTATCCATCATACGAAAAATGTTCCGAATCTCAGCTACACGACAACGGACGGCAGACTGATCGGTATTTCTCTGCACATGGGGGCGGAAACCTGCGCCGGCTCTGTCTCAGGTCTGCCGCTCCGCGAACTCTATCTGACCATTCTAGCCTTTGACGGCGCACAGCGTTCTGCTTCTGCCGATGAGGCGCTTACCACTGCCGCGCAGCAGCTTCTGGACGAGCCGCTACAGGAACTTCACACGCAGGCTGCAGGCTATCGAATCGACTATTCGCTCACAATAACAGGTTTCACCGGTTTTGCCTCCGACGGCTCACTGGAACTCCCGCAGAACGCGACCGGAAGCTATACTCTGTCCTTCGATATCCGGAAGCTGGATGAGTAACGCGACAGTTGTAGGGGCCGATGCCCACATCGGCCCGGCAGAATGCACTGCTTTTATGGAACTCTTCGGCGAATCCGTAACTTCCCGGCGGGTCGATGTGGGCATCGCCCCTACGAACAGGTGGGCAGCTGCCTGCTGCCTGACCTCTCTGGCGCTCCCGCGCCAGTGCACGATATGAAGCTTGCCGGACAATAAAAGGAGCACACTATGACCATCAAAGACGTAGAGACCCAGACCGGGCTTGCGCGGGCGAATATCCGGTATTATGAGGCCGAGGGGCTGATCGCGCCGGAGCGGGCGGAGAATGGCTACCGGGAGTATTCGCAGGAGGACGCCGAAACGCTGCTGCGCGTGAAGCTGCTGCGGGCGCTCGGCCTGACGGTCGGGCAGATCAAGGCGATCGTGCGCGGCGAAACAGAGCTGGATGCGGCGCTTTCCGCGCGCATCGCGGCCATACAGAAGGAAAAGACAGCGCTTGACCGGGCAGGGGAGATCGCCGGACGGATCCGGCAGGCGCACGCGCAGTTCCGGACGCTCGACGCAAGGCCGTATCTCGATGAAATGCAGACAGAGCGCGTGCTCGAGCGCGATACGCTCCCGAAGGAGCATTTCCCGTGGCAGCGATTCTTCGCGCGTCTGCTTGACGCGCAGATCTATCGGTCGCTGTGGGTCCTGATCCTGCCGGCCCTGGGCTTCAACATGCTGAAAAGCAGCAGGGGCGGCGTGCTGTTTCTGGAGCTTTTGACGCTTGGCACGATGTTCCTGCTGGAGCCGCTGCTGCTGTCCCGGTTCGGTACAACGCCGGGCAAATGGCTTTTCGGCCTGCGTGTGACAAGCCCGGACGGCAGAAGGCTGACCTATGCGGAGGGCAGGGAGCGGACCGCGTACCTGTTCTGGTACGGGATCCGGCTGAATCTGCCGTTTTTCCGCCTGTACCGCCTGTATGTCAGCTACACCGACGAGCAGCAGGAGAAGGAGCTTCCGTGGGAGGATCGCTCCGAGCAGACCATCCGGGATCATGCCGGCTGGCGTTTCGCAGCTGCGGCTGCGCTTGCGGTGCTGCTGATTGCGGGCGGCGTTTTGCGCGTGCTGCTGCCGTATGGCCCGACCCATAGAGGCGAACTGACCATCGCGCAGTTCGCGGAAAACTACAACACGATCCTGCGCCAGTTTGGGGATTACGATGTTGAGCTGGATGAGACCGGCCGCTGGCAGGAGGAGTCGGAGTTTTCCATGGACGGCGGGACGGTCTCCGTGGCGTTCGGCGAACGCTATCCACAGCTTGAATATCAGACGGAAAACGGCGTCCTGACGGGCATTGTCTACCATGCGGAGGGCGGCGAAGCGGATAGCTGGATAAGCATCCCGTCCGGCTCCGTGATGCAGTACGCCCTGTTTGCATTCGCCGGAGCAGAGAAGGGCCATATCCTGCTCGATAAGCCCCTGCAGGAGGCTGCGTCCGAGCTGTCCAACTGCGTATTTTCCGAATACCACACCGTCGTGGACGGCGTCGCAGTCGATTATACCTATACCGACACCATAACCGATTCTGTGCGGACGCAGTACAGCTATACCCTCACGCTGCGCAGGGTGCAGAGGTAACAATATCAGCACTGGCGCGCCAGCACCCCGGCTCCCCTTTCAGGGGAGCCATTTTCTGCCCGCCGTGTCCGGCAGGGGAGGGGGATGCAAAGTGCTCCCACAAAAAACAACGCAATCCCGCATCGGAAAGTGGGATTTGTCGTTGACACTTTGGGATTCTTGCGATACAATAAGGTGAAATCAATACAAACCAACACAATCCCATTTTTGGTTGGATGATTTATGCAAGGTAAATGCAAGAAAGGAATGGAACGTATGAAAACGAAAGCTGTCCGTATCCATGGCAAAATGGACCTCCGCCTGGAGGAGATCGAACTCCCGCAGGTTGGCCCGGACGATGTTCAGGTGAAGGTCATTTCCGACTCGATCTGTATGTCAACCTACAAGGCCGCAGTTGAGGGCGAGGAGCACAAGCGCGTCCCAAATGATGTTGCAGAGCATCCCACGATCGTTGGCCATGAATTCTGCGGCGTGATCACCGAGGTCGGCGAAAACTGGAAGAATAAGTACAAGCCCGGTCAGGGCTTCGCCATCCAGCCTGCCCACTTCTACAAGGGCTCCCAGATGGCCCCCGGCTATTCCTATCAGTACTGCGGCGGCGACAGCCAGTATTCCAACATCCCCATCGAAACGCTGCTGACCGACAATCTTCTGACGTATAATTCCGATACCTATTTCTACGGCTCTCTGGCAGAACCGATGAGTTGCATCATCGGCACGTTCCACGCCATGTACCACACCAAACCCGGCTCCTATGAGCATCAGATGGGTATTGTCGAGGGCGGCAAGATGGCAATGCTTGCTTCCGTCGGCCCCATGGGCCTCGGCGCGATCGACTATGCGCTGCACTGCGACCGCCGTCCGAGTCTGCTTGTCATTACCGATATTGATGATGCCAGACTCGAACGCGCCCAGAGCATCTACACCGTTGAGCACGCAAAGGAAATGGGTGTTGAACTGCACTATGTCAACACGGCCAAGCCCGGCTGCGATACCAACTATCTGCGTGAACTCTCCGGCGGCACTGGTTATGATGATGTGATCTGCTTTGCACCGGTTCGTCCCGTCGTTGAGCAGGCCGGCGATATCCTTGGTTTCGACGGCTGCCTCAACTTCTTTGCTGGCCCGACCAACAGCCAGTTCAAGGCGGAATTCAACTGGTACAACGTCCATTATCTCTACACCCATGTGGTCGGCACCTCCGGCGGCAATACCAGCGACATGAAGGAAGCCATTGAGATGATGACCTCCGGCAAGATCAACCCCGCTGCCATGATCACCCACATCGGCGGTCTGAACGCTGTTGTCGATACCGTTCTGAACCTGCCGAAGATTCCCGGCGGCAAGAAGCTGATCTACACCCAGATCGAACTGCCCCTGACAGCAATCGCCGATTTCGGCAAACTGGGCGAAACAGATCCGCTGTTTGCAAAGCTTGACGAGATCACCAAGCGCCACAACGGCCTATGGAGCGCGGAAGCGGAAAAGTATCTGCTGGCCAACAAATAATTTATTGAAATAAAATAGGAGTGAAACACTTATGGCAGAAGGCGTATTGATGCCCAAGGAAGGCATAACAGTCGAATCTTGCATCATTGGCGAGTGGAAGAAGAACGTCGGCGATCAGGTAAACGTCGGCGACATCCTCTTCACCTATGAAACCGACAAGGCGGAATTTGAATGCGAATCCACCGCAGCCGGTACCCTGCTTGAAAAATTCTACGAAGACGGCGACGAGGTTCCGTGCCTGGTCAACGTCTGCGCCATCGGCAATCCCGGTGAGGACACCTCCGCGCTGAAGAACGCGCCCGCAGCCTCCGCTGCTCCCGCTGCCGCTGCAGCAGAAGCGCCCAAGGCGGCTGCTCCCGCTGCCGCAGCTGCTCCCGCGGGTCCCTGCGCGCAGGCCGTTATCATGCCGAAGGAAGGCATCACGGTCGAGTCCTGCATCATCGGCGAGTGGAAGAAAGACGTCGGTGATTCCGTCAATGTCGGCGATGTCCTCTTCTCTTACGAAACCGACAAGGCGGAGTTCGATTGCGAGTCCACCGCAGCCGGCACGCTTCTTGCAAAATTCTATGAAGACGGCGACGAGGTTCCGTGCCTTGCAAACGTCTGCGCCATCGGCAATCCTGGCGATGCGTTTGAGTTCCTGAAGCCCGGTGCAGAAGTTCCGGCTCCCGCAGCTGCTCCTGCCGCAGAAGAAGCGGCCCCCGCAGCTGTTGCCGCGCCTGCCGCCGCAGCCGAGTTCAAGGCTATTTCTCCGCGCGCCATGGCCAAGGCTGTCGCAAACAATGTCAACCCGGCTCTCGCCACCGGCACCGGCCCCAACGGCCGCATCATCGAACGCGATATTGACAAGCTGCTCGCCTCCGGCGCAGCCGCTGCATATGCTGCTCCCACCGCAGCTGCTCCCGCAGCCGCTGAATTTGAAGACGTCAAATGGAGCCCCGTGCGCAAGGCAACGGCCAAGTCCATGACCAAGAGCCTTTCCACTATGGCGCAGCTTACGCAGCAATATTCCTTCGATGCAACCCAGATTCAGGCCTACCGCGCTATGCTCAAGCCGCTCGACGCGCCCATGGGCAAGGTCAGCCTGAATGACATGGTCATGTTCGCCGTTGCAAAGACCATCAAGTCCTGCCCGGATCTGAACGCCAACGTCCTCGAAGAGAACGTCGTCCGTCACTTCAACACCGTCAACCTCGGCTTTGCCTGCGATACCCCGCGCGGTCTGATCGTCCCCACGATCTTTAACGCCGACCAGATGACGCTGCTCGAACTCTCCATGGAAGCCAAGAGACTTGCGGCAGAGGCCCGCGAAGGCAAACTCAGCCCCGATTACATGTCCGGCGCGACCTTCACCATCTCCAACATCGGCTCGTTCGGCTGCGAGGCGTTCACGCCCGTTATCAACCCGCCTCAGACCGGCATTCTCGGCGTCTGCAACATCCAGACGAAGATCAAGTCCGCGAAGGACGGCGTCATCGAGACGTACCCGGCCATGGGCCTGTCTTTGACCTTCGATCACAGAGTCATCGACGGCGCACCCGCTGCGCGCTACATGAGCGAACTGTGCAAGAGCCTTGAGAACTTCATGACGCTGCTTGCCAAGTAAGAGAAAGGAAGGACGAAATTATGCCGAAATCTTTGTATATCGATCCTGTAAAAGTCCGCGAACCCGGCTATATTCATTTTGAAGACATTCCTGTCTGCCAGTATAACAAGACCATCAAGCAGGAGCTCGAAGAGGGCAACTACACCAAGGAAGACCTGATCCGCATCTACCGCGACATGGCCATCTGCCGTGAGTTCGAGCACATGCTCACCCTCATCAAGACCCAGGCCAACTATAACGGCGTCGAGACGACCTATCCCGGCCCCGCGCACCTGTCCCTCGGTCAGGAAGCTTCCTGCGTCGGCGAAGCGTACCTTCTGACGAAGGACGACATCACCTTCGGTTCCCACAGAAGCCATTCCGAGATCCTCTCCAAGGGACTCAGCTGCATCAACAAGCTTTCTGACGAAGAACTGATGCAGACCATGGAAAGCTTCCTCGGCGGCAAGACCCTCGCAGCTGTCAAGAAGTTTGCCGATACCAGCGATGTCAAGGAACTTGCCATTCGCTTCCTGCTCTACGGCACCGTTGCCGAGATCTTTGCCCGTGAAAACGGCTTCCATCACGGCATGGGCGGCTCCATGCACGCGTTCTTCCTGCCGTTCGGCATCTACCCCAACAATGCAATCGTCGGCGGTTCCGCTCCGATTGCAACGGGCGCTGCACTGTACCAGAAGAATAACGACAAGAAGGGTGTTGTCGTCTGCAACATCGGCGATGCGTCCCTCGGCTGCGGCCCGGTCTACGAGGCAATGAACTTCTCCGCTATGGATCAGTTCAAGACCCTCTGGGAAGAAGGACGCAAGGGCGGTTTGCCTATCATCTTCAACGTCTTTGATAACTTCTACGGCATGGGCGGCCAGACCATGGGCGAGACGATGGCCTATAACATGCCCGCACGGCTCGGCGCAGGCATCACCCCGAGCCAGATGCACGCCGAGCGTGTTGATGGCTGGAACCCGCTGGCCGTCATCGACGCGTACAAGCGCAAGATGGAACTCATCAAGAACAACGAAGGTCCGGTCCTGCTCGACGTCGTGACCTACCGTCTGGTCGGCCACTCCACCTCGGATCAGAATGCCTACCGCACCAAGGAAGAGATCGAGGATTGGCGCAGCCACGACCCGATCGTCAAGTTCCGCGAGGCTCTCGTAGAAGCAGGCGTCGAGTCCGACGAGTTCTTTGCCAAGCTGCTGCAGGACACCGCTGACCGCATGACCATGATCTGCCGCGCAGCCGACGACAAGGAGATTTCTCCGTATGTTGACTTCGACAAGAATCCGGACTATTTGGCAAATCTGATGTTCTCCAACGAGCATGTCCGCTCCATGGGCGCGCCCGATCAGAAACTGAACGTCACCGGCCCGAAGGAAAGCTGCAAGCGCTATGCAGACCTCGCCAAGAAGGAGCACTATGCGTTCGATAAGGACGGCAATAAGTTCTCCGACATGAAGGTCTATAACATCCGCGACGCCATCTTTGAGCCGCTGATCAACAAGTATTATGAGGACCCCACGCTTGTCGCCTACGGCGAAGACGTGCGCGACTGGGGCGGCGCTTACGCCGTCTACCGCGGCCTGATGGACGTGATCCCGCACTCCCGCCTGTTCAACTCTCCGATTTCCGAGGCTGCCATTGTTGGCACTGCCGTCGGCTACTGCATGTGCGGCGGCCGCGCGGTCGTCGAGTTGATGTACTGCGACTTCCTTGGCCGTGCAGGTGACGAGGTCTTCAACCAGATGTCCAAGTGGCAGGCTATGTCTGCCGGTATTCTCAAGATGCCGATGATCCTGCGTATGTCCGTCGGTGCAAAGTACGGCGCGCAGCATTCTCAGGATTGGGTCGCCATCGTCTCTCACATCCCCGGCCTGAAGGTCTTCTTCCCGGCTACTCCGTATGAGGCCAAGGGCATTATGCAGGCGGCTCTGAACGGCACCGATCCCTGCGTCATCTTTGAGTCCCAGCGTATCTATGGCAAGGGCGAAGAGTTCCACGAGGGCGGCGTTCCCGCCGAAGAATATGAGTGGGCACCCGGCGCAGTCAATAAGGTCCGCGACGGCAAGGATCTCACCATCCTTACCATCGGCGCAACGCTCTACCGCGCGGTTGACGCAGCCAAGATGCTTTCGGAGAAATACGGTATCGAGGCCGATGTCATCAATATGCCGTCTCTGGTTCCTCTGGACTACACCGACCTCATTGCGTCTGTCAAGAAGACCGGCCGTGTCGTGCTGGCTTCCGACGCCTGCGCAAGAGGCACGTTCCTCAACGAGATCGCGGAGAATCTGACCAACATGTGCTTCGATTATCTGGATGCGCCTCCCGTCGTCATCGGCGCGCGCAACTGGATCACCCCGCCGCACGAGTTCGACAAGTATTTCTTCCCGTATGCCGAGTGGATCATCGACGCGGTCAACGCCCGCCTGATCCCACTGGAGGGCTATACCTCCACTACCACTCCCGACGAGGCTGAGATCATCCGCCGCAACAAGCTGGGCGTGTAAAACCAGAAATCCCCGCGCAGATCTGATCTGCGCGGGGATTTGAAAGAAGGCCTTGACAAACGTACCAAACGCCGCTATAATATCTATGTTTTCCGGGTCATAGCACCGAACGGGAAACAGCACAGCTTTATAAATGGGCCTGTAGCTCAGCTGGGAGCGCAAGCGGTACGGTTTTAGCTATCGTGTTGTATCTCATGCGGGAGCCACGCGGTTCACCCTGAATAAGTTCATAAAAATGGGCCTGTAGCTCAGCTGGGAGAGCGTTCGGTTCGCATCCGAGAGGTCGAGAGTTCGAGTCTCTTCAGGTCCACCAAAGATAAAGACGCAGGAATTTAAATTCCTGCGTCTTATTTTTTATCTTCTTGGGTAGAATAGCATTTAAAAGACGGATTATTTATGATTGAACAAAACTTTTTGCGAGAATTGCAAAGTAGCAAGACGTAGCATATCCTAGCACAAAAATACACGGGTATGAACACAGTGACCGACACAGTGAAAAAGTGCAATTAAAAGGCCGCGTCCATCTGGGCGGCGACTTTATCAATGCGGGTATCGAGGATGTCGGTGTAGATATCCATGGTGGTGGAGAGCTGCGCGTGGCCGAGGAATTTTTGAGCGAGTTTGAAGTCCACGCCGGCCTCGTAGAGCGCGGTCGCGTAGCCGTGGCGGATCTCGTGCGGGGAGACGGTGATGCCCGTGCGCTTGCGGTAGGCTTCAAATTGATCGGTGACGTACCAGCCGGGAAGTGGGCTTTTCCCGCCATCGTTTGAAAAGATATAGCCGTGCTCTTTTTGTGGGAGTACAGCAGCCAGCGCGGGGAGTAACGGGACAGAGCGGATACCGGCAGCGGTCTTCGGCTCTTTAATCTGGGGCGTCGGGCCGGTATGGTAGACGCTGCGGCGGATGTAGATCCGGCCCATTTCCCGGTCGATGTCCTCATAGCGCAGACCCTCGGCCTCGCCGCGGCGGCAGCCGGTATAATAGATCAGGAAGGCAAACAGGCCGAAGTCGTCGTTTAGGTTGTCCTTGATCTTCTGGATCTGATCAGCGGGCGGCGCGTGGCGGCGCTTCTGCGGAAGGTTCTTCGGGAGAAGAACTGCCTGCGCAGCGTTAAAAGAGACGTAACCTTCGCGCTGGGCTTTATTCAGGATCTGTCGGATGATCTGGCGCTGGGTGATAACGGTCTTCTTTGCGTGGGTCTTGGCAAACTGGTTGATGTACGTCTCAACCTCTTTGCTTGTGATCGTGGCGACATCCTCCGGGCCAAACTGCGCGACGGCGCGCTCATAGGCCGGGGAATAATTGCGCAGGGAATTCGGCGCAAGCGTTGGCTCGATCTCGTTCCACCAGGCGTGGGCGACGTCGGAGAACGGGACGGTCTTTGGCTTCTCGGCTTCAGCGCGGTATGCCTTGATCTTATTCCAGACCTCGCGGTCCGTCTTGCCGCGAAACGCTTTGCGCTTGCCGTTGACTGTGATGATGGATTCATGCAGGCCGTCCGGCCTGACGTAGTATTTGGGAATTGGCATCGTAAAACCTCCAAGAATACCGCTCCGGCGCTGGGCCGGGACGGTTTTATTTATGCGCGGATCCAGCCGATTGATGGGATAAGCACATCGGCAACAAGCGCAAGGGCACACAGCAAAAGAATACCCAAGAGGATGAGCGTCACAAGTCGGTGCATGTGCAGGGACTTCTGCTGCTGGGAAAGCTGCGCACGAAGGGACGCGTTCTCGGCGCGGAGTTTTTCAGCATCGGAAGGCTCGGCAGGCTCGGCAGGCGGGACGCCGAAATGCTCATCCATTGATACGCCGAGGGATGCGCAAATCGGGCCGACGGTATTAATGTACGGCTTCGTAGTCTCGCCGCGCAGGAATTGGCTGACGGAATTGACGGATACGCCGGATTCGTCAGCGATATCCTGATTCGTCTTATGCGGCTGCATGGTGTCCTTTGCTTCGCGGCATGTTTCCCACAATTTTTCTGACAAAAACCATCCCTCCATATATAAAAACCACACCTGTGGCAGTAAGATTTCAGAAAAACCTACGCTGAAAACCAAACCGACAGGTTTACAAACCCAACCGGCGTATGCCATGCTTCAGATACAGACGGCTCCCGGTCGCCTGCGCAAGCAAAAGCCCGCGCCGTTGTTCGGCCAGCGGCGCGGGTGACGCCTACCTATATCTTACAACTTTCGGGAGGCGCGAGCAAGAGGCAAAGATTAACAAAAAATGAACGGGAATTTTGTGCAGAAATGGAGATGGGAATGGAAAAGACGATGGAACAGATTGAAAACATTTTAGAGAGGGCCACACTGGATCAGCTGAAAATCATCCTGCGATTCCTGCGGAACATCATAAAATAAGCGCCGGAATGGGAGACCGTTCCGGCGGGGAAGCTAGGGGTTACAATGCTCGCATGGGTCGTACCCTGCGGAGATTGCCGCGTCTCTGGACTTGAAAATTCTTTGGTTATCCTCATCTGGGAGATAGGAACATGAAGATCTGTGGAACCTGTGGCTCTTCTTGTTCCCAACGTACTCATTGGAACTGTAACCATCTGGGCGCTGCGGGCCATTGCCGCTGGAATCAGAAGAAGACTCCGAAGATTCAGAGGAGGAAGCAGAAGAGGATGAAGATACAGATGAAGAGGAATGATGAGCGGATTCATCCGACGAGGAAAAGAACGGGGAAAGGAAAACGAAGTAAGCAAGCGCGGCGCAAAGCACATAGATGACAATGCGCATAAAGCGAAAACGCTTATACGCGGCTTCATAAAATTCTGCGTTTGCTTTGCGCTCTAAAGACAGGCTGACATTGGCATTAAGGAGTTTATTGTCTGCTTCGGCCATGTCTTTCTCGTACATACGAAAGAGCGCGTAGCAGTGACAATACAAGTCGTAATCGTTTTCTGTCCAGATGATTCTTCCGTTATAAGGGCTCTTCTTGCCGATGGCTTTATGGTACGGGTATTCAGTGTGAATCTTCCTGATCTCTGTGCGGTATCTGGATTTCCGCATCTCAGACTGCAGCGCAGTCGTTGACTCTGTGTTAGGCATTGTAGGAGATGCAGCCATGTGAAATGACGGCCTGCGATTTAATCTTGGGGCGGAAGACGGAACACACGCCCGTTTTTCGCGTCGTCATAGCCGCGCATATATGCGTCTCGTTCCTTTTGCTCCCACTTGTTCATGTGGCGGGAAAACTCAGCAAAATGTACGAAGTAAGCGGCGAGACTCACGGCAGCGCCGAGAACCAAGAAGACAATCGAAATCCACATCAACACATGATCCAGAATCCACATGAACGTTGTTTCCTGCTGGCCTTCTGGGAATTTTCTTGTATGGATTTCGAGCAAGACCTTGCCGATGAACCAAGAAATGAAACCATAACCGCAGTATGTGACGATTTTGGGAATATCCATAAATACCACCCCAATCAAAATATACAGAAAATGCCGTGTGAGGTCAAGCGCTGCCGGGATTTTCTGTATATTTTGACGAATAAAAAGAACACCGGAAGCAGGTTATTTGCTTCCGGTGATTTTTTTTGCGTATTCGAGGATGTTGTCCCAGAACTCCGGGGGCATTTCGAGGGCGGCTGCAATGCCGCGTTTGCGTGTGGATTCGTCGGCTTCGGCCAGAACGTCGGTAAACATCAAGGCCATGCGCTCGTTTTCACTGCGCTGGACGTACATTTCCCCTTCGCCGTCCTCCAACCATGCGAGGGAGACGTTGAACTCCCGGCAGATATCCGAGATTGTGCGGTCACTGGGCATTTTTGAACCGGAACAAACGGCGGACACGAACGGCTGGCTCAAGTTGATGGTTTCGGCAAATTTCGTTTTTGTGATACCAAGGTCTTTGATTAAATAAGCGATTCGATCGTTGATTGTATTCAAGCTTTTCACCACCTTCTAGCCACAAGGTAACACAACGGAAATGAAATGTCAAGAAAAAATATAACCAAGGAATGAAATTATGCTTGACAACGGTTCTGAGGTATGCTAACGTATAACCAAGGAATGAACCGAGCGAGGTGAGAACAATGTCAGAGGAACAGAAGAAGCAGGTCGAGGGTGTGCTGCATGAGATGAAGCACATGAACCAGCAGCAGATCGAGGTCATGATCGCCTATATGCAGGGCGTGGCTACGGCGGCGAAGCTGATGAGCGAGAAGAAGGAGGCGTGAGGGGATGCCGAGAGAGCTGGAAGGATACCGGCCGCAGCTGGAGCTGCTGACGGATATGTTTCCGGGCCGGGCGGCGATCGGGATCACGGAATGCCAGGCGGCGCTGGGGATCGACCGGCGGACGCTGCTGGCCGACCGGCGGTTCCCGGCCCGGCACATCGGGAACAAGTATACTGTGTCGCTCACGGAGCTGGCACGGTGGATGGTACAGAGATAGGAGGCTGACCCATGGGGAAGGAAAAGACCTACACCCTCACATTGAGCGGGCAGGAGCTGCACGATCTGATCGAGGCGGCGCTGGTGTGCGAGTGCCAGGCGGCGCAGATCATTAACGGACTCAAGCGCAAGGGGCTGGACATGGACGCGCAGAAGCTCGTTACACAAAACGCTCGTCTGGCGCGGCTCGTCAGACGGATGCAGGAGACGAAGGAGGAAACCAATGGATAACGGGAAGGTACACGTCGAGATCGGCATGGACGGCAAAAAAACGGTATCTGCGCTATCCGGCAGCGCGCTGGAACTGAGCGCTGCTGCCGCGCGAATCCTGAACATATTTTATGCCGCGTTCTGCCAGCGGGGAATAGGCGAGGAATTCAAGGAAACCATGCGCTACTGCGTGAACCGGGAGGACAGCCCGGTATGGAGGAAGGAGTTGGCAGAATGAGAACCAATCTTGCAGAACGGCGGATCGGGTATGAGCCGCCGGAAATTCCTGAAGGGGAAAGCCTGGAGGAGCGCCGGGAGAGAATCCGGGCGATCTACCAGTGGCGCAAGGCCATGCGGCGGCTGGCGCGGCTGGGGTGCATTTGGCTGTCGGGCGTGGGCTTCGCGCTGTGCATCATCGCAGGCTGCGCCCACGCGACGGAGATCGCCGCCGTCCTCGGCGGCGTGTCGCTGACGACGTTTTTGACGGGGATCTGGCTGTGACGGAGCAAAAGATCCCGGTCAGCTTCCGCCCTGACCAGCTGGCGGACGTGATCGAGGCGGTGAACGCCTACGCGGACGACCTCAAGAATGATCGGGCGCTCCTGTGCGAAATGCCGAAAATCGACCACGAGACAACCGACGAACTGCTCAAACAGGAGACGCGGCTGCAAAAGCTGGCGTACTGGCTGACGAAAGTGCAGGACGAAGCGCTATGACGGCGCAGATCTACGCGCCGCGTATGCGGCAGATCCCGTCGCCGTGCGGGAAGGACTGCCCCGGCCGGGAGCCGGGATGCAGCGCACGCTGCTGCAGTTGGGCGCTCTATGAGAGCATCCGGAACCACATCTACGACATCAACCACCGGGACAAGATCAGCCTGGAGCCGGACAGAGCCGCCATCCGGCAGATCGAGCGGGCGGCAAATAAGGACAGGAGGGGCAAAAGCTATGCGGCAAAATAGTATCAGCTATCCGGGCGAGCGGCCCGCGAGGCGCACGGATATCGTCGAGCAGCCGGGCTACGCCGGGAAGCATTATTTCGTGGTGAACTACGCAGGCCGACAGCTTACGGTACACGCGGCGGATGAAACGGCGGCCCTGTTCTGGGCGGCAAAACGCTGGGGCTACAGCTTCAAGCGGCCGGAATACCATCAGTCGGCCAGCGTGGCAAAGATCGGCTATCAGCCGGATAGAATGTTCGGATAAAAAATGCCCTCGTCCGGCTGGAACCGGTCGAGGGCGGAGAAGCCTGCGCTTCTCTGTGAAAATCAAGTACAAGGAGAGTATAGCATGAAAAATTCATATTTGCAAGAGGTAACGGAGATCATCCGCAAGCAGCAGGGGCCGCGCGGCCCGGTGTGGATGTGCGGCGAGCAGCTGCTGGAGATGATCGCGCCGGATGAGGCGGCGGCAAAGCTGGTGCTGGACGATCTGAAGCACGGCGGCATGAGCCTCAAGGGCTGCGAGGCCGAAATCAGAGCGTTCGCGCAAAAAAACGGCAGCTGCTGCACCGGGGCGGAGGCCGAGAAGATCATCCGCAAATACTTCGGTCTGCCGGAGCAGACGGCCGCGCCGAAGCCGGAACCGGAACCGGAGCCCGCCGCGCCTCCCGCGCTGGCCGGAAACATCGTGAATCTGGAGGATTTCTTCGGATGAGCGAACAGATCGATTATGAGGAGCGGCTGCCGAGGCAGCCGTCCGAGGGTGCGCTGGACTGGTGCATAAAAACAAAATTCAAGTCCGAATACGCGATCTACCGGGATACATATTACCGCGATCCGCTGACCGGCATGTGCGAAAACGCAGTCTCCGTGACCTGCACGGCCTGCGGCGGCAGCTGGATCGCAGAGAAGGTCAGAGGGGCGGACTGCGGCAGAGGCTGGGTGCCGTTCGGCTTCGTGGAGGGCATCATGCAGATCGGCCCGGAGGACAAATTCCGCTGTCCGCAGTGCGGCGCGGAGCTTCGGGCAAAGCACATCGGGCAGCTCTCACGGGCCGGGATCGAAGATAACGTCTATTTCTGCGAGCCGTGGCAGCTGGGGGAGAAATTCGTCCTGCTAGGCTGGCGGGCGGAGCGGAACATCGGCAAGGACGCGCAGAAAGTTTACCGGATGTGGCCGTATGAGGCTTACGTTTTTGAGCAGAAAAAGACCGTCCGACTGACGGGGTATCAGAGATGTCTGTCCGCGCTCCACTATTTTGATCACTGGAAGCAGATCAAGCGATGCGACGACAGATGGGGCGCGACAGAGCCGGGAGACTGGTTCCGCAAACCGAAAGACCTTGCGGGCACGACCATTGAGAACGCCGCCCTGCCGCAGTACCTGAAAGCGGCCAGAGACGAGGCGCGGCCAGTTGCGTATCTGCGCCTATGGCAGAAGCACCGGAACATCGAGAATCTGATCGTGCAGGGCTGCGGGGGCATGGTCGCAAAGGCGATCACGCGGGATACGCAGAGGTATGGCTTATATGGCGGGCCCAGCGCGAAGCTGGAATGGATCGACTGGAAGCAGAAGCGCCCGGCCCGGATGCTGGGCCTCGACAAGCAGGAATTTGCGTTCTGCGTACGGGAGAAATGGACGCAGGACGATCTTGCGAAATACAAGATGGTGAGGGCGTTTGAGCCGGTACGGCTGCCGGAGGACTGGAACCTGATGAAAAATCTGCAGATCTACAATCTGAACAAGTTGTGCAGCGAAAAAGCATTGCTGCCGGACGCCGTGGGCGGAAAAAGCATGCAGCTCTGGCGCGGCCGGCTGACCGTCATGCGCTGCCTGCGGTATCTGGAAAGGCAAAAGGCCGACCTCACAACGCTGCTGGACTATTGGAACATGGCTCTGCGTGCAGGGCTTGACCTGCGGGATGAGCACGACCAGATCCCGAAAAGCCTCAAGCGCGAGCACGACCGGCTGGTAGAAGCGGAACGCATCGCTCGAAACGAAGAAGAAAAGCGCAGGAAGCAGGCCGAGATCGAAAAGCGCCGCCCGGCATTTGAGAAGGCCGTCGCGCCGCTGGAGGCGTGGGCGTGGGAAGACGCTGGGATTTGCATCCGGCCTGTCCGCACCGAGGAAGAGCTGGCCGACGAGGGCAGTGCCCTTCAGCACTGCGTCGGCACCTACGGCGCGACCGTGGCGCGCGGCGACAGCTGCATTTTCTTTATCCGCCGCGCGGACGCGCCGGACAAGCCGTGGTTTACCCTGCAGGTGGAACTGAAAACAGTGAAAGAGCTTCAGAATCACGGCCTGCGGAACTGTGCGCCGACAAAGGAAGTGCAGAAATTTGTAGAAAGATGGCTCGAACACATCCGGCGGATGAAGATCGCCGGAAAGAAACAGAAAACGGAGGCAGCAGCATGAGTAATTTGACAGTAACGCCGGAGCGGCTCGGAGGAGAAATTCGGGAGCTGACCCGGCAGGCGAAGGCTATGACGGTGTATTACGCCATAGAGATCGGACGGAGACTGGCGGCGGCAAAGGAAATGGTGCCGCACGGAGGATGGGCAGACTGGATCAAGAAAAACACGGAGTTCTCACAGACCAAGGCAGCGCGCCTGATGCGCATTTTCGAGGAGTACGGCGCGGCCCAGATCGGCATTTTTGGAGCTGAACCAAATTCGTCAACGTTGCAAAATTTGAGTATTTCCAATGCTTTGCGGCTTCTGGCCGTGCCGGAAGACGAGCGCGAGGAATTTGCCGAAGCAGTCGATGCGGAGAATCTTTCCACCCGGGAACTGGAAAAAGCGATCAAGGAGCGGGACGCCGCCCGGCAGGAGCGCGAAAGCGCCCTGCGGCAGGCAAACAGCGATTCCCTCCGCGCCGAGAACGCGAAAAAAGAGGCCGAGGCGGCCTATGAGAAGCTGCGCGGCATGGAAGATGAGCTGACCGCCGCGAAGGACGAGGCCTGCCGCATGGCGGACGAGCTTGAGGCGCTCAAGAACCGGCCCGTTGAGGTAGCTGTCCAGCGCGACGAGCAGGCGATCCGGGACGCAGAGGCCAAGGTCCGGGCGCAGGCGGAAACGGAGCTGCGCAAAAAGACCGACGAATGGCGGAAGCAGACCACAAAGACCGAACAGGAGATCGAGCGCGTCCGCAAGGAGGCGGAGAGCCTGAAGCAGCAGCTGGCGGCGGCAAAGGCAATGGCGGAAACCGCCTCTTCGGACGCGGAAAAGGAGCGTCTGACCGGAGAGATCGAGGATCTGCGCAGAAAGCTTGCCATGTCCGACAAGGACGTGACGGCCGCGCAGCTGTATTTCTACCAGTGGCAGGCAGCCTTTAACCAGCTGACACAGGCCATTTCCCACATCAAGGACGAGGACAAGGCAGGAAAGCTATGCGCGGCGATCCGCGCCCAGCTGGCCGCGTGGGGGAAGGCGATGGAGGGCACAACATGACGGGGCAGGAAATCGTGCAGGCGCTGCGGGTATGCTCCCGCAGAACAGACGCACAAACTTGTGCGAAATGCCCATTGTTTGACAGCGAGGATTGTATGGGCGACATGATGGTTGGTGCAGCTGACTTGATCGAGCGCCTGACCGCCGAGAGCGCGGCGCTGCGGGAGAAGGTGCCGCAGTGGATCAGCGTGGAGGAGAAGCTGCCAGCAGATTATATTAAGCGATACCTTATCGCTTTTAAGGACGCAGGCGGAAGCATCGTGGATGCGGCTCGGTATATTCCGGGGCTCGGTTGGGAGTGTCGCAACTGGGAGGTTCCGCAGGGTTTGATTACCGACTGGATGCCGCTGCCGGGAGCACCGGAGAAAGGAGACAAGGCATGATAGCTGTTTTAATCAGCATCAGACCAAGGTGGTGCGAGAAGATCATAAGAGGAGAGAAAACGATCGAGGTGCGCAAGACGCGCCCGAAGATGGATACGCCGTTTAAGTGCTATATCTACTGCACAAAACCGGAGGAAAAGCTACTCACCATTATGAAAGACGGCGATGAGAATTATGGAGAAACGTATCACGGCAAGCCGGTTTTCATAAAGACGGAAAAAGCGCCGACCACTGGCTTATGGGATAAGCGGCAAAAGGTTATCGGGGAATTTCTGTGCGATCAGATCATCAACATTAACGGCGCGGGAAGGATCCCGTCGGATGCTGCGCGGCCAACCTGCCTAGAGCCTGCGGAGCTGCACCAGTATCTCGGAGCTGCCACAGGCTTCGGCTGGCACATCTCCAATCTCAAGATTTACGACACCCCGCGCGAACTGCGGGAATTTTACGCTGTGCCAAATGAGGTAGAGGTAGCGCTCAAGGCAAAACCCAAGCCGGTCACCCGCCCGCCGCAGAGCTGGCGGTATGTGGAGGAAGAACTATGGAACGACTGACAAGTCCTAATATCAACGTAGACCCGGACACCGACCGATTTCTGCACGCCGTGATCGGCGGAAAGGAAATCGACTGGAAGCAGTGCCGGGACAGCACGCTCAACGTGCTGATCAACGGCCCAACGAGCAACGGCTTTGGCAAGGATATTTTCCGCAAGATGGCCCGCGATCTGTACGGACGGCTGAAAGCCTACGAGGACACGGGGCTTGAACCGGAAGCAGTGGAAACGGTTAAGCTTGCGCTGGCCGCAAAGCATTTGGTAGACCTCGAAACGCTCAACAATACGCCAATCAGCAGGCTTGTAGAGCTTGCCGAGGCCGACAAGGACGGGTGCGTCATTATATTGCCGTGCAAGGTGTACGAGACTGACGGGGTGAGGGTGTATGAGCACACGGTGCGCGAGGTCATCTACGAGACGGCAGGCGGCCCGGCTTTCGATAAAAATGCAATCGGGAAGAGCATATTTTTAACCCGCGAAGAAGCCGAGAGGGCTTCGCGGGAAACACAAGGGAAGGAGGATGCCGATGGAGCGACTGACAAGCCGGAATGAAGATTGTGTTCTGGTAAATGGGCACGGTCTGTACCACTTAACGATGACCGAAGTCGTTCAGATGGCAGATCGACTTGCGGCCTACGAGGACACGGGGCGGGAGCCAGAAGAAGTAACCGCTCTGGGGAAACTGTTTGATTACGCACTGAAAGAATCAAAAACGCTGACTGAGCAGCTTACATTGCTCCATCACATCCGCGAGCTTGCCGAAGCCGACAAGGACGAGCGCGTGGTGGTGCTGCCGTGCAAGGTGGGCGATAAATTATACAGAGTGTTTGCCGGAGAAATCTTCGAGCACCGAGTCGGGAGCATGAAATACTTCGCAATACAGGGAAAGTGGGACATTGAAACGTACCCGTTCCTCCCATCCGTAGAGAGCGGCATAGGGAAAACAATTTTTCTCACCCGCGAAGAAGCCGAGAAGGCTTTGCGGGAAATGGAGGGCAGGCCATGACCAGAAAACGTGCAAGAAAGATCCTCATGTCTATCGGCACGAGCAGAAACCATGCAAACTGGGGGCTGACGGCAAAGCCGCGCTGGAAGACAAACGCCGGTGTGGTAGAGGATACGCTGACAATCGCCCTGTACGCGAAGCTGATGCGGAAGAAAATGGACGAGGGCAAAATAACGGAGGAATCCGCAATCCGGGCGGGAGCGATGGCAGCGAGTGAGCTTTGGCTAAAGGAGGTAAACCATGCCTGAAGAATTTATCAGCAGAACCGAGGCGGTGAAAGACTTTGAATCATGCAACGCGGAAAATCCAAACTGGACACCTCAGCGAGTGAAAACGCTCCTGCTGCGTCAGCCCGCCGCCGACGTTGCGGAGGTGGTGCATGTGCAGTGGATCTCATTCTTGGACGGTGACCACATCATGCCGGAACGGTACTACAGATGCTCACGTTGCGGCAGAGTAGAGAGTAGACGACAGCCGTATTGTCATTGCGGTGCAAAGATGGACGGTGCCGCCGAATGAGCGGACTGCGGTTTGAGAGCATGGCGGACATGCCGCCGCGGATGCGGGAGCTTTATGAACGGCAGCAGAGCGACCTCTCAGGCGCTGCGGCGCCAGCTCCCCTTCACAAGGGGAGCCGGGGGAATACGAAGTACCACAACGAGCGGGCGAAGCGGGCCGGGATCCGGTTCGACAGCCAGAAGGAGGCGCGACGGTATGACGAGCTGATGGTGATGCTCCGGGCTGGCATTATCTCCGATCTGCGCCTGCAACCGCAGTTCACCCTGCAGGAATCGTACATCAGCGAGACCGGTGAGCGCATTCGCGCAGTGCGGTACACGGCGGACTTTTCGTACAAATTCGGCGGCAAGCTCGTCGTCGAAGATGTGAAGTCCAAGCCGACGCGGACAAAGGAGTATCTGCGTAACCGGAAATTCATGCGATCAAAATTTGGAATCGACATACAGGAGATTTAAACATGCCGGAAGAAAAAAACGAGAGCAGCCCGCACGCAGTGTGCGGCCTGCCGAAAGGCGGAAACGCCTGCCAGTACGCAAAACACGCACCGGATTTCTGCGAACGGTGCGGCTGGAATCCGGAGGAACAGGCGCGGCGCAAGGCGCTGCCGTTCAAAAAGAGCGAGGACGGCCTGCTGCACAAGGACATCAGCACCAAGGAATAGGCAATCAGCCAGGGAACCTTATTTTTTTGGACATATGCCGCAGCCGCTTTGCCTTGAGACGGCTGCGGGGGGAACTTTCCTCGGCTTTGCACCCGGCGCACGGTAAAACCCTCAAGCCCGTGCGCCGGGGATAAAAAAAGCGCGTGTGGGACGTGCGCGCGAACGGAACCAGTCAACGTTACCCCACCGTCGGGTCGGCATCGCCTGACGGCATCGCTTGCCTCCTTTTTATAAGCCGCCTGATGGCAGTCAAGGGCGGCTCGCCCGGAAATGCGCAGCGTCTGACAAGCGAGCGCGGCGCGCCGGTGCGCAGACGGTGAAAGCCCGTCCTGCCCACGGGGGCCGGAATACCGGCCCCCAGACGAAAGGAAGAACGCCATGAAACAGGAATTAGTCAAACTGATCTGTCCGCAGTGCGGGAAAGAATTCCACCGGACGCCGGGCTATCTGCGGCAGTACAGCACATACAAGCCGTGCTGCTCACCGAAATGCAGGAACGCAAACATCAAAGCAGTGCGGGCCGAAGGACACATACAATGCGGAGAGCGCATGCGCGCCGAAAACGGCGAGCTCCGCCTGCCGCACAGCCGGGTAAACATCCGCATCACAAAGCCGGTCGAGGTTTATCCAGAGCTGAGCCCGGCCGTCGGGCAGATCTACCCGGCGGAAAGATACAGCCCGCCAACAAGCACAAAGAGGTACGGCTATGTGATCAAGTCCGGCGGCAAACGCATCAATATCCGCGCCGATGAGTGCGTGGAAGTGTGAAAGGAGATCAAAATGGCAGAAATCATGGGCGCGTTTGCGCACGACCTCGACAATTTTGTTGCCTATTATGAAAAGCTGAACTGGGATACCAGTTTCCGGGGCGAGGCATACCCGCCGCGCATCGTCATGGAGCAGGCCACGCCGCCGCTTTTCATAGTGGAGGACGGACAAAAGAAACTGGTGCCAAATCCGACGATTCAGATTATTGGCCGCCCGGAGACTGAAGTTATTACGACCGGCAAGCTGCAGATCAGCAAGAAGGATTTCACAAATCTGTGCAACCGCGCCGCCGCTCTGCTGGAGCTGTTTCTGCACGGATTTATGCAGGAGCGGAAGGAAATGGAGGCGGCGCAGGAATGACAGACACAAAAAACATCTATTGGTCTGCGATTGAGACATTTGGCTATGATTTGCAGATTGCGGTTGCAATAGAAGAAATGGCAGAGCTGACAAAGGAGCTGTGCAAGGCGCAGCGGGTGACGTTTGCGGGCCGCGGTGGGCTTGGGGACGGACTGATTGACAACTATGACGAGATCGCCGAGGAGATCGCGGACGTGCAGATCGTACTGGATGAAATGATGTGGGCGTTCGGTGTAGCGGCAGAGGTACAGTACGCCAGAAAGCAAAAGCTTGCTCGTCTGGAAATGCGGATCAAGAAGGCAAGAGAGGAACGCGGGGATAATCGTGAGCATACCGCACATTGGGAAGACCCGGGCCAGAAGGGGGATCTGTGGTATGCAAAGCTGAATGGGCCGGGGCCAGACCCCAAAGGAGCGCGAGGCGCGTGGGGGTACTGCCCGAAATGCGGGGCATCAGATTGCGAATGGGACGCTGAGACAGACGTATGCACATGCAAGGCGTGCGGATACACGAACTGACCGTTGAAACTGTGGCCGGAATCTCCGGCCACGCTTTGAGCGGGCAGATGGCCCGAAGCCTATGGGCACAGAAAGGAGAACAAAAATGCAAAAGTACATCGGAACAAAAATGGTAGAGGCGGAGAAAACAGAAAATGGATACCGAGTGCGGTATGAGGACGGGTATGAGAGCTTTAGCCCAGCAGATGTGTTTGAAAAGGCGTACATGCCGCTTTTGGCGAACGGATGCTTGAAAACAGAGAAACCGAGCATCAGCCAGAGGATGGTTGATGATTTCATCGCATTCCATGAGGTGAAAACGCTCGGAGTAAAAACGACCATCGTAAGGGCTGTTCTTAGAAATGGCTTTGAAATCGTTGAAAGTTCGAGCTGCGTGAGCGCCGAGAACTACGACGAGACGATGGGCGAAGCTATCTGCATGGGCAAAGTGAAAGACAAAGTGTGGATGTTGCTCGGGTTCTTGTTGCAGACGGCAGTAAATGGTACCCGCGGCGACGCGACATGTTCGGATGATCGTTGAACGCATGGCCGGAATATCCGGCCACGCTTTGAGCGGGCAGAAGACCTGTAGGGGCGGACGGCTCTGTCCGCCCGGGAGAAAGAGGTGTGGATGATGGCAAAGAGGCACAAGCGCCGGCTGTTTGCCGGGAAGGTATGTACACAGATCGTGTATACCGTGTCCGACGGTGCGGACAAAAAGACCAGCAAACCGCGCAAGCCGCGCTTCCAGACGCGGGAAGAGCAGGACGAATTCAACCGGAAGATCTCCGAGGGGAAGCTGGAAGCGCTCGTCAATGCCAACTTCGGCCCGACCAGCCTGTATTCCACGCTGACACTCGACGCCGAGAACGAGGTACATACTGCCACCGAGATGAAACTCATCCGGGACAGATTCTACCGCCGCCTACTATATAAATACCCAAACGCCAAGATCGTGATTGTCTACGGGCAGGGCAAGTCGACGAGCCGGTTCCATCTGCACATGATCTCGGACGGCATTCCGGAGGAGGAGATCGGCAGGATCTGGGGCCTCGGCAGCGTGATCGAGGTTCGGCATTTGCGGGAACACAACTATTACATGAACGAAAATGGAAACAAAGTCGACCACGGCCGGGATTATAAGGCGCTGGCTGACTACCTGCACGCGCATTGGAGAAAAGAGTTCGGCGGGCACAGGTACAAGGCAAGCAGGAACTGCGTCCGGCCGGAGCCGGAGCCCGCGACGGAGGCGGTGCGCGAGTACAGCGTGGAGCGACCGCCGGTGGCGCCGCGGGGCTATGTGCTGGTGGAGGCGAGAGGCACACAGTATGGGTATCTCTATTTTAAATATGTAATCCCGCCGGAACGCGGACGAACGTAAACGGAAAGAACAGGGCAAGAAAAAGCGGACGGGCAGCCGCTTAAATTAAACCTTGTATATGCGTAAGGTTTTAAAACGAAAGGGTGATAGGGACGAGCGACTACTGGCACAGGGAGTATATCTGCCCATTCTGGCAGGCAGCCGGGAAAAAGACGATCCGCTGCGAGGGAGAATGCGTGCTCGCATTTCCTGAGCGGCGGGAGACGTCAGACTACATCACGCGATACTGCGCCAGCTTTGACTACGTGCGGTGCAGCATCGCGGCGGCGAAGCTCCGATACTACGAAAGAACAGAATGAGAGCCGAAGCGCATGCGGAACGCCGTATGCGCTCATTCTGCGTGCGTGGGGTGAAAAGATTTTCCGGATACGCTATGCTGAAAAGCAGAAGGGAGGCGTGAGCCATGGCGAGGAAACCGAAGTATGAATCCGTGGAGCAGATCGAAAGACTGATCGAGGCGTATTTTGAGAGCTGCAAGGGAGAGATCCTGCGGGATGAGGACGGGCGCATCGTTTTCAACCAGAAAGACGGGACTCCGGTCTGGGTGAACCGGAAGCCGCCGACGATCCCGGGGCTTGCGCTGGCGCTGGGATTTTCCAGCAGGCAAAGTCTGTACAACTACAAGGCCAGGAAAGAATTTATGGACACGATTTCGCGCGCGCAGACGCGCGTGGAACAATATACGGCCGAAAGACTGTTCGACCGGGATTCTCAGCGTGGGGCACAGTTCGCGCTGGAGTATGGGTTCCGCTACAGACAGGATGCGGAGGGCGAAAAAAAGGATGAAAGCCAGAGGATCACGATGGAGGCGGAGGCGGAGGCTTACGCGGGATGAAAAAGCGCTGCTTCGGGGAACCGAACGAAAAGCAAAAGCTGTTTCTGCTGGATCATCACCGGCATGTGGCCTATGGCGGTGCGCGCGGCGGAGGGAAAAGCTGGGCTGTGCGGACGAAGGCAAAGCTGCTGGCACTGCACTTCGCAGGGATCAAGGTTCTGATCGTCAGGCGCGCGATGCCTGAGCTCCGGAACAACCACATCGAGCCGCTGAAAAAAGAGCTGGCGGGGATCGCAAAGTACAACACCACCGACAGGACCTTCCGGTTCCCAAACGGATCGACGATCACGTTCGGTTACTGCGACAACGCGGGAGATCTGGGGCAATACCAGGGCGCGGAATACGACGTGCTGTTCATTGACGAGGCCGGGCAGCTGCAAAAGGAGTGGATCGACCAGATCAACGCCTGCGTGCGCGGCACGAACCCGTTTCCAAAGCGGACGTACTACACGCTGAACCCGGGCGGCCCGGCACATGCGTATTTCAAGCGCCTGTTCATTGACCGCAGATTTGAGGACAAAGAGAAGCCGGAAAACTACAGCTTCATTCAGGCGCTGGTGCAGGACAACAAAGTCCTGATGCAGATCCAGCCGGAGTATATCGAGCAGCTCGAAACACTGCCGCCGAAGCTGCGCGAGGCATGGCTGTATGGCAGGTGGGACGTCTACGAAGGGCAATTCTTTGAGGACTTCCGGGACGATCCGGAACACTACAAAGACCGGCGCTGGACGCATGTCATTGAGCCGTTTGAGATCCCGGACGGGTGGACGATCTGCAGGAGCTATGACTTTGGCTACGGCAAGCCGTTTTCCTGTGCGTGGTGGGCGGTCGACTATGACGGCGTGATCTATCGCATTCTGGAGCTTTACGGATGCACGAAGGCACCGAACGAGGGCGTCAAGTGGAACCCGGACAAGCAGTTTGCGGAGATCAGCAGGATCGAGCGGACGCATGCGTGGCTCAAAGGGAAGAACATCATCGGCGTCGCCGACCCGGCGTGCTGGGCGGCGGATCGCGGAGAGAGCATCATGCAGACCGCAGCGAAATACGGTGTATATTTTTCACCGGGAGACAATGAGCGCATTGCGGGGTGGATGCAGTGCCACTACCGGCTACAGTTTGACCCGGATGGATACCCGAGCATGTATGTATTTGCAGGGTGCAAAGCGTTTATCCGGACGATCCCGATGCTCATGTATGACGAGCACAAGGTGGAGGATCTGGATACGAAAATGGAGGATCACTGCGCGGACGAATGGCGGTATATGTGCATGTCGCGGCCAATCAAGCCGACGGTACCGGCAGAAGCACCGCCGGTTCTGTTTGATCCCCTGGACATGATGAAAAGGAGGTAAGGCCATGCTGGCACCACAACTGACGGAGACTGAGAAGCAGACCATGATGACGGAGGTCTTTCTCGGATACAACCACAACCTCGAGCTGGCGGACGGGGAGTTTTACGACATGGAGAATCTGTCGGCGGACGAGTACCCACTGCTCGCGCCGCGGCCAAGGCGGGGGACGGCGCAAGCGATCGATGGCGTGCAGGGGATCTTGGCGAAGGATGCACTGTGCTGGGTGCAGAATCAGGTGCTTTACATCAATGGCGCTTCCATGGAGAGCTACATGCCGTCTGTCAGCATCAGGGCGGGAGAAAAGCAGCTCGTTTCCATGGGCGCGTATCTGTGCATCTTCCCGGACGGGATCTACTTCAACACCGAAAAATACTCCGACAACGGGTACATGGGGCAGGAGAATGTGGTCGACGCATCGAGCACGAACGTGGAAATTTCTCTTTGCCTCGTCGACGGGACGGCGCTGACGGTCAGCTACACGCAGGCCAGCCAGCCGGAGAGTCCGTCGAACGGGCAGTACTGGCTCGACACGTCCGGCAAGCTCCACACGCTCAAGCAGTGGGCAGAGGCAACAAGCCAGTGGGTATCCGTGCCGACGGTGTATCTGAAGCTTTCCGCGAACGGCATCGGGAAGGGCTTTAAGCAGTACGACGGCATCCGGCTTTCGGGGCTGACCGGAAACGAGCAGGTCGAGAAGCTCAACGGCAGCCAGATCCTCTACGATGTGGGCGAGAGCTACCTCGTGATCGTCGGCCTCGTCGACGAGACGACGAAGGTGACGAGCGGGACCGTGAAGACGGCGCGGAAGGTCCCAAGCATGGACTTCATCACCGAGAGCGGGAACCGGCTGTGGGGCTGCAAGTACGGCGTGGCGGACGGAGAGACCGTCAATGAGATCTACTGCTGCAAGCTGGGCGATTTTAAGAACTGGGAGTGCTACCAGGGCGTGTCGACGGATTCATGGCGCGCGAGCTGCGGCACGGACGGAAAGTGGACAGGCGCGGCGACGCTGGCCGACAGTCCGATCTTCTTCAAGGAAGACTGCTTCCATCGGGTGTATCCGTCGGCGACGGGGGCACATCAGGTGGTCGTGCAGAAATGCGCGGGTGTGCAGAATGGGTCGAGCAAGAGCCTGGTCGTGGTGGACGACCGGCTGTATTACAAATCGCGGATGGGCGTTTGCGTGTACGACGGGAGTCTGCCGAGCGAAATCGGAAGCTGCTTCGGGACAAAGTTGTATTACAATGCCGTCGCGGGCGGGGTGCGCGGGAAATACTTCATCAGCATGGAGGATGCGGCGCACAACTGGACGCTGTTCGTCTACGACACGCGAAAGGGCCTGTGGCACAAGGAGGACAGCACCCACACAGAGGACTTCGCGCGGGTGGACGATGAACTGTATTTCCTTGAGGACGGGACGCTCAAAACCGTGTACGGCAGCGTCGGGACGCTGGAAGGCCCGGTAGGCTGGATGGCGGAAACGGGGATCATGACGTATGGACTCGTCGGGAAGAAATACGTCTCGCGCATCAATCTGCGCATGCAGCTGCCGAAGGGGTCGAGCGTCGATTTCTGGGTGCAGTATGATTCAGACGGTGTGTGGCGGCACTGCGGGCACATTGAAGGCCGGGGGCTGCGGACGTTCCTGCTGCCGATCCGGCCCGCGCGGTGCGACCATCTGAAGTTCCGGCTGACAGGAAAGGGCGAGATGAAGCTGTTCAGTCTGGCGCGAGTCCTGGAGGCAGGAAGCGATGCGTAAGACGGGAGGTGCAACATGGGTAGTCTGACACTTGCATACCCGTCGATCGCGGGGAAGACGACGCAGGAGCAGCTGGAGAGCATGCGGCGGTATCTGTGCAGCGTGACCGAGCAGCTGAACCTCGCCGACTGGTCGGCGAAGGCGACGCTGACGGAGATCTCGCAGGCCATAGACGCGGACAGCCTCTCCGAGGCGGAGAAAAAAACGACGCTCTCCGGCTACGGGGCGCTGAAAGCGCTCATCATCAAGACGGCGGACTTCGCCGCGGCAAACTCGGAGACGTGGTCGACGAAGCTGTCCGGCAGCTATGTGGCCATCTCGGACTTCGGAAAGTATCTCGAAAAGACGCAGCTGACGATCGAGGGCAATTCCGTCGGCATCAAACAGCTGTATGACTACACGGCGGGCGTCAACAATCAGTTCTCGGTGAATTCGCAGCAGTATATCAAGACGGGGCTGCTGTATTACAACGACGTGACGCCGGTGTACGGCGTGGGCGTGGGGAACATCGAGACGACGGTGACGGACGGCGGCGAACGGGTCATCGACCAGACGAAGAACGAGCTGGTGACGGTGACGCCGGACCGGGTGAGCTTCTGGCAGGACGGGAAGGAGGTCGCGTATTTAAGCGACAAGAAGCTGCATTTCCCATCCGGGACGCTGGAGGCGGCGGGGGCGGTGCTGTCGGGGAAGATCACGGCAGCAGCCGACTCGACGTTCGGCCCGTGGACGATCTCGGAAAGCAGCATTTTCCGCAAGGCCAACGAATTTGGGGGCAGCGCAAGCATGTACTTCGGCACGAGCGGGCTTTCCATCAAGGACAAATTCAAGGTCGACGCGAACGGCAAGCTGACGTGCACGGGGGCTGAGATCGGCGGAACGATCAACGCAACGGATCTGAAGCTCGACGGCACGAGCATTCAGGCGAAGCTCAAGCAGATCATGGATGAGATCAACATCATCAGCAACGGTCTTGAGATCGCGGGCACAAATTTCTCCAACGGCACGATCGGCGGCGCGGAGGGCAGTCTGCAGTTTACGTCCTCCAGCACGGCGGAATATGCGGTCAATCTGTCCGGCCCGGCGGTGCGCATCAAGTCGACAAAGGGCTCTGTGTATCTGCAGAACAAGGATGAAAGCGCGTGGATCCAGCTGCTCGCAAGCGGGAAGATCATTTTCCATGCAAAATCCATCGAGGGGATCAGCACCGCAACGCCGGTGTTTGGGTGAGGATATGGCGACGTATACGGAAAAATGCTATACCGACAATGGTGGAACGCTGATGGCGACGTTGACCGAAGAAATAGAGGGGACAGAAATTGCGGTCACAGATACGCTGGCCTACAAAACATATGGGAAGGCATATGTTTTTATGATATGCAGAGGCGCAGGGCAGATGGATCGCTGGATCAAGGGCGAAAGCATCAATTTAAACCGGATACAACAAGGCGGCTCCGTGATAAGATTTTACTTTGTCCGTCGCGTTCAAGTTTCAGATTTTGCGTGGACAGACAATGATGATGAAAAAATCAAGGCTGGGCAGCATGTGTCGAATCTGACCGCAGCTGCGATGAATGAATTGTATCAAAAGCTGATCGCTATGAGCGAGCTGACAGGGGTGCGGGCTGATACTGTTCCTACAATTGTGCCTGGGGATACTATAACGGCAAGCATTGTCAGACAGGCGTTTAATGGGATAGGGGGAGGGCTGCTATATGTCGATGAAGATGCGAGACAAGCAATGTATGATGGGGTTAAGCCTGACAGCATCCAAAAAGGAGCCCCGATTTATGCACGGATACTGCTGAACATGAAGGCCGGAGTAAACAAGCTGATTCAGGCAATGCGGCCATAGCGGCGGAAGGAGATTGAAATGAACATCACAAAGGCAATCGTGCAGCTGCGGGAGCGGCTGATCATGGACATCAACCGGGCGGGGCTGCCGCCGGTCGTGGTGGGGCTTGTGCTGGACGGAATCCGGCATGAGGTCGAGCTGCTGACGGCAGCAGATATGCGGAAGGAGGACACAGAGGATGCAGGCAGAGCAGATGCAGCCGAGAATGCAGAATGACACGGCGAGCGGGCTGACGACGCGGAAGTCCATCGGAGAAGAGCAGGCCAGAAAGGCCATGGACACGCTGCAGAAATACCGGCAGGGCAAGAGTGCGCTGGAGGCGCGGGTCATTGCTTCGGAGGACTGGTGGCGCATGCGCAGCTGGCAGAGGATCCAGAAGGGGAACCAGGAGGACGACAAGTGGACATCGGCGTGGCTCTTCAACGTCATTATGGGCAAGCACGCGGATGCCATCGCGGCATATCCGGCCCCGGCGATCCGGCCGCGGGAACCGGACGACCGGGAGGAGGCAGCGAAGCTTTCCTCGGTGCTGCCGGTCATCCTGGAACAGAACGACTTTGAAGAGGTCTATTCGGACAGCCAGTGGACGAAACTCAAGCAGGGGACGCTCATCTGGCATGTGAAGTGGGATTCCTCGAAGCTGAATGGACTCGGGGATATCTCGGTGCAGCCGGTGGATATTCTGTCTTTTTTCTGGGAGCCGGGCGTGCGGGATCTGCAGAAGTCGAAGAACATCTTCCTGACGGAGATGGTGGACAACGATCTGCTGGTCGAGAAGTACCCGGAGCTGCGGGGAAAGCTCAACTCCAATCCGCAGATCCAGCAGAAGTACAACACGGACGACGTCATCAACTTTGACAACAAGTCAATGGTGGTGGACTGGTATTACAAGAAATATCAGAACGGACGGCAGGTGCTGCACTTTGCAAAGCTGGTGGGCGATACGATTTTGCAGTCGACGGAGAACGATACGGAACAGAAATATGACACGCTGACGCTGCCGGACGGGAGCATTGTGCAGCAGCCGGCCGGGCGGCCCATGGCCGAGACGGGGCTGTATGACGACGGGGAATACCCGTTCGTGGTCGACGCGCTGTTCCCGGTGGAGGGGAGCATAGCGGGATACGGCTATATCGACGTCGGCAAGTCGACGCAGGAGCAGATCGACCGGATGAACCAGGCGATCGTAAAGAACGCGATCATGGCGACGACGCCTCGGTGGTTCAAGCGGTCGGACGGGTCGGTCAACGAGCAGGAGTTCGCGGACTGGACGAAGCCGTTTGTGCATGTGGATGGGAATCTGGGGCAGGACAGTCTGGTTCCGATCCAGGTGAACATGCTCAACAGCAATTACATTGCGATCTTGCAGAACAAAATTGAAGAGCTCAAGTGGACGACGGGAAACACGGATGTCAACAACGGCGCGACAAACTCGGGCGTGACGGCAGCCTCGGCCATTGCGGCCTTGCAGGAGGCATCCGGCAGGAGCAGCAAGGATTCTACGAAGTCGGCATACCGGGCGTATGCGCGGATGATCCGGATGGTCATTGAGCGGATCCGGCAGTTCTACGATCTGCCGCGGCAGTTCCGGATCATCGGGCAGCGCGGGGCAGAGCAGTTCGTACAGTATAGCAATCAGGGCTTGCAGCCGCAGACGCTCTACGGCGCGAACGGGCAGCCGGATGGGCTGCGGAAGCCGGTCTTCGACATTGAGGTCTCGGCGCAGAAGGCGAGTGAGTACACGTCCATGGCGCAGAACGAGCTGGCACTGCAGTTCTTCCAGCTGGGATTCTTCAACCCGCAGATGGTCGACCAGGCGCTATCTACACTGGACATGATGGACTTCGACGGGAAAGACTCGATCATCCAGAAAATCCAGGAGAACGCGGACCTGCAGCAGCGGCTGGTCGAGTGGCAGCAGCTGGCGCTGGCGTTGGCAGACCGGTACGATCCGGTCATGGGTGAGGGGCTGGCACAGCAGATCCTGCAGGAGAGCGGACAGGCAGTCCCGCAGGCGAGCGCCGAGGCAGCGGAGAAGCCGGAGATCAACACCGGCGAGACGCAGGAGCCGAAGATCGTGGAGAATGCGCGCAAAAAGTCGGAAGAAAGCACGCAGCCGGGATAAGAACCGACGATTGCGGCGGCCCGTTCCGGCGGGATTATTTCTGACTGGCGTGGGGTGAAGTTGGGAAAAGTTTGTGCTACGATGATTTTAGAATAAACGCCAGAAAGGAATTTATAGCATGGAAGGCGAATTCACGGGCGTAAGCGTTCAGACGAACGCAGCTGAAGCCGCCGGTCAGCAGAGCGGGCAGGAGGCAGCCGCACAGGCGCAGGTGCAGCAGCAGCCGGTCAACGTCCCCGACGCTCAGGGACAGGGTACGCAGCAGGAAGAAACGTTTGACAGCCTGATTCAGGGAAGATTCAAGAAGGACTTTGACTCTGCTGTGCAAAGGGTTGTCAAGCAGCGGGTGCGCGGGCTGAACCAGTACAAGGGGCAGGCGGAGGCCATGGCTCCGATCATTGACCAGCTTGGCGCGCTCTATGGGATCGACACGTCGGATCCGCGGAAGACGGACTTTGCGGCGCTGGCACAGCGCTTTTCCGCTGACGAGCGGCTTTATAGCGCAGAGGCCATGGAAAAGGGCATGTCGGCGGACGCCCTCAAAAAGGAGTACGCCGGCAGGGCCGAGAATACGGCTATGCGGCGACAGCTGCAGGAGTACCAGATGCGAGAAGCCTTCGCCGGGATCCAGGCAGACTTTGCCCGGGATGTGACGGCGCGGTACGGCGCGGACTTTGAGACCGAGATGCAGAACCCGGATTTTGCACGGCTCATGGGCGCGGGCGTGCCGCCGAAGACGGCCTATGAGGTCATCCATCAGCAGGAGATCGCACAGGCACAGGCGCAGCTGGTGGCGAACCAGGCGCGGGAGAACGTCATGCGGACCATCCAGGCACAGGGCGCAAGGCCACAGGAGATCGGCTCCGGCGCTGCGGGCGGAGAGAACGTCCCGATGAAAACACACTGGTCACGCGCGGAGGTGGAGGACATGCGCCGCCGCGCGGCAAGAGGGGAACGAGTGATCCCCTGAGAAAGGAGATAAGAAGCTATGTTTAAATCCAAAGTCGGATTTCAGTTTTTTGCTGACGCCGGTACGCTCGTCAACGCGACCGGCAACTATGTAAACGCAGGCACCGGTCAGACGACCGCATTCAGCGGCAACGACACGCTCGCGCCGACCATGAAGACGTTCTACGACACGCAGCTGCTCGAGAACGCACGGCCGAACCTCGTGCATGCGCAGCTGGCAGGCCGTCAGGCGCTGCCGCGCAACCACGGAAAGACCGTCGAGTGGCGCAAGTGGAACACGCTGAAGGACGCGGAGGAGCTGACCGAAGGCGTCATCCCGACCGGCCAGAAGATGGGCCAGACCAGCACGACCGGCGCGATCAAGCAGATCGGCCTGTATGTGACGGTCTCGGATCAGCTGGAGCTGCATGCGCTGGACAACGTCATCCTGGGCGCGACCGAAGAGCTCGGCGCTTCCGCGGGTACGTCCATCGACAAGCGCGTGCGCGACGCGGTCGTGGCAGGCTCGAACGTGCAGTACTGCGACAAGGTCGCAGCGGGCGGCGCGCATACGGCAGTCACCAGCCGTGCAGGCCTCGACCTGACGGCGAAGCTGACGCCGGACGAGGTCAACAAGGCCGTGACGACGCTGAAGAAGATGAAGGCTCCGAAGATCGACGGCAAGTACGTCGCCATCATCCACCCGTCGGTCGCATACGACCTGCGGTCCTCGGACGCATGGGTCGAGGCGCACAAGTATGCAGACGTCACGCCGCTGTTCTCGGGTGAGATCGGCGAGCTGCACGGCGTCCGGTTTGTCGAGACGACGGAGGCGAAGATCTTCAACAACTCGACCTGCCCGGTCAAGACGGCAGCGTCTGACGGAGGAACGGCGGTCTACTACAGTGTGTACGCGACGCTGTTCCTCGGCAAGGACGCATACAAGATGATCGACCCGGAGGGCGGCAATCTTGAGATGATCGTCAAGGGCAAGGACGAGATCGGCGGCCCGCTGAACCAGTTCTCGACCGTCGGCTACAAGGCCGAGATGGCGGCGAAGCTGCTGTACGAGGACCGCATGGTCCGCGTGGAGAGCTGCAGCGCATACTCCGGTACGGACGAAGCCAACTGAGAAAGGAGCACATACAATGGCAACTGAGAAGACCGCTGCGGCGGCTGCACAGGCAAACCCGGAAGACGTGTGGGACGTCATGAAGACGATCTATCTGCCCCGCGGGCAGGAGAACGAGGAGCAGAGCCGCTTTGTGGCGGTAAACGGACGGACGTTCATGGTGCCGAAGGGCAAGGACGTGCAGGTCCCGCTGCCGGTGTATGAGGTTCTGATGAACGCGCGGATGGCGGAGGAGGAAGCCTTCCGCCGCGCGCAGGCGGACAACTGACAAGTAAATGCCCATGACGGCATGAAGCAGAGGAAGGGGCAGAAATGCCCCTTCTTTTGGTAAGGAGGGGACTATGAAAATCAGAGAAGCAATCGAGACGGTCGACCGGTTACTGCCGAACCAGTACGAGACGCCGGATAAGGTCCGGTGGCTGTCGGAGCTGGACGGGATCGTGTACCGGGATATCATCTGTACGCACGAGCACGAGAAGGAACCGGAGCCGTTCACGGGCTATGGGGAGGACGTGGCTCTGGAAACGGAGCTGCTGATCCCGTGGCCGTATGATGAAATTTACCGCTGGTATCTGGGGATGAAGATCTGCGACGCCAACGGGGAGACGACGAAGTATGCAAACGAGGCGGCGAAATACAACAGCTACTATCAGGGGTATTTCAACGCCTACAACCAGGCGTACATGCCGAAGCAGTACGCGACACACTTCAAGCTTTAAGGCGGTGAGACTATGAGCGTATATCGAGTAGAGTCGGGCGGCAGGGCACCGGCGGGGCTTTCGGCCGGCGACGAGGTCGTGACCGGCGGCGGCACGTACCGCATTACGGGCGTGAACGCGGACGGCAGCTACCAGTCGCAGCTGGTGAACAAGAACCAGACGACGAGGAACTACGGCGGCAGCTATCAGACCAGGAACAGCCCTTACACCATGTCCGGCGTGTCGGACTACACGAGAAGCAAGCTGAACGGGCTGGAGAGCGGGTACACGCCGTCGGGCAGCGTGCAGGCGGCGCTGGCGTATCTGGAGCAGGTCAAGGCCAGCAAGCCGGGCGCGTATCAGTCGCGCTGGGACGATGAACTGACGAGCCTGTATGACCAGATCCGGAACCGGAAGAAATTCAGCTATGACATGGGGACAGACCCTCTGTATCTGCAGTACCGGGAGCAGTATCAGCGCCTCGGGCGGCTGGCCATGCAGGACACGATGGGGCAGGCGGCGGCACTCACGGGCGGCTATGGCTCAACCTACGGCGAGCAGGTGGGCCAGCAGGCATACAATGCGTATCTGCAGAACCTCAACGACATCGTGCCGCAGCTGCAGCAGCAGGCATACCAGCGGTATCAGGACGAAGGGACGGATCTCTACAGCCAGTATAGCCTTGTGAAGGGCCGGGACGACACGGACTACGGCCGGTACCGGGATACGGTCAGCGATTATTATTCGGATCTTTCGGATGCGCGGAGCGCGTACAACTCGGAGCGGTCGCTGGACCAGAGCCAGTGGGAGACGATGCTGAACTACTGGGCGCAGAAGGCCAACAACGAAAACGCTGCCTACCTGCAGGCGCTGGCGGCGGAGCAGGCGGCAGCGAAGGGCTCCGGCGGCGGTGGCGGCGGAGGAAGCAGCTCTGCGGGGCTGAACCTCATCAACGGCTACGGGAACCGGAACGAAAATGTGTCCATGCTGGATGCGAGCTACAGGGGCGTGATGCAGACGATCTCGACGCTGCTTGCGCAGGGGAAAACGGAGCGGGCCTATGATGAAGCCGTGAACGCGCGAAGCCAGATGAGCAAGCAGCAGTGGAACAACCTCGCAAATCTGATCTGGGAGCGCACGGGGCAGAAGATCGACAGCGGCGTCAGCTATAAGCAGGCGAAGGTCTCAAAGAGCAGAAAATAAGGAGGGCGGAATGAGCCTTATTTCGAAGAAGAAGTTTATGAATGGCGTCGAGAAGAACCAGTCGAAAGCGGCTGGTTCTTCCGGCGGTCTTATGAACCGGACGGATTTTGTAGCGGGTGTACAGAACGGGAACGAGGAAATGCGGCGCCGGCAGGCAGCGTTTGAGGCGTATCGCGCTGCTGTGCAGCTTTATTCCAGAGATGGCGAGAGCGGGCAGAAAAAGGCGGAGAGTGCGGGGGCGGCAATCAGCGGGAAGGTATCGCAGCAGGAATACAGCCGGTCTTCCGCGATGCAGACACAGTATGGCTCATACCAGAATTACCTGCGCGGCGTGGAGGCGGCGCAGGGGCGGCAGCTTGGGCTGATGGCACTGCAGCAGCAGAGCGCGGCGCTGACGTTCCGCCCATCAGTCAAAAGCCAGAAGGATGATGTAAACAAGGCAATCGCGCGGGCACGGGCGATGAAGACCGTGGAGCGGGACCAGGTGCGCGGGATGCGGCGGACGTCGAAGCTGCTTGAAGGAGAGATTTACAACCGCGAGGTCGAGCAGGCGGACACGCATTTTTCCGGGACGGGTCTGTCTGAGAACGGAAAGAGCGTGACGCAGCTGCAGAACGAGATCGACGCGCTGCAGAAACGAAAGGCACAGGTCGACAGCCAGAGCGTGCTGGCCAGGGCGCAGGAGGCGATCGGAGACCTGAGCGAGGAAGACCAGAATCTGCTCCGGCAGTACCGCGGGAAGGAACTGAACGGGTATCAGGTGCGAGCGTATGCAAAATACGACGCGAAGAAGGCACTGAACGAGAAGGGCTATGACTGTCTCTTATACACATCTGACGCTGCCGACGAACTCTAGGGTGTAGAT
>OWKP01000063.1_pt1 | contig 86519 bp, 63 predicted proteins | sample 1732991 | NCBI WGS metagenome assembly OWKP01 (sample SAMN05065777, study PRJEB22554) | human gut metagenome | biome: ENVO:2100002; feature: ENVO:00000062; material: ENVO:00002003 | host: Homo sapiens | place: USA
CGAGATCTGCGCATGTCTCGTGGGCTCGGAGATGTGTATAAGAGACAGGTTTTCGTGTGGCTAATTAATTCGTATCTTCATAGAAATGGAAAAGAGTAATATATATATTGGCGAGATTATCAGGAATGTCATGGCTGATAATCAGGTTACTAAGGCTGAACTAGCAAGAAGACTGGGTGTTAGGCCTCAAAGTGTCGATTATATGTTGACACGGAAAAGTATTGATACAGATACGTTGTACAATGTTTCAAGGGCATTGAATTATGATTTTGCCATGCTATACTCTTTGCGTGAAGGACAGACAAATTGTGATGTGAAAGAATCCGTATATAATGTTGCTACCGCTAAAATACTGGTGGAGTTGGAATTGAAACCGGAAGACCTGGCGAGGTTGAATTTGAAAAAAAGAATCTCCGATGTGTTGAAATGATTCATGGATATATATTTATAAATTTGTCTCAAAAGAATTTATTGGTTTTGATATAAGGTTGTAACGGTTTGCGGAGACAGGACGGCATATTCCTTTTGCATCTCTTGCATTTCTTCGTTGGTTGCATATACAAATACACATCTTGCTATTGCCGGGATGTGTATTTCTTTTATACGTCCGTCCCAAGTACGCCGAACCGAAGTCGCCGGAACATAAGTGATAAATCCTTGCCGTTCCAGTTTCTTTTGGGTACTGAGTTCTGTGTGCGGGGCGGTCAGTACGATATACCACAAATGCGGTTTATTCAAATGGTTGATAATATATTGGAAAGTCATGGTTAGTTAGCTGTTACAACAAAGTTGAATATATGAAAAAACTGCGGTTGATTGCCGATACCGATTGGTAAAACGATATTGACGGAAGTCCGTCCGCCTCTCTTCAGATTTCGTTTACTGTATATTTTATTGACTTTTTTCCCTTTTATTAAGTTGGATGCAGTGACAGTCCGGGTTATTTCGGATTTTTCTTTGATAACATCCGTAGGGGGGCTATCGGCTGTAACAGGGCAGAAACCGACACCGGACGCTTTTCCATTAATGATAAAGCTGGCTTTTTCCCAGTTTATCCGTATATCCTTATTAGTATTGTTTTTGATGGTTATTTTCCACGCATTGCTTTCCGGGGTAAAACGGTAAATTATGCCGTCTTGGGTATATTCCAGTTTACCCGGCTGGTTTGCATACGATGAAAATGAGATTGTGCACTGTGCTTTGTCCGTATATTGTGCATACGACAATATCGGATAAAAAAGAAGTATCAGGAGTATAAAATGATTCTTGCGTTTATATTTCCAATAATCGAAACACAGCCATAGAATGATAGCCAGCAGACATACCGGTATCGCAATAAGAATGTACGTTATTAATGCCATACACTATTTATTATTTTTGTTTGTTGCAGTGGCAAAAATATTATAAAATAATTGATAAAACAACAATATCGTAAAAACAAATATACAAATTACTGTTAACGCGAAGTATATAAGACAATTGACTGAAGATGATTGGTTACGGATTATACGTTTCCGGCTTTTATACTGCCTATCTTTGTAAATGTATGATTTCTGCTAATTCCTGAACATTTTATTCTTTGCTCTATTATCATTTCGTGTATTTTTGCATCCGTAAAAGAGGTGACAGCCACCTGAAATTAACTTAATTCGATACAAATAGCGTATGAAACTTATTCTGCTTTCTCTTGTGTTCCTTTGTACGTTCCCTTTGGGGGCGCAGCAAGTCATTGGCTTTGAAGACCGGGTTCCCGAGGGTTTTACCTCTCCCGACAGGAAATCCCTTTCTTTATCAAACCGTTATTATAAAGAAGGTAAGAAAAGTCTTGAATGGAATTTCGGTCCCGGCTCGGTAATGAACGTTGCGTTGGACGCTCCGCTGGCTTTGAACAATAAGACAGAGGCCACACATGGTATCACGCTGTGGATTTACAACGAGAAGTCACAGCCGGATTCATTACGTTTTGAGTTTCTCGATGCCGAGGGCAAAGTGTCCTATTGGTTTACGTATCGGTTGCAATCGCCCGGATGGCGTGCCTGCTGGATTGGATTCAAGAGCATGCGCGGCGATAAGGCGGACAAGTCAATCACCTCTTACCGTATAGTGGCTCCCAACCGTAAAGGCCGGGTGTTCTTCGACCGCTGGAAATTCCCGGAAAAGGCGATGAACCTGCGTACTACCCCCGATATGCAGATAGATTACAACAGCCTTGCCGTAGGGCGCGACCTTTGGCACTGGTGCCGCGTATGGGAGTGGGAGCAGTACGAATATGACATTCCCCGTCCGGCCAAGCTTACGGAACAACAACGCCGGGACCTTAAAACGATAGAAGAACGACTGAATGAGGCTCTGACACCGCCGGCCGCTTCTGCCGTGACTGCCGCAGTGAAAAAAGCCGTGGCTACTTATGCAAAGGCCGATATCTATCCGTCGGGTTCGGGCTTTACGGGCGCGCCTTTACTGGCTCCCGACGAGCTGCATCGTGATAAAGGCGAACTTTCTTGGAATGACCTTGAAGCCATGCTTGCCGGATTTGCCTACGATGCTTATTGCAACAAATCCTATGAGGCCGAAAGCAATTACTTTGCCGTATGGGAGTATGCGATAGACCAGGGTTTTGCCTATGGCAGCGGTATGGGTACCAACCATCACTACGGCTACCAGATACGGAAGATATATACCACGGCTTGGTTGATGCGTAAGGCCATTCTGAAGTCTTCACGCCGCGACGACATTCTCAAAACACTGCTTTTTTGGTCTGCCCTGCAGGAGACGAGGCTCCCTTGCGCCGAGATACGCGATGAAATGCTCGACTCTTGGAACACCTTGTTGCAGCCCAAGCTGATTGCTGCCATGATGATTCCCGATGAATGCGGACGTGTACAGGCTTTGCGCGGTTTGTCCCGCTGGGTGTCCGGTTCGGTAAATTGTACGCCGGGTACGATTGGCGGTATCAAAGTGGATGGTACGACTTTTCATCATGGCGGTTTCTATCCTGCTTATACTACCGGAGCACTTGCTACGGTGAGCGATTATATTGCCATGACCGGTGGAACGGAATTCGTACCTTCGCTCGAAGCCCGTCGTCTTTTGGCGGGCGCCTTTACCGCCATGCGCAATTATTCCAATCTTACAGAGTGGAGCACCGGGCTTGGCGGACGTCATCCTTTCGGCGGCAAGATGGGTGGGGCGGACATCAAAGCGTTTGCGCAACTGGCTCTTTCCGGCGACTTATCCGGACAGGGCGGTGAGTTCGACCATGCGCTGGCTGCCGACTATCTTCGTTTGATGAATGGTAAGAACAGTCCGGAAGCCCGCTTCTTTAAGGAGAAAGACATTCAACCGGCCAAAGCTCCGCAAGGATTCTTTGTTTATAACTATGGCGCTGCCGGTATTCACCGCCGTGCCGATTGGATGGTGACGCTCAAAGGATTCAATACCAATGTGTGGGGTTCGGAGATTTATACGAAAGACAACCGTTACGGACGCTATCAAAGCTACGGTTCCGTTCAGATAATGGGCTATCCCTCACGTAAGGCGAGCGGGTATGTGGAAGAGGGGTGGGACTGGAACCGCCTGCCGGGTACGACAACCATCCATCTGCCCTTGGAATTGCTGGACAATCCCCGTACCGGTACTCTAATGGCGCGTTCTACCGAGAACTTTGCCGGAACTTCCTCTTTGGAGGGACGTCACGGTATGTTTGCGATGAAGTTGAAAGAGGCCGATTATAAGAATTTCACTCCCGACTTTGTGGCACGCAAGTCCGCTTTCTGCTTCGATAATCGTATCGTTTGCCTGGGTACGGGCATCAGTAACAGTAATGCGCAGTATCCTACGGAGACCACCCTTTTTCAGAGTGAATACCGTCCGGGCAAGGCGGCCATCTCCGTGATGGGAAAGGAGATAGACAAACCGTCATTCGGCGCAAAACTGGCGGGTAATCCCAATTGCTGGTTGCGTGACGGATACGGCAATCATTATCTTGTACCGGAAGGTCTTGTACGTGTGCAGATAGCCGAACAACAGAGTGCCAAAGATACGGATAAATCTCCGACAAAGGGCACATTTGCCAGTGCCTATATAGTACATGGCCTGGCTCCCCAAGACGCTGCCTATGCTTACAGCATTCTCATTCAGCCCACTGCTGGGGAACTTGCCGCAGCGCAAAAGGAGCCCGGTTATTCCATTCTCCGTCGTGACCGGCAGGCGCATATCGTTTTCGACCGTGCTTCGGGGGTAACGGGGTATGCCGCTTTTGAGGCTGTCAGTTTGCCGGAAGATGAAATTGTTGCGGATATTGCTTCCGAAACAATGGTAATGCGCCGTACGGCAGAGGACGGAACGCTGATTGCCAGCGTTTGTGACCCTGACCTGCACATCAAGGAAAAAACATATACTACTCCCGAGCCCAGTGCGCCGTCTTTCAAAACTTTGCATCTGAGAGGCGCGTGGAGTTTGGCTGTACCCAATGAAAAGGTAAAAGTACAGTCGGCAGGAGATGTTACGGAAATAACCGTTACCTGCCGGCACGGACAGCCGGTGGAATTCCGATTGAAGAAATAACGGGTTTTCTTTAGGTATTTTGTTCACCCCTTTCGTTCTTCCTGTTTCTTTATTGATGTAAAACAGGATGCGAAAGGGGTGTTTACATTTTATCTCTTTTGCCCTTCACCTTTCACAACTCCCTGTTCATGCGGGATAGCGGGTGAACCCTTTGATTTTGTCCATTCACAATTCCCTCACAGCCTGTTGTCCAAGAATGCCACACCTTAGTAACCCAAACACCTCACCTTAACTCCTCGAATTGCAGGGGTTTGCTCCCCAAACCTTAGGGCTTTGGTGTGTTATGCTGTGGCGTTTCAGTTGCTAAGGTGTGGTGTTTGGGGTGTTAAAGTGAGGTCTTTTGATAACAACAAATGTCTCGTAAGATGAATAGATTCGTTTCGTGTGGGAAATAATTTCGTCTCGTGAGATGAATAATTTTATATCGTGAGACAAATAGTTTCATCTCGTGAAGTCGATTTGTTTTTTAAGGGAGAGTTGTCGAACTGATTGGTGTCATTGGGTATTTACAGAATGTATTTCACTTCCTTCACCCGTTATCCCGTATGAATAGGGAGTTGTGAAAGGTGAAGGGGTAATCTGCAAAAAGGAAAAAAGAGGTTGTTTCTTCCGATGATAGTATCTTATCTTATGAGGATATTACTTTTTTGGAGCAGGATAGATAACAGGAAAAGGCTGACAATCTTGTCAGCCTTCCTGTTCTGATATTATAACCTTAAAAAGGATTTACTATTTCAATGCCGTAAGCCAAGCGGGCACATAACCCAAACGGCGGCGGAGTTGCGCCTCATAGAGAGAATAAGGCTCTACGCGACTGCCTTGGCTTTCGATACGTTTGTTTTGTGGTACATCACTGATGAATGTTTCGGCAAAATTGATAGAAGCACCGTGGAAACCGACGATAACGGGCGGTACTGTTTTGCTCCATGCAGAACTTTTATCCCACCATACAAACTGATTGTTCCAATTGCTTTCATAGCCCGTGCGGGTAGCATTCATATTCCAAATGATTAAATCCCCTAAATGATTAGGAACTTCGTATCGGTCTCCACCTTGACGGCTGGGAATGAAAGCGCCTGTACAGCGGTCTATCAATGTGGCACGCGGTTGTGATGCGTGAGCTTCGTAGCAAGCATCGTCTCCCCATTGTACATTCCAGATAACGGCTCCCAGACTTGGTTTGGATACGCCACAACCGTGATACTGTCCGGCATTTTCCATCCATTCAGCCAACTGTCCGGCTTTAGGAATTCGATAACCGCTACTATGGTCGTATACTTTACCTATAAATACGCGTGAAGAAGAGTTGGAGCGTACGGCTGAATGTCCGCGATTGCCACTGATTTCTATGTCATAGGCCGACACATTGGCGCAACTAACCAAAGAGGCTGCTTCACTGACACTGACAAAATTAACACGACGCATCCATGAGTCGGTCAGGCGTACTAAGTCTATAAGCTTGTATTCGCTGTCATAAGAACCATTGTTACTGCTACTTTCATGGTGCTGGAATCTCTCTTCCGCTTTTCCTTCAAAAGCGATGTCTTCCACCCCTACATTTTCATAATGTTTGTATTCTTTGATAACCCAATTATATTTGGCTTCCACTTCGTGCATGATAGGCTCTTTGAAAGTAACCTTATTACCATTGACAGAAACCACTTGATGTAAATCATATATCTCCGCTCCATCTTTCACGATTGAAGTTGCAGCGTTCAAATCGCTGATGGGGTGAGGGGCTATTTCTTTGGCAACAAATTCCGGGTCATTGTTTTTCACGTAGAGACATACCCAGTCACCCGCCTTGATTTTAGAAGCACTACCCACGGTTATTTCAAACCCGCCTTTGGGAGTATCGGCGGTAACCTCGGTAATGTCGGATTTCATGTCAACACCGGAATAGTTCTTTATTTCAATCATCGTGGGACACGTCCACATATCACCGGGAGTAGCCATTGTGTTTTTAGCATTCATCTTGAGCGTAGTAAGATTTCTACCTGCTCCTTTGATAAGGAAACCGCCCATAGTAAGGCTGATGCTCTGATTTACCTCTTCTTCGGTCTGTAAAATGTAATTTCCTTTCGGGAAATAGATAATGGCGTTCAGAGGCTTCTCACCTTGTACCTGCATACGAATGGTGGAAAAATCCGGATTTTTTTCATTGATGTTGAGCGTACGTTTTGCCCCTGCTGCTTCCAAAGCCTTTAAGAATGCTTCCCGATCTGACTTGTCATCATCAGGTATGGCACCATAATGGGTTACATCAAACACTTTATATCCGCGAGCTATCAGCTCCTCCATTTCCGGTGGCGCTACTTCTCCGTGCATATATCCCGCATACGAAAAGTCGAGCAGTACATTGTTCTCCGAACCGGACACAAACTCTTTCCATGCATTGCAATAGTCGGCGTCAAAAGTCGTGTTCAGCAACTTGGCTTCCAGTGTCACTGTACGTTGGTATTGCTTGGAAGACGTAATGATAATGTTAATATTCTGTGTCTTTGTGGCAGATGTTGTGGCCGGAGCCTTGATTGATAATTCATCGTTTTCCAGTGTCACCGTCCAGCCGTCGGGAGCTTTTATTCTGGTTCTCACTACATCGCTTGTCTCCACTTCGTACTTGCGTTCTTCGTTAAGGAAGAACGTCAGCCCGTCTTCTGCTTCGCTGCCTTTTACTTTGAGGTAGAAGTTACTGATGACAGGGAAATCCTTTAATCCTTTGTCCGCTCCCAAAGTAAGGGATAGCTTACCGGCAGTTTCGTTATAAACGATGTCACTGAAGAGCGAGCTTACTCCTGCGCCTTTACCGCCGAATGCAGCGATGCGGCTGCGTGAGGTATCGGACAGATAGGCATAAGTGGTACCGCCGTCACAGGTTATTTTCCAGAAGCCTTCGTTGTCAATCTGCAATTGAGGAGAACGGTAAGCGGCTTCTATATCTTCCAGCGAGTAGGCATTCAGCGTTTTGCCGGATGGGTCGGTGAAGTCGAGATAATTACTGCCGTCGAAGCTATAAGCCCAGTTACCCTTTTCGGAGATTGTGATAAGGGGGAAGAAGGCGTCTACCTCTTCTCCGGCGCCGATATTGTAGGCGTTACCACCGGAAAGTTCTACTTTATAGCCTGTTTCGATGGGAGTGATACCTACGGGAATCTCGCCGGACAGCAGACTTTGGTAGCAAAGAATGGAGGCATTCAGTCGGTCGACCGTACCTTCAAAGGCGGCTACCTGCTCTTTCATATACTCGGCCTGTGCTTGTTTGTCGGCATCGTCGTCGCACGACTGCAGCGGCAGTAGCAGCAGGCTGCAAACGGTGGGAAGCAAAAGTTGTTTGATGTTCATTTTTCTCATACTTATGTGTTAGATTTGGTTTTTTTATTTCTTTTCGATAAAATTGAGGTAACGGGGGAAACCATCTTCCAGCACTACTGTTACACGGGTTTGCCCGTCGGTGTGGGTTACGGACAGGGCTTCCGCAGCGCTTGTCTCATCCAAAGTCCATGTTCCGTGGAAAGTCAGTGTAGCGGTGGTGGGGGTGGATACCCAACCGAAGTATTTATCGGACTGCGGACGCAGGTCGGGGTTGCAGACAGCTATTGAAAGCTGCTTGCCTGTGATGCGCTCCAATAGCAGCAGCTCCGTGTCCGAGGCGAGCAGTGCACCTTCATTCAGCCCTGTGGCAGGGGCAAACAAAGCGTATGCGGTTGTGTGCGAAGGTGTGTGCTTCACGATGTGCAGTGAATCTTGCTGCTGTTTTACTTCGAAGATACCGCCTTTGCGTACAAAACGTTTGGCGTCGGCGCGCATGCGTTCGGCCGTAGTGGCAGGTACTACAAGGAACTGATATTTCTTTTGTGCGGGCTTTGCGCCGTGCAGAAGATATGCTTTGGCGGCTGTCATTGTTCCCATACCTTGCTCGGTAAGGCCGAAAGAGGATGGAGTGGTCTGCTTGCCGTAGCGAACGATAAGCGGGTCGTTCCCGGCAGGGATGAAGTATCCGGTAGAGCATGGATTTACAATCCAAGTATCTTTGGAAGAGGCGATGCTCAGTGAATCGCCCTCTGCCAACGGTTTGCCGTTGACTATCGTTGAGGCCTTGCCGTCCGTAACGCTTTGGAACAAGTTGGTGGCTGTAATCCATTCGTCAGGATATTCACCTTGTGCGCTTACGCCACTGCCCATGCTGAACAACATGCCGTCGATGGCAAAAACAGACTTGCAGAAAGAGAGGTGAGTGGGAACGAAACGTTGGCTGCCCCATTTGTCGTCCTGGTCGAAGGCGGCGGCGAACAGACCGCAATCACCCCATGCCAATGCACCTGCAAAGTTGGTGGTGTGCGACCATTGGTCGAAACGGTCGGCGTTGTTGCCGTTGGGCAACATTGATTTCCAGTCGGTGTAGTGTACGGTGGTGGTACCGGGCATTACGTTCCAGTCCCATCCGCCCTTTTCAGCGCTTTTCTTGTCCTTGTAAGGGTAGCCGGAAGCCGCTAAAGAGCCTTCATACAATACTTCCAATGTACCGTGCGATTGGTAACGTCCGAAGCGGTTGGTCTTGTTATAGATTTCGCCACCCCAGAAACGGGTGGTGGGGCAGCGCATGGTGGCTACCCAATTCGCCTGACGATAGACGCCGGCCGGACTGTAGTTGAATTGATAAAAGCCGTCCAGTTTCCGGGGAGCGACGCCTTTATAATGGTCGGTTTTGAAGAAGGCGTTGTAATAGGCGGCAAGTTCCGGGTCGAATTCTTTGCCGTCCATGTCTCCGCCAATCTCTACCAGCTCGCGGAAAAGAGCTTTGGAAAAGTTCACGTCCAGTCCGTAGAGCGGGTGACGTCCGGCGAGGCTGTTGGCGTAGAAATGTTCCGTATCGGATGCGGAAGACGTAGCCATAAGGTATACGCTTACGATTGCCTTACTCATGCGTTGGTATGCATCGCGGGTGATACGGAAAGCAGTGCCTTTCAGCCGTCCCATATATTCCACCCATGTGCGGTAGGAGTACATATAGCCGTTGTAATGTGTTTTGTGGTGGAAACCTGTACCGTCGGGTTTCAGGATGTCTTTTTCACCGGGTACATATTGCGTACATGCCGAGAGATAACGTGAGAATGAACGCAGGTCTTCCGCTGCTTGTGCATTGTCCGGATTATGGAGTGCGCATACAAACAGATGCGGAAGCACGTTGTACAGATAGTCGGAGTTGACGGTACGTTTCAGGATAGCGTCTTTCTGGTTGAGTTTATAAAACTCCATCAGTCCTTTTACCGATTCAATCAGTCGTCCCTGTTGTTCGGGAGTACAAACCGGCAGGGCGGAAAGAAAATCGACGGGAACGACACGCACGTCTGTGTACGAGTTGTATGGAAATGCGGGAATGCGTTCTATTACTCCGTCGTTCAGTACTCTATCCAGGTAAGGAGAAAATTCGGAACCTTCGGGCAGGTTCTCTTGTGCAGCGTATGCCAATGCACGTATGGCGGCGGCGAGTTTGCGGGTATCTTCAATCTTTACCGTTTCCATTTTGGCGGTATCAAAGGTTTTTATGAAGTCGATAGCACGCTGTACTTCTGCCTTGGTGGCTTTTGCCGGTTTCAAGGGATATTTTTTACGTAATTTCAGCAAGTCTTCGATAGATGTATCGGAGGTATTGCCGGATTGGTGGGTAACGGCGGATGGGATACTGTTGTCGGTTGCTTCTGATGCCTGGGCATGTGGTTGTCCTGCCAGGGACAGAAGTAAAAATAAGCCAAGAAAATTCTTCATAATATCAGTCTTTTAATTTTGGTTGCTAAATTCGGCATTTTGAGGGATATGTGAGGTATAAAAAAATACAGAAAAGGGGAGATTATTGTTCAAGGGGAGGTCTGATTTTGTAAAGCTCTGTTTGAGCTTTGTAAAGTGGCACTTTAATGTTATAGAATGACACCTTACGGGGCTAAAGTAGTGCTTTGTACTGCGTATGGTTATGGCTTATTTTTGTTGTTAGTGTAAGTAATGAGAACTGATTGTATTCTGTTATGTATCAGCTTTCATCCGGTATAAGTCATTCAGAGCGTATCGAAGAATATCTTCTCCAAATATATGCCAAGAGAGCAGATTCTGCGCTACGCTCTGAATGACAGAAATTGAATGGGGAAGTTAAGGATAAATGTATATAAAAGTGATTATTTTATCGTAGGATAAGGGGATAACTTCTTTGAGTATGTGTGACAAAGAGGTATGAAGCTAAAAAATCCCTTGCCATGGGGGCGGCAAGGGATTTTGGTTAAGAGCTATAGCTCTTGGATAGAGATTTGATTAAGGTTGAATTATATTTGAGGTCTTTGTTGCTCAGGTATTTCTTCAAAAGCAATCGGTTCTAATTTTACGTCTTTAATATGGAAATTAACGGGATTTATACCTGTATTCTTATTCGACACAAATTTTAATTCCAATTGTTCGTAGGCCTCTGATATATCTGCTATTTCTTTAATATCTGCAGCGCTCGGACTTCCACCTGTACTTGTAGTTGCTTTAGTAAAATCATAGAAAATTTCTTGGTCTATCCATTTTTGTTCATCAACGTCTGTTTGGGTAGGCTTTGTCGCTCCTAAATTACCACTCTTTCCCAATGAATTACAGAAGAATAAATTATTATCATTTTTTGAATATGTTCTAATGAAAATACGCACTTCACCTCCTACTTTGTCTGCTCTTAATTTAAAGGTTAGTTTGTGGTAAGTTGGCTGAAACTTCTGTTTGTGATGATATCCAATACTGCTTTTGAACCAACTACCTGATGGAGTGCCTAGAGTTGTAAATGAAATATAGTTTTCGCCGTTCTCATTTACAAGTGTTGCCTGAATTTCAGCTTCTGTATTGTTAAGAGCATACCAAAAATCACCATCTTGGAAATAGTCTATGCTGGTTACAGTCTGAAAATCATTACTAGTTAAATCTGCAATAGATTTTGTGATAAGATTTTCTTTCAGTTCTTCTCCTTCTAAATCAATACCAGGTGTTGGTGCCCATGGATCAATATCGCCCTTAGGGAATTTGATACCTGCATTATTCTGACCGATAGTTACTTCCATTCTGAAATATTTACCCTGGGGATATGTTATATCTTTAGGGGATTTAAACATATAATTTTTACCACTATTGACTCCATAAACTTCTAACAATGTACTACCTTGTGTCATTATTTGTTCGGGAACAATAGCACGGTAAAGATAAGTTCCTGTGTTTTCTGTATTTGCTACATAGGACATAGTTACATCTTGTTTGTTGGTAGTATTTGTTATTATTTGTGTAGTAAGGTCAATGTTGGCATCGGTGATTACATTCTTTAAAACTACTTTTTGAGGAGCTGTATCACCTACTTTATCTCCAGCTATAAGTACCTCTACCATAGCATAAGCATGACTATAATTCAGAGTGATGGGATCACCGTTATAGGTACTTTCATTTACCTTTGAAATAAGTACGTCGCTTAAATCATAGCTACTGTTACCTTCACCTTGAGTAGACTGGTCGGGTAACACATTCAGACTAGCAGCAGCAGCTGTTATATTTGCTGTATAAGGATAATATGCATAAAAGGTATAATCAGTTCCTTCTGTTAATGTAATTGCATCGCTTACGCTAACAGCTTTCCATTCATTATTATTATAGGTGTATTTACGATTACTCTGTGTACCATCACTACTAACAGCAAAGATACCAACTTCATCGCCCTCTCTCCAGGAGATTGTACGGTTTTCTTCATTATGGGTAGTTATAGTACGTGTACCTGTTCCACCGTTTATAGTCATTGTAAACTCGGCAGGCGTACCTTTCTTTACAGTTGTTTGAGGCTCATTATCTTCTTGACTGCAACCGGTAGCTATAAATGCCGCTGCAAGGCAAAATGTTAAATGTTTTAAAGTTCTCATATTATTAAATTATTTTTGGTAGTTAATTAATACTTTTAGTGATATGTGTAATGTGAATGAAGTATGAAGTCTTACTTAGAATACACTAAGATTGTGCTTCTTCACCTTCACCACTAATTTTATCTCCTTCTTCCCAACCTGCGATAGGCGAGGAAGAACTCTCGATAGTATAGCCGGTGTTGCTGACAGTAACATCGAATACATACTGCATCCCACGCTCAAAACTACCTATGCTGCTATCGATAGTATAAGTCTTCTTCTTCAGCGCATCAGGCAACTTGTTTGCATTGATAGTGGCTACATATCCCTGTGTACTGCCGAGAGGCATAACAAATGCTTCTGTGGTGCGTGCCACGGTGGCATCGGTAGACGAGGAAGTACGCATACGGAACGAGACTACACTTTCTGTATCGGCACTGAAACGTCCCTCGACAACATTGAAACTACCGATGGTAGGTAGGCCGTTAAGGTCTACTGTCACATTATCGAGCTGTTCCGCCGTTATATCCCCCTCCGCACGGAAGTAAAATACCAAACGGCTCAGGGCGGGAGCAAGGCGCATGGAAGCCACCGTATTCTCTTTAGTGAGCGAGCTGGCACGTCCATACAATAGGGAAGATGCTTTCATGTCTCCCTGTTTGTCCAACTTCAGAGGCACCATACCTTCGGTTTCGAACGTTTCCTGACGCGGATAGTAGATGGCTACATCCCATACATCCTCACCTGTTGTAGGAAAGTAGGGAATGGCGTCTACTTGGTCGGGCTGGAAATAGTCGTCATACGAAGTCGGTGTAGGACTGTAGCTGAGATTAGCGTGCGGGCTCACCACTTCGCTGCTGCCGCTTTTCAGCACATATACGCCGATTTTGTCCTCGGGCTTGGTCCAGGTAGTTCCTTCCTGCTGGGTGTCATAGTTGGTGTACACCTTTGCTTCGATAATGAGAGGGTATGCCTTAGGGTCTGCGGCAGGTGCTTCATCATCGCTGCAGGCGGTCAGTAAAGCCCCTGCAAGGAAAAGAAATATGAGTTTGTTTTTTATCATAACGGATACCGTTTCTTTATTTGATTGCGTGTTATTCTTCTATTTTCTTCAGTGATACGCCGTCTATCAGGACACTTGACGGTTCGGATGCACTGTTTTGGAAACAGATAGAGAAGTTCTTCAAGTCTGTGGGAGTAGCATCCTCCGTATCGTTCATGCTGAACTGGTAGATGCTGTTGGCCACTTTACCGAAGTTGAAGTCGAGCGTGTAGTAGGTCCACTTACCCGAAGGGTTCGCCTTGCCGAAACCACCGTAGAATTTGCGATCCGCTTTCTTAGGCTGGCTTTGTGTGCACACAAAGAAACGTTGCAGGTCTTTACCGTTGGCATCACGCAGACGGATGAATACTTTTACTTGTCCCATGTCTTCGGACTTAGCCCAGAAACCCAATTTATACATACCCGGTTCTACGCTGCCTTCGTAACGTTGCGCCACGAACGACTTGTACCAGGTAGTCAGTTTGGGGTCTACGGAAAATTCCAATACTTTGCCGCGCTGCTTGTCGTTGATGATGCGGAAAGAAGCTGCGGTTTCATCGTTTACGGCGCACCAAGTACCGAATGTCACGTTGTCTTTGCTGCCATATTCTGTAGTGAGGTCGGCGTTGTCGAATTCATTGTCCTTTATCAATTCTTGTGCTTGCAGTCCGGCTGCCATAACCAGCATACCGAAAACGCTTAAAATAATCTTTTTCATGATAATAATTATTTTTAGTGGTTAATAAAACGCTTGTTTGAATTATTGTGCGGGTTTCACTTCAACGGTTACTTCACGTACTGTCTGTTCCGAATTCCATTTGTTGGCATTGGTAACGATGAAAGTGGCGGTATAGGTACCCGGTTCGTTGTAAGTGTGTTGATAGATGCCGAGACGGGCGTTTGTTCCCTTGATAGGAGTACCACGGTCGGGCTCTACGCTATGCGGCGACAGCTTCTGGCTTACCATCCATACATCGATGTCGTAATCCTGGGATTCATTGACTGTTATTTTTCCATCCGTTACGACATATTCTTGCGGTTGGAACATCATACTGTAGTTGCTGACAGTGAAGTTGTTCTGTACCTTGGAGGTGACAAAGTGCGGCGTGAAAACGAACTCCCTTACCATGTCTTCCACTACAATCAGGTTTTTGTCCGGTTCGCGCTTCACGAGTTTAAGTTCGGTGACGTCGATGCGGGGGCGGTTGTCGTAGCTATATGTCTTTGTAGGGTCGCTCGGAAGAGTATGTCCTTCGCTTTTTATTCCTGTGTGAGGCTCCGCCAGATAACGGAAAGCAAGGTAGAAATCCTTATCTTTGTATTGGCTGAGATTGACAGCGGCATACGGCAGTTTGGCTGTGGTACTGGTTTCCAAGATAACACTTTTCAGGTATTCTTCATTGACAGCCGGATCCGGATCGGTAAGGTCGTGCCATTCTTCGGGGTTGATTTCTCCCGAACCGTCGTAAGTATCGGAAATCATGACGCGCAGGATACGGTCGCCCAAATAGTCATAATTTTCGGCATATTGCATCTTGGCGGAGTATGAAAGTCCGAGACTGTCTACTTCGGGCAGCGTGGTACGGTCTCTGTTGGCATAACGGTCGTTTTTCTCGCCGGAGTAGAAAGCTATGTAGTCGGGATTTCCGTCGAATTCGAAGGTGACAGGCTGACCGGCATACACTGCATCGGGTGTTTGGACGTTTACACCGAATTCTACACTTTCGGTTCCATCGCGATCGCATGAGGAAAAAGTAGCGAGCAGGCATAACGCCAGCAGTTGCGCAAGGCGTTTACCGGAAGTGGGATTATTATTTGTTTTCATATCGTTATGAACTGTTATTTATCGTTTCTATTATATACTTTAATCGGATTACCAGCGTTCGTTCTGCTTACAGATGGTATTGGTGCTTAGCTCGCACTGCGGTATGGGCAGATACAAATTACGCTCGGATATATTGTAGGCCGGAACGGAACGTACGTCGCTACGCTCATAACCCACTGTGGCGCTGGAAGCACCGCAATTAGGGTTCTCGGGAGCGGTTTGGTCGTAGAGCATACGTATGCGGTCGAAATAGAACTGTTCGCCGCGGCGGCGCAATTCCATGTGCCGGGGCACTTCAAAGCAGAGTTCGCGTGTCTGTTCCCTGAACAGTAATTGCCGCATGTTCTCCTTGTTGTCGGTTCTACCGGCTTCTCCTTGTAGGAGAGTTCGTGCATTGGAACGTTCGCGTACGCGGTTGAGGACTTTTATACACTCATCTGTGGGGCCGTTCAGCTCGTTTTCGGCTTCGGCAAACATCAGTAATACGTCGGCAAAACGCATGATGGGGAAGTTGATGGACGAATTGTTACGTGCCCACGGACGTACGGGGTCGTATTCGGCACGCCATTTGCCGGGGTTGCCGGTGCGGCCGTAGTTGTTGGCGCTTGTCAGGTTGGCATCGGTCAGGTAGTTCTTTTCTATTTTTCCGGTCTTGTCATTGGCTTTATAAGTGTAGTCGGCGAAAGTCCACCAACGACGCTGGTCGCCTTTGTCTTTGGCTACATTTACTTTGTATTCTCTTTCCGCATCTCTGTCACTTTCCAGACCGTCTTCCAAGTAGAGGCGGTATAGTATCTTGGTAGCATCGTACCAGGCGTATGCGTAAGGTACATCCGGGTCGGTGGTGACACCTTGCGATATGCCGATGTACAAACCTACTTTACCGCATTCGTTACTGCGGTCCATGCCATTGCCGTAGAACTCTACCTCGAACATGCTTTCGCGGGCTTCGAGGTCGTAACGATTGGAACACATATTGATGAAAAGGTCGCGATAGCCTTGGTGAGCAGGGTCTGTTTCTCCGTAAAGGTGATGCAGATTGCTGTCTATAACTTTCTTGGCATAGGTACGGGCTTCTTCCCAAGTATCGGCATAAACAGGATAACCGGACTGCCAGATATAGGCACGCGCCAATAATGCCTGTACAGTGGTACGGGAGATGCGTCCCGGGGCGTTCAGCTCGTCAGCGGGAAGACAGCCGCTTTCCGCCGCTTTCAGGTCACGGATGATTTGTGCGTATATAGCTTCCTGCGGAGACTTTTCCAAGAGCTGCGTGGTGAGGTCGCGGGTAGGAGTCAGGCGCAATGGCACTTCACCCCAATAGGCGACAAGATTCATATAGTAGAGTGCACGTAGTGCACGAGCCTCGGCAATATACATTTTCTTGTTTCTTGCGCTTCCGCATTGTTCGTCTGTACGCTGATTGATGAGGTCGATAAAATCGTTGGCGCGGTTGATGCCGTCGTAGAGGGCAAGCCAGCAGTCCTTGATATAACCGTCCGTATTGTTGTGCGTATAAAGATTGGGTTGGAGGTTATCTTTACCGTAGCTGCGGTTGTAGACGAGAATATCTGTTCCGGAGTCGAGGTCGCCCCACAAGTATTGTCCGTAAGTTCCCGCATAACCCAATACGTCGTATACACCGGCTAATCCGGACATACAAGAGGTTTCATCCTGATAGATGGTCTCCGCATCGGGATTGTCGTAAATTTCAGTGTCCAGGAAGTTGCATGAGGTGCAGAGTCCGGCACTTAGCAATATATATATCAACTTTTTCATGGTGTTTATATCTTTTTAGTTACTTCTGAATATCATATTACAAACCTAACTTCACGCCGAATGTATAGGAACGGGTGCGAGGGTAGGAGGAATAGTCGAAACCGCGTGTCATAGCCGAGTTACGGGTAGATACTTCGGGATCGTAACCGGTATATTTGGTCCACGTCCAAATGTTCTGTGCGGATACATATACACGGAGCGAACGTATCTTCAGGTTCTTCAGCATCTTGGTGGGGAAGCTGTAACCCAGCTGCACATTCTTTAACCGCAAGAAAGAAGCGTCTTCTATTTCTCGGTCGGTATTGATGTTGGTCAGGCTGCGGTTGGGAGCACACAGATAATTGGTGTAGTTACCTTCGGTAATGCTGCCGTCCGGGTTAACCGTACGCGGTGTCCAGTGGTTGGCGGCGGAAACAAGCTGGTTAGTGTGCTTGCTGTTGAGCGATTCCAGACGGGTACGGTTATAGTTGATAACGTCGTTGCCGTAAGACCATTGGAAGAATACGCTCAAGTCGAAGCCTTTCCACTCGAAGTTATTGGTGAAACCTCCGGTGTGGATGGGCAGACCGTGACCGATAATCGTTTGGTCTTCAGCCGTTACCTTACCGTCGCCGTTCAAATCTTTCAATTTTACGCTACCGGGCTGGATGTTGCTGCGAACTTCAGTATTATTGGGTATCTCAGGCTTCAATACGTATTGTCCGGGAGCCACTTCGTTGAAGTCTTCGTACTGATAGACACCGTCGTATACATAGCCGTACATCTCGGATAGCGGGTGTCCCACCTTACAGATATAGTTGTTAGTGGTTATCACGCTGCTGTAACGGCTCTCCTGTCCGTCGGAAAGTCCTGTGACTTTACTCTTGTTGAAAGAGATATTGAAGTTGGTGGTCCATTTGAATTTGCCCTTACCGCCTACAAAGTTTACGGTATTGATAGAAAATTCAAGACCGCGGTTGTTGATACTTCCGATATTTTGTTGTACGGAAGAGAAACCGAGCGAACCGGGCACTTCGGCGTAGAGCAACAGGTCTTTGGTGTCTTTGTTGTAGATATCGATTTCACCGTTGATACGGTTGTTGAAGAAACCGAAGTCCAAACCGATATTCGTTTGGTAGGTAGTTTCCCATTTCAGGTTTCTGTTACCTATCTGACTGTTGTAGATGGCTGAAGTGAGCATATTGTTGAATGCGTAGTTCTGGCCGGTGGCATAGAGCACGGAAGAAGCGTAGTCATTGTAAGTATTGTTGTTACCGGTAGCTCCCCAACCTACACGCAGTTTCAGGTTGGATACGAATGTGTCTTCCAAATTCATGAACGGTTCGTCGGAAAGACGCCATGCAAATGATGCCGAAGGGAAATAACCCCATTTGTTGTAGGGGAAGCGTGACGAACCGTCGGCACGGATAGTAGCGATCAATATGTAGCGTGATTTCCAGTCGTAGTTGAAACGCGCGAAGTAAGACATCAGTTTGCTTTCCACGCTGGTGGTAGTGATGGAGCGGGGAGTACCGCTATCCAATCCCCAGAAACCGAGGCTTTCCCATGTGATAAGTCCCGAACCGGCTCCCATCACCGTAGTGCGGTCGCTGGAAAGAGAAGCTCCGAGAAGTCCTGCCAGATTGTGATCGCCGAAACGGCGTTTGTAGTTCAATGTGTATTCGTTGGACCAACTGTTACGGTCTTTGTCGGAGAAATTACCGTTTACACCGCTTGCGGAGTATTTGGGGTCTCCCTGATAGGTATCCGAGTTGTAGAACGTACGGCGCACATCTTGTCTCCACGTATAGTTGAACGTGGCTTTGAAAGTCAGGTTCTTGATAATATCCCAAGTCAGATACGTATTCAGGTTCAGTTGGCGTGTACGGGTCTGGTCGTACGAGTTCTGTACGGTTTTCATGGGGTTGTACGGATAGTTTCCGCTCTCATCCACCATGTTGTTAATCAGGTCGTCTTTCTCATTGTAAGTAACCGGACGGTAAGCGAGTACCTGATAGAGGTAATATTGAGATGTACCGCCGCCCGACTGTGAGGGTGCCGAACCTTTGGACAGGTTATTGGCAAAGTTCATCGTTGCGCCGAACTTTACGGATTTGCTGATGTTCTGGTCGAGAGTAAGGCGCGCCTTTAAGCTCTCGTAAGAGGAGTTGATGATAACGCCTTGCTGGTTATAATAAGAAATACTCGAGCTATAACGGGTGTTTTTACTACCGCCGGAAAGAGATACATTGTGGCTTGTCATGGGAGCGCCCCGATATACCTCGTCTTGCCAGTTATAATAAGGTATGTAATCGTAATCGGCCAATGTACGTTTACGTCCCAATGCTTCGCTATATCCGAAGTAGGTATCGTTCAGTTCTTTCTCGGTCAACATTTCGGTCTGCAACTTCATAAATTGCTTACCGTTCATGATGTCGAGGAATTGAGGCTGTTCCTGCCAGGTAAAGTAACCGTCGTATGTCACGCGGGGAGCACTCTCTTTACCGCGTTTGGTGGTGATGATAATTACACCGTTGGCGCCGCGCGCGCCATAAATGGCGGTTGCGGAAGCATCTTTCAGAATGTCCATGGACTCGATGTCACTCGGGTTATAGGCGGCGGCGTTGGGGTCGTCGGTCGCAAAACCGTCGATAACATACAACGGAGAACCGTCGGAGTTGTCGGAAACCGTATTACTACCGCGGATAACGATGTTCGCTGCCGAACCGGGACGTCCGTCACCGCTTACCACTTGCACACCGGCAACACGTCCGCCTAATGCCTGGTCGAACGATGCGACAGGAGTTTTATTGAGCTCTTCCATGTCTACTTTCGCCACAGAACCGGCAAGGTCGCCTTTCTTGGCGCTACCATAACCGATGGCTACTACTTCATTCAGCATCACGCCGTCTTCTTTCATTACGACATCGATTACTTTATTCTTTCCTACCGGAATTTCACGGGTGGTGTAACCGATAAAGGAGAAAACAAGAATGGCTTTCTGATTAGGTACTTCAATCGAGTATTTGCCGTTTATATCGCTGATAGTACCGATTGTGGTTCCTTTTACAGTAATGTTGGCTCCGATAACTGTTTCTTTAGTCTCATCGGTAACCGTACCTGTAATTTTGATTTGTGCTTGCAGCGCAGTCAGCGAAAGCAGCAAAAAGAATAAAAGAGAACTCGCTCTTTTAAAGCTCACGGAATGGTTTCTTTTCATATTATCAAAAATAAGATTATCTTATGCTGTTTTTTAAATCCGGTGGCAAAGTTATAAATATATGTAAAAACATTCTTCTATAATAGTACAGACAGAGTACATTTTCGTACAAAAATAAAATTGTACATAAAAAGAAAGCCACATCAGAGTATGGTGTAGCTTGTGTAATGACATAAATAAGGCACGAATCGTACAGAATACTACGGATTTTTATTCCTTATCCGTAAGATGCCGTACAATTCGTGCCGGAGTATTTCCTGACTTCTGATTTCAGACTTATACACTCATAAATCCGGAATCATAAATCAAGGAATCATTTGTCTTTTCTCAGTTCTGCAAAGATAAGTCCTTCCAGTTCTTCCGCCAGTTCCGGGTTGTCCAGAATAACTTGTTTGGCGGCGTCGCGTCCTTGTGCGATTTTGGTGTCGTTATAGCTGAACCAGGAACCGCTTTTCTTAACGATACCCAGTTCCGCGCCCAGGTCGATGATTTCTCCTGCGCGCGAGATGCCTTCGCCGAACATAATGTCGAATTCTGCGCGACGGAAAGGAGGAGCTACCTTGTTCTTTACAACTTTCACTTTGGTCTGCTTACCGATTACTTCTTCTCCGTTCTTGATAGCCTGGCTTCCACGGATGTCGAGACGTACGGAAGCATAGAACTTCAACGCGTTACCTCCGGTGGTTGTTTCGGGGTTACCGAACATTACACCGATTTTTTCACGGAGCTGGTTGATGAAGATACAGGTTGTACGGGTCTTGCTTACGGCGGATGTCAGCTTACGCAGCGCTTGTGACATAAGACGTGCCTGCAAGCCTACCTTGTTGTCGCCCATATCGCCTTCAATTTCAGCTTTCGGGGTCAGGGCGGCTACGGAGTCTACCACAATGATGTCGATGGCGGAAGAACGAATCAGTTGTTCTGCAATTTCCAATGCCTGCTCGCCGTTGTCCGGTTGCGAAATCAAGAGGTTATCTACATCTACGCCGAGTTTGGCCGCATAGAAGCGGTCGAAAGCGTGCTCCGCATCGATGAACGCCGCGATGCCGCCCGCCTTTTGCGCTTCGGCGATGGCATGGATCGCCAACGTGGTCTTACCGGAAGATTCCGGACCGTAGATTTCAATGATACGTCCGCGGGGATAACCGCCTACACCCAATGCTACGTTCAGTCCGATAGAACCGGTAGGGATTACTTCTACTTGTTCGACGCTTTCGTCGCCCATTTTCATGATAGAACCCTTACCGAAACTTTTTTCTATCTTATCCATGGCAGCTTGCAGTGCCTTTAGTTTTTCGCTTGCTGCCATATTATTTCCGTTTTCAAAATTAAGTTCGTCTTTCTTTGCCATATAAAATAAATAATTAGTGTTTAGTGGTTAGTGATCGGTGGTGAATGATTAATGAACGGGATCGCACGGCATTAATCACTGACCGTTGCTCACTAATCTTTATTACAGGATTTGTGCGGCGTGGTCTTTGGTCTTTACTTCCTTGGGCGTGATGATACGCTCGATCACTCCTTCTTCATTAATGATAAAGGTGGTGCGGAAGGTGCCCATATATTTACGTCCGTACATGCTCTTTTCACCCCATACACCGAATTGCTCTACCAGTTTCTTGTCTGTGTCTGCAATAAGGGTAAAGGGCAGGTTGTTCTTTTCGATGAATTTTTGGTGAGACTTCTCGTTGTCTACACTGACTCCGATAACTTCATAACCGGCCTTGCGCAAGTCGGCATAGTTGTCGCGCAGGTTGCAGGCTTGCGCCGTACAGCCTGAAGTTGAGTCTTTTGGATAAAAGTAAAGTACTATTTTCTTTCCTTTATAATCGCTCAGACGAATTTCTTCGCCTTTTTCATTGATACCCAGTATTTCGGGCGCTTTATCTCCTACGTTCATATAAATTAAAAATTAAGAATTAAGAATGAAGAATTACCATGCGGCGTGGTTGTGCAACTAAATTCTTCATTCTTAATTCTTCATTAAACTAAATTTCCAGGTCTCCGTCGACTACTTCATGCCAAGGCAATCCTTGCTTGTTAAGCTGTTCCATGAACGGATCGGGATCGAATTCCTCCACGTTCCATACGCCCGGTTTCTTCCACAGGCCTTTGAGGAACATCATGGCGCCAATCATGGCGGGAACGCCGGTTGTGTAGCTCACGCCCTGCATGCCTGTTTCCTTGTAAGCTTCCTGGTGGCTGCAATTGTTGTATATATAATAGGTGTGTTCCTTGCCGTCCTTCAAACCGCGGATACGGCAACCGATGGAGGTTTCGCCTTCGTAATTCTCGCCCAAATCCTGCGGGTTGGGGAGTACGGCTTTCAGGAATTGCAGCGGAACGATTTTCATACCGTTGTATTCCACCTCGTCGATACGTGCCATGCCGATGTTTTGGATAACACGCAGGTGCGTAAGGTATTCTTGTCCGAACGTCATCCAGAAACGTGCACGCTTGATGGTGGGGAAGTTCTTTACCAGAGATTCCAGTTCTTCGTGATAAAGAAGATAAGAGTCACGCGGTCCGATGTTCGGGTAGGTGAGCGCTTTATGGATTTCCAGCGGCCGGGTGGTTATCCATTCGCCGTTTTCGTAATAACGTCCGTTCTGGGTGATTTCGCGAATATTGATTTCCGGATTGAAGTTGGTTGCAAACGCTTTATGATGATTTCCCGCATTGCAGTCCACTATATCCAGGTATTGAATTTCATCGAAGTGATGCTTGGCGGCGTAGGCGGTATATATGCCGCTTACACCCGGGTCGAAACCGCAACCGAGGATAGCTGTCAGTCCGGCGTCTTCAAAACGTTTTTTGTATGCCCATTGCCAGCTGTATTCAAAGTGAGCGACGTCTTTCGGCTCGTAATTGGCCGTATCCAGATAATTCACTCCGCTTTTCAGACAGGCTTCCATGATGGTAAGGTCCTGATAGGGGAGAGCCACATTTATGACGATTTCAGGTTTGAAACTATTGAAGAGCGCCACCAGTTCGTCCACGTTGTCTGCATCTACCCGGGCGGTTTTGATGTTAGGGTTACCGATTGCTTTCGCAACGGCGTCGCATTTGGATTTGGTGCGGCTGGCAATCATGATTTCTGTGAACACATCCGGATTTTGAGCCACTTTGTGCGCAACAACGGTACCTACACCGCCTGCACCGATAATAAGAACTTTACCCATTTCTTCTACTTGCAAAAGTTTTAAATATGATTATCATTTTTTCAAAGAGCAAATATAAGGCTTAATTCTCAGATAAACATTAAAATCCTGCTAAATACTTTGGGGAAAGTACTGCTATTTCTAAACAAAGGGTTTGCTTTTGGGTTATTTTACATATCTTTGTTCCGTAAAAATTAACTTAAACAAAAAATAGCAATGAAGAAAGTATTTGTTTCCCTTTGTATGGCGGCTACTCTGATGGGGTTGTCATCGTGCGCTTCGACTAAAAATGCCGCAACTCTCTCTTCTCTGAGTGGCGAGTGGAATATTATTGAAATAAACGGCAGCGCGGTCGTGCCCGCTCCGAATCAGGAATTCCCTTTCATCGGTTTTGACACAAAGACCGGAAAAGTCTATGGAAACAGCGGTTGCAACCGACTGATGGGCTCTTTCGACGTGAATGCCAAGCCCGGACAGATAGACCTGGGAGCGCTGGGAAGTACCCGTATGATGTGTCCTGATATGACAGTCGAAAAGAATGTGTTGGCCGCTTTGGGGCAAGTAAAGAAATATAAGCAACTGGGCAAAGAGAACATGGCGTTGTGCGGTTCTTCCAACCGTCCCCTTATCGTGTTGCAGAAGAAGGAAGCTTCTTCCAAGTTGTCCGACCTGAATGGCAGATGGATAATCAGTGAGGCCGGCGGGCAGGCTATTCCTTCCGGAATGGAGAAACAGCCGGCTATCGAGTTTGACATTGCGGAAAAACGCATGCACGGTAATGCCGGATGTAACATCATCAACGGTTCTTTTGATGTGGATGATGCAAATCCTGCGGCCATTTCGTTCCCGAGAGTCATCAGCACTATGATGGCATGCCCTGATATGGAAGTGGAAGGCCGGGTCTTGAAAGCGTTGAATTCCGTTCAGTCTTTCGGTAAGCTGGCAGGCGGCGGTATGGGCTTCTATGACACGGATAATAACCTTGTGATGGTATTGGTAAAGAAATAACAGGCCTTTGTCCGTTATTCAATATAAGATTCCACGGATTTCACAGATTTATTTTATTCTGTGAAATCCGTGGAATTTGCGCTTAATCAAAGAAACAAACAGTAAGTGTTTCTTATTTTTACATATTCCCTTTTTTTCTCAGTCCGGCACGTATGCGGCTTAATGATTGCGGAGTGATATACAGGTATGAAGCCAGGTATTTCAGCGGTACATCCTGCAATAGTTCCGGGTTCTCTTCCATTAATGTAAGATAACGCTCTTTGGCGGTAGGCGGCGCCCCATAAGCCAGTGTCGAAGCGTCTACTGACAATATCTCACGTTCAAAAATCTTCCTGCCGAAGTTTGCCATCTCGATAGAGTGTGCGAACAGAGCTTCCAATTTGACTTTACTGATGCAATAGGCTGTACTGTCGTTTACAGACTCGATATTGACCTGAGACGGTTTGTCGTCCACGTAGCCCCATGAAGAGAATGCGGCATCACCGGGACTGACGAACCATAAGGAGTTTTCCGTTCCGTCTGCCAGATAGTATGCCCGCCATATACCTTTCTTTATGAGGTAGAAATTAGAATTCCGTTCTCCTTTCTCTATTATGAGCTCTCCTTTGGAAAAAGCAACTTCTTCCATATGAGACAATAGCTCAAATAAACTTTTCTCGGGCAGTTTATACTTCTTGCAGAATTTCTTTAGCATGATTTCCATGCTGCAAAGATATTGATTTTTCCTTGCCATTTCTTTTCCTGCCTATATAAATAATGAGTATGAAAAGAGCGGTCAACAGTTCCGCCAGCGGGGTAGCCAGCCAAATTCCCGGTTTACCCAGCAACAGCGGAAGTCCGTAAAAGCAGAGTGTCAGTAGGATAAATCCACGCAGCAGCGTGATGAAAGTGGCGTATTTGGCACGTTCCACACTCTGAAAATAGCCGATGGAAACTATGTTAACCGCAAAAAACACGAAACCGGATGCATATAGAGGCAAACCTTTCACTGCTATGTCATAGGCAGGATAACTCCGGTCGATGAACATGGCGACAATCTCCCGGCTGCAGAATATTGTAATCAGCGCAAAGCATATTCCGCAACCAATGGCTGTCTTTAAGGCGAGCAGGTAGGCTTGGCGTACACGCGGCGTTTCGTTGAGCCCGTAATTGAAGCTGATAATAGGCTGCGCCGACTGCGCAATGGCATTGTATACCATAAATATAATCGGGAAGAAGTAGCAGGCAATGCTGAATGCCGCCACACCGTCTTCTTTCAAATAATGAATGAATACAAGGTTGCCGACAAACATCATGCAGGCAATCGCCACTTCACACAGAAAGGCGGATGAACCCAGCCGGCACATATAACCCACATTGCGTTTCATCAGCTTCATGCTGTTGCGGCTGAGCTTCACCGGATAGAACCGCAGGGCACAGTTGCGCCGTGCGAGATAGACAATAATCATCAGCGCTCCCACCGTCGTTCCTATGGCACTTGCGAAAGCAGCGCCGAACATCCCCCAGCCGAAGGGGAAAATAAACAGATAATCGAGTATGATATTCAGAACGGCGGCAACTATATTGCACAACATGGCGAAGTTGGGCGAACCGTCCAGTCGCAGGAAAAACATTCCCGAATTAAGCAGGGCCGTAAAAGCGGAGAATGGCACGAACCAGCGCATGTATTCTACTGCCAAGGGTTCGAGCCGTTCCGAACCGCCTAACAGATGTACCACTTGCGGCGCAAACAGGCAAAACAGGGTGGAAGTGCATATCAGCAACAAGGAGGATACTACTATGGATTGTGTAATGTTGATACGTGCCACTTTGGGCTTATTGTGCGACAAGTGGATGGAAGCCACCACAGATGCTCCTACGCCGAACATCAGGCCGATACCGGTGGAGAATAACCATAGCGGCGCCACGATGTTAACGGCGGCAAGGGCATCGCTGCCTATACCTTTTCCCACAAAGATACCGTCGGTAATGACGAATAATGCGGAAAATATCATTCCCAGTACGGTAGGGAGCAGTAATTTGCGGAATAATGCCGCAATGTCCATGTTCTTGAAGTCAATGCTGTCTCTCATCTTTTCCATAATCTTCAGTCTTCTATATATTATTGTAATCTGTTTCTTCGTTTAAGAAGTCCGGCTGCTAATGTTTATTTGTTCCACCGTGGGGAAGTTTTCGTTCCACCGTGGAGAAACTTGTGTTCCATCATGGAGAAGTTTCTGTTCCACCATGGTGGAACGAATAAACAGTAGCAATGCCTCTCTTTAGACAGTGTTTTGATTTTATTTCGGCTTTCCTTTGAGAAAGCCTGAAAAAAGAAAATCAAAATACTTGTCTTAACTGTCTCAAACACTCTCTTTTCTTTTTCGGGGGGCAAAAGTAGGACTTTTGAACGGGATAGAAATTAACAAATGGTAATTTCCGACAGAAAAAATATATTTAACTCTGCCAAACTGACAGACAAACTGTCACATTCATAAATCTGCCGCCTCCTTGAACAATTTGGCACGACGTTTGTCTTTTTATTGGCGTCTGCCAACGAGGCGGACACCGAAACTGAATAATAACAAATAAAATAATAACGATCATGGGAAAAATTATTGGTATTGACTTAGGAACAACAAACTCTTGCGTTTCCGTATTCGAAGGAAACGAACCTGTAGTAATTGCAAACAGCGAAGGCAAGCGCACCACTCCTTCTGTTGTGGCGTTTGTGGACGGTGGTGAACGTAAGGTGGGTGATCCTGCAAAGCGTCAGGCTATCACAAACCCGACGAGAACAGTGTTCTCAATCAAACGTTTCATGGGTGAGAACTGGGATCAGGTACAGAAAGAAATAGCCCGCGTACCTTATAAAGTAGTGAAGGGTGACAACAATACTCCGCGTGTGGATATTGACGGACGTCTCTATACTCCGCAGGAAATCTCTGCAATGATTCTGCAGAAAATGAAAAAGACCGCTGAGGATTATCTGGGACAAGAAGTGACGGAAGCCGTTATTACCGTTCCGGCTTACTTCTCCGATTCTCAACGTCAGGCTACCAAAGAAGCCGGCCAGATTGCCGGTCTGGAAGTAAAGCGTATTGTGAACGAGCCGACTGCCGCAGCTTTGGCTTACGGTATCGACAAGGCGCATAAGGATATGAAGGTTGCCGTATTCGACCTCGGTGGCGGTACATTCGATATTTCTATCCTTGAGTTCGGTGGCGGTGTGTTCGAAGTATTGTCAACCAACGGTGATACTCATCTGGGTGGTGATGACTTCGACCAGGTTATCATCGACTGGCTGGTTCAAGAGTTCAAGAACGACGAAGGTGCTGACCTTACTCAGGATCCGATGGCTATGCAGCGTTTGAAAGAAGCTGCCGAAAAGGCAAAGATCGAATTGTCTTCTTCTACCAGTACGGAAATCAACCTGCCGTACATTATGCCGGTAGGCGGTGTGCCCAAGCACTTGGTTAAGACTCTGACGCGTGCCAAATTCGAGGCTTTGGCTCACAATTTGATTCAGGCTTGTCTTGAACCTTGCAAGAAGGCTATGAGTGATGCCGGTTTGGGCAACTCCGATATAGATGAAGTTATCCTTGTAGGTGGTTCTTCGCGTATACCGGCTGTACAGAAATTGGTTGAAGACTTCTTCGGTAAAGTTCCTTCCAAAGGCGTGAATCCGGATGAGGTAGTAGCGGTAGGTGCTGCCGTACAGGGCGCTGTTTTGACAGACGAAATCAAAGGTGTTGTATTGCTGGATGTTACTCCGCTGTCTATGGGTATCGAGACTATGGGTGGTGTAATGACCAAGCTGATTGACGCCAATACGACTATTCCTTGCAAGAAGAGCGAAACATTCTCTACCGCCGCCGACAACCAGACGGAAGTTACTATCCACGTATTGCAGGGTGAACGTCCGATGGCTGCACAGAACAAGTCAATCGGTCAGTTTAACCTGACAGGTATTGCTCCGGCACGTCGCGGTATTCCTCAGATCGAGGTAACATTCGATATCGATGCCAACGGTATCTTGAAAGTATCTGCCAAGGATAAGGCTACCGGTAAGGAACAGGCTATCCGTATCGAGGCTTCCAGCGGTTTGAGCAAGGAAGAAATCGAAAAGATGAAAGCCGAAGCCGAAGCAAATGCCGAAGCCGATAAGAAAGAACGTGAGAAAGTTGACAAACTGAACCAAGCCGACTCAATGATTTTCACTACTGAAAATCAACTGAAGGAACTGGGCGATAAGTTGCCTGCCGACAAGAAAGCTCCGATTGAAGCTGCCCTTCAGAAACTGAAAAATGCTCACAAAGCACAGGATTTGGCTGCTGTTGATTCTGCGATGGCTGAACTGAATACTGCTTTCCAGGCCGCAAGCGCTGAAATGTATGCTCAGAGCGGTGCTCAGGGTGGTGCACAAGCCGGTCCTGATATGAATGCCGGACAACAGGGCGGAGCTCAGGATAATGGCAATAAGCATGGGGATAATGTACAGGATGCTGACTTTGAGGAAGTGAAGTAAGTATCGGTAAACAACGATAACTACAAATAGGAATATAGGGTGTAGCTCAATGAGTTATACCCTATTTCTTTTTATATCACTTTTCTTTGACTTTATTTCTATGTCATCTTCATGCGGTGGCAATCACGATAGTGGATGGGGAAAAGACAAAGACGAGGATGAACGTAACTGAGCAATCCGTTGTGCAAAAATGGCAAAATGGCTTTGCAAACCGATTAAGAGTGGCAAGGGCAAATAGTATCTTATTTGTAATCATATAGAGCAATGCGTAAAGTAAATTTGACCAAACATCTTTGTTAATGCAATAAAGTGATAGACAGCTTTACATACGCCCCATTATCCCTACTTGCTACCTAATAGATGGTGTTTGTCTACTTTAGGTGAGGTGTTTACGCTTCAAGCAGGAAAAAACATAACAGCAAAAGATATTAAGGATACCACCACAGAATTACATCCTTACAAATGTTATGGTGGCAATGGTGTTAGGGGATTTGTTGCATCATATAACAGAGAAGGAGATTTCTCAATCATCGGAAGGCAAGGAGCACTTTGTGGAAATATCAATATTGCTAAAGGAAAGTTTTACGCAACAGAACATGCTGTTGTTGTGGAAAGATATTGTGATGTAGATTTAATGTGGGCATATTACACATTGACAGCTTTAAACTTAAATCAATATGCCACCGCTACTGCCCAACCTGGACTTTCTGTTGCTGTTATTAATGATGTCTGTATTCCGATACCTCCACAAAAAGAGCAAGAGAGAATATCAAAAGAAATAGAACATTGGTTTGCTTTAATAGACCAAATAGAACAAGGAAAAGCCGATTTACAGACTATAATAAAACAAGCCAAAGCCAAAATCCTTGACCTCGCCATTCACGGCAAGCTCGTACCGCAAGACCCGAATGACGAACCAGCCATTGAACTGCTGAAACGTATAAACCCCGACTTCATACCTTGTGATAACGGGCATTATACGCAGTTACCTGAAGGATGGGCAGTTTGTAGGCTTGAACAAATTACAAACTATGAACAACCTACTGCTTATATTGTAAACTCAACAACTTATGATGATTCCTATTCAACACCTGTTTTAACAGCAGGTAAATCATTTATTATAGGCTATACCAACGAAACTGCTGGTATATACTCAAATCTTCCTTGTATAATCTTTGATGATTTTACAACTGATTCAAAAAAAGTTAATTTCCCCTTTAAGGTAAAATCATCAGCAATGAAGATTCTAAAAATACACACTGATATTGAAGTTGATTATGTGGCAATGTTTATGAGCATTACCAAATTGGTAGGTGGCACTCATAAACGATATTGGATTTCTGAATACTCAAAATTAGAAATACCCATACCACCAAAGGCTGAACAAAAACGAATTGTTTATACAGTCCGTGAAATCTTTACACAATTAAATGAAATAATGGAGAGTTTATAGGCTCTTCATTATCATACACAAAGATATAAAAAACTTATTTATAGCCTCTACAATCCTTTGCTGCTCTTTGTAAGGTGGAATAGGTACATCAATCGCCTTGAACAGTTTCTTATTCAAATGCGGAATGGCAGAACCAACCTTATTCTCTCGCAATATCTCCCTATGTAAGTTGATAATTTGCAATACATACTCGGTATTCATATTCTCATTGATAGATAACAGTTTAAAAGTGCTACCTTGATAACCATCTATTGGGGTTCTGAATACCTCTCCAGAGTTCTCTCCGTCAACTAAAATCAAAAGAGAATTTGCTGCTATATATTTACCAGAAGTCAAAGTCTTGGCATTACGCTTACCACGCAAATATTTGACATCAAGATTTATTCGTTCTATACCATTTTGCTTATCACCATCAATTAACGAACATAACATTTGCATGGGTACAACTGTCCATCCTTCAGGTAACTGCGTATAATGCCCGATATATTCCCTTATATTGTTACCGTATTTATTATAAATCAATGTAATATGGTAACAAAATTCAGGAATCATCTTGCCAAAACAAATTTGGCAAAGAATACCGTTACATCGTATGTGTGGACGGTGCAGTATTTCCTCAATCATTATGGGGAAGTGAACAAGAAAAAACTTCTGGAGTACAAGGGGTATTTGGTGGAGAACTTCAAGCCGCAGACGGTGAACCTGCGATTACAAGGGATCAACAAGTATCTGGAGTTTACGAAACAGGAAAAATTGAAAGTGAAGTTCGTAAAGGTACAACAAAAAAACTTCCTGGAAAATGTAATCAGCGATGCCGATTATAAATTTCTCAAAGCCCAACTTAAAGCCGATGGTTACGATGAATGGTATTTCATCGTATGGTTTATGGCTGCTACCGGCGCGCGTGTCAGCGAATTGCTTCATATCAAGGCAGAGCATGTACAGGCAGGACATCTTGACCTGTACAGTAAAGGCGGAAAAATCCGTCGGCTGTATATTCCGAAGAACTTGCGTACAGAAGCCACAAAATGGCTCAAAGAAACAGGACTCACTTCCGGCTATATTTTCCTGAACCGTTTCGGACAGCGCATCACGACTCGTGGAATTGCTTCTCAGCTCAAACATTTTGCCGAGAAATACGGAATGAACAAGGAGGTCGTTTATCCTCATTCATTCCGTCACCGTTTCGCCAAAAATTTCCTTGACCGCTTTAACGATCTTGCTCTTCTTGCCGACCTTATGGGACATGAGAGCATTGAAACCACTCGTATCTATCTCAGGCGAACAGCCAGTGAGCAGCAGAGGATTGTGGATAAAGTAGTAAACTGGTAAAGTTGCATCAGTCCTTAGAAGTGTATTTAATTACACTTCTAAGGCATTTTGAATGTTATCAAGAACAGAAAACAAGTCTTCTATCTTTTGAACAATTCGTTGTTGTTCATTGATAGGAGGAAGTGGAAAATACATATCATTAAAATCTGTACTATTGAATCCCGCTTGAGCAGTCCTTGAAATTTCTTTTAGTTTTCCTTGATATAGGTCAGACAGATAATAATAGTATGCAAACTCCTTATATATGAGATTCTCAAATTTAAAGATAACTTTTGCCATTGCTACATTATAAGCTCCTTGTTCTGCATGAAACACTTTTCCTAAAGAACCACCATAGCGTGCTAATAATATATCTCCTTTTTCGGTCTGCTTTGAAGCAAGATTAATTGGAATATAAACAGGAATAGGAGACTCACCATAATCTCTAATTTGATAAAGCCTAATGTAATTTAGCTTAGGTTGAGTTTCAAAATAACTTTTCGCAGGTTGTGCTCCTCCTGATATATCTAAGATGGAATTATGGCCACACCATATCCATGTTTCAGGTATTTCATAAGGCAACTTCTCACTATGCCCGTTATCACAAGGTGTGAAGTCAGGATTTATACGTTTTAATAGCTCTATCGCTGGTTCGTCATTCTGGTCTTGTGGCACAAGTTTGCCGTGAATAGCATGGTCAAGGATTTTGCTCTTGGTTTGCTTGATTATGGTTTGTAAGTCTGATTTTTCCTGTCCTATTTGGTCAAGCAAAGCAAACCAATGTTCAATCTCGGTAACTATGCGTTGCTGTTCAGTTAAAGGTGGCAAAGGGAAAAACATCTGTTCTAAATTGTATTTTGGTAAACCTTCACGACCACTACCCGTAATCTTCATAGATTTAGCGAAGTATGAAGATAAAACTAACGCATGAAAATATTCAGGTTCAACTAAAACAGAACGCATAATACAAACGTGTTGACTGACATTGCCACAATTAAAATCAGCAGGAACTACAGCGCATCTTCCCAATGAACCACCAGTAATATTCAACAACAAGTCGTTAGCAAGCACTTCCGTGCCTTTCATCTTCTGATGAACTTCTTCGGAAATATACCTGATGTCATCATAAACAAGCCTGTCATTATATACATTTTGCGAGCGGAAAAAAGGAATCCCGTTCGCAGAATAGTTACTTCCCTTTGGTGTGCTACCGGAACCTATCTTTGAGCATATATCTTCAATCGTTGTCCACACCCAATTATCAGGAATTTCAAACGGTACATTCTCATAATGGGGCGTATCGGAAGTTTTTACCGACTTCTTACTCTTTTTAATTTTCCTCTCTTTTATCAATCGTCCTTTTTCAGCCTTGATTCGTTCAAGCAATACAGATGCAGGCTCATCGTTTGGGTCTTGCGGAACGAGTTTGCCACGAATAGCGAGGTCGAGTATCTTTTGACGTAATTTCTTTGTATCCATACCGATTAGTCTTTATCTAAGAAAAGGTTGCAAAACTCATTTAGTTGTTGTTGCATACGCTCCTGTGGAATGAGGATACGTTTGTATTCTGCTATCATTGTTGGACTCATGCTTCTGCTCATTGCGTATTCCACCACTACCTTGTCGGCTTCCGGGCAAAGGATAATGCCGATAGAAGGGTTTTCGTTAGAACGCTTTACATCTCTGTCGAGTGCTTCCAAATAAAATTCCAACTGACCGAGGTCGTGCGGATGGAATTTTGTCTTTTTCAATTCTACAGCTACCAATGCTTGTAAGCCACGATGGAAGAACAGCAAATCAGCCTTAAATGTAGATGCACCTATATTGAGACGATACTCTTGGTCCATAAAGATAAAGTCCTTTCCAAGCTCAAGAATAAACTGCTTCATGTGTTCTACCAAGCCTTTTCTAAGTTTGGATTCGCTATGTTTCTTAGGCAAGTTCAAGAAATCAACGAACAATGTGTCCTTAAACATTATAGGGGCATTGGGGTAAGCACCAAGTAAGCCTTTCGACATATTGTCTTTACTGCTCAATAAAGCTGTATATGTTTGATTCGATATACAACGCTGAAGTTCTCGCTTCACTAAATGTTCTTTATTGGCATAGAGTATATAGAACATCCGCTCTTCATTACTTTGGCATCGGCAAAGAATCTCTATATGATTGGTCAATGTGGTCAACTCCAATATTTTGGGCATCTGTCCAAATGTTGAATGGATAATTTGGGCAGATGTTGGCTGCACAATTACAGCCACCTCTTGTGTAGGTTGGCTTGCTTTTATTTGTGCAGTTCTTGGCTGCACAAATTCAGCGTTCAAATACTTCTCTACAGTGGAACTGAATGTTTCCGATGAATATTCATCATAGAACATCACCATATTGTAAATGCTTCTCCGACTATAGCCCTTGATGTCTGGACGCTGGGAACGGATATATTCGGATAACTGCGTTACAACCTTGCTTCCCCATTCCTCGCTTTTCAATTTGGCTGATACATATCCACCAACATACCACGCTGTAAACAATAGTTCGTTATTTACAGCTCTTGAAGCACGACCTTTATGTTGGAGAATGATGTCTATAACTTCTCCAAATTGCTGTTCCATTGATATGATTATCTTATTGTTTTCCATGCACTCAATCTTCATTTATGTTTGCGAGCAATTTTTCAAGTTCAGCTACAGCCACACTTATCGTTTGGCTTTTCTTTTTAATGTCTGCCATCAATTCTGCCAATGAACGGTCGTCCACCTCACCGCCTTGTTTTATCCATGTGATGTCGAGGCTTGTTTTGTCTCTGGCAATGATCTCATCTACCGAGTATTTGCGCCAACGCCCTTGCGGATTATTTTCTGCATCGTAGGTTTCTACCCGATTATTGTAGCAGGAGACAAAATCATCTAAATGATGGCGTTCCAGTTTATTGGTGGCAAGCGTGTGCTTTACATCGGTACGATAATCATAAAACCATATTTCTTTGGTAGGTTGCCCTTTGCTGAAAAACAGCACATTGGCTTTTACACCTTGGGCATAGAAGATGCCTGTGGGTAAACGTAATATAGTATGCAGATTGAAATCTTGCAATAAGCGTTTACGGATTGTTTCACCAGCTCCGGCTTCAAAGAGAACATTGTCAGGAAGTACCACGGCAGCACGTCCTCCGGTTTTGAGCATAAGCATCATGTGTTGGAGAAAGTTCAGCTGGTTGTTCTTGGTTTCCACATAGAAATCCGGACGGTTGATGTCCACAGAACCAGCAGGGCGAGTTCCGAAAGGTGGATTGGCGAGTATCACATCAACAAGGGTTGATGGCTCTTTTTCCAAAGAATCCTCACACACAATCGGACTACGGTCTGTGCCTATACCATGCAAATAGAGATTCATGGAAGCAAGTGTTACTACTAAAGGCGTATTATCCACACCATGCAAAGCTTTGTCACGCAAAAAATCACGCTTTTCTTTATTTGCAGACTGCCCTTTCATATAATCATAGGCAGTAAGCAGGAATCCACCTGTACCGCAAGCGGGGTCACAAACGGTTTCGCCCATTTGCGGATTGATGCAATCCACCATCGCTTGGATTAGCGGACGTGGCGTAAAATATTGTCCGGCACCACTTTTCTTGTCTTGTCCGTTCTTTTCAAGAATACTCTCGTAGATAGCACCTTTCACATCACCATCCATGATGAGCCATTGCTCTTCATTTATCATAGTGATAACCTTTTTCAGATAAACAGGCTTGTCTATCTTGTTTTGTGCTTTGGTGTAAATAGTGCCTATTAAATTGTCCTGCTCGCTAAGCAGTTTAAGTGTTTCTTCGTATTGCCTGACTAGTTCTAATCCATCAAGAGAAATCAAATCGTTCCATTGATACCCAGTTGGAATTGCCGATTCCTCTCCGAACATTTCTACATTCTCGGTATCCATCTTCAAAAACAAAAGATAGGTCAGTTGGGTGATATAATCGGTAAATCCAACACCTTGTCCGGCAAGAGTTGTTGCCAGATTCCAGACTTTTTTGGTGAGCGATTGCTCTGTTGCGTTATTTGTTACCATAATTTATGCTGCTTTTCTTAATACTACAAATGTATAAAGCGACCGAAGTGCTTCATCTGCTTTCTGCATATTACCAAACGCCCGAATCATTTGGGCTGCATGGGTTGCATCATCTTCACGAATATCTCTGACTGTACAAGCACCGTTAGAAGCAATGTAATCCACTATACGACTGATTACTTCACGCTGCTTGTCGGTTATTTCACGTTGATTTTGCCCTAGCCATAGATTGAAATATTGCTTGGATGTAGTGACTACACTGTCCAACCTCTCAATTTGGCGGAAAGCAAAGCGTACCAGTTGTATGATGTTTGTCAAAGCATCACTTTCTTCTTTTGTTGTAGAACGCTTTACTTTGCCTGGAGAAAGAATGGCATACGAATTCCAAATTTGTTTTGGAGCAAAATGATTGTTTACCATTTTGAGTTTATGTTCCAAATCTTTCAACATTGAATAGGTTATCGGCTCGCCTTCATTGTTATAGATGATACGAAGAGCCTCTATCTCATCGTAGTATTCTTTACAAAACTCCTCAAATGCCTCTGTTGTGTTTTTAGCATCCTCAATGGAGAACCCTTTTGATATAAGCGTATCTTCTCCTGGCATTAGCGTATTGACAAATCCAGCTGCAAGAATGAGTAAAAACCTCCGTGCATCGGCATGATTAGCAAGTGGGGAAACCAATCCTTTACGCTCCAAATTAGGTTCTTCGGTGTTAACAAACGGTGGAAGAGTACTTTTTTCAAGCGCATCGTATATTCTGGCAGAAAGTTCTTTCATATCATCATGAGACAAACGAGTAAATTCTTTTCGCTGCGAGTCATCCGCTTTATTGTAGATTCGGGCAAGCGTAGCTGCAAGCCGTTTGAGATATTCGTCAGGAATATAACCATGACTGATACGCTCTAAAAGTTCCTTTAGAGTGATAGTCTTTGTTGTTGGATCGTCATCTATGGGTTTCACCGTTTTCATACTTTCTGTCACACCTACTGCATCAACCAAATAGAAACAATCTTTACTAAAGGCATTCGGAGTGACATTACGCAATTGCTCATCGCCAATAGTACGCACTCCACGCCCTTTCATCTGAATATACAAAGGCAATGATTCCACATCACGCATGAACATTACCACTTCCAACGGTTTCACATCTGTTCCGGTAGCAACCAGCGTACAAGTCACGGCAATGCGGAAATCCTTGTCATTGCGGAATTGGCGTATCAGTTCATTGCTATCACCTGCCGAATAAGTAATTTTCTGAACGAAGCGATCGTCAGTTCTCCCAAATACCTCTTTAGCAATCTGCACTATATTGGTAGCATGGGCTTCATTGAGAGCAAATATCAATGTTTTGGGCAAATAATCAATATTCGGCTCACGTTGTGGATCGTTGAACAATTCGGTGTAAACAGCATCTCGATAAGTTGAAAGAATTAACTTTATCTGTGCCGGATTGATGACACTCCGATTAAGTTCTTTGTTTGTGTAGGTTTTGGTTTCTTTGCTACTCACCATCTTAACCTCACCGGTGTATCGCGTTTCTTCTTTGAATTTCTCACCCTCTAATATAGCACCACCTGTTTCTGTAACCTGTGTTTTTATTCTGTACACCCGACAATCCACATTCACGCCGTCGACGATACTCTTTTCCAATGTATAGTTAACAATAATATTGTAGTTGAAGAATTTCTTTGTCTCTTCAATCGGGGTTGCAGTCAAACCGACCAATCTTGCCGTATCGAAATATTCCAGTACTTTACGCCAATTTCCATAAATAGAACGGTGACATTCATCTATGATAATCATATCAAAGTAGTCGTGTGGTAAGTTCGGATTGGGTGGCAAGGTTACTTCTTCTATCGGTTCGTTCTCGTCATCATCCTCATTATCCCCAATATCTTCTCCTTTCAAAAAGGAGAACAGACGTTGTATTGTCGAAATAACTACGTTACTATCAGAAGGAATGTAAGAAGAGCGAAGGCGATTGACCGTAAAAATAGTATTGAAAGCATCTCCGTTTTCGGTCAATCGAAAAGTACCGAACTCCCCTTCAGCTTGCTTGCCCAGATTATTTCGGTCAACAAGGAATAACACTCTGCGCATTGAAGTATAAGAAAGCATTCGGTAGGCAGTGAGACAAGCTGTATATGTTTTACCTGCTCCGGTGGCAAGAACCATCAATGCTCGATTTTGCCCACTACGGAAACTCTTTTCAAGTTCTGTTACCGCCTCGTATTGACAATCACGAAGCCCTTTCTTTTTCAATGTCGGTAGTCCTGCAAATGTATCTTCAATTCCTAACTTCTTAACCAATTCATGTGGCGTAGGGATAGACATTATCTGCTTGAAATATGAATCTTGTTCACGGAAATCGCAAAAATATAAATCTTTACCATTTGAAGTAAAAATGAAAGGCAATGGCTTTTGATAAGTTTGATAGATATTAGGAATATTTCGGGCATATAAGGTAGCCTGTTCACATACTTTATTGGAGAAAGCGTCTATATCTTCCCTTTTTGCTTCAAGTACCCCAACTGCCTTTCCGTTAACAAACAGAAAATAATCAGCTTCAAGATTACCTTTTAGTAGCCCCTCTCTTATAGCAACTGCTGTACAAGTTGGTTCGTAGTCTTCTCTATCAACCACTTTCCAACCTGCATCGGCAAACCATTGGTCAATCTTTATTCTCGCTTTTTCTTCAGGTGTCATATATTCCTATATTTTTGTATTATCAGAAGTTAATAGCATTATTCGTCATTCGTGTTTATGGGACTATTTATTGTTGAGACAACATGAATGTCTTGTATTCACGGACTATCAATTTTTTTATATCGAATTCAAGTAAGTCTGAAATCTTTAAAAGGCAAGCCAAGTTAGGTTGCGAAGTATTGGTGCACCATTTTGAAACAGTTGATGGATTTACATTCAGTTACTCTGATAACCACTTACTTGTTCGTTTCTTTTCGCATAAGACGATCTTCAGTCTGTTTATATCTTTCATATCATCCTTTTATAATGAGCGAAGATAGTAATTTTATTTCATTTATTTTTCATAGCTGAGGTATTTCGATAAGATATTCTTGTCGATTTCAATCTTATGCTTTCCTGTGGTTGTACGCAGATTCTTTCTAACGGTGTCAAATGTGGAGTTGGTATACCATTCGGCAAATGTAGCCATTACAAATGAGGTGGTCATATCTCTACCTATATTATATTTGGAAAGCAATATTCTAAGCAAAGTTTTTCAAAGAGATTTGAGTGGGGAAGGTGCGCTTCTTGATATGAATTTCGGTCACAGAAAGCACTTGGCGGTTAGTTACAAAATAGTGAGCAGATTCGCAAATTTGGTCATTCTCTGTTTCGTCCAAGTCAAAACGTTTAAATGTATCTCGTATCTCAGGATGGCATTTAACTTTGCATCTTCTTCCTTTTCTCTTTGTTGTTGGTATTGTTGTTGCTCATGCTGGTATTCAGTATGAATTATCTTTGAGGAAGTCAAATAAGTATCGGTAAATAACGATAATCAAGAATAAAAATAGGGTGTAACTCACTGAGTTACACCCTATTTTTATTCTCTACAAAGAAAGCCCCAAGTCTGCTAAAAGGACAGCTGTTTCCGGTTCATTCTTTTCTGCGTCTTTGGGTTTCCATGCCATTACAAATCGCACGGATGCGGATTTTACTTTATAACCTCTTTCTTCCCACTCAGACAATATGCCCTGCATTTTTGATGATAGCTTTGCCACAGGTTTATCGGTTAATGAACTGTACAAAAAGAAATTACTGTAAATCAATGAATCTCCCCCTCTCAATGCCAAGACCTCTTGTTTTCGTTCTTTGAAGAAGTCCAAGTAGACATCTTTGTGAGAGAGCTGTAATACGATTTCTTCAGGCATATCATATTGTTGTTGGTCGATAAAATATCGGTCTGTACTTAAATGATTGAAGTAATCGCCATTCGTATGTATAAACAGCCGGTTTTTCGCGCGGGTTATTCCTACATAATATCGACGCATCAGATGGGAGTCCTTTATATAACCGTCGGATACGAGCATATACACGTCGTCAAACTCTCTGCCTTTTGCTTTATGAATGGTCGATACCACGACATCGGCTCCTGTTATGTCGCAAAAGTCTTCCACTGACGACTCAAATACAAATTCTTTGAAGTCACTGAAATATTTTGTCTTGTTGGTTTGTTCAAACTGCTCCACACACTGCTTTACATACATCAAACTTTGACTTCTGTCATAAGCGGAGAAGGTTGCACATTTGGCTTCCTCCCACAGTTCTTCTGTAATTAGTGGTGTGTTGATCCGTTTGTTTATATACCTCAGGAAAAATCTCATTTCGGCCATGTTCCAAAAGCGGAGGCCGTCCATTGATTGTATAAGTTTGCTGCTCACACCTTTCTTTCGTAAGAGACCCATCAGGATAACAGCCTCTTCGTTTGTTTGGGTGAGTATACACGATGTGCCTTTGTCTTTGTGTCGGAGTAAGTTTTCGACAAGCGGCTGATACATATACTTTGATTGATGGTGTGTCACTTCCACCTGGCCTTCCTCTTCTCTCATGGAGATGATGGGCGTACTTTTTATCCGTTTATCAATGTTTTTCAGAAATTCGTTGGCAAAATTCACCGGGCGGTGCGCACTGCGGTAATTCTCGGTCATTTCGACAAATGTACTCCCGTTTTCTTGTGCCAGCCGATACATATAACTTGAATCGGAGCCGCGGAATTCATAGATGTTTTGGTCATCGTCTCCCACCGCTATCACACGCATTTCCTCGTTGTTAGCCATCAGAGCCTTTACAAGTGCGTGTTCTTCGGTTCCCATATCCTGAGCCTCGTCTATAACCAGCACTGTCTTGCCGATTTTATTTGGTTCTACTTCTCCTTGGTATATCATATCGGCTGCTTTTGCAACGACATTTTTGGATTCTTCAAGATTTCCTATCCGTCCCAGAAGGTCGAAACAATAGGAATGGAATGTTTTTATTTCGACAAAATGGGCGGCGTTGCCTATCAACTCCATGAGCCTTTGTTTGAATTCCGTTGCGGCTGCTCTTGAAAACGTCAGCATCAGAAGCTGTTCGTGTTTTACATCTTCAAGTAGCAGAAGCGAGGCCAGTTTGTGGACCAATACCCGTGTTTTTCCACTACCGGGACCGGCTGCCACCACAATGCAACGTGAGTCCTTATCGGAAATAATTTCCATCTGTCGTTTGGATAATCGCCCAAACAATTGATTGTATTTCTGTGGCGTTAAGTTGCGTTGTATCTCGCTTACTCTGTCTCCTTTGAAGTATTTTGTGACAAACTTCTTGTAGTCCATTTGGAAATAGTCTTGAACATATTGCAAGGCCGCATGGTAATTTCTCACCATCAGATTGGCATATTCGCCTACAATATGCACTTGCTGAATTTTCAACTTGTAGAATTCGTTGAGCATCCGGTAGTCGTCTTGCTTATATCGCGATTTGTTGTCCTTTATTCTTTGGATATTCATGGCATTATAAAGTACCAAGAAACCACCTTCAAGTTTTAGCGCGCCAATTTTGGACAAGTACAGAAGCGCTTCTTCCACGTCTTCCAGCTGAATGTCGTCAAGTCCTCCGAATAGGGATTGAGAACTTGATTTTATCCGGTCTAAAAGTTCTACTACGGAGAACTGAATAGCTTTGCCCGGTACATTTTCCTTTTCTGCATCTGAAGCTGATTTGTATAGCCATTCCACGGTAAAACGGCTTATTTCCAATCGTTTCTCAAAGCGCCTGATGGTAGATTCCAAGTCTGCCTGGCGCCTTATTTCCATATTATGGGCCGCATCCTCTTTCTTACGTATATATCCCTTGACGGTAAGGAAATAGAGCAGCGTCCGAATGTCTTTTTCTTTGGATGTATTGATTCCGTCGTTCATGGCATTTTCATTCAGTTGCTTGCATGAGATTCGTAAAGACTCATCGGGAATATGTTTGAGGATGTATTGTTCGAGTTTTGCAAAGCGTTCGAGAAGCATTTGCGACTTTCGTTCCGAATCACCTGCATCCTGCAAATAGGCGGATATATCTTTGCTGTCTGCCAATATGCCTTCCTGCCGCATGCGTTCCACTACAGATATAACCTCTCTTTTACTTAGTCCCAATATATCTGCCAGATAGTCGATTCGTGATTCCGCTTCCGCATCCTGTGCTTTGGCGATGTACTTTTGAGATATCAACGACTTGATGATGCGGACTGCTTTTTCTATTTCGTCACTGCCAAAAAGTAGTGAGGCTGATATGCGTTGTCTTGCTTCGTCCATATCCTTCACTGTGATTCCCGTGGCATATACATGAGGTACATTGTTTCCTCTTACCAGATATCCGCTTTGTTCCAAAGCCGCTAATGCTGTTCGTACGCGGGTTTCGATGTCGGATACCGAATCATCCCATCCCGCTTGCCGGGCGATTTCCAATGCGGAACAGTTGACTTTCATGCGTTGTCTGGTAAGGTTTTTGACGGCTTTCCATACCTGTTGTATTTCACTGATGCTTAGTTTTGTTTGGTTTAACAATATAAAATGCTTGTCCAAATCATTGTCGCTATAAAGCACATAACAACGTGCGCTGAGGCCTGGGTCACGCCCTGCTCTACCTGCTTCCTGAACATAATTCTCCAGTGAATCGGAAATGTCATAATGTACCACAAGGCCGACATCTTTTTTATCGACTCCCATGCCGAATGCGGATGTAGCCACAATGATGTGTACCTGATCGTTCATGAAGGCGTCTTGGTTGGCTATTTTTTCATCAGCTTCCATTTTGCCATTGAAAGGGAGTGCCTTATAACCGTCGCGAGTCAATTTGGCTGCCAGCTCTTTGGTTCGTTTGGTACGTGATACATAAACAATTGTCGGGCAATCGGATTCAGCTACGAGTTCTCTTAACTTTAAGTATTTATCATTGTCGCTTTCTAAATGTATGACGGAATAATGTAGATTTGTTCTTGAAGCCGTTGATGCGAATAACTCCAAGTCCAAATTCAAGGTTTGTTTGAAATAGTCGCAGATGTCTTGTATTACTTTCTGCTTTGCTGTGGCCGTAAAGCAGGATACGGGTATCGGACTCTTGCATTGTTTCTTTTGCTGGTATTGCCGGATGAATTTGCCGATGTAAAGGTAGTCAACTCTGAAATCCTGCCCCCATGAAGAGAAACAATGCGCTTCGTCTATCACAAACCTTACGACGTGCCGGGCTATCAATATTTTCTCAATCGTTTTTGAGCGAAGCATTTCGGGGGATATATACAGCAGTGAGGCTTCTCCGTCTTGCACTCTTTGTATGGACAGTGACCTTGTGATGGGGTCTAACATTCCATTTATGGTTACGGCGTCCGTGATACCTCTGTCGGCAAGATTGTCTACCTGGTCTTTCATTAAAGATTGCAGAGGAGAGATAACAACCGTGAGCCCGTGCATGGCGTGTCCTGCCATGAGTGCCGGCAATTGGAAGGTAAGTGATTTGCCGCCACCGGTAGGAAATATCGCCAGTAACGATTTACCCTTCACCGCTGCCTGGGCTGCTTGTTCTTGCAGCGGCTCGCCTTCGTATGTTCGGAAACGTTCATATCCGAAAAAGACTTTTAGATTATGGAGCACATCCAATTGCGTATGGCAGTAGTCGCAACCTTCCCGGCAATTGGTGTGGCGTAGGAGTTTTACAATAAATTCCACTTCCGAATAATTGTAAAGTACCCATCCGGGGGTGATGGAACGGTAATCCGTGGTGTCAATCAGAGCCAATGCATATGCCAATCCGCATGGATATTGTTTGATGAGCATGCCAAGGTCGGCATGTTGGCAAATCTTTCCTGTATAAAGTTCTTTGATGAGTTCGGATATTCCTTCATGGGTATACTCCGCACTTACCATGCTGAGAAATCCGGTAAATTCTTTCTTGTCTTTCAGTAGCGATGCGAATAATATACGCTTTTCCTTTGGCAATGAATTCCAGCGTGCTATTTCATCCAGTAATAAATCTTTTGCTTTCTTGCAATCATTCACCGGATTGTTCATCTGTTCGCTAATCAACTTGTCATCTTTCACAAGCTTATGGTAAGGGTGTTCCGGGAATAACAAAGGCGAAATATAAAGTGTATCGACTAAAATCCAGCGGCATGTCTTATCCGTGAACAGATATTTGGCGTCATGGTGAATGATATTGTGGCCACAGATATAGTCTATGTCGTTTAAGAAAATAAATAGCTCCTCTTTTGACGTTTTGTGGAATGTCGTGTCATTATGTTTGAGTGCTCCTATATCATGGATTTTATGATCTTTCAAACCTACTTCAACATCTACTATGGCATAATTTTGGATACTACATGGTACAGAGGTAGTTTTATTGCCGATGATATTATTCCTATCCTCGGTTTTCTTGCTTCCTATGAGCTTGCTCCATATTGACATATGTTCAATATAATAAATAGTTCTATAACTTGAATTGGTTATGTATCTGCATCGAACTTTTTTTCATTTATCTTTTCTTCAATACACTGTTCACCACCCTGATGGAGGACACGAGCTTGTTAGTGGAAGTGAATACATCTACATTCCACACATGAGATGAGCGTCCTTTATGTACGATGGTTGCCACAGCCCGCACGGTATCTCCTTCATGTGCGGAAGATATATGGTTTCCGCTGACTTGCATACCTACGACTATCTCATCGGGTTGGCAAGTTATCATGGAGCCGAGCCCGGCGACGGTTTCGGCAAGTGCGAGGGTTGCGCCGCCGTGCAGAATACCAAAAGGCTGGCGGGTACGGTGGTCTACGGGCATGGTTGCTTCTATGCGATCTTCCGAGGCGTAAGTGTATTGGATACCTAAATTGCCCATTAATGCATGATGTGCCCGTGCGTTTAACAGGTCAAGAGGAATTTCAGCGGCATGAACTTCGGCTAAAATCATTTTTTCGACGGCTTGGGCAACGCCGTCTTCTTCATTGGAAGCCGTTACGTAGTCGGCGCAAACTTTTACGGAATCTTGTGAATGCCCCATGGCTATGCCTAAACCGGCAATCTGGAGCATATTGACATCGCATACGCCGTCTCCGATGGCGATTACTTCTTCGCGAGTTATGTTCAGATGCGACAATAAAGCGCCTAAGGTATTGGCTTTATCGATTCCGCAAGGTACGACTTCCAAAAAATAAGGTTCCGAACGAAAGACATCCAAAGTTCCGTCCAGACGTTTTTTCCAATGTTCTTCCAGTCCGGCCAGTGCTTCTTCATCATCGCTGACCAACATGCATTTGCATGGTGCGAAGTCTACAGCCGTGGAGAATTCTTCCTCCTTAATAACTTTCAGATTATTCAATTCGGCTTCGGCGCGGATATGTTCATTGTCGGGACTGTCTGTCAGGATAGTGTCATCATGATAAGTGAATATGGCGAAGCCATTCTTGCGCGCCTTCTTTTCCAGATAAGGCAGCATTTCCGGGTTGATTCGCCTCTCGAACAGGATTTCTCCGTTTTGAGCATTGATAATCTGACAACCGTTATAGGAAACAATAAAGCCCCCATAATGCCCCAGCTCAAGAGTTTTGGCCAGTGGCATGAGGCCATAAGTAGGTCTGCCGGAAGCCAATGCGATACGTACTCCCATTTGCTGCGCTTTGAGTAAAGATGCAAGAGTGCGTTTGCTGATTTCTTTTGCGTCGTTGAGAAGCGTTCCGTCCACGTCAAGAACTAATAATTTATATTTCATGGCGACTTGATTTTGGTTATGCTAACAAAGTTAATAAAATGACGATTAAAACGAACGGATTTAATTTATTTTGACGAAACTTATTGTAACAGTTTCTGCAGGCGGAATTCCTTAGGAGAGATACCGGTATTCTTCTTAAAAAAACGACTCAGATAAGACTGATCGGCAAAGTGCAACTGTTCCGCAATTTCGGTAACGGATAGTTGCGGCTCATTTAAAAGAACTTTGGCTTCTGCTATCAGCTGCTCGTCTATCAGTTGCTTGGGAGTTTTTCCATTCATGTATTGAGTAGTGATTTCGTATAGATAGCGAGAAGTAATGCACAATTGTTCTGTATAAAACGGAACCTGATGTTCGCAGGTGCTGTGCTCACGTATCAGTTGCATGAATTGGTGGCAAAGCATCTGTTTTCTGCTGTATTGCTTGTTGGCGGCCAGCTTCTCCGGAATAGTGTTGAACAGCCACATTAATAAGCTTTGCAGGAAATTGAATTCTTGTTGCTTTCTGAACTGGAGCGTATTGTCTTTGAAAAGCATTTGCGCTATATCCATCCATAATACTATTTCCCGCCATGTTTTCTGGCTTCTCTCATCTGCCGTGTGATGATAGTGCGGATGTTCATGGGTATAGTTGAAATAGGGTGTGTCAATTGGTAATATGGCTTTTAAGAAAATATCTTTGGGGAATAGGAGCATGCGTACGTTAAAATCTGCTGAGGCTTGTATTACCTGGATAAGGCTTCCTGTAAGAAAAATCAGTTCGGTCTGTTCATTAAAGGTATATTGTTGTACTCCTGTGGAGATGATACTTTGCCCCTGTGTACAGATTAAGTATATACCGCATTTAAAACGGTATGGACGCTGTTTCAGATACGATAAATCGGTTTCCTCATATCTGATGCTGGAAGTATCGGGTGATAACGGTTCGTACATGTGAATATAGTTCTTTTTTACGCAACAAATGTAGCTATATTCTATGATAATATCGTATATTGTTCCTAAAATGAAACGTTTTGTACAAGATAAGCCATAGCTTATCTTGTAAATATGGGGTAATTTTGCCGCCGATTTATAAAAGAGGAATAGGTAATGACAGGTAAACAAAATTCAAAAGGTTTTATATTGGTATTTCTGGGAATGTTGAGCGCTTTTGGCCCGTTTGTCATGGATATGTACCTGCCTACTTTACCGGCAATGTCGGATTTCTTCCAAACCACATCTTCAAGAGTGCAGTTGGGGCTTACTACAAGTATGGTAGGCTTAGCGACAGGCCAGCTGATTTTTGGTCCGTTAAGTGATAAGTATGGCCGTCGTTCTCCTTTATTGATAGCTATGGCCTTGTTCCTGATTTCTACCGTCGGCTGTATTTTTTCTCAAAATATATCACAATTCGTCGCGTTACGTTTTGTACAGGGAATTGCCGGAGCCGGAGGAGTTGTGATATCCCGGTCTATTGCCGCCGATAAATATTCTGCTCACGAACTTGCGGGGATGCTTGCCACTATCGGCGCTATTAATGGGATCGCTACGGTGGTTGCTCCGATAGGTGGCGGGGTACTGGCTGACTTTGGCGGCTGGCATGGTATCTTCTGGTTCTTATTTATATTAGGCGTTCTTTTGATTATCGGAAGTATGCGTTTTAGAGAGTCTTTGCCGGGCGGACAGAGGCAGAATATAAGGTGGGGAGATATGTATCGCCGTTTTGGTATTGTCTTGCATAACCGTCAGTACGTACGTTACATATTGCAGTATGGCTTTACGATGGGAGTTTTGTTTACCAATATAGCTTCCGCTCCTTTCATCATGCAGCAATATTATGGTCTTTCACCGATGTTGTTCAGTTTCTGTTTCGGGGTTAATGCCGTTGCCATGGTGATATCTTCTGCTTTGGCTGTTCGTTTCTCCACAATGGAACGGGCTTTACATGTAGGTAATCATGGCATGTTATTTATTTCTATATTACTTTCTGTGGCATTTTTTCTGGATTGTAATTTTTGGATTTACGAGATACTGATTTTCTGCCTGCTTGCGATGGTAGGGATGACTTTTACGGCTTCCAACACTTTGGCGATGGATTGTGAACGTAAAAACGCCGGAGTGGCTTCCGCTCTTTTGGGTGCGATAGGATTTGCTTTTGGCGGGATTGTATCGCCTTTGGTAGGTATGGGAGATATCAGAATGTCTACCGGCTTTTTATTCTTTATGGGGTCGTTATGTTCTTGCGTATGTGCTTGTTTTTCTTTCCATCGGTTGCCTTTCCACAAGAAGGCTCTGAATTTCGCTCCTTATAGAATAATAAATGTTTTTTTGCAGAAACTGTTATAAAGGGCTGAGTAATATTTATATTATATTCTTATCTTTGCCCGCGTTTTGTTCCGGTTCCCTATTCGGGAAACGGATGAAAAGGGAATCGGGTGTAAATCCCGAACAGTCCCGCTGCTGTGAGTTTCGCGTTGAATGTATCATTCTTTAGCCACTGTTTTAATTAAAATGGGAAGGCGATACATTAGAAATAAGTCAGAAGACCTGCAAAACAAAGTCAAAAAATTGTCCGTTCGAGGAAAGCGGACAGTGTACGTCGTTTAAAGATAATCTTTACTCTTTTATGATGTGGAGAATGAAGGTGCGGTTTGCCTGTATCGGTTTCTTTTGTATGGGCGGTGCTCTGCTTTCGGCACAAGAGGTGGCGAAAAAGGATACGATTACAGGAAAAGTGCACCAAATTGAAAAGGTGACTGTTACAGCACGGCGAATGTCTAATAAAGTAACTTCGGCTGTACCTATACAAACATTGTCGCAACAAGATATAAGCCGTCTCGGCATACAGAATATGGCAGATGCCGTACGTCGTTTTGCAGGTGCCAATGTAAAAGATTATGGTGGTATCGGCGGGTTGAAGACTGTTTCTGTGCGCAATATAGGGGCGGCGCATACGGCTGTCAGTTATGATGGGGTTGTTGTGAGTAATTCTCAGGCAGGGCAAATTGATATAGGGCGTTTTTCGCTTGATAATGTCTCAACCCTTTCTTTAGCAATAGGACAAACAGAAAATATGTTGCAATCAGCCCGTTTATATGCATCGGCAGGTGTATTGAGCATTGAGACTGAGAAACCGCATTTTGATGAAGGGCGCAGTGCTGCTTTCCAAGCTAGGATAAGTAGTGGATCGTTTGGGTATGTTACCCCCACGTTGCGTTGGTGGCAAAAAATAGGTAACCGTACGCATTTGGCTTTGAATGCTAATTATATGCGTGCCGATGGAAATTATCCTTTTACTTTGGTCAATGGAAAGTATGTGACAGAAGAAAAGCGTAATAATTCAGATATTTATTCTTGGCAAGGAGAAGCAACGCTATATCATACTTTTAAAGATGGTGGTGAGGTGGACGTAAAAGGATATTATTTCAATTCCCGCCGTGGGCTTCCGGGGGCGGTAACTCTTTATAACCCGATTTCCGACGAAACGCTTTGGGATGAGAATGCCTTTGTGCAGGCGCGTTATAAAAAACACTTCTCTTCGAAATGGAGTTTGCAGGCACAGGCAAAGTATAACTATGGCTGGAATAGGTATGAGGATGAAGGGAAGGAATATGCGGACGGATATTATCGGGAGCATCATAGACAAGACGAGTACTATCTTTCGGCTACAGTTCTCTATCATCCTTTGGAGCCTCTAACCTTTTCTTTGGCGCAGGACGGGGTAATAAATAAACTTCGTAACAGTTTGCCGGAATGTCCTTTCCCGATAAGATATACTTCTATCAGTGCTTTGAATGCGCGTTATCAGCAGGACTGGTTTACGGCTGTTGCATCGTTGGTGCATACAGCTACTTCGGAACATGTGGAGCAAGGGAATGCTCCTGATAATTTTCATCGTTTTGCCCCTTCGTTTTCCGTCAGCTTGCAGCCTTGGCAAGAGGAAACTTTTTTTTTACGATTGATGTACAAGAGTACTTTCCGTTTACCTACTTTTAATGATTTGTATTATTACAGGCTGGGTAATCGGGATTTGCGTCCGGAAAAAGCAAATGAATATAATTTGGGAATTACATGGAGTATATCCGGACTGTTGTTTTTGGATTACCTTTCTATGACAGTTGACGGTTACTATAATGATGTGACAGATAAGATTGTAGCTTTTCCGACTACTTATGCGTGGAAGATGGCAAATTACGGTAAAGTTCATGCTTCAGGTATAGATATGACTTTGTCTGCCGGCATTTCGCTGGCAAAGAATGTCCAACTGCTCCTATCGGGTGGATATATGTGGCAAAAAGCTATTGATTTAACGTCCTCTGATGCGAAAAATTATAAAAATCAGTTGCCCTATACACCTCTGCATAGCGGGAGTGTTTCGACTGTTGTAGAAACGCCTTGGGTCAATCTGGGTTACTCTATGGTAGGGGTTGGGAAACGTTATTATCTGTCACAGAATATTCCTGAAAATGAGATTGAAGGTTATTTAGAGCATACGATGACTGCTTCTCGTGAATTTGCATTGGGCAATTGCTGTCTTCATTTACAAGCTGAAATTATAAATTTGACCGATGCGCAATATGATGTAATCAAATATTATCCTATGCCTGGGCGCTCGTGGCGTCTGACGGCTGTCTTTAAATTTTGAACAATCTGAATATAAATGGTAAAAATTGAAATTATGAAAGTAAGAAGTTTATTATTTAGCATGCTTTGTATGCTGGTTTTAAGTGTATCTTTTACATCTTGCAGTGATGATGATAATGAAACAAGGGACGACACCGGCTCTAAAGTAACGTTACCGCAGGCACGTGCTTTCTTCTTGTACGAAGGTTCTTATCAGGCTAATAACTCTGGTATTTCTTTTTATGCGCCTAATAATGATGCGGAATTTATTAGTGATATCTTCAAGACTCAGAATAATGCCAAATTAGGTGATACAGGCCAGAGTATGATAAAGTATGAGGATGAGATATATGTAGCGGTATATGGTTCTAATTATTTGGCTAAGTTGAATGCGGCAGGTGTAGAATTGAATCGTATTTCGTTTGTAGATGATGATGATCTTAGTGCCGGTATTCGTTATATAGATGCTGAAGATGGATATATCTATGCTTCTTTTTGGGGTGGAGCGGTAGCTAAGATAAATGCAGGCACTTTAAGGGTGGAAGCTAAACTGACCGGACTGGGTGATAATATGGAAGGAGTGGCTATATGTGAGGATATGCTTTATGTAGCAAATAGCTGTACTCCTGATTACCTTACTTATCATAAAGAGGTGAAAGTAATAGACTTGCATACATTCACTTTGAAAGAAACGCTGACTGTAAGTGATAATCCGAATATTTTATTGGAGAAAGACGATAAAGTGTTTCTAATTTCAAGAGGTAATTATGGCGATGTTGGCTATTCACTGCAAATGATAAATCCTGCCGACAATAATAAAGTGACCGAGTTAGGCAGCGCAACTCACGTCTGCGCTAAGGGGGATATTCTTTATTTGGTTTACTCCGAGTATTATAGCGCTACCAATTCTTTCTTTACCTACAATATGAAAACAGGAAAGATGGACAGTGATTCTTTCTTGAAAGATATGCCGAAAGAATTGGAAACTACGACTATTTATCTGCTGGCTGTAAACGATAGCAATGGCGACTTATATATTGGTACTTCTGAATATACGACGAATGGAAATATTTACCGATTTAAAAAAGACGGTACGTTTGTTGAGAAATTCGATGCCGGTGGTATTAATCCTAATTCTGCTATATTTTTTAATTAATGCCGATGAAAAGAAGCGGCTTCTTTATCTATACAATGGTAGCTTTGCTTTTCTCTTCTTGCGGAGGGAGAAGTAAAGCTTCTTTGGCTTTAACGGCCGGTGACACCATCCCCCTGCGCTATGCCGACAATCTCACATTGGTGACCTATTCCGACTACACCGTCGCTACTTTGCGCAACCCTTGGGACACCCTGAAAACATTGCATACGTACATACTGGTTCCGTCATCCCAATCATTGCCGGCTCATTTACCCGAAGGTACGATTGTCCGTACCCCTCTCCGTAAATCGGTAATTTATTCTTCGGTTCATTGCAGCCTTATGGAGAGTTTGGGAGTTACGGGCAGTATCGGTGGCGTTTGTGACTTGAAGTATATCAAACTCCCGTCTATACAGGACGGATGCAGTAAGGGAGCTATTATTGACTGCGGCGACGGAATGAACCCTGATATGGAAAAGATTATTGAGTTACATCCCGATGCCATCCTGCTCTCTCCATTTGAGAATAGTGGCGGTTATGGACGCATTGAAAAACTGAATATTCCCATTATCGAATGTGCCGATTATATGGAAACTTCCGCTTTAGGCCGCGCCGAATGGATACGTTTCTATGGATTGCTTTTTGGAGTTGCTTCCGAGGCCGATAGCCTTTTTGCCGAAGTGGATAGCTGTTATAGCCGGCTTAAAAAGCGTGCTGCGCTTTCGTCAGTGTCATTATCAATTGTTAGCGAACTGAAAAGCGGTTCTGCATGGTACGTTCCGGGTGGTCGCAGTACAATCGGACGCTTGTTTAATGACGCCTGCGGACGTTATGTCTTCTCGGAAGATAAACATAGCGGTTCCATTCCTTTGGCTTTTGAAACAGTTTTTGATAAAGCCGGAGATGCCGATGTCTGGACCATCAAATACAATCGCGACCGGGATATGACTTATGCTGATTTGAAAGCCGATTATATGGGTTATACAGGTTTCAAGGCATTCAAGACGAGGAATATTTACGGATGTAATACGGCGAAAGTACCTTTCTATGAAGAAACGCCTTTCCGTCCGGATTATTTATTGGCGGATTTGATACAGATTCTACACCCTGAAATAGGAGATTTAGGCGGTTTGCGTTATTTTTGCAAATTGAATGAGTAAAGGATGGAAATATGGTGTCGGATTAGGAATAGTAATAGTATTACTGTTTGTGGCTAATCTGTTGATAGGGTCGGTTACGATTCCTATATCCGATGTATTCCGTATTCTGATGGGAAACGAAGGGGAAAAAGCAAGCTGGAGTTTTATCGTATGGGAGTCCCGCTTACCCCAAGCTTTGACGGCATTGCTTTGCGGAAGCGCATTGGCTGTTTGCGGGTTGATGTTGCAGACAGCCTTTAAAAATCCGTTGGCAGGCCCGTCTATTTTGGGCATTAATTCCGGAGCGAGTTTGGGAGTGGCCTTTGTGATGTTATTCTTTGGCGGGAGCATATCGGCCGGAACGTTCAGCCTGTCCGGTTTCTTTTCCGTATTGGCAGGGGCGTTTGTAGGAGCCATGTTGATAATGGGGCTTATCCTTTTCTTTTCTACGTTGTTAAAAAGCAATGTCATGTTGCTGATAACGGGTATTATGATAGGCTATATCGCTTCTTCCGCTATCGCTTTGTTGAATTTCTTTGCTACGGCGGAGGGAGTACAATCTTATATGATATGGGGATTGGGTAACTTCGGTGGCGTCTCTTTGCAACAAATGCCCGCTTTCGCATTGGTAACGGTAACCGGATTATTCGGTTCCTTACTACTGATAAAACCTCTGAACGCATTATTGCTGGGAGAGCGCTATGCCGAGAATCTGGGCGTAAATATAGGGCATGTACGTAACTGGCTTTTGGTTATAACCGGCTTGTTGACCGCCATAACCACTGCATTTTGCGGACCGGTTGCATTTATCGGTCTTGCCGTACCTCATATAGCCCGTATGATATTGCGGACTGCCAATCATAATTCTTTATTGCCCGTTACTATTTTGAGTGGCGGGGCGGTGGCTTTACTTTGCAATTTGATTTGTGTTTTGCCCGGTGAGGCGGGGATTATCCCTTTGAATGCGGTTACGCCGATTATCGGGGCGCCGGTAATCATCTATGTTATCATTAGTCAGAGAAACCCGCAGCATTTCAATTGATTTTCTTCAACTATATAGAACTTTTTCTTTTAGAGCGCTCATAAATAGCGGCTCTCCATTGCATTTATGTTATTTCAATCGTTTGCGTGGATAACTTGCAGATTTCAAAGGATTAGATGCTTTCGTATTATTTTTTATAGTACTTTTGCACCCGGTATTAGTTTTAATTTAAACAAAGGTTGCGATTATGAAATTACCTGAAGATCCGATGATGCTGTATAGCTTCATCAACATGAAATTGCGTGATTTTTATCCTTCACTGGATGCACTCTGTGAGGATATGAACGTAGAAAGAGATGAAATTATCCGGACGCTGAAAACGGTGGGATTTGAGTATAACCCTGCACGAAACAGATTCTGGTAATTCCGAACTTATAAACAGATGGATTAGGGCTGCGTCTTTATCAAGATGCAGCCCTGATCTTTTTTGTTAATAAACAACAAATGTACCGCTCCTCATTTAACTTCGGCCTTTTTTCCCTTTCTAACCTGTAAAACCCGGATGAACTGATGATAAACGAAAACAAGATTCGGCAAATATATAAATCCAACCGCGAGCAAGGATTCCAACTGTTGGTGGAATGCTTTCAAGAACCGATATATTATTATATACGGCGTTTGGTGGTGTTGCATGAAGATGCGGAGGATGTATTGCAGGAAGTCTTTATTCAGGTATACAGGCATTGGGAGCAATTTCGTCAAGAGAGTTCATTGAGCACATGGATTTACAGGATTGCGACGAATGAAAGTCTTCGCTTGTTGAACAGCCGTAAGAAACGGGAAACGGTTTCGACCGAGGATGTTCAGGAAAACCTGATTTCTCAATTAAAGGCTTCCGATTATGTGGATTATGAAAATGAGTTGGCTGTCAAATTTCAGGAAGCAATATTGAGATTGCCGGAAAAGCAGCGATTAATATTCAACCTTCGCTACTATGATGAGCTTGATTATGAAGAAATAGCTCATATCCTCGATAGTAAGGCAGACACGCTTAAAGTGAATTATCATTATGCGAAGGAGAAGATTAAAGAGTACATACTAAATAATTAGGACTATGAAAAAAGAGTTTGATTTTGATGATATAGGAAAAAAAACACCCTATCGCGTTCCCGAAGGCTTCTTTGAGGAGATGCAGCGTAATGTGCGGAAACGTACTTATGGCAGCAGGTCTCCGGGACATCGTTTATGGATAACCGTTTCTACGGGTGTTGCCATAGCTGCGGTATCAGTTGGCTTTCTGTTTATACCGTCCCATTTTTGGAAAGGCGAAAGAGGAACTTCCGATTTGCAGATATTGGATACCAAAAATTGTACGGCGGTAGTTCCTGCAGATAAATGGATTCGTGAAATGTCGGACGAGGAGCTGGAAGAGCTCGTCAGCTTCTCCGAAAGCGATATATTTTTAAATTAATAGTATTGTCTTAAAAAAGAAAGAATTATGAAAGCAAAATTTATTTACGTATTTTTGACATGCCTTATGATAGGCAGTCAACTCGGTCTCTCTGCTCAAACCCCGGTAAACAAGGATAAGAAGAAACGCCATACACCGGAACAGGTCATGGAGCATCAGACTAATCAAATGGTAAAAATGTTGATGTTGGATGATGCCACTACCGCCAAGTTCATTCCGGTTTATCAGAATTATTTAAAAGAGTTACGCGAATGCAGAATGATGAACCGTGCAAAACAAAGAGCGGAAGGGACGGGTGTGAAGCCGGACCCCAAACCGTTACTGACAGATGCCGAGGTGGAACAGCAGATAAAAGGACGTTTTGCCCAAAGCCGTAGGATTCTGGATGTACGTGAGAAGTATTATAATGAATTTAGAAAGATACTTTCTCCCAAACAGATTATGAAGATTTATCAAACGGAACAGAATAATGCCGATAAGCTGAAAAAAGAATTTGACCGCAGAAAAAAACAAACTGTTGCGCAAGGAAAGCAGAAACGTCCGGTACGTCCTGTTCAGAAGTCTTAGAGCCTGTTTAAAGAAGCTTATCGGTTTATATAAAAGTGTGTCATAGTATAAAAAGTATCGTTCTGCTTCTTGGACATAGCCAAAAATCTCCTCTCTGTGCATGCAAAGGGGAGGTTTTTTTGTATTTCCGGAAAGGCTGAGAGGTGAAATAAATATAATAGGATATCGGTTCAGAACTTCGCAGGGGAGAATTTGTTGTAGGGAAATGCAGATAACAAAACATATCCCATGCGGTTGTTTCAGAAAATAAAGAATTGGAAAACTGTTCGCGGCTGGCATATCTGGAAGTTGAAGCTGGTGGATGCGCGGCTCTATTTTGTCAGCATGATTGTAGGCTTGCTGACAGGCCTCATTGCGGTTCCTTATCATTATCTGCTCTATTATTTGCTGCATATCCGTAGCGACTTCTTTGCATCCCGTCCGGCCTGGTACTGGCATATCCCATTGTTCTTATCGTTTTGGGGAATTCTGATTCTTGTATCCCGTATGGTCGGCAGAATGCCTCTTATCGGTGGTGGCGGCATTCCGCAGACACGTGGGGCAATCAACGGCCGGATCACTTATAAGCATCCGTTCATAGAGCTGGTGTCCAAATTCACCGGCGGAATCCTTTCCGTTTCTGCCGGATTGTCATTGGGGCGCGAAGGGCCGTCCGTACAGATAGGTTCTTATATAGGCAGTCTCGTTTCACGGTGGACGCATATTCTGCAGGGAGAACGCAAGCAGTTATTGGCGGCGGGAGCAGGAGCGGGGCTTGCGGCCGCCTTTGCCGCACCGCTGGCCTCTTCATTGATTGTGATTGAGTCTATCGAACGTTTCGACGCACCCAAGACGGCTATTACTACGCTGTTGGCCGGTGTGGTGGCAGGGGCTATTGCCAGTTTGGTTTTCCCTGTGAATCCTTATCATCTGATTGAGGTGTCGGAACCGGTTTTGACCTTTTTCGTCCAGATGAAATATTTTCTCATACTGGCTGTCATTATTTCCATTACCGGTAAAATATACTCTGCGCTTATGATTTCGTTCAAACGGGTATATTCTACGGTTAAGTCTCCGGTATATATCAAGATGTTTTATTTGGTACTGGTTGCTTACATTATCTCATTGATGCAAGTAAACCTGACGGGCGGCGGCGAACAATTCTTGCTGGAACAGGCGCAGAACGGCAGTACGGAAATAATGTGGGTACTTGCCGTCATGCTGCTGCATTTCGGTTTCTCGGTATGCTCCGTTTCTTCCGGTCTTCCGGGCGGAAGCTTTATTCCTACTTTGGTGACAGGCGGGTTGTTGGGGCAGCTTGTAGGGTTGATTGCTGTGAAGCACGGCATTATCGAGCCTCAAAATATCACTTACGTCATGCTGATATCCATGTCTGCATTCCTGGTGGCTATTGAGCGTACGCCGCTTACGGCTATTGTGCTGATAACAGAGATTACCGGGCATTTTGAGGTTTTCTATCCTTCGGTGGTAGTAGGCGGGCTGACCTATTATTTTACGGAACTGCTCCAGATGAAGTCCTTCAATGTCACTTTGTATGAAGATATGATTAACTCTTCCGATTTCCGGGAAGAAAAACGATATACTCTGGCAGTAGAGGTCATGACGGGTTCCTATTTTGACGGGAAATCCGTAAGCGAGCTTTCCTTGCCCGAACACTGCGTTATCATCAATGTGCATAGGGACGGAAAAAACCTGGTCCCTGCGGAAACAAGTTTGATTCCGGGAGACCAGGTGCAGATTGAAATGGATTCGCAGGACATAGAGAAACTCTATGAACCGCTCGTCAGTATGGCGAATATCTATTAAGCCAGATTGCCTATTTCATCCAGATTCTTCTGAATGTCGTTGTCGGTCAATTCATAATTTTGCAAGTCACCGGCCAGGTATTTGTCGTACGACGCCATATCGATGAGGCCATGACCGGACAGGTTGAACAGGATAACTTTTTCTTCACCCGTTTCCTTGCATTTATTCGCTTCGCGGATGGTGGCTGCAATGGCGTGGCAAGATTCCGGCGCGGGAATGATACCTTCCACTTGTGCGAACAGGCAGCCTGCCTCGAACGATTCGAGTTGCTTGATGTCCATTGCTTCCATATATCCGTCTTTCAACAGTTGTGATACGATGACACCTGCGCCGTGATAACGCAAACCGCCGGCGTGAATGTTGGCGGGAGCGAAGTTATGTCCCAGTGTAAACATCGGCAGCAGCGGAGTATACCCGGCTTCATCGCCGAAGTCATATTGGAATTTACCGCGTGTCAGCTTCGGACAGGAGGCCGGTTCGGCGGCGACGAAACGTGTTTTCTTTCCTTCAAGGATGGTATGGCGCATGAATGGGAATGCGATACCGCCGAAATTGGAACCGCCGCCAAAGCACGCGATAACCGTGTCGGGATATTCACCGGCCATTTCCATCTGTTTCTCGGCTTCCAGTCCGATTACAGTCTGATGCAGGGTGACGTGGCTCAATACGGAGCCGAGTGTATATTTACAGTTGGGAGTGGTGCGTGCCAGTTCGATAGCCTCGGAAATAGCCGTACCCAATGAACCCTGATGATTGGGGTGGGCGGTCAGAATATCTTTCCCGGCACGGGTAGACATGGACGGTGAAGGAGTAACCTGCGCACCGAATGTTTGCATGATGCTGCGACGGTAAGGCTTTTGTTCATAGCTGATTTTTACTTGATAGACAGCAGCTTCCAGACCGAAGAGGCGGGCGGCATAGGCCAGTGAGGCTCCCCATTGCCCGGCTCCGGTTTCGGTAGTGACATTCGTCACGCCCTCTTGCTTGCAGTAGTAAGCCTGCGGTATGGCGGAGTTCAGTTTGTGAGAACCCATGGGGCTGACACTTTCGTTCTTGAAGTAGATATGTGCCGGTGTGCCGAGCGCTTTTTCCAGTCCGTAGGCGCGTACCAGCGGAGTGCTTCGGTAGTATTTATACATTTCGCGCACCTGTTCGGGAATTTCAATCCACGCATCTGCCTGATTGAGCTCCTGGCGGCAAAGTTCTTTTGCGAAAATGGGATACAAATCTTCCGCTTTTAACGGTTGCTTGGTAGCGGGATTAAGCGGCGGCATGGGTTTGGTTACCATATCGGCTTGTATATTATACCAGTAACGTGGAATTTCGTCTTCCGGAAGAATGAATCTTTTTGTCTTGTTGCTCATAGTGGTTATAAATTAAAAGTGATTCAGTGTCCAAATGTAGCTATTATTTTTAAACCAATTTCTTTTTTCCATTGTTTTTTGTTTATGAAGGTAGATTTGTCTAAGTTTGCCACGTTTCATCAATCGGTATATTTATGAAGATTTATCATAAGTTTCTTTTGTATCAAAATAAGTGGATTCATCCTTATGTACGTGTGGCGTTGGGGGTGATGACGACCCTGACCTACCTGGCATCCATCCTGTTGATTGTCGGTTTGGTGTATGAACATGGATTTACAATTTCGGTTGCGGAAGCTCACCAGTTGCAACGTCTGTATCATGGAGTGTGGATTGTCTTTCTGAGCGATATATCCTTGCGTATCGCATTGGAATATAAAGATACGAGGCAGACCTTTAGCAAGCTGACGTGGATATTGACTTTCCTGCTTTATCTGACGCTGGTTCCGGTTGTGTTTCATCGTCCGGAGGTGGAAGGGGCCATACAGGCTGTCTGGGATTTTCTGAACGGCAGGATATATCATCTCGCGTTGCTGCTGATGCTTTCTTTCCTGAATCTGTCTTATGGCTTGGTACGTTTGCTGGGACGACGGACAAACCCTTCGCTTATTCTGGCAGTCAGTTTTCTCATTATCATACTCATCGGGACGGGATTGCTGATGCTCCCCCGTTCTACGGTGGCGGGTATCTCGTGGGTGGATTCGCTGTTTATTTCCACCAGTGCGGTGTGTGTGACGGGGCTTACCTCGGTGGATGTGGCATCCACCTTTACGACGACGGGCTTTGTAATCATCATCCTGCTGATTCAGATTGGCGGTTTGGGAGTAATGACGCTGACGAGCTTCTTTGCAATGTTCTTTATGGGGAATACTTCGCTGTACAATCAGTTGGTGGTGCGTGATATGGTCAGTTCCAATTCATTGAATTCATTGCTGTCCACACTGGTCTATATCCTCGGATTTACATTGGCGATAGAGGGGGCGGGCATGCTCGCTATTTGGAGCGATATTCACGGCACGATGGGGATGGATATACACGAGGAATTGGCTTTCTCGGCTTTCCACTCCATATCGGCGTTCTGTAACGCCGGTTTTTCCACATTACCGGGCAATTTGGGCAATCCGCTGCTGATGTCAGGCCATAATCCGTTCTATATATACATCTCTTTATTGATTATTCTTGGCGGTATCGGTTTTCCGATATTGGTGAATTTCAAGGATATCATCCTTTACCATATACGCCGTTTCTGGAGATTTCTGCGTACGTGGGAGTGGGACGGCCGCCGTTTTTACCACCTCTACAATCTGAATACGCGTATCGTGCTGATTGTTACCTTCCTGTTGCTGGTGGTCGGTACGGCCGGTATCGCTCTTTTTGAGTGGAATGCGTCTTTTGCGGGTATGTCGGTTGCCGATAAGTGGACGCAGGCGTTCTTCAATGCGTCTTGTCCCCGTACGGCCGGCTTCTCCAGCGTGGATTTAGCCGGTTTGAGCGTGCAGACCTTATTGATTTACCTTATTCTTATGTGGATTGGCGGCGGTTCGCAGTCTACTGCAGGCGGTATCAAGGTGAATGCTTTTGCTGTCGTGGTATTGAATCTTGTGGCTGTATTGCGCGGCACGGAGCGGGTAGAGGTGTTTGGACGCGAATTGTCTTACGACTCCATCCGCCGTTCTAATGCTACGGTGGTGATGTCGTTCGGAGTATTGTTTGTATTTATATTTATTATCAGCATATTGGAGCCGAAGCTGTCTTTGCTCACGGTTACCTTTGAATGTGTTTCGGCCATCAGTACGGTCGGTTCCAGTTTAAACGCCACGCCTCTGCTGGGCAGTGACAGTAAACTGTTGGTTGCGCTTTTGATGTTTGTCGGGCGTGTAGGGCTGATAACGTTGATGCTTGGTATCATCAAGCAGAAAAAAAATACGAAGTATCAGTATCCGAGTGGACAGATTATTATTAATTAATGACTTATATGAAGTATATTATTATCGGTTTGGGAAATTACGGCCATGTGCTTGCCGAGGAACTTTCTGCTTTGGGGCATGAAGTGATAGGTGCGGATATCAGTGCCGGTCGTGTGGATAGCTTAAAGGACAAGATAGCAACCGCATTTGTGATTGATGCGACTGACGAACAGGCTTTGTCCGTACTTCCGCTGAACAGCGTCGATGTCGTGATTGTGGCCATCGGTGAGAATTTTGGCGCGTCTATCCGCGTGGTGGCGTTGTTGAAGCAGAAAAAGGTGAAACGCATTTATGCCAGGGCTATCGACGGGGTTCATCGTTCGGTGCTTGAAGCTTTCGGGTTGGAACGTATTCTTACTCCCGAAGAAGACGCGGCTCGCGGTCTGGTTCATCTGTTGGAATTTGGCGCGGATATTGAAACTTTCCGTGTAGATTCCAACTATTATGTAATGAAGTTCACAGTGCCCGAAAGATTCATCGGCTATGGTGTCAATGAATTGAAGCTCGATAATGAATTCGGCTTGAAGCTGCTTGCGCTGAAACGTGCCGAAACGTTGAAAAACTGTCTGGGCATCTCTTTCATAGAGCATGATGTTGTAAACGAGTTGCCGGATAACGACCAGATACAGGCAGGAGACCAGTTGGTGTGTTATGGACGGTATCAGGACTTCCGGAAGTTCTGGAAGGCGCTGTGATAATCGGATGCATTTTCTTTGTGATTTTATTGCTTTTCCTATGGAAGAGTAGTACCTTTACTTCCTAATAGCAAATCGTTTCACCACGGAGTAAATTTCGTTCCGCCATGGAGAAAGTTGTGTTCCACCATGATGGAACGAAATTTACTCCGTGGTGGAACGATTTAGTATTGGGATGGTTTTCTCTCTTTGTCACCGTGAGAAAGGATGCCGGGTATGACTATGGTGAAGCTTAATATCAAAGAATATGAGTGCTTATTATGACCTTTTTGAAAAGCCGGATATTGGTCGGACCGGAGAACAACAGCCTCTTTATGCCCGCTTTGTGCCTAAAGGGACAATTGATAAAAAAGAGTTTATAGACCGCGTACATCTTTTCACGGGTATCAGCCGAAGTGTGCTTGAGGGGACAATGGCGGCTTTTATGGACGAATTGCGCGATTGCCTGGCTAACGGTTGGACGGTAGAGTTGGGAGAACTTGGCTATTTTACTCCTTCACTGAGCTGTCAGCGCCGTGCAATGGAGAAAGATAAAGTGCGTGCCGCGTCCGTGGCTCTGCGCGGACTGAATTTTCGTTTGGGAAAGCGGTTCTATGAGGAATTAGGCGGTAAGATGAAGCTTGAACGTAAGCCGCGACCTGTGGTATCGGCTTCCTCGGATACCTTTTTATCTATGGAGCGCCGTTTTCAATTACTGGACGAATACTTACAGCGGAACCCTTGTATCAACCGTGCCCAATATGCCCGCCTGACGGGACGTAGCTACAAACAAGCCATTAACGATTTGAATCTGTTCATAGAAAACGGGGTATTGTTCAGATACGGAATGGGCAGGAATGTGGTGTATGCGGGAAAAAAGTGAAATATTTTTTATTGATTTATATCTTTTTATTTATCAGAGACTTACTTATTCTTATTAATCCTTCTTTATCCTTACTGAAACTTACTGAAACGACAGTTAAAGCACCATGCCGGTTTGCGCCTGTTGTATCTTTGTATCGTGATCACAGAGAAACAGGTTTTGCAAACTGACGAGTGAACAAGGCCGAAAACAAATTTATTAATCATTTAAAATTAAAAGAATTATGGCATTTAATTATGAAGTGAAGAAGAGAGTGTTCGGTTTTGATAAGACAAAAACGGAAAAGTATGTGGCGCAAATGAAGACGCTGGGTATAATACAGTTTGGAGATTTATGCGATGAAGTCACTAAGGTAGGCATGGCTCCGCGTGGTGTGGTGAAGATGGTATTGGATGGGTTGATAGATACATTGAATATAAACATAAACAAGGGCTTTTCTGTGCAGTTAGGTGATTTTGGCTGTTTTCGTCCGGGTATTAACGCGAAAAGTCAGGATAAGCAGGAAGATGTGAAATCAGATACGGTTTATCGCCGAAAGATAATTTTTACTCCGGGGCAGTATTTTAAAGAGATGCTGACACGTGCCAGCGTGACGAGAGCTAATTGGGAAAACTCGGAAACAACTTCGGGAGGCGGTTCTAATCCTGATGTCGGTGGCAATGGAGAAGAGGAAAACCCGCTGGGGTAATATGCTTTCCATCTGTTTAAACTAAGTGGATGTAGATGAGGGAGATATGAACTTCTTTTATAAGGGTTCATATCTTTCCTCTGATTACTTGACTTTGCCTTTCGAATGTTGTATCTTTACATCAATAATAAAAAACGGCACATAATGATAAACCTGCAAAAAACTATGGAAAATGAAAATGACTTTCGTATCAGGACGTATACGAAAAAAGAATTAGCATGTTTGTATTGCCCCAATGCTACGGCACGCTGCGCCATTCGTACACTGACCCGCTGGATTAAACGCAATCGCGAATTGTATGCGGAACTGCTTCTTACGGGATATCATGTAAGAGTACGGACTTTTATGCCGAGACAAGTCGGGATTATCGTTCACTATTTGGATGAGCCTTAATTAACGGGCTACCAGTCCATAAAAAAACGGAAAACCCTTAAAGCTTTCCGTTTTTTTATGATATATTTCATTATAGAGCAAATGCAAAGTTGGTAGTAGTATAAAAGTCTACTGTTTCATTTATTATAATATCGATAGGTGTATAATTATAGACTTCAGGTTTCTTATTGTAGATTAAATACTCCAAGACGGCTTTGACGGCCATATATCCTTGGTATTCCGGACGTTCTGCCATTAGGTACGAGATATACCCTTCTTTCAAAGCATTGACATTCCGGGTATTTATATCAAATCCTATCAATTTGACGTTCTTGATATTATTGCGTTTCATGAAATCAGATATGATATATGCACAAGTGTTGAATACTACAGCCCCACCGATATTAGGGTGGGCACGGAAAAAATTAGTTAGCGTTTCTTCATTTTGCTTTGCATCGGTTCGATTGTATTGTGCATATACTATATTTATATTTAGTGAATTTTCTTTTAAATAAGAGAAAAAACCGTGTTGGCATACAACAGATTGGATAGATGTTTCATCTCCTATTCGTTTGGCTTGAAATAAAGCGATTTCTTTACCTGGCTCCATGACAGATGTAAGTAGCTTAGCCTGTGCTTTACCTGCTTGAAAGGCATGAGGGGCAAAAATCGCTAACGGTTCTGTATTGTTTACCGGAGTATCTACAAATACGTATGGAATGTCTTTCATATAAAGCTGATTGGCGAATAATACGGTCTCATCATAAAATGCCGGACCTATAATTACCGCATCTTTTCTTAAGGCAAGTGCTTCCTTAAATACCTTTTGACATGAGAAAACATCAAACTGATCATAGTATAGGTAACGAATCTTCAGTTTTGTGTTGGCAAAATGGCTCAATGCTTTTTCGATGCCGGTTTCTATTTGTTCCCAGTATTCTCCGGGAGCATGTTGGGGAAATATAACTAATAAACGTATTTGACGTTCGTTTTTAGGAGTGATAGAATGAACTTTACATACATAATTTATTTGTTGTAAAACATCTTCCACTTTTTTACGACTTTCCGGTGATACATCTCCTCTATTGTGAAGTACGCGATCTACTGTCCCTGATGATACGCCTGCAATCGCTGCAATATCGCAGATTCTATATTTAACTTTTTCTCCCATCGTAGTTCTGTTCTATTTTATTTATTTATCCCGTGCAAATATACTAAAAGAAATAATATGTATGTTGAATACACGGATAAATAATTAGTGTTAGATAGGAAAATATCTTTTTACACGGTTACACGGATAAAAACACACTGCTTTTTTCTATATGGTCGAAAAGATGTTTTATAACACCGTATAACTCGTAATTAATATCAAAAGAAGTAGGATATTTGTATTGAAGAAACAGAGAGATATTTCTATTAGTGAAAATAATCTATACTATAGGAAAGAAAAATATCAAAATACACAATAACACGGATTAGAAAATAAACAGTGTAAATATGAAAAACATAATTAAAAAAATAGCATTATTTTGGGCGACTATTGCACCGGGTATATTTCTTGTAGGATATAATATCGGAACAGGTAGTATTACGACGATGGCTTCTGCCGGTGCAAGTTATGGAATGACGTTGACATGGGCATTAGCTCTTTCTTGTTTGTTTACGTATATTTTAATAATCGCATTTTCGCGCTATACCATAGTTACGGGAAAAACATCGTTATTTGGCTTTAAGAATAACTTTGGTAGAGGGGTTACTATCTTTATTTTGCTTTCTTTATTAATAAGTGAAATAGTATCGTGTATGGGAGTTATGGGAGTAGTGGCGCAGGTGATACAAGAGTGGTCGCGTCCTATTACTTCTGATGGCGAAGGATTCAATATGATAGTAGTGGCAGGAGTTATCAGTGTACTATTATACTATATATTCTGGCAAGGCAAACAGGCCTTCTTTGAGAAAATACTTAGCCTGTTTGTGTTTGTTATGGGAATTTGTTTTTTGGCTACCATGTTTATTGTAATGCCGGAGCCGGTCAGCATATTAAAAGGGCTTGTTCCTACTCTTCCCAATCATCCGAATGCTTTTTTAATTGTAGCAGGAATGGTGGGTACTACTATGGGCGGTGTTCTTTATGTGGTTCGTTCTATTTTGATTAGTGAAAAAGGCTGGCATATAGAAGATATGAAGTTACAGAAACGTGATGCGGCTGTGTCAGTAAGTATTATGTTTCTATTGAGTTTCGCTGTAATGGCGTGTGCTGCCGGAACAATGTTTACGAAGGGACTTACTGTGGATAATGCAATAGATATGGTGAAATTAATGGAACCATTGGCTGGGCAATTGGCGGTATCGATGTTTGTGGCGGGAATTGTATGTGCAGGTGTTTCGTCTTTATTCCCTATTATCGTATTAGGGCCGTGGCTTATCAGTGACTTCTTAGGTATAGATAGGGATTTAACTAAGCGTTGGGCTAGAATTATGGCATTGGTAACCACTTTATGCGGGCTTGTGGTACCTGTTTTTGGCGGTAGCCCGGTTTTTGTGATGATCTTCTCCCAATCATTGGCGATTATATCTACTCCTCTTGTCATTGCATTAATGATTATTCTGCTGAATAAGAAATATTTAATGGGCAAGTATAAAGCTACAATAAAAGACAATATTTTGTATGGCATAACTTTGTTGTTTGCGCTTATTGTGGCCGTTGTGGCAATTTTGGGAATTATTAATTATTAAATATAACATAAACATGAGAAACGTTTTTGACAGACACATAACTTGTGCATTTCTTTATAGTATTACAAGATACGGCTATCCGCCCGATGCGGAACATATGGTTACGTATATACATGAGATGGCCGATCTCGGTTTTCAGTCTATCGAACTGGAAGGAATAGGGGAAGCGCATTTGAAAACAGTTTACAAATATCGAAAGGAGATAAAGCAGGCATTGGAAGATCGGGGTGTAGTATTACCTGTATTCTGTACCGTACTGCCCGGAATAGCTTCTCCTCATGAAGAAATAGCGCAAAAGAATTTGGACTTATTTAAAATAGGTTGTGAGCTCGGAGCTTATTTGGGTGCTAAAGGGGTATTGGATAATGGTCCGCTTGTTCCTTATGAATTTCCGGCAGATATGCCTATTCATCGACATTACTCACCGGATGTACTTCGTAATGTGTGCTTACCGCAGGAATTATCGTGGAAAGTATATTGGAATGCTTTGCTGTCTCGGATGGATACGGCTTGCAAATTTGCAGCAGATTATGGGCTGAATTATTATATGCATCCCTGTGTAGGTTCTTTGACGGATACAACAAACGGCTATCTGTTATTGAAAGAAGAATTAGGGTGGGAAAATCTGAAATTCAATTTTGATACATCGAATCTATATTATATGCATGAAAATCTGTCTTTAGGTTTACTCAAACTGGGCAATGATTTAGATTATATACATATCTCAGATAGCTACGGACAGCGCATAGAACATCAGGCTACAGGAAATGGAACAATAGACTGGGATTTGTTTTTCGGGACTTTGAAACAAATCGGTTTCTCAGGTGAACTTTCAATTGATGTGGGTGGCGATGAAAGCCATGTTGCCAATATTGATGAGGCTTATTTACAGACAGCCCGTTTTTTAGAAGAAAAAATAGTTGCTTATGAAATTTATTAAATGTTTGTTGGTTATAGGATTATTTGCAGTAAATGTTTCCGCAACGGATTATTCGGTGTCTGACTTCGGAGCACGAGGAGATGGAAAAACGGTTAATACGAAAGCAATCCAACATGTTATAGATTTATGTGCGGAAAAAGGTGGAAGGGTGATTATTCCGCAAGGTGAGTTTATAACAGGTACTCTGTTTTTGAAGAGTAATGTAACTCTTTGTTTAGAAAAGGGGGCACATTTATTGGGCTCTACAGATTTGAAAGATTATCCGAAAAAAACAGTTGATTTCCGCTTTTGGGGAGATACATGGACGTATCAATCTTTGATAATTGCGCATGATATAGAGAATGTAACAATAGAAGGAGATGGTACGATTGATGGACGTGGCGGTTCATTTCCGGTGCGGTCCAAAAAGAAACCGGATAAATATAAAGACCGTCCTTATCTTTTGTGGTTTGCGAATAGTAGGAATATTAATATAACAGGAGTGGAGCTCCGGAATTCTGCTATGTGGATGCAGTCCTATATCCGTTGCGAACAGTTGAAGATTGATGGTGTGAGGATTTTCAATCATTCCAATTTAAATAATGATATGATGGATATTGATGGTTGTAAAGATGTGATTATCACTCGCGTAATAGGAGATTCGGATGATGATGGAATCACTTTCAAAAGTACTTGCGACAGGATGAGTGAGAATATTACCGTTTCGGATTGTTTATTGAGCAGCCATTGTAATGCTCTGAAATTCGGGACAGAAACGACTGCCGGATTTAAGAATGTGGTTATCAGTAATTGCGTAATCCGCAGGTCATCGGCTCCTGAAGTGAATTCTGGGGCAGCGGAAGGTATTTCGGGAATATCGCTTGAAATTGTTGACGGTGGGACTATGGAGAATATCACTATTCAGAATATTGTCATTGACGGTCAACGGGTTCCTTTGTTCCTTCGTTTGGGTAATCGTGCACGTAAGCATTATGCTGAGGCGCCTACCCCTTTTATAGGTACAATGAAGAATATCATAATCTCCAATATAACTGCTGTAGCAACTACTCCGATAGGATGTTCGATTATGGGAATACCGGAAGGAAAAATCGAAGGACTCACTATCTGCAATAGCCGTTTTGTTTGTACAGGTGGTGAATCAGGTGAGCTTGCAGATAAAAAAGTTGAGGAGCTTGAAACCCTTTATCCGGAGTCTACCATGTTTGGTATACTGCCTGCATATGGGATGTATGTGCGGCATGCCAAGAATATACAGTTATACGGCCTTTCTTTTGAACTATTGAAAGAGGATGGGAGACCAACTATAATTTGTGAAGATGTAGACAATGCGGATATACAGCAGATAATGACTTACGGAGAAAAAGGTGGAAAAAAAATAATAATAAAATAATAGGTATTAAAAAGATTATATATGAGAAAGACATTCTTCTTGTGCCTGATTGCGATAGTAAACCTGACTTGCATGGGATATGCAGCCGGTTTACCTATATTGCCGTCGCCTAAAGTTATCTCTACTATTGATGGAGAAAATAAGAGAGAAAGAGTATATGGTGATATTGACTTCATATGGCGAAATACAAATTCGGAACTTTACAGTTGCGTGCAGGAAGAATTTAATGAATTACTTCGGAAAAATTGCTCCGATAGATTAAAAATAATAGGGGAACAAAGTTCTTCAAAGAAAATCTTGAAAGCTTTTTGTAGAAAGCATTCGTTGAATGAACATTACATAGACAGTATTGGTACGGAAGGCTATTTGCTTTCTAAATCGGACTCATGCATTCATGTTGTTTCGAAGACCCCTGAGGGTCTGTTGTATGGTATTCAATCAGCAAAGCAATTAGTACGGGGCGGTTATGCGCCATCGGTTACTTTGGTAGATTGGCCGGACTATTCCCAAAGAATATTTTTTGATGATATAAGCAGAGGACCAATTTCTAATATTGCTTATATAAAGAAACAAATAAGAGATTTATCGGAGTTAAAATATAACGCATTCACATTCTATATAGAGCATGTCATACAACCGCTTTCCTATCCCGATTTTGCACCGGAGAACGGTAAGTTGACAATGAAAGACGTAAGGGAGATTTGTAGTTATGCCCGGAAATATCAAATGGAAATAATCGGGAGTTTCCAATGTTTCGGGCATTTTGAGAAAATACTGTCTTTGGAAAAATACGCATCATTGGGTGATACTTCCTCTATGATTGCTCCACTGAATCCACAGGCACAATCGTTCTTGAAAACAGTTCTTGAAGAGCTGGCGGATGTTTTTTCTTCAGATTATTTTAATATTAACTGTGATGAAACATGGGATTTGGAGAATGGTAAGTCCAAAGAATATGTGCATAGGGTGGGACCGGATAAATTTTATGCAGACCATATTCGTTTTTTGTATGGCATTCTGAAAGCAAAGAATAAAAAAGTAATGATGTGGGGAGATATTATTATGAAGTATCCGCATCTGTTATCCGAATTGCCAAAAGATATTACTTATTTAAGTTGGAACTATAGTGGTACAAATTATGATGCATGGATAAATCCTTTCAAGGAGAATAACAGCAATTATGTGGTTTGTCCTGGTATTTTGAATTCAAATAGGCTGTTCCCTGATCTGAATATGACCAGGGAGAATATGCAATTTATTACAGACGGTTACAGAGCCGGGGCGAAAGGTGTGTTATATACATCGTGGGACGATTCGGCATTTCACAGTTTTGCTTCCATAATGTATGGTGTAGCATTAGCTTCCGAATATAGTTGGAATGCTTCACGAAGTATTGACGTAGATGGTTTTGAGGAAAGATATTGTATGGTACGTTTAGGTAGTAAAGATACAAGATTTACTCAAACTTTAAATGAATTGATGAAGTTTGCAAAATTGGGTATGACTTATGAAATGAACGACCGTATTTTTTATGAACGATTTACTCCGGAAATAAATAATGCTTTGAATATTAACAAAGAAGAATTGAATATTGCGCGGGAAATTCTTACCTCTGTTAAAAGATTGTTAGATACGGTTGGCCTGCGAAAAGAGTATGTTGATGAGAAGACTTTGAAATATACAGTAGCACAATATGAGTTTATAGTTGATGCACGGGAAAGAATGTTTAAAATGGCAGATTGGTATCGGAGAAGTTTACAGGAATATACTGAATCTCCCGAACGAGCTCGAAAGTCTTTGATAATGGCATTGAAAGAAATTAATCCTTTAGAGGTTCAGGTTTTAGCGCTTAAGCAACAATATACAGAACTTTGGATTTACGAAAACCAGTCATATTTTCTTGATGAGGGTTTGAAACTGTACCGGGAGAAATTAGAGCAGATACATCGTGTGCAGTCGGATTTGCTTCGGGCTATAGACTTTATTGATAGTGGAAAGCAGCCGGATGATATAATGGCGGCGGGATTGGATGTACGTAATGTCAATAGTAACTATTTCTCTTGTTGGTTATTTTGTGGTACTTTTCTAAACGGGGATATTAATACTGATTATTTAGCAACAGTTGGAGGCGAGCTAAATATAGCTCCATTACCTGGCGAACGTCTTGATATGGGCGGATGTGAATATAGGTGGGCTCGTTGCGTGTCGAATAATGGCTTTATTATGGATTTTAATGAAATGTTCCATTCTGTAAATAGTGGGGTGGCGTATGCTACAGCCATGCTCTATTCAGATAAAGAACAGACTGTGGAAATATTATATGGCGGTAGCGGTGAAAATCTCATTTATTGTAATGGGCAGATAGCCGGGCGTACGGCAAAAGAGAATGAGTTTGTGGCTGATAAATACAAATTATCTCTTCATCTGAAAGCCGGAAGTAACAGAATTCTAATTAAGTCACGCCAATTGGTTAATGACTGGAAATTCTCATTTCGTGTTGATGGTAGAATAGTAAAATCTCATAAACAAAAATATTATCTCTAAATTAAGAATAATAAAAAACAAACAGTATGAAAACACACATTATTTTATTATCGGCTTTATTATTAGCCGGTACGGTGAAAGCGCAATCTTCTCTTCCGGGGAGAACAGAGATTCTGGAAGCAATCGAGGGCTGTACCACTTATGCAATAAGTGTTTTGCTAGATGAAAGTGGAAAGTCGCGTTGTGATTACAACATGGTGCAAGGAAAGTGGTATCCTTATGAAGAACCGTGGCATACAGGACAACTTATTCTCGGCCTGCTGGATGCTTATGAAATTACTAAATCTCCTCAAGCACTTGCCGCGGCACGTAAAGCCGGTGATTGGTGGGTTGGACTGGAAATTAAGGATAATCCGGCATTAAAAGGAATGGTAGGAGCTACACATGGCGACGATATTGGTAATGATAAAATAGTTTTTGCAACCGTTACTGATGGTACACATGGAATTTTTGAGTTGTCGCGGGTTACCGGTGATAAAAAATATGCACAAGTTGCCAGTAATGCACTTGGTTGGATGCTGGAGCATATGTATTATCCGGAAGAAGGGGTTTGTTATGATTTAGCAGACTTGAAAACTGGCGAGATTCAGAAAGTGAGTCCTTTTTATAAAGATAAAAAACAACAAGTATTGGATGATGTTTCTCGTCCGAACACAGAAGGCTCACCTTTCAAAGATGCTTATGAATTTACAAAAGACAAACGCTTTAAGGATGCTCATTTATTGCTTTGTAACTCTTTGATAGATAAGCAGGATAAAGACGGTATCTGGATGCGTTATATGCCTAATCATCGTGAAGTCTCTTCTTTCCATCCCCGGTTCAATCTTTGGTATGCTGAGTCTCTTCTTGAAGCCTATGAGATGACAAAAGATAGAAAATATTTAGAAGCTGCAGCTAAAACAGCCCGGACGTATGCGAAGGCACAAAAAGGAGACGGAACTATATTCTATGACAATTACACGGATGGAAAACCTTCTGATAAGGGGTCTGTTTGTGGTTCAGCTGTTGCTTTTGCAGGTATTCTTTGGATTAGACTGGCCGGTTACGGTTATGATGAATTTATTCCTAATTACGAACGTAGTCTGCGTTGGATTATTAAGAATCGTTATGTTGCCAATCATCCTGATCCAAATTTACGTGGTGGGGTAATAAATACTCGTATGCGTATGAAAAAGGGGCAAATATGGCTTACTCAAAGAGATGTAGGTACATCTTTCGGATTACGTTTTCTGGCAGCTTATTATAATTTGAAGTTTAATAAATGATACAAAACCAAATGATAGTTCCAATTAAAACACTGAAAATAGATACACTGACTGTGCAAGTGTATAATTCGCGGCAAGATATGGGGATAGCTGCCTATGAACTTTATAAAAAACATGTCCAAGAGCTTATGATTGGCCAAGAAGCAGTTAGGGCTATTTTTGCCGCGGCTCATTCACAAGATGATTTTTTGAAAGCATTGGCAGATGATACTGAAATTAATTTTACTCGTATTGTAGGATTTCATATGGACGAATACATGGGATTGGGAAAGGAAGCTTCTCAAAACTTTGGTAATTTTTTGAGGGAGGCAATATTCTCTAGAAGGCCTTTTCGTGAAGTTAATTATATACAGTCTGAGGCCATTGATATTACTGCCGAATGCAAACGATATGAAGAGTTGTTGAGGCAGGCACCATTGGATATTGTCAGTATGGGGATCGGAGAGAACGGGCATATTGCTTTTAATGATCCGCATGAAGCCAGATTTGATGAAAAAGCATGGGTGCGCCAAACTTCTTTAGATGAGGTATGTCGTCGTCAGCAGGTCAATGATGGAGAATTTGCTGTATTGGGTGATGTCCCGGAAACGGCACTGACACTTACGATTCCTGCATTGATGTCTTGTAAAAAGGTTGTTTGTATTGTGCCTACAGTTCGAAAAGCGCAGGCAGTTAGTCAGACACTCTATGGGCCGATTTCAGAAGCTTGTCCGGCTTCTGTTTTACGGATGCATCCTGCTGCAACCTTGTTTTTAGATAAAGAAGCGGCAAAATTGATATAAACCATTTAATTATTACATTATTATGAAGAACATTTTGAAAACTTTGTTGTGGATTGTAGCTGTGATTATTCCGGCAATATCCGGTTATGCCCAAAGTAAGGGAAACCTTAGCGGTGTAGTAAAAGATGATATGGGGGAAACTCTTCCGGGAGCTGCTGTTGTTGTGAAAGGTACGACGTTAGGAACTGCTACAGATTTGAACGGTGCGTATACTTTGTCTGGCATTCCAGTTGGAACGTGTGAAATTGTAGTGAACTATTTGGGGTATGAGCCTGTAACAAAAATGTTTACTATAAAATCTAATAGTACGGTTACTGCAAATTTTGTGTTAAAACAGTCTGCTATAGCTTTGGGAGATGTTGTGATTTCAGCTGTCGTTGATGGCCAGCAACGTGCTTTAAATCAGCAGAAGGTTGCCGATAATATGATGCAGGTTCTTTCGGGAGATCAGATGGGGCGTTTCCCTGATTTAAATGTATCGGATGCATTACGTCGGCTTAGTGGTGTGACGTCTGACGGAAAAGAAGTTCAACTACGTGGTACTCCTGCTAATTTTACTAATATTAATATTAACGGTGAGCAGATTATGAGTAGCCAGGAAGGAGGTAAACGCAATGAGTCGTTAGATATAATACCTTCTGATATATTATCTTCTATGGAGGTGCAGAAGACCTTACTGCCTTCCAATGACGGTGATGCCATAGCAGGTGTAATAAATATGCGTACCGGTACGGCTCGCTCTTTGAAACCTAAATTTTCTGTTGATTTAGGAACTGGTTATACCTTTATTCGTGAACAGATGGATTATAACGTGAAAGCTTCTTATGCGCAGCGTTTTTTTAAGACTAGAAGAAATGATAATGGGGTATTTGGAGTTCGTGCAAGTTATAGTTATCTTGTTAATCATAAAGCTTATGATGGATTGGAGGCTGAAGCATGGGATTCTTATAAGTTAGTTGATCATAAAACAGGTGATGTTGTGGATGAAATGGCTTATATGCCGACTGATTTTCGTTACAGATATCAAGAAAGGACAATTACCCGTCATGGTGGTTCTGTCGCTTTAGACTGGACACCTACTCAGAATACCAAATTTGTTTTGAGTACTATGTATAATCAGTTTACGGAAGAAGGTGACAGATATCGTAACAGATTTCGTTTTCGTGATAATAGTGGCAAGTTTTATTTAATGGAAGATGGTAGTATTGGTTCTGCCCGTATGCGTAATATCTCTCAAGCGACATCATCTAAGCAAGTTGTAAAAAATATAAATATTAATTTGGATGGTGAATCTACTATTGGTACATGGAAAATTGACGGTGGATTATTTTATTCAAAATCTTCTAGTAGTTATAGAAGTGAAATGTTAGGTTTTCAAACTCCTGACTGGAGAGCTGGGAAAAAAGTGAATGGTGTCACTATTCCTGCAGATGCTATTATAGGTACACTTCCGAGTATAAATAAATACTTGCATTATGATTATATGTTCGAGCCATTTGGCAAAATGGGTACAGAAGCGCCGGATGCAGTTTCCAGATATAATTTGTATGATATACAAGATTGGAATAATGAAGTACGCGGTGAAAACTTTACCTTTCGTATGAATGCGAATAAGAATTATTTTATAAAAGATTATGCTTCTACGTTTTCTTTTGGAGTAAAAGGTAAATTTATGAAGAATAAGGGATATGTTCCTGAAAACACGCTGAATTATGCAGTTACAGCCAGTGATGCCAATAACTTAACCAATTTAATAAGGTCTGATAATTTAGGAGATAAGTTTCTTAATAATCATTTGAAACTTGGGCCGGCTCCTGATATCAATAAAATCCATGCGTATATGAACGATAAAGCAAACAGTAATGACATCACCGTTAATGAGTATACAGCAAATACAGCACGTGATGCTTTCTTCTATGATGCGGATGAACGTGTGTTTGCAGGATATATGATGAATAAAATTCAACTTGATAAGTTGATGTTTTTGACAGGTTTGCGTATAGAGCAGACACGTGTGAAATATAAGGCAAATCAGATAGAACGTTTTGTTAATCCTGATGCTCCAATTCAGGGAGGGGATGAAACATTATTTAATGATTATACAAAAACTCCGGTTCAAGCTTCATTAAATTATATAAAGTTCCTTCCGAATGTACAATTCAAGTATGATTTGACAGATAAAACTATTTTCCGTTTGGCATGGACTACTGGATATTCAAGACCGAATATTTCAGAACTTGTTCCAAAACAGGATGTAGTACAGGACTTGGAACAGGTTACTATTGGTAATCCGGATTTGAAACCTGCTTATGCACATAATTTGGATTTATTATTTGAACAATACTTATCAAATGTAGGGCTTATATCTGGAGGTTTGTTCTATAAACATATTGCCAATTTTCAATATTTAAGTGAAGATATTTTGCATGATGCTGGTAACCAGTATGATGGCTGGAGAGTATTTCAAAGTAGGAATGGTGATGCAGCCAAAGTATATGGAGCTGAAATTACATTGAATACTAATTTAACGTTCTTACCAGGTTTTTTAAAGAATCTCATGTTTACAAGTAATTATACCTTTATTCATTCAAAAGCGGTAACTGACCAAGATCGTGGTTCACTGCGCTTGCCGGGACAGGCTAAACATACGGCTAATTTTGCTTTAGCTTATTCTACTAAACGTTTTACGCTTCAGGCTTCAATGAACTATATTGGTTCGTATATTATGTCTTTAGGGTCTAATGCGGAACGTGACATTTGGAATGACGGACGCTGGCAAATGGATGTAAATGGCTCTGTACAGATTGTAAAGGGATTGAGTTTCTGGCTGGAAGCTGTCAATGTATTGAATAGCCAATCTTATTCTTATTTTGGAAATAAGGATAGAGTTTATAATCTTAAATATTATGGTGCTAGTGGTCGTTGCGGTTTTACATATAAGTTCTAATTTGTAAGTAAAGCTGTGAATTGTACATCTTGACAGTTCACAGCTTTACTATTTTTATATATACGATTATGAAAAAAATACTGTTTTCTTTTTTTCTGGTTGTAATCGTTATCCCTTTGTTTGCAGGAAACATTACTATACCGGAGCAACTATCCGAACATCCGCGGCTTTTGTTACGTGGTGGGGAGGAGCAAGGGTTGATACAGTTTATTCAAAATGATTCAATCTGGAATTTGTTTCAACAACGTACATTACAAGCCTGTGATTGTTTACTGCCACTTTCTCCGTTGGAAAAAGTGAAAATAGGTAAACGTATGTTGGGAACTTCGCGTGAGGCACTTTATCGGATATTCATGTTGGCTTATGCTTATCGTACAACCGGTGATGCAAAATATGCAGAAAGAGCAGAAAGGGAGATGTTACATATTGCTCAATATGATAGTTGGAATCCGGATCATTTTTTAGATGTGGCTGAAATGACCATGGCAATGTCTATTGGGTATGATTGGCTATATAATGTACTAAATCCTGAAAATCGTGAAAAAATACGTATTTCTATACTTGATAAAGGTTTGCGTCCCTCTTTTGATAAGCGTTATAACGGCTTTTTAAACAAAACGAATAACTGGAATCAAGTATGTAATACTGCTATGGCATATGGTGCGATTGCTCTTATGGAAACCGACAAGCAGTTGTGTCGAAAGGTTATAGAACGTTCAATTACTCAAGTTCGTGTACCAATGTTGAATTATGGCCCGGATGGTGCATATCCGGAAGGATATGGTTATTGGCACTATGGAACAACTTATAATGTGATGTTACTTGCTGCATTAGAATCCTTGTATGGTAATGACTTCGGACTGTCCGAGATCCCAGGATTCGTAGAGAGTGGCAGCTATATTCTGCATATGGTAGGTCCTACATTACTTCCGTTTAATTTTGGTGATTCAGGTAGTAGAATTCGGTTGAATACTTCACTTTTTTGGTTTGCCCGAAAAACTCAGAATCCGGCATTGCTGAGATATGAATGTAAACTTTTGCAGGAAACAGAGAATTATGATTATGATGAATATTGGCGTATGTTACCTTCTATCTTTATATTAGGTAAGGGGATAAAGTTAGCGAGCTTGCCAGTACCGGAGGAAAAAATGTTTGCTGCCCGAAATGAAACACCAGTTTGTTTGATGAGAAATTCATGGGAAGATAATACTGCTGTTTATGTGGGTATTAAGGGCGGAACAGCGTCTGATAATAGTCATACTCATTTGGATGCTGGTACATTTGTTATGGATGCGTTCGGAGTAAGGTGGGCTGTTGACTTAGGACCACAGGATTATAATTCATTAGAATCAAAAGGTATTACTCTATGGGATAATAGTGCCCATAGTCAACGGTGGAGTGTATTTCGGTATAATAACTTTGCGCATAATGTGTTTAGTATTAACGATGAGGCTTTCAATACTGAGGGTAGAGGACAGTTGTTGAACTTTTGTGATACTCAAGCGTGCAAAGAAGCTACATTTGACCTAACTACTTTGTATAATAATATTGATAAGGCGGAACGGCATATCATATTGAATGGAGATTCAGAGGTGGTGATAGAAGATAAAATCTGGAATAGATCTCAGACATCTCAAATAACTTGGAGAATGTTGACACCCGCTGCGGTTGAACAAACGGCTGATGGCTTTATTCTCCGACAGAAAGGTAAAGTTTTATTCATAGAACTTCCGCAGAATGTAACAGCATTTTCTACATCGGCAATTTCTAATACAGATTATGACGAATCCAATCCGGGGATAACAATTATAGGGTATAAAGCTGATATTGCTTCCAATGTTAAGCAAGAATTGGTAGTTAGATTGATACCGGAACGAGCTATGGATAAATCTTTTATACATTCTATCGCTGATAGGGTGGCATGGTGGCAAATCCAGCATCAGCCTGAGGTTAACCATCATGACCTTGATTGGACAAATGCAGCTTGGTATAGGGGATTGGCAGAATGGGCTTCTACAACAAATAATGAAGATTTTTTCCGTTTTTTGAGGGAACAAGGAGAGAAGAATGATTGGAATGTGTATAATAGACTTCACCATGCGGATGATATCTGTGTAGCTCAGACCTATATTGAGTTGGTACGCAGATATGGAAACAAAGATATATTGAAACATACGATAGCACGTGCGGATTCAGTACTGAGATATCCTTCTAGTGCTCCTCTGATGAAAACCGATAAATTGGGAAAAGACGAACGTTGGTCATGGTCAGATGCGCTCTTTATGGCTCCTCCTGTGTATGCAGCACTTTCTCAGATAACGAATGATTCCAAATATGTTACTTTTATGCAAAAAGAGTTTGAGGAATGTACAGACTCTCTTTATGATCAAAACGCTTGTTTATATTACCGGGATTGTTCAAAGAAAATATTACGTGAGCCTAATGGAGCTAAACAGTTTTGGGCTAGAGGTAATGCTTGGGTATTTGCTGCTATTCCTTTATTATTGGATATACTTCCGGGATCATATTCTAAGCGGGATTATTTTGTCAATTTATACAAAGAACTTGCGGGTAGCGTTATTAAGACACAAGATGAACAGGGGTCGTGGCATGCCAGTTTGCTTGATCCGGACACTTATTTCCAACCTGAGAATAGTGCATCTGCCTTTTTCTGTTATGGGCTGGCGTGGGGAGTGCGTAATGGTATTTTAGAATCGGGTGTATACAAAGAACCGGCTATAAGGGCTTGGGTAACTCTTTGTTCTTATGTTGATAAACACGGTAAACTAGGTTATATACAACCTGTAGGTAATGCACCGAAACAAGCAAACCGTCATTCTACAGATGTATACGGAGTCGGTGCATTTTTGTTAGCAGCTTCGGAAATGTTAAAGTTACCTTGATACAGTGGGAGCACTTTAACCTATAAAAGATTGCATCTAAATAAGGATGTGTCAGAATGATAAGTCTACCGAAGTTCTGACGCATCCTTATTGTTTTTAATAGCTTTCATTTGTATTTCTCCCGCTCTTTTTGTTCCTTTGCCCTTGTCAATTTAAAAAAACGAATCAATGAAAACCGTTGTTTATATAGTGACTTGTGTGGTAGCGTTGTCAGTCGTTTCCTGTACATCCCGGCAGAAGGGCGGAGACGATGTGCAGGTATTGATGCAGGACAGCACCGTGGCTTCCGCTCCACAGCGCATGCAGGTTTCCGATACCAAAGTGACCATTACTTATAAAGGTAAGGAGTATCGCTCATCTGTGGTGCGCCGTCCGGATGACAGCCTGCCCATTGTGAAGAATGAACAAGGCGAGAAGTTCGTTGATAACAGCATTACCCTGCGCATCACCTGTGGCGGTAAGCAGATTGTAGACAGGGTGTTTACGAAAGAGAGTTTCGCCTCGCTGGTGGATGCCGGATTTATGAAGTACGCTATTCTGGAAGGGTTGGTTTATGATAAAACTACCCCTCAGGGAATTATGTATGCTGCCAGCATCTGCTATCCGCAAACAGACCTCTACGTGCCTCTCCGACTGACGGTTTCCGCCGACGGTAAAATCTCGATGGCGAAAGAAGAACTGTTGGAAGATGTGTACGAGGAAGATACTGTTTCCAATTGATGTTCGGGTAATTCCAGAATGATTCCAGATTTGTGAGGTTCCTTTGCTGACATGAAAATCCTGATTGTAGAAGATGAGCAAGATTTGCGGGAAACCATTCGCGCTTCGCTCCTGAAAGAGAAGTTTGTCGTAGAAACGGCTGCCGATTATTTTTCGGCATTGGATAAGATAAACGACTATGATTACGACTGCATCCTGCTGGACATTATGCTGCCGGGCGGAAGCGGTCTGGATTTGTTGCGTGAGTTAAAGCGCTTACGCCGTACGGACAGTGTGCTTATCATCTCCGCCAAAGATTCGCTGGATGATAAGGTGGACGGTCTGGAACTCGGAGCCGATGATTATCTGACGAAACCTTTCCACTTGGCAGAACTGAATGCCCGCATAAAGTCTTTGATCCGCCGCCGTCAGACGCAGGGTGATGTGACGGTCACCGTAGGTAATTTGCTGCTCTATCCTGACAAGCGGCAGGCGGAAGTGGACGGTGCGCCTTTGCAACTGAACCGTAAGGAGTTCGATTTACTGTATTACTTTGTGGTGAATCCCAATCGGGTTATTAATAAAATGAGCCTTGCAGAGTCGGTATGGGGTGATAATATAGACCAGGTCGATTCTTTGGATTTCATTTACTCGCAAGTAAAGAATCTGCGCAAGAAATTGAAGCAGGCCGGCGCTTCCGTGGAACTGAAAGCCGTCTATGGCTTTGGTTATAAACTGTCCGAGTTATGAAACTGGTATATTACACATATCGCAAAATCTCCTTATTGCTATTCGTCCTGATGACTGTATGGGGTGTATTGTTTTATTATGCCATTATCGATGAGGTTGTTGACGAAACGGATGATACGCTGGAAAATTATGCCGGGATATTAATGGAACATGCGCTTCACGACCCCTCTGTTCTTGAAACGGAAGGCTCTCTGATGTCTTTCTATAAATTCCTTCCTATCTCCGAAGAAGAGGGACGCCATTATCGGGAAGTCTTCTATGATTCTACCGTCTATATCGAACTTGAGGATGAGGACGAGCCGGTACGTGTGATGCGCACGGCTTTTCGTATGCCCGACGGACAGTTTTATGAGCTTACTCTGATGATTTCCATCTTGGAACGCGACGATATGGTAGAGGCGATGCTCTGGTATCTGGGAGCATTGTTCCTGCTTTTCCTGATTTGTACCTCTGTCGGTATTCAGCTGGTGCTGAAAGGAGTGTTCCGCCCGTTGCATAAACTACTGGACTGGTTGCATGGCATCCAGCCCGGAAAGGAAGTTCCGGTGTTGGAGAATCCTACGAAAATACGTGAGTTCCGCCAACTGAGTGAGGCGGCGGTAGATATGGGAAACCGTAGTTATAAAGCCTATGAGGAGCAGAAGCAATTTATAGAAAACGCTTCGCATGAGTTGCAGACACCGCTTGCCATTGTACGTGGCAAAGTGGAGTTACTGGCGGAAAGCGATAGTCTGACAGAACAACAGATGAAGGAACTGGATGAAATTTACGCCACTTTGGGGCGTGCGGTGAAACTGAATAAGTCTTTGTTGCTGCTTTCCCGCATAGAGAACGGACAGTACACGGAGTCGGAAGATGTATCGGTAGACGAGATACTGGATAATCTTCTGCCTGATTTGATGGATATATACGAGCACAAGCAGGTACGCTTGCTGCGTAAGCAGGGAGAACATCCTTTTATTATCCGCTGTAATCATTCGTTGGCGCAGATTTTGGTTTCCAATCTGGTGAAGAACGCGTTGCTTCATAATGAAGAAGAGGGAGAGTTGCAGATACTTACTACTCCGGTTTCATTGACAATAAAGAATACGGGTGATACTCCTTTGGATGGTGAAAAACTGTTCCGCCGTTTCTATCACAGCGTTGACGGAAAGAAAGAATCCACCGGATTAGGGCTTGCCATAGCCCGTTCTATCGCTCGGATTTCGGCTTTGAAGCTCACGTACGAATGGCAGGACGGGATGCATTGCTTCCTGCTTGTTAAAGAAAATAAAAATAACCGTTAACGCCTGTTATTCCCAAATCTTTCCTATTTCTCTGTCGTTATTTGCAGTGTGAATGATACGAAACGAATTAGTAACATTAAAAAATAACGATTATGAAGAAAGTATTGTCTATTCTTGTATTGGCTCTTATAGCCGTTCAGTTTGCATTTGCCGGCGATGTCATTACACGCGATGCCAAGCAGCTGCCTTTGACCGCCCGTAACTTTATCAACCAGTATTTCACCAAGCCGCAAATCTCACATATTAAGATTGAGACCGGCATGCTGGGCTCTAAAAAGTATGAGGTACTGTTGACCGACCGTACCGAGATTGATTTTGACAGTAACGGTAACTGGACAGAAGTCGACTGTAAGAAAGCTGCCGTACCCGAAGCATTGATTCCGGTATCTGTGCGAGAATACGTAAAAACAAACTTTCCGCAGGAGATGATCACCAAGATTGAACGCGGACGGAGCGGGGTGGAAGTTGAACTCGCCAATGATTACTCCTTGAAATTCAATAGTAAAGGTAAGTTTGTCAGCATGGACGATTGATTGTAACATGGAATGTATCACTTTAATTTTGATGGCATAATATGAAAATGAAGTTTCAACTATTGGCGATGATGTTCATTGCTGCATCGGCTTTCAGCGCGTGTGGCGATGATGACAAGAACGATGGCATAACCGTTCCGGATGCGGTTTCTAAAGCTTTAAAGAATAAATATCCCGCTGCTACCGATATTGAGTGGGAGCGGAAAGGCGATTATTTCGTGGCCGACTGCTGGATGGACGGTAAAGAAATGGATGTGTGGTATGATACTCAGGCCGTTTGGCGATTGACCGAGGTTGATATCCTTTGGGGGAGTTTGCCCCCTACGGTACAGACTGCTTTTGAGGGTGGGGAATATGCTAACTGGAAGCGGGAAGACATCGATATGCTCGAATACCCCGTACAGCCCGTTCAATACGTTATCGAGGTAGAAAAAGGTAATCTGGAATATCAGTTATTCTATGCTGAGGACGGCGCTTTATTGCAACAGCGTGATGTCAGTGGCGATAAAGACGATACGCACTGGCCGATAGATAAAAAAGTGGCGGAGTGAGCCACTTTTTTTTACATCGGTTTATAATCTTTAGCCAGACCGCCCTCGCTTGTTTCCTTGTAAAGTGACGGCAAGTCATTTCCGGTTTCTTTCATAACCTCTACTACCTTGTCGAAAGATACGCGGTGCATACCGTCGGTGAAAGAGGAGTAGAGATTGGCATCCAAAGCGCGTGCGGCGGCATAGGCATTTCGCTCTATACACGGAATTTGCACCAATCCGCATACAGGGTCGCAGGTCATTCCCAGGTGATGCTCCAAACCCATTTCTGCGGCATATTCTATTTGTGCGGGGCTACCGCCAAACAACTGATTGGCTGCTGCCGAGGCCATTGCGCAGGCTACGCCGACTTCTCCCTGACATCCTACTTCCGCACCCGAAATGGAAGCGTTGGTCTTTACTATATTTCCTACCAATCCGGCTGTGGCAAGGGCGCGTAGGATACGTGTGTCGCTAAACTCACGGCTCTTGGCCAGATGATAAAGCACGGCAGGCATCACGCCGCACGAACCGCATGTGGGAGCAGTAACAATCACACCGCCCGAAGCGTTTTCCTCACTCACTGCCAATGCGTAGGCGAATACCAGTCCGCGTGATTGCAGAGACTGTTTATATCCGCTGGCACGTATGTAATAGGTTGAGGCTTTGCGTCGTAAGTTCAGCGGGCCGGGGAGTACTCCTTCCTGTTCCAAACCCCGTTTTACGGCATTCTGCATGGTTTTCCACACTTCTTGCAGATAGTCCCATATATCGCTGTCTTCACATTCCTTGACATATTCCCAATAACTTTTCCCTGTGCGTTCGCACCATTGCAGAATTTCCGTCATACTGTTCATGGAGTACACATCGGGGGTGTTAACCGAGGACGCTCCGTCGCTCTCTTCCGCCAAAGCGCCGCCGCCGATGCTGAACACTACCCATTGGTCGGTTTCTTTTCCCTCTTTGTCTACCGAAACGAACTTCATTCCGTTCGGGTGGAAAGGAAGGAAAATCTTAGGTTCCCAAATAATCTCTACCGGCGCTACCGGTTGCAGCACTTCGGTAATGGCGATATTGGTCATGTGGCCTTTGCCTGTTGCCGCCAGACTGCCGTATAGCGTTACTTTGAATGCCGTTGCTTCCGGATGTCTTTCCAGAAATATTTCGGCGGCTTTGCGAGGTCCCATTGTATGGCTGCTTGAAGGACCTGTACCGATGCGATAGAGTTCTTTGATTGATTTCATGTTGGCAATTAGTTATCGGGTAATTAGTATTTATTTGATTTCTATTTCTCAATTTTTATTTCACAATTCTCAATTAACTCAAGTCTACTACCGTAATTCCCGCCCCGCCGAACTGGATGTGTTCATCGGCGAAATGGCTTACGCCGGGTACGGTTTGCAGATACTGACGGATAAGAGTACGCAGAATACCCGTACCTGTTCCATGAAGAATCCGTACGCGGGACATTCCTACCAATATGGCATCGTCTATAAAATAGGTCACTGCCTGCAAGGCCTCATCTCCACGCATGCCGCGTACATCTATGTCTTGTTTGAAGTTCAACTTCTTTTCGTACATGCTGTCTTGGGTTTGCGAACTGATGTAAGTACTTTTGGTAGAAACATCCGCTTGCTTGGGCTGCGCGTTTGTCCGTTCCAGTCTGTCCAGCTTGACGGTGGTTTTGATGCTGCCGAATGCAACGACGGCGTTCTTGCCGTTTATCTCCAGCACTTCGCCTACCGAAGTTTGCCCTTTTATCTTGACATTGCTTCCGGGTACGATTGCTGCGAGGCGTTCGGCCTCTTTCCGCGCCTGTTGTTCTGCCAATGCTTGTGCGGACAGTGCGTTTTCCTGACCTCTATTGGCTTTCTTCTCTTTCTTCCGGTTCTGTTTTTCTTTCAGTTTTTCTATTTTACGGGCAATCTTTTCTTCCTGTTCTTTGGCGGCAAGAGCTTCCATCGATTCGCGGAAGTCACTTAATTCCTGACGTACCTGACGTGTCTTTTCCTTTTCGGCTTGCACCTCTTTAATGGTACGGATGGTATTTTCAATGCGGGCGTTGGCTTCCTGCATCAGTTGTTCCGCTTCTTCTTTGGCTTTCCGTAGAATCTCCTTGCGTGATTTCTGCAATTCCTCTATCTCCGCCTGATAGTGGGCGATGGTTTCTTCCATATGCTTTTCGCGTTGCCGGATGGTCTGGCGCTTGCCTTCCCAGTATCGTTTGTCACGTACGATATCTTGCAGATACTTGTCGGCATTGATGTACTCGCTGCCTACAATCTCCGAGGCATCGGCAATTACATCTTCCGGCAATCCGATTTTACGGGCTATCTCTACGGCGAACGAACTGCCCGGATTGCCTATCTGGAGTTGGAATAAAGCCTGCATCAAATGGCGGTCGTATAGCATGGCGCCATTCACCACCCCTTCGTGGTCTTCGGCAAAATGCTTCAGATTCTGGTAGTGCGTGGTGATAACGCCGAATGTCTGCTTTTGGTTGAAACGTTTCAGAACGGCCTCGGCTATCGCTCCGCCAATCTGGGGTTCCGTACCGCCGCCAAACTCATCGATAAGGATAAGGCTGCGTTCGTTACAGCTCTTCATCATTATCTTCATGTTCGTAAGATGCGAAGAGTAGGTGCTCAGGTCGTCTTCGATAGACTGCTCGTCACCGATGTCAATGAATATATTGCTGAATATACCGGCGTGACTGCGTTCGTGCATCGGGATGAGCAGGCCGCATTGCAACATGTATTGAAGCAGTCCTACGGTTTTCAGGCAGACTGACTTTCCACCGGCATTCGGGCCGGAGATGATGAGGATACGTTGTTTTTCGTTCAACTCTATATCCAGCGGTACTACTTTCTTTCCATGTTTGGCAAGGGAGAGTTGCAACAGCGGGTGTACTGCCATTGTCCAGTCTAACACTTGTTTATTCTCGAAAGCCGGTTTCAACCCGGTGATTTGTTCGGAGAATAATGCTTTGGCACGGATAAAGTCGATTTCGGCGAGAAATTCGTACGATAGCAACACATCGGGGATGGACGGACGCAACAGGTTGGAAAACTCCATAAGGATGCGGATAATCTCCCGTCGTTCGTCACCCTCGAGTTCGCGGATGCGGTTGTTGGCTTCCACTACTTCGGCGGGTTCGATGAACACGGTTTTACCACTGGCGGATTCATCGTGTACGATACCTTTTATTTTTCGCTTCAAGGCGGGTACTACCGGAATCACCAGTCGTCCGTCGCGCATGGTGGGGGCTACGTCTTTATCTACGACACCTTCCGACTGGGCATTGCGTAAGATGCTGTTAAGTGAACGTGAGATGCTTCCCATCGTACTTGCCAGTTCGCGGCGGATGCGTGCCAGTTCTGCCGATGCGTTATCTTTTATTTTTCCGTAAGGTGAAAGAATACCGTTTATTTTTCCGATAAGTTGGGGAAAGACCGTTATATCTCCCGCCAGTCGTTTCAGACAAGGGTAGGGGGATGTGTTTTCCTCTTCGTCCTCGCTTTTTTGCAGGAAACGTACAATATCGCGTATCGTTTCCAGGGAACGGCGCAGGTCGAAAAGTTCCTGTTCATCCAAGTACATGCCTTCCACCCGTATTCGTTTCAGGGACGGACGTACATCAAAAAAATATTGTGCCGGGAAATTATCTTCTTCTTGGAGTATACGTACAAATTCTGTAACCTGATCCAGACGCTCTTCCACTTCACTAAAGCGGTCGGAGAATGCCATGTCTGTCACTCGTTCTTCGCCAAGCGTACTGAGACATTTTTCTTTCAGCAGTTGGCGTATCTGGTCGAAGCCTATCTTCTGTTCAAAGTTCTGTGGGTATATCATGGATGCAAAAGTACAATTATTTCGTGAAAAAATAAGAAGTATGTTTGCATCAAGAAGTTACGAAAAGAGTGTAATTTATTGGAAATGAGCGTAGGTTAATTGCTCTTGATAGTAATAGGTTACGATTTAGTTAGTTATCTACTGCATTATCCTTCTGCGCG
>OWKP01000100.1_pt1 | contig 67394 bp, 43 predicted proteins | sample 1732991 | NCBI WGS metagenome assembly OWKP01 (sample SAMN05065777, study PRJEB22554) | human gut metagenome | biome: ENVO:2100002; feature: ENVO:00000062; material: ENVO:00002003 | host: Homo sapiens | place: USA
AAAAGATTTCGGCAATAGTTGCGGTTTGCGTGCTGGGGCTGGCTACGGCGGTGCTAAGCGTGCTGCTTTTAGTAAATGCGGGCATGAACGGCTATTCGCCGTACGGCGATACTGCGGCAAACAAACTTGACGCGGCGGCGGAATATTCTGCGGCGGCGATGATGCCCAAAATCGCAGATATCGGCATAGAAGTCAAACGCGACGGAACCTTTAATTTCGGCAAATATTCGGCTTATATGTATTATACCACCGTCCACAGCGACAAAAATCAGGCGGTCATAACGGACGAAACGCCCCGTTATATCTTGCAGTTCGGTTTCCGCGGCGACAAGTATCTTGCCGGTAACACCAAATCGGGCGGCGCCCCCGTGGAGCTTGCGGCTTTCGGCGGCGGCAGCATTTACCGCGTGGGCAATTTTCTTCAGACTTACTCGTCTTATAAGGAAGACGACACGCTTTACTACGCGGCTTTTTACTTCCTTGACCCTGCCGCCAATACTGTCCGCACGGTTTCGGAGATAAAGAACAAATATGTGGACGAGGGCGGCAACAAAGTCGTGTCTTTCGTGGGATACAAGACATCCGACAAAGAGGACGATATCGTCATCGGGGTTTACGCGGAGAAAAAGACTTTCCTCAATCCGCTTACGGGCGGCTATGCCGACGGCAACAATCTCGAGATAATCAACGTAATTCTCGGTTTGCAGGATAAAGACGCAACCGCAATGAAACTTCTGGAAAATCTCAACTTTTTCGGGAAAAACGTAAAGCTTGATTTGGCGGCGCGCAAAGCGTACGTGGAAAGTCAAAACGGTAAGCCCGAGGTGCTTATGATAAGCGTAATCGCCACGGGAGCGCAGATAAAATACATGGAAAGCGCGTACCCCGAGCTTAAACTGTTCGAGGCGGTGGAAAAGGTAAGGTAAGCGCTTTTTGGTAAGTCGGCTTATGCTTAAAGCGCAGAAAGGCCAGGTAAAACCGATTTTGTTTATCGGTCAAAATTCTTAACCCGCATAAAATCTTTTTGCCGCGCTTGTCCTTTAATAAGCTCCGCTAACCGTGTGATGATTAAGCCCAAGGTTTAAGCGTCTAAATACTTTGTTTCGTCTACGGACAACAAGCATTTTGGGCGGAAAAGAATAAAATCCCGATAAAGTGCCCGTACAACAGGCAAAAAAATCAAAACTCCGTTCCGCGTTTACCGCGGCGCGGGGTTTTTTGCTTTGCTTTAAACGCAATCGGATATAAATTCGGCGGAAAAGGGGCATACTGAATTCGTTCCGAAAAAAAAACAAAAAAATTTTTTAAAAACTATTGACAAACGCGAAAAAGAGAGTTATAATATTAGCAGTCAATGAGGAAGAGTGCTAACACATGGAAAGCACGTTTGCCAATCTGGCTGAAAATAAATTGATTTAACGGAGGTAAAATACCATGAAAAATTATCTTGTAAGAAGGAATAATCCCGTAAGTTTGTTTGACGAGACGTTCGACGACTTTTTCAAGCCCATGTTTTTCAACCTTGACAGCAGCGTAATGAAAACCGACGTCAAGGAAAACGACGAGGGTTACACGCTGGAAATCGAGATGCCCGGCTACAACAAAGAGGACATCGCCATTAATCTCGAGGACGGTTACGTATCGGTCAGCGCGCGCAAAGCGGAGAAAGAAGAGGACAAGGCCAACAAATATATCCGCAAGGAGCGCAGCGTATCCTGCTCAAGGACTTACTATGTGGGCGACGTGGACGAAAAGGACGTCAAGGCTAAGTTTGAAAACGGCGTTCTGACGCTTACTTTCCCCAAAGAAAAGGAAAAACTGCCCGAAAAGCGCACCATCGCCATCGAATAATTCCCTGTGCTTTTTCCGATAACCAATAAGTAATTAAAATCGGTCTCCGTTTTAAGCGGAGGCCGATTTTTTTATTGCGTTTATTTTTGTGCTTTAAGGGGCAAGACAGTTATAAATTTTTTTCAGGCGCAATCTTAATTCAGGGAAGCGGGGTAAAGGGCACAAGGAAAAACTTGCCGAAAAACACGCACTGAAGCACAATCATGGTTACGGTAACCGCAAGGCATACCGACGCAAGCGCAAGCGAGGCAGCCGCAAGAGCGTGTTTGCCTCTTAAAAGCTGATTTATGCTAAGCGTAAGCGACAGCGCAATCAAAATCACAAGCACATAAAACAACGTGCCGAAAGTCCTGATACCGGCTTCGTCGTCAATGAAATACGCCGCGAAACATGAAATTAAAATGACGGCGGCGACAACTGCGCTTGCAAATCCCAGACCTATATATAATCTTGCCGACGGCGTAACCTTTCCGCCCAAATGCGATTTGGATTTTTTATTTTGCTCCATAAAATTATTTTATCCTAAAAACAATTTCGTGTCAAACAAAGAAGCCGCTATATTTTTTACGCTTTAAACTATTTCCCACTCGGCGGTAACGGTTACGCTGTCCTCGATGTCTTCCGCGTTGAATTCGGGCACTGCTTTTACCGAACGTGCGGCGGCAAACACGCTGAGGTTTGCGTCCGTGCGCGAGTACAGCCCCGACGAAACGGAACCTTCAGTTATCGAAACAAGCGAGCCTTTGGCTTTTCCCGCGGCTGAGATAAGGGCTTCCGCTTTCTTTTCCGCGTCTACGTATGCCGCCGCCAGCATTTTGTCGACGGCTTTTTCTTTGTCCGATAAAGTGTAAGCAAGGCTTATTCCGCATTCCGCGCCCGAGGAAAGAATTGCGGACAGCGCTTTTTGCACGCTTTCGCCTTTTGCCGGCACACGCATTTTAAGCATATGCAGGCAGTTAAAGCCCGTAAGCACGCTTTTGTATGCGCCTTTATCGGGTACGTTTTCGTATTTCGCGCTGACGGAAAACGAAGCCGTTTTAAGCGCCGATTCCTTGAACCCTGCGGCTTTTAACGCCGTTTTAAGCGTTTCGGTGGCTTGCGCGCACTTTTCCGAGCTTTTTCCGTAGTCGGCGTCAAACCGCTCCATACGCACGTTGATTTCCGCCGTGTCGGGGGCTTTTTTTATTTTTCCCACGCCTTTTACGCAAACTGTGGCCATATTATTTTTTCCTCCTTAAAATTCGTTTTGCCCGATGATTGTATCATATTTGTTTTACGGGTGTCAACATTCCGTCTGCTTTATTGCGGCACGGGGCGGCAACTCCGAATACCTGCGGAAACAGAAAAAAAGGGAAACGCTACCGTAACGGTTAAAAATACGGGTGTGTATGCAAATTAAAAAACCGCTTTGCAAAAACCAACGGGGCGGTTTATAGTAAAAGGATAACGATACTTTAAAAGCACTGTACGGAAAAAATATCGATAAGGATTAAAAGCATTTTAAACCGTCTTAGCAGGGGGGGATGGCGTTATTTTAATTATCAAAGAGAGCGTAAAAAGCACAGTTATTTAAAATCGATTTTTTTATTCAAAAAGAATTTTCAACGGGGAAAAATTTTAAAACCTAAAATCCTGCCGTGTAACCCTATGTAAAGGGGGGAAGCAGGGTGCAAAAGAAATTCATAAAAGCAAAAACCCTTTGCAAAGGGAAAGCGGCAAAAACGGGAAGTGCTGGGGTGCTGTCTATAAAGCCCAAAAAACCAACCGTTTAAAAAACTTGCAAAGGGAAAGCGGCAACGAGAAAGTATTTGGGAAAAAATCCTGATAACCCAGTTAAGAGAAAGCGCAAGGAGGGAGGGGGTCGCGAAACTTTCTATAAAAGCAAAAAACCTTACCGATTAGAAAAAGACTGTTAAAAACCCTTTGCAAAGGGAAAGCGGCAAAAACGGGAAGTGCTCGGGTGCTGTCTATAAACCTCAAAAAACCTGCCGTGTAAAAAAACCTGTTAAGGGAAAGCGGCAAAGAGAAAGTATTTGGGAAAAAATCTTGATAACCAAGTTAAGAGAATGCGCAAGGAGGGAGGGGGTCGCGAAACTTTCTATAAAAGCAAAAAACCGCTCCGCTTTGTTAAGATGCGGAACGGTTTTAATTACTATACAAGAAAAATTATACCGAAAAGGAATTATTCGGCGGATTCTTCTTTTGCGGCCTTTTTGGCAGTTTTCTTTGCGGGCTTAGCCTCTTCGTCCTTGGATTCTTTTTTTGCGGCGGCTTTTTTGGTCGTCTTTTTAGCTGCGGCCTTTTCCGCTTCCTTGGCGGCTTCCAAAGCGGCTTTCTTTTCCGCGTTTTTCTTTGCAAGCTCCTGTCTTGCGGCCTCGCGCGCTTCCTGAGCGGCTTTAGCCTTTTCGGCGGCGATGGTCTTGTTGTCCTTTTTGATTACGACAGCCTTTTTACCGCTCTTGATATCGGCGATGCGTTTAGCAATCCCCGATTTTTTGTTGGCGGCGGTGTTCTTGTGCATGATGCCCTTGGTAACCGCTTTGTCAAGCACGGACATGGTTTCGGGAAGAAGTCTTTCCGCTTCCTCTATATTGTTGGTATCGATGGCGGCGTTAATTTTTTTAACGGCGTTTTTCACCAGGGTAAGCTGAACCCTGTTGTCGGAATTCTTTTTTTCGTTGACGAGTACGCGCTTTTTCGCGGATTTGATATTAGGCACGGTAATTCTCCTTACAGTATAAATTCGATAATTTTAAGGCGACAAAAAACAAAGCTTGTCACCTTTAGCTAAAGTATTTTAGCACATATAATTTTTAAAAGCAAGTTTTTTTCGGTATATTTTGGCGGTTTTGGCACAATATTCTTTATTATGAAGCAATTTTATCCCCAAAACAGGACGGACCTTGCCGCCGAACTTATAAAAAGCAAAGTCACCCGTCTTAACGAACACGTCAGCCGTACAGACGTCGACATCGACGAAGAAACCTCCAAAAAAATCGGGAAACCCGCCGGAAGATACACCACGGTGTTAAGCGACGCCGTCGCCAAGGGCGAACGCGAGTACTACGACCGAATTGTTTCCGCGCTTACTTCCGCCGTCAAGGATTATATCGATAAGCCGCGCGTAGTCATGATTGTGGGGCTGGGCAATCCCGGCATGACCGCGGACGCATTGGGCGCAAGCGTCGTAAAACGCATCAGGGTCACGCGCAACATCGAAAACTCCGACGGCAAAGGCGTGTGCACGTTGTGTCCCAACGTTCTGGGCGTAACGGGCATAGAAAGCTACGACATCGTAAAGGGCGCGGCGGAAAGGGTGCGCCCCGACCATATAGTGGTGGTGGATTCGCTTTGCGCCGCCGCCAGCGAGCGTCTTGCCGCAGCATTCCAGATTTCCGACGCGGGCATAACCCCGGGAAGCGGAGTAAGCAATTTCCGTTTCCGTATCGACCGCGAATCCATGGGGTGCAACGTAATTTCGGTGGGTGTTCCGCTTGTGGTTTACGCGCGCACGCTGATTAAAGAGGCGGCAGGCAACACCGTGGACGACGGGGCGGAGCTTATCGTCACGCCTAAAGACATCGACCTTATCGTGGAAGAGTGCGCTTTCATCATCGCGTCCGCGCTTAACGCCGCGCTAAGTAAGGCATAATCCCGACAAGACCGGTTTTTGTTAACGGATTTTTATGTTTTACGGTAAGTTTTATTTGAAGCTTATATTTTTCAATTAAGTTTATACGTGATATACGGTAAAGTCCGGCTTAGTCGATTTACGGAAAATTCATCGTTTTCTTACGCTCAGGCGGGATTTAATTTGCCGTAAATCTTCAGGCTGTGTTTTTTCCGTAAAGGCGATTAAATTTAACACAAAAACAGCCTTTAAGCTTTGCCGTTGCCGTTACAAATTAACACTAAAAGCCGATGCGCTTTGTCGGGAAAAAATGCGGAATCCGTTTTTTTCTCGGCTATGTTAACGGCTTAATCCGATAGTGTTAAAATCATGTGCGCGGTTTGCGCGTGCGTGGGCGACGGCGCGTTAAAAAAACATATTAAATCGGAATGCCGGCAGTTGTTTTATTGTTAGAACGCGCGCGCCCGTTTCCGAATATAATGAGGGTATGAGCGAGCAACCTATAGGAATATTCGACAGCGGCGTGGGCGGGCTGAAAATTCTTGCCGCATTAAGAAAAGTTCTGCCGCGGGAAAATTATATTTACGTTTTCGACCGCAGTCATTCGCCTTACGGCAACCGCAGCAACCGCTACATAAAAAAGCGCGCCGAAAAGGTAAGCGAAATGCTGATTAAAGAAGGGGCGAAAACGGTGGTCGTTGCGTGCAACACCGCCACCAACGTGGGAATAACCCGTCTTCGGGAAAAGTTCGGCGTGCCTTTCGTGGGGGTGGAGCCGCCCCTAAAGCCTGCCGCCGCCGCGCACAAAGAGGGTAAAATTCTGGTGCTTTGCACCTGCCGTACCGCAGTGCAGGAAAAGTTTTTGCGGCTTAAGGAAAAATACGACGACGGAAGCGTTACCGTCATTCCCTTGCCCAATCTTGCGCGCGACATCGAAAACAATTTTACCTCGCTTAAAGACCTCAAGCCCGTCGTGGACGGTATTTTTTCTCCTTACGACGGCGACAACGTGGAAAGCGTGGTTTTGGGCTGCACGCATTACTATTACGTCAAAGACCTTATAGACGCTCATTTCGGCGGTAAAGTCAAAATTTACGACGCGTGCGACGGAGTTGCAAGGCGGCTTAAGGACGTGCTGACCCAAAACGACCTGCCGGCGCAAAAAAACATAGGAAAAGTAAGATATATTTATATCTGAGCGCGTTTATCCTTGTAAAATCCCGTCCCCGCGCAAGGGCTATACTTATTCTATATACTTGATTTCCTGAACCCTGAAATAAAGCTTTTTGCCCTGACTTCCGATAAAACCATAGAGGGGGAATACGCAAAAAAAGAAATATAAAACGATTCCGACGCTTTTCATTAAATAAAGGAAAGCGTTTTTTAAGTTTTTTCAAGCACGCTTTACAATTTTTATTTTCAGGTGTAAAATAGGCGTATCGGAGGCAAATTTACGTTTGAGTAAGATTTTACGTTGTTTTCCATATATCGCGTTTCCCGACAGCCGCGTGCTTATCCTGGGAAGTATGCCCAGCCTAAGGTCGCTTCAGCAAAATCAGTATTACGCGCACCCGCAAAACAGATTCTGGCGGGTGATGTTCGCGTTGGCGGAGGAGGAGTACAGCGCCGATTACGAAATAAAAAAACAAGTGCTTAAAAAGCTTAAGGTCGCGCTGTGGGACAGCATCGGGCTTTGCGAAAGGGAAGGGTCCATGGACGCGGACATAAAAAACGAAACCCCCAACGATATCCGCGGGCTTTTGAAAAGCTATCCTTCGATAGAAAAAATTGCGGCAAACGGCGGGAAAAGCGCGGCTACGCTTAAAAAATTTTTTCCCGAAATAAAATTCACCGCATTGCCTTCCACCAGTCCTGCAAACGCGGCTTTTTCGTTAAGCCGTCTTATTTCGGTTTACGGCGAGTTCGTAAAAAGAGAGCCGTGAAAAAAATTACCTTAATTTTGTAACGTTTTTCTGTTGATTTTTTATACTTTTGGGATTATAATATTCAAACAATCGGCAATTAAACTTTTAATCGTGCCCTTTTTTTGCACAACTAAAATTAAGGAATAACAGGACAATGGCGTCTGCGACCAAAAAAAATATAGACATGATCAACGGTCCGCTTCTTAAGAAGCTGATTGTTTTTTCCGTTCCGCTTATTCTTTCGGGCGTGCTGCAGCTATTGTTCAACGCCGCCGACGTCGTTGTTGTGGGACAGTTCGCGGGTACCGAATCGTTTGCCGGAGTCGGGTCTACGGGCTCGCTGGTCAATCTTATCACCAACCTCACAATCGGGCTTGCGGTGGGCGCAAACGTCGTTATGGCAAGGGCTATCGGCGCGCAAAGCAGGGAAAAGGCGAGTAAGATAGTACATACGTCCGTCATCGTGGCTGTTGCCGGCGGCGTTATCGTGGCGCTTATCGGATATTTTATGTCGGCAACCTTTCTCACGCTTATGAAAACCGACCCCGAGGTTATAGATAAGGCTACGCTTTATCTCGAAATTTATTTTCTCGGCAGTCCCGCGTCCGTGCTGTACAATTTCGGCGCGTCGCTTTTAAGGGCGAAGGGCGACACCAAGCGTCCGCTGTATTTTCTGATTATCGCGGGCGTGATTAACGTGGTATTAAACCTGTTTTTCGTTATAGTGCTTAACATGGACGTTGCGGGCGTCGCGGTCGCAACCGTTATTTCCCAGGCAGTTTCCGCAGTTCTGGTGGTTATATGCCTGATAAAAGATAAGGATTACTGCAAAATGTCTTTCCGCAAACTGCGCGTTCACGGCAAGGAATTTATCGAAATTCTGCGCGTGGGACTTCCTGCGGGAGTTTACAGCTCGCTTTTCTCGCTTTCCAACGTAATAATTCAGTCCGCCGTCAACGGCTTCGGCAAGGCGGTCATGGCAGGTAACTCTGCCGGCAGTAACCTCGAGGGCTTCGTCTATATTTCGATGAACGCTTTTTATAACGCCGCCATAACTTTTACGGGACAGAACTACGGCGCCAGAAAATATGAAAGAATAAAACGCGTTTTTCTGGATTGCCTGCTTTTGGTCACGGTTGTCGGCGTGGTGCTGGGAGTCGTTTTCCTTTTGCTTTCCCGATTTCTTTCGTCTTTATATTCTCCCGACCCCGAGGTTATAAACTATTCGATTACAAGGCTTAAGGTCGATCTTCCGCTGTATTTCACCTGCGGAGTCATGGAAGTGCTGGTGGGTGTACTTCGCGGCATGGGATATTCAATAGTCCCCATGATTATTTCGTTTCTGGGCGCCTGCGTGTTCCGTATCGTATGGGTTTTTACGGTTTTCGAAACCTGGCACTTCCTTTGGGTGCTTTACGTGTCCTATCCCGTCAGCTGGGTTCTTACTTCTGCGGCGCACCTGATCACTTATCTCGTGTGCTACCGTAAAATCATGAGGAAAGCGGCCGCAGGTTACGCGGATTTCCGCCTTGCCGCAGACAGCGAAGAATCCGAAATCCTCGATGAAGTAGCGCTTACGGACGCCGCTTCGGGTGATTCGCCCGAAGAAACCGCCGCAGCCATTTCCGAAGCGGAACTTTCCGAAACCTCCGCTTCCGACGCCTCTTTGCCCGACGGCAACCGTGAATTGCTTTCCGAATCTGAAAAAACCGCAGACGGCAACGACGGCACGCGTTTGGCGGGCTGAGCCGCGCCCCGTTTTTCGTAAAGATATAACTTTTCCTAGGTTTTCGGCATAACGCCGTAAATAAACCTTCAACGGCTTAAAGCTTTATGTCGCGCTTTTATTAAGTTTTATTGCGAAATTATTTAATAAAATCCTTAAAATTTTAATCCCGAATTTTTGTCGCAGAAATTTTTCTTGCGGCGCGAAAAACATAATAACGACGCAAAAACAAAGACAGCTTGATATTACATCAAGCTGTCTTTGTTACGGGCGCGCAAAGGGCTTAATGCCCTTTATGCTATTGGTTGCGGGAGTGGGACTTGAACCACACGACCTTCGGGTTATGAGCCCGACGAGCTACCAACTGCTCTATCCCGCGTTATAAACTGATTAGAAGTGATGCACGAACCTGCGCTGTCACGCTTCGGGTTATACTCGCTACGCTCGTGCTGCGTAGGAGCCTCGGCAAGCTACCGACTTACTCTGTCCCGCGTTATAAACTGATTAGAAGTGATGCACGAGTCTGCGCTGTCGCGCTTCGGGTTATACTCGCTGCGCTCGTGCTGCGTAGGAGCCTCGGCAAGCTGCCGACTTACTCTGTCCCGCGATATAAATAACTAAAGGTTACTATCGGGACCTTTATTATATCACTTATTTCACGGCTTGTCAATACTTTTATATGAAAAAACCGTTTATAATATTCGCCGTCGGGTATTTTAGCCTAAAATTTCGACAAAAACCCGCCAAAAACGTCAAAAACCGTAAAAAAACACTGTTCGGGAACAATCGGACAATCAATTTAAAGGGCAATAAAAACCGTCGGAATGCTTTTTAAAGCTGTAAATTTCATATAAACAACAGCGGTTAAGGGCTGAAACGCGACTGCCTGTTTATGGCGGGAAGCGGTATTTTTCACAAAAAAAGCCGTAATTTTATAAAAAAGCGTTGACAAGCCAAATTTATTGTGTTACAATACCGACATATATCGTTAAATGCAACGACGGAAACAGCGGAATTCGTAAGGCTAAGTTTCAGAGAGCCGGCAAAAGGGTGCAAGTCGGTACTTACTGCGAAATATCCCATCTCATTCCCGAGCAGGCGGCGCGAAAGCCGTAAGGACAACAACCTTCAGGCAAGTAGTTTCGCACGGTGACAACCGTTATAAGTCATAAGGAGTTCCCTTGCTGAGCAGGACCGAAGTTTGTTATCGGTCAATTCGGGTGGTAACGCGGCGGATTTAAGAAAAGTCGGTCGTCCCGAGGCGGCAAGGCTTTTTTTGTTTATCGGGGGTTTCCTGATTTAACGGGCACAGCATTTTCACGGAGGCCGAACAAATGACCAACAGATACGTTTTATCCATACTCGTCAAAAACCATTCGGGCGTATTAAGGCGCGTAAGCAGTCTGTTCGCGCGGCGCGGTTACAATATAGAAAGTCTGTCGGTGGGCGTTACTCAGGATACGGACGTCAGCCGTATTACCGTAGTGGTAAGAGGGGATGAGTATATAATCGACCAGATAAAAAAACAGGTTTCCAAGCTTGTCGAAGTGATAAAAATCGAGCTTCTTGACGATGACGAGGCCGTTTACCGCGAGCTTATGCTTATCAAGGTAAAAACCACAAAGGCCACCCGTGCGGAAATTCTGGAAATTGCGGATATTTTCCGCGCGCACATTGTAGACGTCAGCATATCCGCGCTGGTGCTGGAGGCTACGGGCGACAACAAAAAGCTTGCCGCGCTGATAAGAATGCTTCAGCCGTTCACGGTTCTGGAAATAGTGCGCACGGGGCTTGCCGCGATTAACCGCGGTCCCGTATGTCTTAAGGACTGAAAAACCTTTTTTACTACGGCAACGGGTAAAGCACTAAGCCCGCGTCCGTAAGAGAAGAAGACGGCATCATCGATTGGTATATAATCTTATTATTAATGGGCTGAAGTAAAACAATTATCAAATTGTTAATGGGTTGAAGTAAAACAATTATCAAAAAGGGCAGAAAACGATTGCCGCGATAAACAAGGAAGCGCGGACGGAAAAAAGTCCGCCGCGGCGTAAAAAGCGCGGCAAACGATAAAAAATAAAAAACTTCATATATTTCGGAGGTATATAAAACCATGGCAGTAATGTATTATGAACAGGATTGCGACTTTAAGCGCATCAAGAACAAAAAAATCGCAATTATCGGATTCGGTTCGCAGGGACACGCGCACGCGCTTAACCTTCACGATTCGGGCGCGGACGTGACCGTCGGTCTTTACGAAGGCAGCAAGTCCTGGAAGAAAGCCGAAGCTTTAGGTCTTAAGGTTACGACCGCCGACAAAGCCGCGGCGTGGGCGGACATCATAATGATACTTATCAACGACGAAAAGCAGGCAAAGCTTTACCGCGAGAGCATCGAAAAAAATCTTACCGCCGGCAAAACGCTCATGTTTGCGCACGGCTTCAATATTCACTACGGTCAGATTGTTCCGCCCAAGGACGTCAACGTCGTAATGATTGCGCCCAAGGGCCCCGGTCACACCGTACGCAGCCAGTTCCAGGAAGGTAAAGGCGTGCCCTGCCTTATCGCCGTTTATCAGGACGCGACGGGCGACGCCAAGGAAATCGGTCTTGCCTACGCTTTGGGTATCGGCGGCGCAAGAGCGGGCGTACTCGAAACCACTTTCAAGGAAGAAACCGAAACCGATTTGTTCGGAGAGCAGGCTGTGCTTTGCGGCGGCGTCACCGCGCTTATGAAAGCGGGCTTTGAAACGCTGGTCGAGGCGGGTTACCAGCCCGAAAGCGCTTACTTCGAGTGCGTGCACGAGATGAAGCTTATCGTCGACCTTATCAATAAGGCGGGTTTTGCGGGCATGAGATATTCGATTTCCGACACGGCGGAATACGGCGATTACGTCACCGGACCCAAAATCATAACCGAGGAAACCAAGAAGACGATGAAAAAGGTTCTTTCCGACATTCAGGACGGCACCTTTGCGCGTAACTTTATTCTCGAAAACCAGTCCAACCGTCCCTATTTCAACGCGCGCCGCAGAATGGAAGCGGAGCATCAGCTGGAAACGGTGGGCAAAAACCTGCGCAGTATGATGAACTGGCAGAACGAGATTACCGAAAAGTAATTTCGGGATATATCGGCGGCGAATATCTGACAGCACTTTTTATTACCTTATAAAGAAAAGGATATTCGGCGCATAAATCGGAATATAATTAAAATCAGGGCGGAGGCTGACGCGACGTGCTTTCCGCCCTGAAAAAAATTAAGTACGGGTCGGATTGGCCGGATTGTTCTGCTTACTATCTGTCCGACAAAAAAGGAGTAGTTTTTTTATGTCCGCACGCATTAAAATATTCGACACCACATTAAGGGACGGCGAGCAGTCGCCCGGCTGCAGCATGAACATGAGCGAAAAACTCCGCATGGCGGAGCAGCTTGACGCTTTGGGCGTGGACGTCATCGAGGCGGGCTTCGCAATCGCGTCGCCGGGGGATTTCCAGGCGGTCAAAAGCATTGCCGGCGTCGTCAAAAACGCGACGGTGGCTTCGCTTGCGCGCGCGCTCGACAAGGACATAGAAGTCGCTTACGAGGCGGTTAAGGACGCCGTCAAGCCGCGTATTCACGTTTTTCTGGCGACCAGCGACATACATATGGAATACAAGCTTAAAATGACGCGCGAAGAGGTGCTTAAGCGCACTTATGACGCTGTGTCTTACGCCAAATCGCTGTGCGACGACATCGAGTTTTCCGCCGAGGACGCTTCGAGAAGCGACCCCGACTTTCTGTGCAAGGTGCTGGGGGAGGCGATTAAAGCGGGCGCGACTACGGTCAATATTCCCGATACGGTGGGTTATGCCGTGCCCGACGAATACGGCGAGCTTATTTCCTACATTATTAAAAACGTCAAGGGAATAGAAAAAGTCGACGTATCGGTGCACTGTCACAACGACCTCGGCATGGCGACGGCAAACAGTCTTGCCGCGGTAAAGGCGGGCGCCACTCAGGTCGAGTGTACCGTCAACGGCATAGGCGAACGCGCGGGCAACACGGCGCTTGAGGAAGTGGTCATGGCGCTTTACACGCGCAAAAACTTTTTCGACGCGGAATGCGGCGTGGACACCACTCAGATATTTAAATCCAGCAAACTTTTAAGCATGATTACGGGCGTAAAAGTCCAGCCCAACAAGGCGATTGTGGGCGAAAACGCTTTCGCGCACGAGGCGGGCATACATCAGCACGGCGTGCTTGCCAACAAAAAGACTTACGAGATAATGACTCCCGAGTCGATAGGCCTTACCGAGAACAAAATGGTCTTAGGAAAGCACTCGGGTAAGCACGCGCTTTCCGACAGACTGCGCTCTTTGGGACTTACGGTCACCGACGAAGCGCTTGCCGAGATTTTCGACGAGTTCAAAAAGCTTGCGGACAGACAAAAAAGCGTTTCCGACCGCGATATCGAGGCGCTTGTGCACAAAAAATCGGTTTCCGTACCCGAAAGTTACAAGCTGGACCGCTTTGTAATCAACGTGGGCAACACCATTACCACCACTTCGGCGGTAAAGCTGGATTGCCCCGACGGACAGAAGCGCGAGGTGGTAACCTCTTCGGCGTTCGGCCCCATCGACGCCAGCTACAAGGCGATTAACGATATCGTGGGCGGCGAAAGCTTCGAGCTTGTCGACTTCCTCATCGATTCGGTGACGGGCGGCACGGACGCTCAGGGCGCGGTTACCGTCAAAATCAAATCCGAAGGCAACGTTTACAACGGTCACGCCGTCAGCCTTGACATCGTCAACGCGGCGGTCATGGCTTACGTATCGGCGATAAACAACATGATTTACGACAAAAATCTGGTTAAAGGCGGAAATAATTGAGAAACAAAAAACTGACAATTCTGGATTCGACGCTGCGCGACGGCGCTCAAGGGGAGAGCATCTCCTTTTCGGTACGCGACAAAATCGCCGTGTGCCGCACGCTGGACGAGCTGGGCGTCGATTATATCGAGGCGGGCAATCCCGCGTCCAACCCTAAAGACGCCGAGTTTTTCCGCGAAGTAAAAAACCTTGAGTTCAAAAACGCGAAACTTACGGCTTTCGGCTCCACGCGCCGCCGCGGAGTAACCGCACAGCAAGACCCGGGCGTAAAGGCTCTTCTTGCCGCGGATACCCCTGCAGTGTCGGTTTTCGGCAAAAGCTGGGACTTTCACGCGACGGAAATACTGCGCGTCACGCTTGAAGAAAATCTCGAGATGATTTACGACACGGTTAACTACCTTACCGAATGCGGCAAGGAAGTCATTTTCGACGCGGAGCACTTTTTCGACGGTTATAAAAACAATCCCGACTACGCGATAAAGGCGATAAAGGCGGCGGAAGAAGCGGGCGCGGCGGCGGTGTGTCTGTGCGACACCAACGGCGGCTGTTTCCCCGACGAAATCGAAAAAATCGTGCGCGCGGCGGTGGACGCATTAAGTATTCCCGTGGGCATTCACACCCATGACGACGCGGGAATGGCGGTTGCCAATTCCGTTGTGGCGGTGCTGTGCGGCGCTACGCAGGTGCAGGGTACGCTTATCGGTTTCGGCGAGCGGTGCGGCAACGCAAACCTCAGCACCATTGCGGCGGATTTACAGTTAAAGCGCGGTTACGATTGCTTCCCCGAAGAAAACATGAAAAACCTCACGCTTTACTGCCGCAGGATTGCCGAGATTGCAAACGTTCGGCTTAACCGCGGTATGCCTTACGTGGGCGAATCGGCTTTCGCGCACAAGGCGGGTATGCACATCGACGGAGTAAGCAAAGCCTCTTTCAGTTTCGAGCACGTTTCCCCCGATTCCGTGGGCAACACCCGCCGCTTCCTCATGAGCGAGGTCGCAGGAAGAAGCACTATTCTCGACAAGGTGCGCAAGGTGGACCCCTCCGTCACGAAAGACAGCCCCGTGACGGCGGAAATCGTAGCCAAAATCAAGGAAATGGAGTTTTTCGGCTATCAGTTCGAGGGGGCGGACGCCAGTTTCGAGCTGCTTATAAGAAAATCGCTGGGCGCGTACAAGCCTTTCTTCACTCTGGAAAAATTCAAAACCATAGGCGAGCAGATTTCCGGCGAGGATTTTTCGCCCGCGACGGCAGTGGTCAAAGTAAGCGTGGACGGCACCAGCGAAATCAGCGCGGCGGAAGGCAACGGCCCCGTCAACGCTCTCGATGTGGCTTTGCGTAAAGCGCTGGAAAGGTTTTATCCCTCGCTTAAGGAATTCGCCCTTACAGACTACAAGGTGCGTATCCTGGACAGCAAGGAAACCAGCTCCGCCAAAACGCGCGTACTTATCGAGTCGGGCGACGGCAAAGACATCTTTACCACCGTGGGCGTGTCGCGCGACATCATAGAGGCGTCCCTTACCGCGCTTAAAGACGCGATAGAGTACAAGCTTATCAAGGACGGCGTAACGCCGTGACGGCTAAAAAAAGTTTTTTATCAGGAAAACCGCTTTAAGGTAAGCCGCTTTGCCATTATTTTTAAACGGCGCGGCGATTAAGCTTTGATAAGCGGAAACAAAAGTAAACGCCTTAACCCGTCTGCCGTTACGCAAGCCGCCGTAAAAAAAGCCGCACTGCGGTAAACGCGGGATTACGGTCCGCGCCGACAAAACGAAAAACGCGGAAGAAAACCCCGAAAAGGCTCAGCCTCAGGCGAAAAAAGAGAGGCAAAAACGCCGACGGAATTACAAATAACGCAAAAATCAAACTTTCTTTAAGGAGATTGTATATTTTATGGGAATGACAATGACGCAAAAGATACTTGCCGCGCACGCGGGACTGGATTCGGTCAAAGCCGGCCAGCTCATAGAGGCTAAGCTTGACCTGGTTCTGGGCAACGACATCACAAGCCCCGTGGCAATCAAGGAATTTGCTCGCTTTAACTGCGACAAAGTGTTCGACCGCGACAAAATCGCGCTGGTGCCCGACCACTTTACCCCCAACAAGGACATTAAAGCCGCCGAGCAATGCAAGCTTATTCGCGAGTTCGCCGGCAAAATGGACATTACCAACTATTTCGAAATAGGCGAGGTGGGTATCGAGCACGCTTTGCTGCCCGAAAAAGGACTTGTGGTTGCGGGCGACGCGGTTATCGGCGCGGATTCGCACACCTGCACTTACGGCGCTTTGGGTGCGTTCAGCACGGGCGTGGGCTCCACCGACATGGCGGCCGCTATGGCTACGGGCAAGGCGTGGTTCAAAGTTCCCTCCGCGCTCAAGTTCAACCTTACGGGCAAGCTTAACGGCTATGCGTCCGGAAAAGACGTAATACTGCATATCATCGGCATGATAGGCGTGGACGGCGCGCTTTATAAAAGCATGGAGTTTTCGGGCGAGGGACTTAAAAGCCTTTCCATGGACGACCGTCTTTGCATGGCTAACATGGCGATAGAGGCGGGCGGCAAAAACGGCATTTTCGACGTGGACGAAAAGACCATCGAGTATATCAAAGAACACTCGACCAAGGATTACACCGTCTATAAGGCGGACGCCGACGCCGAGTACGAAAAGGTTTACGACGTGGATTTAAGCAAAATCCGTCCCACCGTATCCTTCCCGCACCTTCCCGACAACACGCGCACCATCGACGAGGTGGGCGACGTCAAAATCGACCAGGTCGTCATCGGCAGCTGCACCAACGGCAGAATAGAGGACCTCAGGGTTGCCGCGTCCATACTCAAGGACAGACACGTCGCTAAAGGCGTGCGCTGCATAATCATTCCCGGCACTCAGAAAATTTATCTTCAGGCGATTCACGAAGGACTTGTGGACATCTTCGTAAACGCGGGCGCGATATTCTCCATGCCCACCTGCGGACCGTGCCTCGGCGGACACATGGGCATACTCGCAAAAGGCGAGCGCGCCGTGTCCACCACCAACCGCAATTTCGTGGGAAGAATGGGTCACCCCGAGTCGGAGGTTTATCTGGCTTCTCCCGCAGTCGCCGCAGCAAGCGCGGTCACGGGTAAAATTCAGAACCCCGAAACGCTGTAATAAGTCACAGGAGGATTTTTATCAATGAACGCTAAAGGTACGGTTTTCAAATACAAGGACAACGTCGACACCGACGTGATAATTCCCGCAAGATACCTCAACACTTCCGACCCCAATGAGCTTGCAAAGCACTGCATGGAGGACATCGACGCGGATTTCGTAAGTAAGGTCAAACAAGGCGACATCATCGTCGCGGACAAAAACTTCGGCTGCGGCTCCTCGCGCGAGCACGCTCCCATCGCGATAAAGGCGTCGGGCGTGTCCTGCGTAATCGCCAGCACGTTTGCGCGCATTTTCTACCGCAACGCCATTAACATCGGGCTTCCCATCGTCGAGTGTCCCGAGGCGGTCAAGGGCATAAACGCGGGCGACGTGGTTTCCGTGGACTTTTCGACAGGCATAATTACCGACGAAACCAACGGCAAAAAGTTCAAAGGCGAGCCCTATCCCGAATTCATGCAGAAGATTATCGCGGCGGGCGGCCTCGTCAACTACATCAAAACGCAAAAAAACTGACGCGTCGGCTTTTTTTTCGGAAACAGTCGCAACGAAATCCGACCTTAAAACGATAAACCTTTAATAACCGATTGTCTTAAGTCCCTTCGGAAAACAGGACGGAGAAAGCGGCGCAACTGTCTTTGTATTAATATTAAGACCGGAAAAAGCGGCGTAACAACACCTTTTCTTGTTGAACCCGGGGCAGGGAAAAACGACGCAATCAAACCCGACAAAATGCTGAGCCGCAAACAGAAATGCCCGACTAAAAAGGCTGAAGCGAAAAACGGTTTTTCTTAAACAAACGGTTAAATTTGAAAAATATCAGCTTGGCGTCAGCTTATTAAACGGGTAATTCTCAGAAAGGTTTGTTAAAAAGCGGGTTTAAGGGCGGCTTCAGCGCGTTACGCAAATAAAAAAACAAATAAATTCCTAAATATAAAGGAGCTTTCAGAAAAATGAAATACAACATTGTCACGGTACCCGGCGACGGAATAGGTCCGGATATAATCAACGAGGCGATAAAAACTCTTAACCGCGTGGGCGAGATTTACGGTCACGAATTTAATTTTACCGAAAAACTCGCGGGCGGCATTGCAATCGACACCGTGGGCTGTCCGCTTCCTCAGGACACGATTGACGCGTGCAAGGCGTCCGACTCGGTGCTGCTGGGCGCGGTGGGCGGACCCAAGTGGGATCACCTGGGCGGCAACGACCGTCCCGAAAAGGCGCTGCTGGGACTTAGAGGAGAGCTTAAGCTTTTTGCAAATCTCCGTCCCGCACTGCTTCACAAACAGCTTAAAAACGCCTGCCCCTTAAAGCCCGAAATCATCGGCGACAGTCTGGATATTTTGATCGTAAGAGAGCTTACAAGCGGCATTTACTTCGGTAAGCGCGGAAGAGTAAAAGAGGACGATTCGGCGTTCGACACCATGTATTATTCGGTCAAGGAAATCGAGCGCGTCCTGCGCGTGGGCTTCGATGCGGCGATGAAGAGAAACAAAAAGGTGTGCGTGGTGGACAAGGCCAATATTCTGGAAACCTCGCGCCTTTGGAGAGAGGTTACGGCGCGCGTGGCTAAGGATTATCCCGAAGTCGAATATTCGCACCTTTACGTGGACAACTGCTCCATGCAGCTTATCCGCAATCCTCACCAGTTCGACGTAATCATCACCACCAATATGTTCGGCGACATTCTCTCGGACGAGGCAAGTATGCTTACCGGCTCCATCGGTATGCTGGCGTCCGCGTCTTTGGGCGAAACCAAGCTTGGCATGTACGAGCCTATTCACGGCTCCGCGCCCGACATCGCGGGCAAGAACCTCGCTAACCCCATCGCCACCATTCTTTCCGCGGCGATGATGCTGAGGTATTCGTTCGACCTCGAAAAAGAGGCGTGCGCCATCGAAAAAGCGGTGGACGAGGTGCTTGACAAGGGTTACCGCACCGCCGATATTTACAGCGAAGGCATGACTAAAGTGGGCACCGTGGAAATGGGCAAACTTATTACCGACGCCATAAAATAAAGTTTTTCTCTAAATAGCAGTCTTTCGATTAAGATAAAGGTCTTTTGCGTAAAAGATTTTTAAGAAGAACGTCTTAAGGTGTCGACAAAAACAAAAAACGTCTTAAGGTGTCGACAAAAACAAGTTTTTATCGGGAAGCAGTCTTTTTCCCCGAAAATAGCGGTTTTTATCGGTAAAAATTTTTCTTGACGGAACAAAGTTTTAAAAAATTTCTCCGACAAAAGGAAGTCTTTTATCAATAAGTCTTTCGGGGACAAAAACATCCTGCGTTTCAGAATACTTTTTCGGCCGGGCGACCGCCGCGGCAATAAACAAAGTGCGGAAAATTTTATAAAAAAGAGGCAAAAATCATGCAGTACATCTATCTAAACGGAGAATTTGTGGAAAGCGACAACGCCAAAGTTTCGGTTTTCGACCACGGCGTGCTTTACGGCGACGGCGTTTTCGAGGGGATACGCGCTTACTCCGGCAGAGTTTTCCGCCTTAAGGAGCATATCGACCGCATTTTCGCGGCGGCAAAAGCCATTGCTCTTGATATCCCCATGAGCAAAGCAGAACTTGCGGAAGTGGTCAAAAAGACCTGCGCCGTAAACAACCTCAAGGACTGCTACATCCGTCTTGTGGTGACTCGCGGCAAGGGTGACCTTGGACTTTCCCCCTCAAACTGCGATAAACCCACGGTATTCTGCATTGCGGCGGGCATCAAGCTTTACACCGCCGAGCAGTACGAAAAGGGCATGGCGGTAATCACCTCCGTTCAGCGCAGAAACAAGGCGACTATCGTCGACCCGCAGATAAAGTCGCTTAACTATCTCAACAACATTCTCGCCAAAATCGAGGCTAACCGCGCGGGCGCGGCGGAAGCGCTTATGCTTAACCACGACGGCATAGTTACCGAATGTACGGGCGACAATATCTTTATCGTCAAAGACGGTGTGATTTACACTCCTCCCGTTTACGTGGGAATCCTGGACGGAATCACGCGCCGCACCGTCATCGAGGTTGCCGCGAAAATAGGCGTGCCGCTTAAGGAAACCGAGTTCACTTTGTTCAACGTTTACAACGCCGACGAGTGCTTTCTTACGGGTACCGCCGCCGAGGCGATTGCAGTTACTTCCGTGGACGGAAGAAAGATAGGCGAGGGCGTCTGCGGTCCTGTGACAAGGAAAATTCTGGACGCTTTCCAGAAAGCCGCGCGCTCAGGCGAGTACGGCGACGAGATAATCTATAAGTAAGACGGGATAATCCGTAAACAAAAAGATTTCGTCAAGCAACAAGGCTTCGTCTGCGCTTTTACGATAAAACGGGTACGGACGGAAAAAACACTATAACATTAAGTCAGCCGCGGCGAAAAAGCGGAATAACCGCTTTAAGCCCGAACGGCACTGAAAACGGAGTTTACGACAATGAAAAGCGACAACGTAAAAACAGGAATAGACAAGGCCGCTCACCGCTCGCTTATGAAGGCGCTGGGCTGGACGGACGAAGAGATTAAAAAGCCCATTATCGGCATAGTAAGCGCGCAAAGCGAGATTGTGCCCGGGCATATGCACCTTAACACCATCGTTACGGCGGTTAAGGAAGGCGTTTACGCCGCGGGCGGTATGCCCGTAGTCGTCCCTGCAATCGGCGTGTGCGACGGCATTGCCATGGGGCACGAGGGCATGAAATATTCGCTTGTCACGCGCGAGCTTATTGCCGACTCGGTGGAGTGTATGGCAAAGGCTCACGCATTCGACGCGCTCGTTCTGGTGCCCAACTGCGATAAAATAGTGCCCGGCATGGTCATGGGCGCGCTCAGGGTCAACGTTCCTTCCATTGTGGTCAGCGGCGGCCCCATGCTCAACGGCTTTGCGTGCGGCAAAAAGATTTCCCTTTCGGATATGTTTGAGGCGGCAGGCGCGGTCACAAGCGGAAAAATGACCATGCAGCAGCTTCACGAGTACGAGGACAACGCTTGTCCCACCTGCGGCTCCTGCAGCGGTATGTTTACAGCCAACAGCATGAACTGCGTCATGGAGGCGGCGGGCTTCGCGCTTAAGGGCAACGGTACGGTTCCCGCGGTGTATTCGCAAAGGATAAGACTTGCAAAAGAAACGGGCGCGGCGATAATGCGCGTGCTTAGTGACGGTATCCGTCCGCGCGATATATTCACTACCGACGCGTTCAAAAACATCATCGCCGTGGATATGGCGCTGGGGTGCAGTACCAATACGGCTTTGCATCTTCCCGCGCTGGCGCACGAGGCAGGAATACCGCTTCCGCTTTCGTTTTTCAACGAGATAAGCGAAAAGGTGCCCAATCTTTGTAAGCTTGCGCCTGCAGGCAAACACTTCATGAGCGACCTTTACTACGCGGGCGGCGTTTACGCGGTCATGAAGGAACTGCTTGACGCGGGCCTCATCGACGGCAGTCTTAAAACCGTTACGGGCAAAACGGTCGCGGAAAACATTGCGGATGCGGTTGTTACCGACCCCGAAGTAATCCGTCCCGTATCCGATCCGTATTCAGCAAGCGGCGGTCTTGCGGTACTGTTCGGCAATCTCGCGCCCGACGGCTGCGTGGTAAAACGCAGTGCCGTTGCGCCCGAAATGCTGGTTAACCGCAGCAGAGCGCGCGTATTCGACAGCGAGGACGACTCCATTAAAGCCATTCTGGGCGGTAAGATTAAGCCCGGCGACATTGTGGTAATCCGTTACGAGGGGCCTAAAGGCGGTCCCGGTATGCGCGAAATGCTTATGCCCACTGCGTCCATCGCGGGCATGGGGCTTGATAAGTCCGTCGCGCTTATCACCGACGGCAGATTTTCGGGCGCCACGCGCGGGGCAAGCATCGGCCACGTTTCTCCCGAAGCTGCGGAGGGCGGCCCCATCGGTCTTGTCAAAGACGGCGACATCATTTCCATCGACATGAACAAGTATTCCATAACGCTGGAAGTCAGCGACGAAGAGCTTGATAAGCGCAGAAAGGAGCAAAAGCCGCCCGTCAAAAACCTCAGCGGATACCTAAAGCGTTACGCCGCGCTGGTCACTTCCGCCGACAAGGGCGCGGTCTTTAAAGACTGAAGCGGCTTAAGCCGAGCGGGAAATATTTTATTAATCGGTGGTCCTGACGGATCCAGGGTTTGATTAGCGGTAAATTGTGAATAAAAAAATCTTTCTTCAGCGTAAAAGGTAAAAAAACAACTTTTTTTACCGTAAATCGGGGGAGGGAGAGCAAACAAAAAAATCCTACACCGTCATAAAAAAAGAAAAAAAACGTTCTTTGCCCTCATAAAAAAGTCAGAAATTTTTTTACTTAATATCGGGACAGAGCGGAAAAATCTTTTGCCGCTTAAAAAAACGGGAAAGGCAAAACGTGCTTTACCGCAAAACGTAAAGACGGCAGACAAAATCTTACGCAGCCATAGAAACGCGGTAAGAAAGCCTTTTTACTTCAGTCCGGGAGCGTAAAGATTTTTTAACCCATAAAAAAGCGATAGCGGCAAAAAGCTTTCATTGACGGCAATCGGGGAGAAAAAAAGTAAAACTTCCGCCCCCAAGCGGCGGACAAAAAAATAAAGCACAAGGAAAAGCGGAAATGACAGGAGCGGAAATTATAATCAATTGTCTTTTGGAACAGGGCGTGGATACCGTTTTCGGATATCCGGGCGGAACCATTCTCAACGTGTACGACGCGCTTTACAAAAGCGGCAGGATACATCACTATCTTACCGCGCACGAGCAGGGCGCCGCGCACGCCGCGGACGGATATGCGCGCGCCACGGGTAAAGTGGGCGTGTGCTTTGCGACCAGCGGACCGGGTGCTACTAACCTCGTCACGGGCATAGCCACGGCGTACATGGATTCTTCGCCCGTGGTCGCCATTACCTGCAACGTCGCGGGCAACCTTCTGGGACGGGACTCCTTTCAGGAGGTGGACATTACGGGTATAACGATGCCCATCACCAAGCACAACTATATTGTGCCTAACGTCAATAAACTTGCGGACATTATCCGCGAGGCGTTTTATATCGCAAACAGCGGCAGAAAAGGTCCGGTTTTAATCGACATTCCCAAAGACGTGACGGCGGCGGAATGCGATTACACGCCCGTAGCGCCGCGCACATACACGGCTACGGCAAACGTTACGGACGCGGAAATAGAAAAGGCGGCAAAATTAATCAACTCCGCCGAGCGTCCCTTTATCGTCAGCGGCGGCGGCGTAATCGCGTCGGGGGCGGAAGAGGAGATAAAAAAACTTGCCGAAAAGCTTGACTGCCCCGTTGCCTGCACGTTTATGGGCATCGGCAGTTACGACACAACCGCGCCCGAATACACGGGCATGATAGGCATGCACGGCACCAAGGCGTCGAATATCGGCGTAAACACTTCCGACGTGCTTATCGCCGTGGGCGTAAGGTTTTCGGACAGGGTTATTTCCGATGCCAGCAAGTTTGCTAAAGGCGCAAAGATAATTCATATCGACATCGACCCTGCGGAAATCAGCAAAAACGTCAAGTGTGCCATGTCGCTTACGGGCGACGCCAAAGTCGCGCTGGAAAAACTTTTGCCGCATCTTCATCAAAAGAAATCCGACGAGTGGCTTAACCATATCGAAAGCCTTAAAAAGGAATTCCCCAAGATGGATTTAAGTCCCTCAGCGCCCATAAATCCCGAATATATCCTGGAAAAACTGAACGAAGTTACCCGCGGCGACGCGATAATCGTGACCGAAGTGGGACAGCATCAGATGTGGGCGGGACAGTTCTGTACGTTCAAAAAACCTCGCACTTTCCTTTCAAGCGGCGGACTGGGCACAATGGGCTTCGGTACGGGCGCGGCGATGGGCGCGCAGGTGGGCATGCCGAATAAGCGCGTTATTTCCATTGCGGGCGACGGCTGCTTCCGCATGAACTGCAACGAGCTTTGCACCATTCAGCACTACAATATTCCCGTAATCATAATCGTCATGAACAACGGCACTCTTGGCATGGTGCGCCAGTGGCAGACGCTTTTCTACGGCGGCAGATACTCCGAAACCACGCTTGACCGCGGCCCCGACTTCAAAAAGCTGGCGGAAGCGTATTTCGTGGACGGGTATTCGGTTTATACAAAAGCGGATTTCGACGACGCCATTAAGTCCGCGTTAAGCAAAAACGCGCCCGCCGTCATCGACGCGCATATCGACACCGACGAGTTCGTTCTGCCCATGGTCAGCCCCGGTAAGCCCATATCAGACATCCTGACCGAAAACGTCAAAAAAGCAAAGAAGTAATCGGTTTTTTTCGGCTGATTAGGCGTAAAGCCTGTCTGACAGAAGCGGCAGTTTCATCCGCGCCCGCAAAAGCCTGACAGATTAATTTTTGTCGGACTCCACAGACGGAAAAAGTGTTTTAACGGGAATTAAAATATGCGGCGATAAGATATGCTGAAAATTTTTTAATCCCGAAACGGCGGTTGTTTCTTTAAAACTCGGAATTTATGCCGCGCAACGGGTAAAAGACGGGCAAAAACGGGAATAACAGCCGCGTAAATTCAAAATCAAACAGTGTTCATGTTTTGCCGAAGAAACAATTTGTGCTCCTCGGCAAAATTTATACTTTTTTACAAAGGGTTAATTTTAAGAAAGCTTTTTTGCATTTGTTTAACGTGGGAAAAGACGGCTTGGTGTAAGGAAAAGACAAAAGTAAAAGCATTTTATTTTTTAACAAGAGGGGGGGGGACAATGAACAACGGTGATATAAGACAAAAAATCGCGTTTCCCGATTATGACGTAGTCGTGGCGGGCGCGGGACTTGCGGGCGTCGCCGCAGCGATTGGCGCCGCAAGAGAGGGTATGCGCGTGCTTGTCGTCGAGCGTTACGGTTTTGCGGGCGGCATGGCGACCGGTGCGCTTGTAAATCCCTTTATGAATTATTTCGAAAGCGGAGCAAACGGAAAGCTTGTCAACAAAGGACTGTTTGAGACGTTTCGAAAAGATATGCAGGCTTTGGGGGCGACGAAATGTGCGGAAAAACGCGGCTGCCACGCTTTTAACGACGAGCTTCTTAAAATCGTGCTGGACCGTGAAATGGCGAAAAACGGCGTGGACGTACTGTATCACGCGCTTTTAAGCGACGTATCGGTTAAAGACGGAAAAATAAATTTTGTAACCGTTTCCACGATTTCGGGTAATTTCGACTTAAAGGCGAAATTTTTTATCGACGCCACGGGCAATGCCGACCTTACTGCTTTTGCGGGGCTTGAATTCAAGCTGGGAAGGGAAAACGACAATCGGGTTCAGCCGATGACGCTTTGTTTCAGGCTTTCGGGCGTGGACGAAAGCAAGCTGGATGTGCGTCTTATAAACGAAAAATACGCGCAAATGCGTCGCGAAGGCCGTATCAAAAACAAGCGGGAAGACGTGCTTTTGTTCAATTTCCGCGACGTAGACTGCGGCGAGGGGCTTATTCACTTCAACACGACGCGTATTCTCGAAAAGAATCCCGTGTCGGCGCTTGACCGCAGCGCGGCGGAAATCGAAGCGCGTGAACAAGTTCTTGAAATGGTTGAGTTTCTTAAAAATAACTTCGAGTGCATGAAAAACGCCTATCTTGTCAATATGGCGGCGGAAACGGGTATTCGCGAAAGCCGCCGCATAGTGGGAATGTACGAAATAACCGCTTCCGATATTGTTAACGCCCGTAAGTTCGACGATTCGATTGCGCGCGGCTCGTACGAAATAGACATTCACAGTCCCGACGGGACAGGAACGCATCACGTCAGGCTTAAAGAAGGGGAATATTATACCATTCCCTATCGCGCCATGGTGCCCGTTGCCGCAGTAAACCTTCTTGCCGCGGGCAGACCGCTTTCCTCCACGCACGAGGCTCATGCGGCTTTCCGCGTTATGCCCATCACCACCTGCATAGGCGAGGCGGCAGGCGTTGCGGCTGCCCTTGCCGTGAAAAAGGGAGTATCGGCCGCCTTGGTTCCCGTGCCGGAGCTGAGGGAAAAGTTGGTCGGTTACGGCGCGCTTATCTAGATAAACGGCGGTTACGGCGCGCTGATCTGATTGAATTAGGTTTACGGCGCGTATTTTGCGGTTTAAGCGATTTTCGGCGCACGTTAATCAAAGGGTGATTTGTCGTTTAAGAAAAAATCGCAGTATAATCAAGCGCGTTTTGCGCTCCGACTGCGGGGCGTTGCAAAGCGAAAAAAGCTGAAGAATAAAAAAGGGAGTTGTCCGTGCGGGCAGCTCCCTTTCCGTTATGTTGTTTTTGTTTTAAATTCGGGTTATTTTTTGTAGGCGTTTTTATCGACGGGCTGGTCCGATATTACTTCGTCTATTTGCGAAACGTGGCAGAGATTGTGCCAGAACGACAGCCCGAATTTACTTGAGTCCGCAAGCAGCACGCTTTTTTTCGATTGCCGCATCATGACGGCGCGCACGTCGTCTTCCCCCACCGAGGTGTCGCAAAGATATCCGCCCGATGTTATTCCGCGGCAGGAAAAGAAACACACGTCGGCGTTGTAATTTTTTAAAAAAGCCAAAGCTTCCTCTCCGATAAGCCCGTAAGCCTCCGTTTTTACCGTGCCGCCCGTCATAAGGCATTTGACGTTTTCGGTTGCCAAAGCCTCGGCAAGGCGCAAGCCGTTGGTGATGACTATCACGTCTTTTTTGTCTTTAAGGAAAGGCGCAAGGTGAAGTATGGTAGTGGAGTTGTCCGCCATGATGACGTCGCCGTCGTTTATAAGCCGCGCAGCCGTCATGGCGATTTTGGTTTTCTGCTCGTTCATGAGGTATTCTCTGCGCGCCAACGGCAGGCTTTTGTCCGCCGCGCGCGAGGACAGCATCACGCCGCCGTGAGTGCGTATCACAAGCCCCTCGGCGGCAAGCTGGGCAAGATCGCGCCTGACCGTGGGCTGACTGACGTAAAGAGTATCCGCAATCTTTTTTACGTCCGTGGGGGCGGAGGGCGACAGCATATTCAATAATTCCTGTTTTCTGTCGGACAACGGCATTTTTTTCACCTCTTACAAACGGCGTTTTTATAATTATACATATTTTAATTGCGTTTTTCAACTCATCGGCAAAAAAACAGCCGAAAAATCTGTCCAAGGTCACGGTCGTTATGTTTGCCTGCGTTGGTTTCGTGTGCGCGATATTGACAAATATGCGTAATTAAACTATAATTATTTTCAACTTACAGGGCTAAAAAAAAGTAAGCTGTCTAAGTCAAAAAAAAGGATTATTTATATCTTAGGCGCGGTACTGTTGTTCGGATAAAAAGGGGAATAAATATGCGGCAGATAAAAACCGCATCGACGGAAGAAAATCAAAGAAAACAGCCGCTTTTTTTAGGATATCGACAGCATAAATTTTAAGCAGGGGGGACAATGAAGAACAAAACAGAAAAAGCTTTACCTGAAAATGTCTTAAAAGAAGGTTTAGGTAAAACGGATTTTAAAACCGATAAAGTCTGCGCGGATGCGGAAAATCTTTCTCCGTCTGAGGGAAAGATTGATTTAAGAAAAAACGCACCGACGGATAAAAATCACGATTGCGAAAATAAGAAAAATTGCTTTCGCGCTTGTTTGTATCCCTCTGTCGTCGCAGTTACGGGGATTACGGTTGCCTTTATCAGGGCGGGGTTCTTTATCGCGCAGTACGCGGGCGGCGCTTTCGACTATTTTACAACGCTTATTTCGGACATTCTGTTGCTGTTCCTGTTCGGCGCATTGGCGGTGGGCGGTGTGATTATAGCGATTTTCTGCTTTTTGTCGGGGAAAAAAGAAAGCCGCATGAGCGGACTTGTTTCGCTTATATTGCCGCTTGTTTTGTTCGTTTCCGTCGTAATTTCGGTTTTGCAGGTTTACTTCATGCACGTCATTCCGCCGTCCGTTTCTTACGGCTACAGCAAAATAGACTTGTACTGTGTGCTGTTCTTTCGCGTTACGGGCGTGGCGCGCACTCCCGAGGCATATGAACTATACGATTTTAAGAACGCTTATTATTTTGACTCGATATTTGTTGCCGCGGTTTTGTGCGCCGCTTTCGTCGCGTTCAAGTTAGTGCGCGCGCGTAAAAAAATCCACGGCAACCGCTGAAAGAAGTCAAATAATCCAAGGCAACCGCTGAAAGAAAATTAAAAAGCACGGAGTTAAGCGCGCTCCGTGCTTTTTTGTGCCGTTATCGTTTTGCGGCGTGGTTGTTTTTAGTTTTAATAACGTAATTTGTTTTTACGCTCCTGAATTAGCCGATAAAAACAGGGAAAGGCGTTGAAGATTTCGGGATTAACGGTTGTTACGCAAAAAGTATGCGTTATAAAAAGTTTGTTTTTTATAAAGACGGCTTACTTTTGCGCAATAAACCGCGTCCTTGTATGCGCCCGCGTAAATCAGGGGGAATTTACTCGGTTTTGCCGTTTGTTACGGTGACGGTAAGGTCGCCGTTTTCTTCGTCCACGGTCAGCACGCTGTCGGGTTTAAGGTCGGATTCCAGAATCTTTTTGGCAAGCAAGGTTTCCACTTTGCCCGTAAGGTATCTTTTAAGCGGACGCGCGCCGTAAACGGGGTCGTAGCCGTGCTCCATGATAAACTCTTTGGCTTTGTCCGTGACAAACAGGTCAAGCCGTCTGTCCGCCATGCGCTCCTTCAGCGAGCGGAGAAGAATGTCGATGATGCCCGTAATGTTGGATTTCGTAAGGGGTTTATAGAACACGATTTCGTCCAGTCTGTTTAAGAATTCGGGACGGAAGGACTGCTTTAACAGTGCGTTTACTTTTTCTTTGGCGTCCTCGTTTATCTCGCCCGTTTTTTCGTCGATGCCCTCTAAGATGTAGCTTGACCCGAGGTTGGAAGTCAGGATAAGAACGGTGTTCTTAAAGTCCACGGTTCTGCCCTGAGAGTCGGTCACTCTGCCGTCGTCCAGCACCTGCAAAAGAATGTTGAATACGTCGGGATGGGCTTTTTCTATCTCGTCGAACAGCACGACCGAATAGGGTTTGCGCCTTACCGCCTCGGTAAGCTGACCGCCCTCTTCGTAGCCGACGTATCCCGGAGGCGCGCCTATAAGACGGGAGACGGAAAACTTTTCCATGTACTCGGACATGTCTATGCGGATAAGGTTGTGCTCGTCGTCGAACAGACACTCTGCAAGTGCCTTTGCAAGCTCGGTTTTGCCTACGCCCGTGGGGCCCAGGAACATAAAGCTGCCTATGGGGCGGCCGGGGTCGGCAATGCCCGCACGGGAACGCATTATCGCTTCGCTTACTTTTGTAACCGCCTCGTCCTGGCCGATGACGCGCTTATGAAGAATGTCCGCAAGGTGTAAAATCTTTTCGCGCTCGCCCTCCATAAGTTTAGAAAGCGGTATTCCCGTCCAGCGGGACACGACTTTGGCGATTTCTTCCTCCGTAACGGTGTCGCGCAGCAGCGAGTTCTGATTTTGTCCGCCTTCCGTCTGAGCTTTTTCCAGTTTTTTGGTAAGCTCGGGGAGAGTGGAGTATTTCAGCTTTGCCGCGTGTTCGTAGTCGGCCGCGCGTTGCGCCCGTTCGATTTCCGCGTTTACGCGCTCGATTTCCGATTTAAGGTCGGACACGGCGTGAATGTTCTGCTTTTCGTTGTCCCAGCGCGCTTTCATCGCGTCGAATTTCGCCCTTAAGTCCGCGCATTCCTTTTGAATTTCCTTAAGCCGCGCCGCGCTTAACGAGTCTTTTTCCTTCTTTAAGGCGGTTTCCTCGATTTCAAGCTGCATAATCTTACGCGAAATTTCGTCCATTTCCGTGGGCATGGAGTCGATTTCCGTCCTTATCATCGCGCACGCTTCGTCCACAAGGTCGATTGCCTTGTCGGGAAGAAAACGGTCGGTGATGTAGCGGTTGGAAAGCGTGGCGGCTGCGACAAGCGCACCGTCGTGAATGGTTACGCCGTGATACACCTCGTAGCGGTCTTTAAGCCCTCTCAGTATGGAAACGGTGTCCTCGACCGAAGGTTCGTCCACCGTTACGGGCTGGAAACGGCGCTCGAGTGCGGCGTCCTTTTCGATATATTTGCGGTATTCGTCCAAGGTGGTTGCGCCTATGCAGTGCAGTTCGCCGCGCGCCAGAAGCGGTTTAAGCAGGTTGCCCGCGTCCATCGCGCCGTCGGATTTACCCGCGCCCACTATGGTGTGCAGCTCGTCGATGAACATTATGATTTTGCCTTCGCTCTTTTTGACTTCGCCCAGCACCGCTTTAAGACGCTCCTCAAATTCGCCGCGGAATTTCGCGCCCGCGATAAGCGCGCCCATGTCCAGCGCGAATATGGTCTTGTCTTTAAGTCCCTCGGGCACGTCGCCGCGTACTATACGCTGGGCAAGCCCTTCGGCTATGGCGGTTTTGCCCACGCCCGGTTCGCCTATAAGCACGGGGTTGTTCTTTGTCTTGCGCGAAAGTATGCGTATGACGTTTCTTATCTCGTTGTCCCTGCCGATGACGGGGTCGAGTTTTCCCGATTTCGCCCTCTCCACAAGGTCAAAGCCGTATTTTCCCAGCGCGTCGTAGCTCGATTCGGGATTGTCGGAAGTAACTCTGGCGGTCTTTACCTTTTTAAGCTCTGCGGTAAAGGCCTCTTTGGTAATGCCGTGCGCGCGGAATATTCCCTTTATTCCTTCGTCCGCATAGTCGAATATCGAAAGCATGATATGCTCGACGGACGTGTACTCGTCCTTCATTCCCGCAGCCAGCTTTTCCGCGGCGGCAAGAATTTTGTCCGTAAGGGGCGAAACGTAAACCTTATCCGGCTCCCGTCCCGAACCCGAAACCGCGGGAATTTTGCGTATAAGGGTGTCCGTTTCCGACAGAATCGCGTCGGGAGATTTACCCATTTTCTTGAAAAGCTGTCCTATAAGTCCGTTTTCCTGATCGACAAGCGCGTACAAAAGATGCTCCGGGCAGATTTGTACGTTATTGTTTTCTATCGCGATGTTCTGCGCGGACTGTATCGCTTCCATCGCTTTTTGCGTCAGTTTGTTGGTATTCATAATTGCGTTTATCCTCCTTTTTAAGTCTTTTGCCGCGTCTTATATGATAAGCATACCGCCGTTAAGCGCGTCGAGATAGTCGTTTTCGATTTCCGTAGCCGCAGCGCCCGATAGCCGCTTTTTCATCAGCCGGTCAAACGTGCGGACGTAATCGGTTATCGCGCGGCTCAGTTCTACTTGACCGTAAAGCGTGTTCCGCGGCACCTTAAGCGTGCGCGTCCAGCGGGTTTCGTCCAGCGTGTAATTTATTTCCGCGCCTTCGAAGTAACGCGCTACGTAAAGCTCTTCCAGCCTTGTCCACAGCGCGAAAAACTCGGTAAGACGGTTAAGAAGCTGCGGCGACTGCGTGCGGAAGTTGACCTTAAGCTCTCCCACCGTGCCGCTCTGAGCCCTGTAAAGCTCCACTTCATACCTGATGGTGGGGCGGTAGCGGTACTCAAGCGCGCTTTTTATGCTAAGCGTGTTGTCGTGCTGCTGGTAATATACCTGCTGTCCCGTAAGCTGCTTGAATAAATCCTCTATGCCGTGAAAAATGTCGTTTATCCGCTTTTCGGGCGTCGTCACCGACACGTACTCGGCAAGAATTTCGTTGATGAGGTTAGACCTGTTTGTGTTTTCCTCTTCCGCCAGTTTGTCTATGGCGTTTATCACGTCCTCGGCAAGAATCAGACTGTACATGTTTTTTTTCATTTTTTTTTGCCGCCTCCTTTACTCAAAGCGTTCGTTTTTTTCTTTTGTTCGTTTACTTTTCGGTTTTTTCTCCGTAAACCTCCGTGAAAAGTCCGTTATCGGTTTTGCTTCGTAAGCCTCCGTGAAAAGCCCGTTATCGGTTTTTTCTCCGTAAGCCTCCGTGAAAAGTCCGTTATCGGTTTTGCTTCGTGAGCCTCCGTGAAAAGCCCGTTATCGGTTTTTTCTCCGTAAGCCTCCGCGAAAAGCCTTTTTCGCGTTAAGTTCGTTTCGTCCCGAGTTTGCGCTTAAATCGGCTTTGGTCTTTGTCGTTGTTTCCCGCCCGAATTAGTATGCTCATCCCGGCCGTCCGCTAAACTCGTAACCGAATTTATATATATTATAGCACGGATTTTCAGAAATGCAACTTTTTTACAAATATTTATATAAAATTTAATACAAATTTAAAATAATGATTGTTTTAAGCGGTTTTTGGCAGGTGACAGTCATAATTTGATTGAATTAATCAATTTTCTCGGCAATAGTTGATTAAAACGCGCGTTTAAGATATAATTAAGCCAAAGAAAAACAACGAAAACGGGAGGACTACGGACATGAAAGCCGCTGTTTTTTACGGTAAAGGCGATTTAAGAGTGGAGGAGGCGGTTACACCCGTCGCGGGTAAAGGCGAAATTCTGGTAAGGGTGCGCGCCTGCGGTGTGTGCGGCACGGACGTACATATATTTTCGGGCGACGAGGGCGCGGCAAAAACCACTCCGCCCGTCATTCTGGGACACGAGTTCGCTGGTGAAGTGGAAGAAACGGGGGAAGGAGTCACCGAATTTAAAAAGGGCGACAGGGTATGCGTAGACCCCAACGTGCTGTGCGGCGAGTGTCATTACTGCAAAAGCGCATTGGGCCACTTCTGCGAGCATATGCAGGGTATAGGCACCACCGTTAACGGAGGTTTTGCCGAGTACGTTGCCGTACCCGCGAAACAGGCTTACAAGCTGGATGACGGCACTTCTTTCGAGGAAGGCGCGATGACCGAGCCCGTTGCGTGCTGTCTGCACGGCATAGATATGTGCAACATCCGTCCCGGCGACGACGTTGCGGTTATCGGCGGCGGAATGATAGGACTTATCATGCTTCAGCTGGCGCGGCTTAAAGGTGCGGCGCGCGTTGTGCTTATCGAGCCCGTTAAAGAAAAGCGGGAAAAGGCCCTTTCTTTGGGCGCTTACATGACCGTGGACCCCGTAAAAGAGGACGTCGCGGCGGCGATAGAGCGCGCAAAAACAAAAAGGCTTTCGTGCGTTATAGAGTGCGTGGGGCTTACTTCCACGATAGAGCAGGCAATAGAAATCGCGGGTAACGCGGCTACCGTCATGATGTTCGGGCTGACAAAGCCGGACGCGGAAATAAGGGTAAAGCCTTTTACGGTTTTCAAAAAAGAAATCGTGCTTAAGTCCTCGTTCATCAATCCCTATACTCAGGGACGCGCGCTTAACCTCATTAACTCAAAAGCTCTGGACGTAAGCAGTATGGTTGCAAACGTCGTTCCGCTTGAAAAACTGAAAGAGGTTTTGTCGGACGCGTCGATGCGCGCAAAAGGCAAATTCATCGTCCGTCCGTAAGGCTTTAAATAATAAACAACCCCATTTCAGCCGCGGCAAAAGAATTTCTACGCAAAAAAATGCGCTTAAAGTAAGCATAAAAAGTCTTTTCTTCAGGCGGTTAAAAACCGTTTCGTTCCGCTTAATGAAAGGATAAAGCGGCAATAACTCGGTTTAAAGCAAAATTTTTATCGTGCGACGGCAGCACGCTTTATTTACAGAGAAAAGGAGCAGTTAAAAACATGAAAAACACGCAAGCGGTACTTTTCGACATGGACGGCGTTATACTGGACAGCGAGCCTTTGCATACGGTGGCGCGGGCGCGGCTGTTTAGCAAACTGGGTATTCCTCTCGATGCCGAAAAACAAATCGTGCTGGGCGCAAGAAAATACGATTATTGGCAGGAGTTTTCGGTAAAATTCGCGCTTTCCGATACTCCCGAACAGCTTATTGCGCGCGAGTTCCGCGAAATTCTTGCGCTTATCAAGGAAAGAAAGGTGCCCGAAAGCCTTTATCTCACAAAATTGTTAAAGTTTCTGAATGACAACAAAGTTAAGGCGGCGGTGGGTTCGGCTTCGTCGCGCGAGTACGTGGAGGGCGTGCTTGAGTATCTTGAAATAGACGGATATTTTTCCGCGATTGTGTGCGGCGACGAGGTCAGGCGGCCCAAGCCTTTTCCCGATACCTATCTTACCGCCGCGGATAAATTGGGCGCAGAGCCGAATCGGTGTTTCGTGGTGGAGGACTCGCGCACGGGCAGTCTTGCGGCTGAAGCCGCAAATATTCCTTGCATTGGGTACAAGGGCACTCAAACCGCGTTGAAGACGGATTTTTCCGCCTGCAAGTATGTGGTTTCCGATATGCGCGAGATTATCGGTATTCTGGAAAAAGAAAATCTGTAAGCCTTATCACGGGGGCAGGCATGACGGGGAATTACTTTATAAAACAAGAGAAGTTTTTTCCGCAGTTTTATAGAAAGAAAAATTTCGTTTATTTTTTCGACGGATTGATTATTAAAGGCTTTACGGCGTTTCGCGCGTAAGAAATAAGAGTAAAAACAAAAAACCATATAATCGGCGTCAAGTAAAATTCACCTTAAAAAGCGGTTTTTATAAAAAAAGCCGTTTTTTTTGTATTTTCGGCGGATAAAAAAAGGTATTTGGTATTGACAAAAAGATTTATACCGTGTTAAAATAAACACAGCAAATTTAATAGGAGAATGTAATTTATGAGTTCGGGAAAAACTCTTTACTTTTTTATAAGGCATATCGGCAACATGATTACGGCAAGCGGTACAAAAAGGATAGGTTACGCGCTTGCAAACATTCTGCTGATGGGCTTAGGCGTGGCGTCGGCTTACGGTTTCGCTCATTTTATCAACACTTTGGGCGATATTAATTTTTTCGCAAGCATTATGTTGCTTATTTTTCTTGCGGCGTTTACAATATTCTTTTTCATTCAGGGTTTTCTGGCGCAGGCGATTCTGGTCGTCGTCGCTTTTATAGGCATGTTCCCCGCCGAAGAGCGAGGCGGCAACATTGTTTCCTTTATAATCGCGCTTTTGTCTCTTGCCGCGCTTATCGTCGTTTTGGTAATAGTGCTTTAGTCAACGGGTAAGCTTATTGCGAATAATTGCTTTAAAGTTTATTAAAAGCTTAAAATAATCAGTTTGCAAAGATAAAGCCGGGATTTTGCGGCTTACAGCGATAAAGCCGAGAAGTGCGCGCCCTTGTAACGGGGGACGCGGCTATGGAATTGGTTTGACTGAAAAGGCGCCATAAACGCATTGTGCCTGAATTTATTAAACATATAAAAAACCGACGCTGTCCGTCGGCTTTAGCAAAACGTCGGCTTTTGAGTTTTAAGGGTTAAAAAAAGACGCGGCAATAATTTCGGGTAGTGAAATTTATTGCAAAAAACAACCGTGACAGAGATACGCATTGTATCTTTATCACGGTTTTTTCTTGGTCGGAGTGACGGGATTTGAACCCACGACCTCATGGTCCCGAACCATGCGCGCTACCATCTGCGCTACACCCCGTTGATTTTCCCTTTTGCGGGCACATAGAAGTATAATAAAACTTGCGGTTTTTGTCAAGGCTTTAATGCGAATTGACGGAAAAATTGCCTTTCCTCTTGCTTTAAGTTTATGTATAAAGCCGATTGGCGATAAGGAAAAAGGGGACAAACGTTTTTCTTTGCGCAAGCATTGCATCTTTGTTCTTTAAGCAAAAGGACAAAATTAACCAAGCCGCTTGCGCCCTGCTTTGAAAGCGTAAGGGCGGACACACGGGAACAAGTAAGCTAATGCGGACATTTCGGATTTTATCCTGAAAATGCGGTTTGACTGCCGTTTAACATTGTGTTATAATTTTACTGTAAAAACATCGGAGCCGTATCTTATGAACATTGAATTTGTAAAAGTGCAAAAGGAAGACTTTGCCGCGCTGGAAAAGCTGGCGGCAAGGCTTTGGCATTCGGCTTTCGATAATCTTATCGGACCCGAACAAGCCGATTATATGCTGGAAAAATTCCAGTCGGCGCCCGCTTTCAGCCGTCAGACGGAAGAGGAGGGGTACGAGTATTATTTTATAGTATGCGACGGCGTTACCGCAGGTTACACCGGGATTGCCGCCAAAAAAGGGGAGAGAGGGCTTTTCCTTTCCAAACTCTATCTCGCGCCCGAGTTTAAGGGTAAGGGGCTTGGCAAAGCCGCGCTTGAGGAAGTGGCAGGCTGCGCAAAAAAACTCAAACTCGGATATGTGTATCTTACCGTCAACAAGGGCAACGAACGCGCCATAAAAGTCTATGAAAAATTCGGATTCATAAAAACCGATTCGATTGTCACGGATATAGGAAACGGTTACGTAATGGACGATTACGTTTACAGGCTTGACGTATAGGGGACTTTCGCTGTTTTTTACCCCTTATTCCGCTTTGACGATGTTCGACGTTATCAGACATTTTTCGACAAAATTACAGTTGACGGGGGATTGTGTTTTACGGTGTAAAATGCTATAATTTATAAGTCAACGGACGTAAAAGGAAGAATCGTGAAATGAGGGATCAAAGCGGGTTCCTAATAAGAAGCGTTTACCGTATTCTTATGCAGGAGGAAAAGGAAAACAACGTCGACTTCAAGCTTAATTACGAGTACTTCGATAAAATTCAGGAACGCGTCTTTAAATCGCGCTGCTGTTTTTATTGCAGATTAAACCACGGGCATCGTCAGAATCAGTCAACATAATTTTTCTTGTTTTATCGTTTTTTCTTTCGTTTGTTTGTAAAGCCTTGACTCTTTTTCGACGATATCGTTTGACAAACCTGAGGTGATTGTGTTATAAATATAAGGCCGTATGGCGCGACGGGGCTTTTCCCGTCTTGCCACGGCTTATTTCGCTCTTTTTTGGAGAGATGGCAGAGCGGTTGAATGCGCACGATTCGAAATCGTGTTACGGCTGATACCCGTACGGGGGTTCGAATCCCCCTCTCTCCGCCAAACAGAGTCGCGATCGAACCCGCGGCTCTGTTATTTTTGTATTAAGGGGGTTGCCGGAATCATAATCGATACCGAAGTATATGTTCCTCAATTGTCAGACTTCTACTTGACGCAGAAAAGAGATGAACACGGTTTTTGGTGAATTGTCAAACCAAGTGCAACACTTTTTGAGAAAAAGTTCAAATAAATCTTGTGGTTTTTGGAAATTTAATATCTTTTTCGGTCTGGCGTTAATTAACGCCAGATTTTTTTCGAGCGTTTTCGGAGAAACGCGAGAAAGATTATGTCCCTTAGGGTAGAATTCTCTCAATAATCCGTTTAGGTTCTCGTTCGTTCCTTTTTGCCAAGCACAATATGGATCGGCAAAGTACATTTGGCAATTCAATGCGCTTTCTATTTCTCGCCGGTTAGCAAACTCCGAACCCCTATCACAAGTAATTGTTTTTACTGCTCCTTTCGGTAGTTGAGATAATGCAGTAATAACAGCCTTTGCAAGTGTACTGCCTTTCCTGTCAGGTAACTTTATCGCTATGTAAAACCGAGTTTTTCTTTCTGCAAGGGTGGCAAAACAAGCGCTTGTTTTGCCGCGCCCTGAAACTACCGTATCTGCTTCCCAATGCCCAAATTCCTTACGTTTATATACGCTTTTATCCCTTTTCCGTATAGATTTACCAGTGGCAAATCGCCCGCCGTTCCCAAGTCTTTTACGAGTTTTTCCTTTCTTTCTCAACACTTTGAGAATCCCTTTTGCTACGTAGCCTTCATACAACCAACGGTATATCGTTTTATGACAAGGCATTTTTAATTCGCATGGCGTATTTGCGATTTGCTCAGGCGACCACGTTGCTTGCAGTTTTTCTGTTATGTATTCAACTAGCTTTTCATTCCCGAACATACCACGATGACAAAAACGACGCCTAAACAAATACTTTTTATGCGCAGTGTGGGGATAGTAGGTGTTGTATTCGTATCTATTTGTATAGTTTCTTGCAATCTCGCGCGAGATTGAGCTGGGGCTACGCCCTAAAAGTTTTGCAATTTTGCGAAACTTAGTCCTTCCGTATAGTGTTTTCGTAGACAAGTTCGTTCTTCTATGGTAAAATGGCGGTAGCAGTTCATATATTTCTCCTTGTTGTTTTTTGTCCGGTAAACTTATTATAACATAGATTTATATGAACTGTCATTTTTTTTGTAAGGTGTTGCACTTGATAGTATAATTCACCATAAATCGGAAAGAAAAACTCTTACGGACAGATTGTCTTTGACTGTTGTCAAGGAAAAGGAATAATTTAACTGCTTATGAAATATAAAGGAATAATTTTCGATCTCGACGGAGTGCTGGTGCATACAGATAAATATCATTATCTGGCATGGAAGCAGATAGCCGATCGTCTTGGTATATATTTTGATGAGAAAATAAACAACAAGCTGCGCGGAGTTTCGCGCATGGCCAGCCTTGAAATCATTCTTGAAGGAAGCACGAAAAAATTTTCTGACGAGCAAAAACAAAAACTTGCCGAAGAAAAAAACTCTGTTTACAGACAGTATCTTGAAGGACTTACGCAAAGAGATCTTGGGGAGGGCGTGCTTCAAACTCTTGACAAATTAAAAACAATGGGGCTTAAACTTGCTGTGGGCAGCAGCTCACGCAATGCCGTATTGATATTAAAAAAGACCTGTATCTATGGTTTTTTTGACGCTGTATCGGATGGCAATAATATTGTAAAACCCAAGCCTGATCCGGAGGTGTTCATAAAAGCAGCTGATATGCTCGGTCTTTTGTGCGGACAATGCCTTGTAGTGGAGGATGCCGTTTCCGGAGCGCTTGCCGCAACGGCGGCAAATATGGATTGCGCCGCCATAGGCGATGCCGCAAAGCATAAGATAGCAACTTATAATATTGAGAACTTTTATCAACTGGTGGAAATAGTTTCTTAGGAAATAATACGGAGAGAAAGGAGTTATGAAGGAGTTTGGACAGGTAGTGTTATCGATGATAATATTCTTTATTCCGTGAATAACCGCCTTAAAGAACGTAAAATTACGAGAAATCCTGAAGGTATAAAGTATGCCGAAAAAATCAAAATAAGTGGGGTAATGGACGATTATGTATCGTTCGTACTTGAACATCAGCTTAAAGACAGGGTTGTATGGCATAAAATCTGTGAGGTTTTCTCGACTCGTGAAGATATTGACGATGAGGGCTGGCGCGGAGAATATTTCGGAAAACTCATGCGCGGAGCGGTGTATGCGTATCGCTATACCCGGGATGAAGAGCTGTACGATATTTTGACGGCGACCGTTGAAGATTTGTTGCCTCGACAGGACGAATATGGCAGGTTTTCTACATATACCGTTGAAAAGCCCTATGGTTATTACATTCATCGGGCATCGGAATCCGAAATTTGATAACGATTTCCGCTTGCAATTAAAAAACAAAATTCTTACCCTTATCGACGAAAAAAATGCCGATACCTTTTTATTCGGCAGCAGAAGTGCTTTCGACGCTCTATGCCTTGACATAGTCACTGAAATAAAATTAATTCGTCCACATATAAAACGAGTTTATGTTCGGGCATCTTATCCGTTTATCGACGAAAGCTATAAAAAGTATCTTTTGGGTTTTTACGATGAAACATATATTCCCGATCAGGTAATATACGCCGGCAAAGCCGCTTATGTGGAACGTAACAAATATTTAATTGATAAAGCAGACGTCTGTATTTTTTATTATAACGAAAACTATCAACCGCCGCTTACGCTGTCAAAGAAGAAAAAAAAACTCTTATCAACAAAAAAGCGGGACAAAAATCGCATACGATTACGCCGTGCAAAAGAAGAAAGCAATTATAAACCTTTTCATGTGAAAATAAAATACTCTTCTGATTGCAGCGGGATATTTGCGTGTGTTTATCTTGATAAAAGGAGCAAAACTGTAAAAAGCTTAAAAAGTTTTGACTTTAACTATGCTCTTTATTTTTAATTAACTCCAATGCCGTGCGTGGTGGTGAAAGACGCGCGTTCAAGGCAAAGCATTTTAAGTCGTTGTATGTTCTATACGCAAGTGTTGTGTACGCAATGCAAGCGCATGGTTGACTTGCGCATTAAGGGCGATGCTGCGCGATTCGGGGTAAAACGCTGTTCTGTACGCGACAAATAGTGATTTTAGTGCCCAACGACAAAAGCGCGAATGAAAGAAGCGTTTATAAGCGTCTTTTCTATAATTTAAATAACAGTACGCTTAAAAGAGGCGTCATTTTTTATTTTTAAAGCGGATTAAACGCGTCGGGCGGGCGAAATGCGTCAACGGTTTTCTGAAAGTTTCGAAAAAAAATAATAATTTACATAAAAAATTTTTCGAAAAATATTGACAAGGAGGAGAAAGACGTGTATAATCTAATTACATAAACAATCGGAGGAGAATAAAAATGGGGAAAAAATCTAAATTGTTTGCCGTTTTGATGACTCTTTTGCTTATAGTTGCGGCGGTGGGATTTGTCGCCTGCGACGGAGGGAAGGTAACCAAGTACACGGTTGCGTTCCAAAGCAACGGAGGCAGTCAAGTGGCAAGTGTTACGCTTGCGGAGGGAGAGGTATTAAACGAACCTACCGCGCCCACGCGTGACGGATACGAGTTTGACGGCTGGTATAAGGACGCCGCGCTTACCGAAAGAATGACGTTCCCTTTCACCATGGGCAAGGAGAGTTTCAATCTTTACGCCAAATGGAAAAAGGGTGATTACACAATTACTTTCGACAGCAACGGCGGCACGGAAATTTCCGCAATTTCGTCGCCTGCTTTCGATAAGGTAGAGGAGCCTGACGCTCCCACGAAAGCCGACCGCGTGTTTGCGGGCTGGTTCACGGACGAGGAATGCACCGTTCCTTTTGATTTCGTCATGCCTAACCGTGACCTTACGGTATATGCGCGCTGGCTTAAGCTGGAAGAAAAGACTGCTTTCGAGTTTAATTCCGGCTGGATAAGCGGCGATCGTACGGCATACACTCTCACCGAAGAGGACGGAGTGACCACGATAACCGCGCTTGCCGATAAAGGCACATATTCTTACGTGGGAATAAAGATTCCTTACAACGTTAAAAATTACGGCGCGTTTGTGTTTACGTTTACGGGCACCGCGGACGAAGAGGTGCTTATCAAGTGCCAGAACGGCGGAGTAACCACCGTTGAGACCCGCGTCGCCATGAACGGAAAGGAAAATCAGACATACGTCTGGACGGTTAAACCCGAAAACCTGACCGACGGCCGGGCGGCAATGGACTTTTACCTGTTCCTGCGTCCGGGCCTTGAGGGCGAAGGCGCAACCATTGCAATAAAAAGCCTTAAGCTTTACCGCGTGCTGGGCGAAGACGACCCCTATCAGTCCGCTTTGTTCTTTGAGACCAACGGCGGCACGGCGGTAAGCCCCATATTTGCCGAAACGGGAGCCACTATTACCGCGCCCGCAGATGAGCCCGTTAAAGCCGGTTACGATTTCGAAGCGTGGTATGCAGGTGCAGACCTTACTACGCCTTACGTTTTCGGCACCATGCCCGAAGGCAAGACTTTCGTTTACGCGAAGTATGCGCCCAAAAACGAAGTAACTCTTACTTTTGAAACCAACGGCGGCACGGCGGTAGAGCCTCTTACGTTGCCTGCAACGGCGCCCATCGACGCACAGTACATACCTACTACAACTAAAGACGGCGTCATTTTCGATGCGTGGTACTTCGAACCCACGTTCGAAACCAAGTTTGACTTCAAGTTCATGCCCGCTGAAAGCAAGACGCTTTATGCGCGTTGGGGCGTGCTGGAGGAAACTTCCAAAATCGAACTTTCCACCGAGATTGCTTCCGCAACCGGTTACACCATGACCGACAACGGCGACGGAACCACTACCGTTTCCATAGCTGCGGGCAAGTCCACTTATCAGATGTTTACTTCTTATCTCGAGCTTAACGCGAAAGACTACACGTATTTCAGAATCACGTTTACGGGTACCGAAGGCAAGAAGATACTGTTCAAAACCCAGAACGGCGGAGTAAAAGCTACCGAAGTTAAAGTCGACATGACGGGTGAGGAGCAGACTTACTTGTGGAAAGTGGCTCCCGAAAGCCTTCCCGACGGAACGGCAGGCGCGATGAACTTCTATATGTGCCTTGACCCCGGTACCAAACACGACGTGGCACCCGACCCCGCAATCAGCGTTACCGTTACTTCCATAGAGCTTTTGCGTCTTAAGACTGAAGGCGCAAATGACAGCTACGCCGTGCATTTCATGGCTGACGGCGGCCTTGTGGACGACAAAGCGGTTCCCACTGCTTTCTATGAAGCGGGCGAAACGCTTGCGCTTCCTGTTCCCGAAAAAGTAGGACATACGTTTGACGGCTGGTATACCGATCCCGAGCTTACCGAAGCTTTCGCGGAAACGACCATGCCCGAAAGAAACATTATCCTTTACGCTAAATATACCGCTACCGCAGAGCCTTTTGCATTAAGCAAGGAAAACTGGACGGTCGTTGACCCCGAGTCGACTTCTTACGCGGTAACCGCGGTGGAAGAGGGCGCTAAGGTTAATTTTGACCACACCAACAACGGCGGCTGGGATAATTACAATTCCGGCGCATGCTACAACGTCACCGACCATCCCATTGAAAACACTAAACTCACCCTTTCTATTGACCTTGTGAAAGCCAACTATGCGTCCAAGGAAACAAGACCCGGCATCGTTATCGAGGTTTACCTTTATAAAGCCGAGGATAATTATACTTTCAACGGCAATCAGTTCAAGACTACTGCGTTCCCCACGGAGGGCGGCTCGGTAGATATCGAAATCGACCTTGTCAATCCCAAGGGAGCAAACGCAGCCCAGAAGCAGTACCTCAGCGAAATGCTCGAGGACGGAAACTTCGGCATAATGGTCATCATCATGTGCGGTTTCGATAAAGCGGATTACGGCAACGGTAATTTCATCATTACCGAAGCGGTGTTCAGTTAAGGAGGAGTCAATATGAAAAAAAGTTTGATTTCCATACTGGTTTTGATTATGGTTTTAAGTTCGGTTTTTATGCTTGCTTGTAAAGAACCTACCGAAGAAGTAATTCCCGCTCCTGCCCCCGAAGGGGTTGAGGCGGAGTCGCTTGGCGAATACGGCAAGGTGACGCTTTCTTTCGGTGCGTTCAGCGACATTCACTTCAGCAGCGTTTGCGACAAACAAGTCAAAGAATATTATCCCAAAGCGCTTGCCGACATCATGAAGCAGACGGGCAACCGTCTCAGCGCCGTAACCGTTTCGGGTGACTTTTCCGAAGGTTTCGCCGCCGATTACGACACTCTCATTCAGTATACGATAGCGCGCGTGGGTGACGAAGTTCCCCTTATCGCGTCTTACGGCAACCACGAGGGCAACGGCAAACACTTCCAGTACGAGGCAAAGTTCGGTAAACCCGTGGACAACGTGACGGTGGTAAACGGCTACAACTTCATTTGCGTGGGCGCTCATTCGGGCGATACCTACACGGAGGAACAGGCTGAATGGCTGGACGAGCAGCTTGCAACCATGACCGCCGCCGACCCCGATAAGCCCGTGTTCATTCTCATTCACCATCCCGTGAAAGGTACGCATGACGATTGGACGCAGGTTAACGGAAATCCCGAGCTTCAGTCTACGCTGGTAAAATATCCTCAGGCGTTCGTGCTTTGCGGACATCAGCATCAGCCGTTCAGCGCGGATTCGCTTTGGAAAGGCGAGTACATTTCCTTCCGTAACTCTTATCTTCGCAACGAGACCGAAGGACAGTACGCCATTATCCGCGTTACCGACCTTAACTATGTAGTCATCAAAAAGTATTCCATTAAGCCCGGCGACATTGCTCCTACTTATATGGGCGACGATTACGTCATTAATCTCAACGAGTTTTACGACTCTAAGGAAGATGCAGCCTGACGCTTGCGTTTTTAGCCCGTTTGTAGTATAATTTTCAACATGAAAGTAACCATTTCAGACATAGCCAAAATTGCAAAATGCTCCGTCAGCACGGTGTCAAAGGCACTGTCCGACTCATCTGACCTCAATGTTAAAACCAAAGAGGAAATTCTGAAGTATGCGGTGGAGCTAGGGTACAATTTCTCCCGTAAAAAAGCAAATGCAAAGGGAAAAATAGCGGCGTTTGTGCAAAGCACCAAATTGGATACCATCAGGTTCGAGTATCAGATGCTGTTCAATTTTAACCTTATTGCCGGCAGAAACGGTTACGATGTGGAAATTATTCAGAAAAACACGTCCGATCACCTTTGGGAATACCGCCATGAAACGGAGGGCAAGGATTACGCGGGGGTTTTCTTACTGCGCACCAGCGATATAGAGCGTGTCAGGGAAGATATTATGAAAAGCTCTTTGCCGATAGTGGCGTTCGACCAGGAATTCGACCGGGAAAACGCCGCGTCGGTGGGCTGCGACAACGCTTGCGGCATTAAACTTGCAGTGCAGCACCTTGTGGCGCTGGGGCACAAAAAAATCGCGTTCTACGGCGGCTCGCCGACGGCGCTTGTGTCGATTGAAAGGAAAAAAAGTTTCATTCTTTCCATGCGCGCAAACGATATTCCCGTTTATCCCGAGCTCATCGCGGAAAGCAACTTTTCCCAGAATTTCGCGCCGTACATAATTCCCGACTTTATAGAAAACGGCGCTACGGCAATAGTGTGCGCATCCGACCTTCTTGCCAAATACGCCGTGGACGAAATCGTCAGAAACGGACTTAGCGTGCCAAACGATATCTCCGTCGTGGGCTTCGACAACGTACCCATAGCCGAGGAAGTCGGTCTTACTACCGTAAACCAGAACATTGCGGAAATAGGAAAAAGCGCGTTTTATCTTCTCGACAACCTCATCAACGGCGTTCCCGTAAACAGACTTACTTTCAGGCCTCGGCTTGTCGTAAGGCAATCTACCTCAAAGCTCTTACCTTAAAGGCGCCATACAGGGTTATCGACCTTAAAGCTTCATATTTCTTACGTTTTACACGTAATCAAGACATTCATTCTTCTTCATACTCCTTATTTTTGTCATCGGGCGACGGGACGCATTATGTCCGGTTGTCCTTTGACGTTTTAAAATCCGCGACTGAGTTTGTTTTTATGCCGCGGATTTTTATTATTTTTTTTGCTTGGGTAACTATTAAATCATCTCGTTGCTTTTAAGGTGCCCGCGAGCGTTAAAAATAAGCCGCGCGGTTAAAAACAATGTGAGAGAAAGAAGAGGAGAGAGTTTAAATTGGGCAGAGAAAAAAAGAAACGATGCGGAGGGCAAAGGCGATGCAAATTGCTGATTCGTTCGGGGGGAAGGCGGCTAGCTTATTACAATGTCGGCGCAGCGTTATTCAAATATGGATAAAAAAAGCTTATGATGCATTACAATAAGAGTTTTATGCGACAAATCAAACAGTATTATGATCCGATATGAAAAATTAAGCATCTCAGTAAATTATTCTTAATGTTATGTCCTGCGCGTAGTCGCCGAAGTTTTTGCCGAAGATGTTTATTCCGCCGCAGTGAACGGCGTCGTGTTTAACGCCTATTTTAACCGAAACGTACGGGCTGTCATAAAGGGCTAAATTTTTAAGATTAACGTAGCTCATGAAAGCGTTGTTCATGGTGGTGCCGCTGTCGGTGACATGCCAGTTGGTAAGAGTGCCGTACTGGGTATGCGTGCTGGGCCAGTAGGGAGGGTTAAACTGACCCCTGCGACCGCCGAAGTCCCCGGGACAGGTCCATGTTCCTATTTCAACGTCGTTAATCCAGACGGTTATGTCGGATTTAAAGTCGTTGTTGTAAAGAGGCGCCTCGGAGCATGCTTCGAAAGAAAGCTCTATGCGCTTGATTTCCTGTTTGGCGTCGCGCGGGGGCGCGCTTATGCGGTATTCCACCAATCCTTTGGAAAACCAGATCAGCGCGGCTTCAAACCGTCTGGGCGAAAAGAAAAGCGAAGTGTCGTCGTCAAGTCCTATGCGCTCTTCTTTGCTTACCATTCCGCATGGGGCGACAATGTTTTCGTACGTCGAAAACGAGCCTATGGGAATATTATGTTCTATTTTCAAGGCGTGTTCGTGCCGCATTTCCAATAGCTGATCGAAAAGCGTAATCTGGATGGCATCGCAACTGCGGTAACAGGTTCGGGTTTTCCCGGTGGTCGTGCAGGTTGTCCCCGTAAACAGAAGACCAGCGTTTTCCAGTAAATTTATGTTAAGCGCGGTACTGGATATGGGCTGCTTAAGCGTAAGCGCGATTTCTTTGACGCTCATGCTGGAGAACAACAAAAGTTTCAGTATATCTATTCTGACGGGAGAAGACAAGGCTTTTGCAAGGTTTAAAATCTTCTCTTCGTCGTCCAGCGTCAGATTTATCGGATAAAGCATAGGCAACATTCCCCCTTTTATTCTCCGATTATATCAGCATGCACGGTATCTTGTCAACGAACTTTTTCAGCATTTTTGAATTTCTGTATACAACAATATGTAAAAAAATGGAAAAGTTAAAAATTATTATATCTGCAAAACTAAAAAATTCAGAATTTTGCCGATTTTATAAATAGTAAAAATTTTGATTGATAAGGGATTCCATAAATTTTAATTGTTGTATAATTTTTTCAAGGCAAAATTATGGAAACGTATTGTCATATCATTTACTTGTATTTATAATATTGTTATATTTCAATTTTTGAACACTATAGAGGAACTTTTTAAGATGAGAGACGATTTTCCGCAGCCGCAATCGAAAAGGAGGAAGTGGCAGACTCTTAACGGACAATGGGAGTTTGCTTTCGGCGACGAAACCGCCGGATTTAATCCTTTTGGAAATGATGCTTATCCTTTGTCTATAAACGTGCCTTTCGCTTACCAGTGCGAATTAAGCGGAATAGGGGATAAGAACGTGCACGAAAACGTTTGGTACAGAAGGAATTTCGTTTTAAGTCCTATGCTTAGGGAGTGTAAGGGCGTAGTGCTTAAATTTCTTGCCTGCGATTACGCCTGCACCGTATGGCTTAACGGCAGGTTTGTTTTGACGCACGAAGGTGGTTATGACGCTTTTTCCGCAGACGTTACAAAATATCTTGTTCCGGGGGAGCAGATTATAGTCGTAAAAGTTACGGACAGTTTGTCTAAGACCCAGCCCCGCGGCAAACAAACCTGGCTGGATCGGTCGCAGCGGTGCTGGTACCTGCCCACGACCGGAATTTGGCAAAGCGTATGGCTGGAAGGAAACAACGGCGATTACATAGAAAATTATCGCATATCTCCCGATCCGGACAGGTTGACGGTTACGCTGGATTTATATACGGCTTACGGCAATGCTGACGGGTTAAGCGCAACTGTAATTTCGCCTTCAAGAGAAAAATACACCTTAAACTGCGAAGCAATCGGAACGGCGCACAAGCTTACGCTGGACGTAAAGCGGCCTGACCCGATTGACGGCGTGCATCTGTGGTCGCCCGAAAATCCCGTAATTTACGGGCTGAGCATAACGCTTAAAAAACAGGACGAAATTCTGGACGAGGTGGAAACTTACTTTGCCTTTCGCAGCGTTTACGTCAAAGGCGACAAAATATATCTAAATCACAAGCCTTTAACAATGAAACTTGTGCTGGACCAGGGTTACTGGGCGGACGGAGGGATGACCGCACCCGATGCGGAAGCGTTTAAACGAGACATTACCCTTGCCAAGAAGATGGGCTTCAACGGAGCGCGCAAGCATCAGAAGGCGGAGGATCCCTATTTTTACTACTATGCCGATATGCTGGGATTTCTGGTATGGGCGGAAACTCCGAGCTGTTACGAGTTTTCCGTTAAATCCGTAAAGGCTCTTACTTCGGCGCATGCAAGACTTATTGAAAAAGTGTACAATCATCCGTCGGTAATAGCTTACGTACCGCTGAACGAAAGTTGGGGCACGGGTGAAATTCTTTATGACAAGCGGCAAAAAGCATTTGCAAAGTCGCTTTACCATCTTACCAAAGCCATGGACGACACAAGGCTGGTGATTACCAACGACGGATGGGAAAATGTCGAAGCAACCGACGTGGTGACGGTCCACGATTACTCCAAGTACGGGGAAAACTTCTCCGAAAAATACCGCGCGCCGAAAAACGATCTTTATCCCATGTGGAAAAGGCTTATGGCGTTCGGCGAGAATTTGCCCGACCTGCCCGTAATGCTATCCGAATACGGCGGAATCACCGTTTCAAAGGACGGCGGATGGGGGTACAGCGGGGCGGAAAAGGGGGAGGAGGATTTCCTCAAAAGGTTTGAAAAGCTTAACGAAAACGCTTTCAGCGGTGTGTTCTGCGGGGTGTGTTACACTCAGCTTACAGACGTGGAAAAGGAAACCAACGGGCTTCTGGACGAGCGGCACAATCCCAAATATTCCGTCAGCGCTATAAGAGAAATTATGGATAAATTCGACGAAAAGGAGAAGATATTATGAAAAAAATAGTTTGTTTTCTGCTTGCTTTATTGCTTTTCACGCCTCTTCTCACGGCGTGCGGGGGCGGTTCAAGCAACAATATTCAGTTCTGGGTATACGGCTCTTCCGACCAGCTGGATATGTACACGCGCGTTACCGACGCTTTCAACGATTCGTACGGTAAAGATCACGGCATTAAGGTGGATATCAGCCAAAAACCCAACGGCAGCTACGGTCAGACGGTTCAGGTGTCTTCCACAAGCTCTTCGGGGCCCGACGTGTTTCTGGTTGCCGAGGCGGAGTTCAAATCCTGGATTATAGGTCAGTATTTCTGTCCCATTCAGGAATACGTGGATAAGATCACCGATATCAGCTTAGGCGATATTATGCCTACCACGGTTAACAGATTGCGTTACAACGTGGAAACAAACACTTCTCACGTTGACGATCCGTTATACGGATTGCCGCTGGACACTCAACCCACCGCGCTTTACTACAACCGTACGATGTTCGAAAAAGCCGGCATTATCGAAATAAGCGTGGATGAAAATAATCTCGACGCGTGGAATGCAGGCGAAATTGCGGATAACAACGGCAAAATGAAAAGCGACTTCCCCGCGCTTAACGGTATTACCGTGCCCAAAAAAGGCTATTATCGCAGCGTCAATCCCTACTACTACGACGGCGACCGCACCCGCGGCTGGATAAAACCCGATTTCGAAAACGGCGAAGTTGCCGTGTTCAACAATCGTATAGCCATGAACTGGGATGAGGTTGAAGACCTTGCCATGCTGTTTTCGGGGAGATATAACCCCAAAGCCGGCGAGGAAAATAAAGCCGATCCCGTCACAGAATTCGGCACACAGTACGGTTATTTTACGGAGTGGTGGTTCAACTACGGCTGGTCGGTGGGCGGCGACTGTCTTAACGACCTAACGGGCAGCGGCGAATGGAACTTCTCGCTTCTCGACCCCAATCCCAATTACGTCGTCATGGACGGCACTTTTACGGGAAGGACGGGTACGGTTTACAACGAAGGCGAAACAATAAGCTTTATTGATAAAATGAATATTCTTTCCGTGGACGGAAAGGACGAAGTGCTTGTGCCAGACGATTACGGTGATTACTATCACGCCGACGAGTCTTTGGGTAAAGCGGGCATTTGGGAAGGAATTCAGGCGGGCCTTGATGCCGGCGTGCTCAGTCAGCTGCCTTCGACCCGCGACGCTTTCAGCCGTTATCTCAAGCTGGGCGCCAAAAGCAACGCGGTAATCGACGGCGAAAACGGTCTGGACATTTCCCCCAACCCCTCGACTTTCTCCGCGCGTACTTCCATGAACTATTTCTTCTCGGGTAATCTTGCGATACTGGCGCAGTCCTCCGTTTACATGGCGGACTTGTCGGAAGAAGCAAAGGCTCGCGGCTTTTCCTGGGACGTAGCGCCTCTTGTCGTTTATAAGGAATACGAAGATCCTTCCGACCCCGACTGCGACACCGTAAAAGCCCAGGGCAAACAGGCCGGACACAGCAATTCGCTGTCTATGGTCGTGCGCACGGGTTCGGAAAAAAAGGATGACGCAGTGCGCTTTATGATGTGGATGGCAAGCGAGGAAGGCCAGCGCATACGTGCGTCCATAGGCTTTTTCCCCAATCAGAAGTCTTTGCTGCCCGAAGTAGAGTTCAAAAAAGGCGTCGCGCCCGGCAATGTCCGCGTGTTCAGCGAAGCGCTGGAATTTCAGGGCCCGGGCGACTGGTGGTATATGCCCGATCACGTATGGGTGGAGAAGTGGTGCGTTGACCTTAATGCCGAGGTAAGAAACGGCCTTATGACTTACGAAGAGTGGTATTCGCCCGCTATCAAGAGGACTAACGAATGGTTACAGCAGTACAAAAAATACAGCAGATAAGGAATTGAAAAATGGATTGCTACGGTAAGTATTTGCACGTTAGAAGCGACGCGGAGAAAAAGGCGCGGAGAAGAAAAATACTTCGGCGGAATCTCATCGCCACAGCAATGGCATCTCCGCCGTTCATAGGTTTTTTGCTGTTCACCACGTTGCCCATGATAATTTCGCTTGCAATTTCATTTACGGAATTGCATTCTTACAACCTGTCTCTTGCAAAGTTCACTGGGTTCGGCAATTACGTCGAAGTTTTAAGATCCGATATGCTTTGGACGGCTGTGCTGAACACGCTTTATTACTGTCTGTCCGTTCCGCTTAATCTGTGTCTTGCGCTGTTTATCGCAAACGTGCTTACGCGTAAAATCGTATGCGGAAAAGCGGTGCGCGTCATACTGTTCATTCCGCAGGTGTGTTCTTCCGTTGCGGTTACGCTTATGTGGCAATGGATTTTCGAGGACAATTACGGCGTCATAAACACGGTTTTAAGCGCGCTTAACATCCCCAAAATTCACTTTATGACGGATAAAAACTGGTTTATGCCCGCGGTGCTCACCATAAGTCTGTGGCAAAACGGAACCAACGTGGTTTTGCTTGAGGCGGCGTTCGTCAATATCAATAAGTCGCTTCAGGAGGCGGCGCGCATTGACGGCGCAAGCGAAAGACGCGTATTCTGGCGTGTTACGCTTCCCGGACTTACGCCCACGGTTTTCTACATGGTTACCATGAACCTCATCACCGCGCTTCAGGAACAAACCGTGATGCAGATCATCACCACCAACGGCGTGGGGCCGGGTTACAGGGCGCTTACGCTTGTGTATTACATTTACCGGATGGCGTTTACTTACACTTCTACCATGGGTATGGGCATGGCGTGCGCCTTAAGCTGGATAGTCGCGCTTATAATTATCATAATTATGCGCATAAATTTCAAGCTTGGACAGAAATGGGTTTGTTACGATTGAGGAGGCAACTGAAATGAAAAACGATGTTTTCCTGAACGATGCGGCGTTCGTACCCGCAAAAAAGAAAAGGAATCCGCTTATAGGCTCTCATATCATAATTCTGTTTGCCGTCCTGTTTGTGCTTCTGCCCACCTACATAATGCTTATTACCTCTTTTACTTCCGCGATAGAGGCTAATAACGCGGCTTTCCGCTGGTGGCCGGAATCCGGACTTACTTTAAGCGGCTACATAAAGGCGTTTACGCGTAAAACGGCGGGCAATTCGCTTTTGCGCTCCTTCGGCAACACCATGTGGATTTATATGCCCGCTACGATTGTGGGTGTGTTTGTAAGTTCCATGGCGGCGTTCGCGTTTGCAAAACTGGATTTTTACCTTAAAAAGCCGATGTTCGCCATACTTCTTGCGTCGCTTACGCTTCCCAATTGCATCGGTATAATAGCTTCTTTTCTTATGTTTGACGCGATAGGCTGGATAAATACCGCTTTGCCGCTCATGATACCCAGAATGCTTGGAAGCGTGGGCGTGGTTTTCTTCCTAAGGCAGTATTTTATGGGAATCCCCGATGACCTTGTGGGCGCGGCAAGCATCGACGGACTGGGCGAAATAGGGGTTTATTTCAAAATCATGCTGCCTATCGCCGTACCCGCGCTGATTTCGCAGTTTATTCTTAACTTCATCATAGGTTACAACGATTATCTTCCTCCGCTTCTGTATCTGCAAAACGCAAAAATGTACACTCTTCAGATTTCGCTTGCTTTTTTCGCCGAGGCTTACGTTCAGGACTGGCCGCTCAGAATGGCCGGTTGCGTCATATCCATGGTACCTCTCATCGTTCTTTATCTGATTTCCCAAAAATACATTCTCAAGGGCGTTGCTATTTCTTCGGGACTTAAAGGTTAAAAAGATACTGAAAAAAAAGGAGAAATTTATGAAAAAATTCCATTTGCTTGTTTGCCTTACGGTGTGCGCGGTCATTTGCTTTTCGCTTATCGGCTGCGGCGGAAACTCCGGCTTCAGGCTGTCCTACGCCGACGGCATGAATCTTTCCGAGGGGTACGACACCGATTTATTGTACAAAAACAATTCCGATTTCTGGGGTGGCGACAGCGGCGTCATCTATGTCAGTAAGGAGCAAAGCGAGGAGTACGGCGGCTATTTTTACCAGTATATGTCCGAGTGCGCCGGGGTAGCCAACGTAATTCCTTCCACCGAAAACGGCGAAACTCCGCCGCTTGAGCACAATGATAAAGGCCCCGCGGTTTATACTTCGCATGTTATGCTTACCCGCTCCAAAGATCTCAACGACTGGGAAGTGTGCGGCGCCGTGGACAACGGTATGGCGCTTTACGTCGACAAAAACGAGTGGCTGCAAAACGCGCTTTGGGCACCCGAGTGCGTTTACGATGAAGTTTCCGGTAAATATTTTTTGTATTTTTCGGCGCGCTCGCAAAAAAACAACGACGAGTTGCGTGCTTTGGGCGCGGTGTATTCCGACGCCGATGAAAACGACGCGGCGACCAAATGGGACCGCTTTTACCTTGGTATTGCCGTTTCCGACACTCCGGTGGGTCCTTTCAGGCTGGTCAGTAGCGAAAACGTTTACGGCGACGCTGACGCCGTAAATAAAAACGGCGAAGTCGTTACCGCTATCAATCCCGCTTTTATGCTGGATAAGGAATGCGACGAATTGTTCTATACCGACGAGTTCAAAGCAGCGTCTGACTTTAAACAAAAGGACGAAAATTTCGCCGCGATAGACATTCATCCGTTTTTCGATGAAAACGGCGACTTTTACGTTTATTTCGTTAAGCACGTAAGTTCCGGTAACGTGGAAGGCAATACCATATGGGGAATGAAGATGAAGGACATGATTACGCCCGACTATTCCACCATAACCATGCTTGCGGCAAACTCCTATCACCGCACGGATATCGCAAATGCAGTGGGTACGGCGGGCAAAACTTTCGTGCGCGTGGAATATAAGGGTTCTACTTACAACGACCCCGCCTATCCCAGGCACTTGTCAAGTTCTTACGTCCGATACACGACTTACGCCGACGGCAGCGAGCAGGAAAACAACGAGATTTCGGACGGCGCGGTAGTGGAGGCGCCGCAAATGATCACCTCCCGCGACAAGGACGGCAAAACAGTTTACATTCTGGCATATTCGCCGCGCGGCGTGGGAAATTATCAGTACGACGTGAAATTCGCGTATTCCTACAGTCCTTTGGGCAATTTTATAAAACCCACCGAAAAACAGGGCGCTACCATTCTCGGGGTGGATTCTTCAAACAATTTTATGTCCAACCTTGGGCATGTGCAGTTCCTTAAGGTGGACGGTCAGGACTGGCTGGTGCATTGGGAATGGCCTGCTCCTTTCGCGGGTAAAGACGCGGGACGTCTGTATGCGCTTGACTCGATAAGCTGGCAGTACGAGGAAAGCCTGGGATTCGATATTCCCGTGTCAAACGGTCCCACGGCTTCGCTTCAGCCGCTTCCTTCGGTATATTCGGGGTACCGTAACGTAGCGGATAAAGCAAAGGTCAGCGCTACCAACGTAGTCGGCGACAGCGAAAAGTACGTCAACGACGGGATGGCGGTGACGATGCCGAGGAACGCGGACAAGGAACTGCGCGTAAAAAACAAGACTACCGTTACGCTGGAGTTTGACGAGCCCGTTTCGATACGCGGTCTGCTTATTTATAATTCTTACTCATACGCTTCCGCTTTTAAAAACGTTTCGGAAATAGAATTCTCTCTAGCGGAAAAGCCCGTCTGGCACAACGGCGACGAAAAATACTGCTTTATATTTGATCTTCCTTTCAACGTAGAGGATTATGCTGTCGGCATAGGCGCGATTCAGCCGGGATCGGCGGCGGTGGCCACATTCAACGAGATCAAGGTTAACAAAATAAAAATCACTTTTGACGCGGACGACAAACTGGGTAGCGGAGACGAACTCCGGATTTCCGAGATTACGGTACTCGGGAAATAATCGAAAGGGGGAGATGAAAATATGAAAAAAGAGAAATCGGGAAACAAAGAAAAACGCTTTTCGCCGTATAAGGCCATGGCGGTCGCGGTTATCGGAATTCTCATGATATTCGCTCCCGTCGTTGCGGGCTGCGCGAAAAACTTTAACGACGCAGAGCCCTACGACATGACATACGAAAAACCCTTTTCATCCGCAACCGACGACTTCATGAAGATTGACGGCGTGCTGGATGAGGAAGAATGGCAGGGGCAGAACAAAATGGTGCACTCTTCCGACGGCATAACTTTGTCCGCCACGACGGTATTTACCCAAAAAGGACTGTACATCGGGCTAGAGGCGCTGGACGACAATATACAGTGGTATATAAGGTCGGCTTTCGATACCAATTCCTCGTTCGAGGTTCAACTGGTTAAAGAGGGAGAGCCCACTTACGACGTTAACAACGGCTGGGAATTTCATCCCACTCGTAACAGGAATTTCAGTATTGACGCAAAAACTTCGCGTTCTTACCGTGAAACGCCTTATACTGCCGCGTCAAAAGTCGACGGCGAGCTTAACAGCGGTAACACACGTTCGCTTTCTGCGGAGATTTTTGTCACGTGGGAGGACATGAACTATACTCAGGAAGAGCTTAACGAAAACGGCTGTCCCGACGTAATCAGAATGTATGTTTCCTACCGCAAGGTAATAGGAGAAAACAGCGGAGACAACAAGGATATCATTCCTTCGTTCATGCAAAAGCACCGTTTTGACACTTATTTCAAATTCGGTGCGCAGGGACTTAAAACCGTTTATTCCTCTTCGGTTATGGGTAATGCGGACAACGGCGTCGCGGCGTCCGACTGCTGGAGCATTGACGACGCTGCCGTAACGGCGGAAACCGAAGAAAACCGCACTCAGGTGCTTTGGTTCAGACAAGGTTATTCTTCCGACTTTATTGCGGAAACGGATGTGAAGATCCACGTTCCTTCCGACGGTTATTATCCTTCGGCGGGACTGATTGGCTTGGCCGGGCAAGATGTGCTGAACGTTTACACGGTTGATGGGCGCGACATTACCGATAACGCGGCGGGTAGCAGGAAAATACTGCTGAACACAGCAAGAAAAACTGACGGACTGCAGTGGCTGGGCGACGTAAGATTAAGCGCAACGGTGGAGGAAACCTATTCTTCCGATACCGTCAAACTTAAAATAATCAAGCGCGGCGGTCAGTTTTATTATTTCTATAACGACATATACTGGGACAGCGAGTATATAGATACGCTGTCAGGAAAAGTTTATGCTGGACTGTACACCAACGACGGCGCGACTTTTACCAATTACTCTTTCACCGATTATTCGGATAAAACCCGGCAGCTTGACGAAATTCTTTCGGAATACGTTTATTTCGTGTCGGTACCCGGCGTAACCGCGCGCGGAAACGTTCAGTCCGATAAGCTTGCCGTCAAAAAAGGCGATTCCGTCACTCTGACAGTTTCGCCCGCGTCCAATTATTTCCTCACCGCCATAACAAATAACGGCGCGGACATTTACGACGATGTGGCCGCGGGACTTTCCGACGGTAAATACACGTTTGTGCCTTCCGCAGACGTATCTGTCGACGCAACTTTCACTTCGTTTCCCTCAGAGGCGGCAGTCGACGTGCTTATCCCCGTACGAGGGACTGAAAACGCTGAACCCGTTTTGTCCGCCAAGTACGTAATAACCTGTGACAACAGGACTATGTACTACACGGGTGAAAACAACAGCCGCGGCAACGTTGTCGTAACTCTGCCCAAAGCGGGAAGCTACGAGGTAGGAGGCAGATCGATAACCGTCAGTGGTAATTATGCCGTCAGGATTTCGGCGGAGGGCTATCACGACGTAACCGCTTCGTTCACGCTTAACGATTCCACCGTGTCTACGTCTATCGACGGAGAAGAGGAAAGCGTCGCGGAAGACAAGGCGTTCACCATGACCGTAAACGCCATAAAAGTCCGTTACGGTACGGTTACCGTAAACGGCGTTAAAGTAGAAGGCTCGGGCACGCTTTTGTACAACGAAGAAACCGACAACTACTATAGTTCCGCTTCCAACGTCAATCAGTACTTTACCTCCGCGGTCGCCTCCGAATACGTGGCGCGCGCAAACATTTCATTTTCGCAGATGGTAAATCAGGGTACCGACCCCGTCGCGGGCATTGGCATTACTTCGGGCGCAAAGACGATAGTGCTTAAAAGCTGCCGTTGGGAGGAAAACCGTCTGTGCATCGCGATCGGCGACAGCGGCACCACCACGTCGTACGAAATCGCCGTTACGGACTTTACTCACGATATCGGCGAATCGTCGGGAACTCTTGAGTTTACCGTCGTAAGATATGACAACATAATCTATATTTTCAACAGCGACGGCAAGCTTAAGGTGTACCTTGACGAAAACGGCGTGCACACCGTAAACGGCTGCTTCGTTCAGGTGGGCGCGGACAGAGTTGACAGCATAAACTCCGACCTCGGGATTTTCTTCGACGCGGGCGACGAAAACGCCGTGGGCATGGTCAAATACGGCACTACGGGTTCCGTCGAATGGGATATCGACTTCCGGAAAGAGGGCGCATATGACGCTGTTTCGGGCGGAACGTTTACTTTTGAAACCGAAACCGAGGATTATTCTGCCAAGGTCGAGGGACTTAAGGTGGGCGACGGGTTCGCGCTTGACAGTACCGTCCGCATTGAAATCAAAGCCGCAGATCCCAATAAAGCCGTAAAAACCCTTAAGCTTTCCTATAACGACGGAGAGGATTACAAGGAAATTCAGGGAATATACAACGCCGATACATTCAGCACCGTATTCGAGTTCGTTTACGACAACGCATATACCGTAACCGTAAGCGAGTACATCGATCTTATTGCCTTTACGGGCACCGTTTCGGCGCCCGACGGTACCGACTTTACCCTTGTAATCATAGAGGCGGAAGGCGTGGGCGCGTTTGAAAACAAGGTCAATGCCGACGGCGAATTTACCGTAATGCTGCCCGAAGGAACTTATAATTTCCGATTCTCGGCGGACGGACTTGTTGCATACCTTTCCGATAAAGCCGTGGGCGACGGCAGCGCGGCGGAAGTTACGCTTGTTTCGGACATTTACGATTTTGACAACGTCGCTGAGGTAAACGGCATTACCGTAAACGCTACCGCTGATTCCGAAAACGGATTTGCCTTCCGTGCCGACGCAATGGACGGAAACCTGAATTATCTTCCCGCGGGTTGGCTTTATCTGCTGCCTAACACTGTCACGACGGACGACTTTATTTATACCGTGACTATGACTGACATCGAGCGTTTTGCGGGCATGGGTATCACTGACGGCGAGATTACGCTTTCCTTCCAGATAGTAAGCTGGGAGGGCGGCGGCCAGAATCTCGTGGTGGAAGCGGATTACACGGGTTATAACCGCAACACGCTTGAGGTGGAAATTCCCGTCAGTCCCAATACAAAAACCGATGCAACTTATACGATCATCAAAACAGGCACCACGCTGACCGTTTGCGCGGGCAAGGGCGATAACGCGGTATGGATTGTGCGTATTACCCCCGATTCCTACGAGTTTAACGGCGGCAAAATAAAAGAGCGCGTGCTGAATAACATGACAAGCGCGCAGAGATTTGAAAAACAGAAACAGCTGCTGTCCGAATTCTTGGGCGAAGGCAAAGAATACATGGCCGTGCTGTATCGCAACGAATATACTCCCGATACCAAGGGCGGCTACGAATATTCGTTTGAAAAGCTTCAGACGATAACCGTGACAGGCACCGTGGCATTACCTTCGGGCGCCTTGGGAAATAAAGGCAAACTGGCGCTTTCTTCGGGCGGAGTGGAATACGTTTTCGATGTATCGGGCGAAGCTTTTTCGATAGAAGTGCCTGAAGGCACATACGACGTGATTTATAAATCGGAGGGCGCTTCCGCATATATTTTCGACAAGATTGTGGACGGAAACAGCGCGCTTGTAATCACGGCGACTTCCGATTTGTACGAGATTGATTCTTCCGTAGCTATTAACGGAAAAGAGTATTTAAGTTACTGCTCAGGTTTAGACTTCCTTTCCTTGGAAAAACGCGCCGACTCGCTGGACGGAACCCTGACTCTCGGCAATACTGCGGGTGCTTACGGACTGGTGATGCCCAACACTTCCACGGCGGAGGAGTATGAATTCTCCGTACGCATGACGGCGGACGCGGGCAACTCCAATATGGCGGGAATAGGAGTGACAAACGGAAGTTATGCGTTGTCCTTTCAGCTTTCTAACGGCGAAGCTAACGGGAAACGGTTGGTTATAGAACTTGCCGAAACCTGGTGCGGCAACGACTTCGTGTTATATTGCGAATCCGTTTCCACAGACAACGTGTGGAATGCCGCTACGGGAGTGGACGCCACTATTACTTTACGTCGTTTTGCTGACAAGTTAGAGGTTTACGTCGGCAGAAATACCGTTTCAAAAGTGCTTACGGTGACGGCGGACGGCTACGTGTTTGCGTCTGCAGGCTGGACGGTCAACAACGCTGACAGATTAAACGCGCACAACGCCGTTCTCAGCGGCTTCTTCGGCGATTCGGTAAGCCACGCGATGGTGCTTGCAAGCAATTATCTTGCGGCTGCACTTACATACGAATACGATTTTAAGTTTATCGAAAATCATGAATTAAGCGGAGAAATTAACGTAAACGACGGCGACAAAGCCACACTTACGCTTATTTCGGAGCGCGGAATCGTCTATAGTTTTACCGGAATTAACGGCGCGTTTACCGTAAAAGTTCCTTACGGGAAATATTCTTACGCAATCGAATGTGACGGATATGCGCAAAAATCGGGCGAACTGGATTTCAGCGAAAGCAATACCCGGACGGAGCCCGTTACGCTGGATCGTTACAGTGCCGCAGTCGATGTGGTGATGAAGGAGTCCGAGTCTGAGATTGTATTCGAGTGGGACGAAAATACTGTCGACATTGTGGATTACAAGCTAGTGCTGAAAGGAGAAACTGATACCGTTCTTGCATCTACAAACGACGGCAGTCTTACCGCTCAGAACGGCAGGTTTACGTTCACGGTTTCCAAAACCGACGGAAATTACGTGAAAAACGCGACTTATCAGGTAGTGGCAACGCCGATAAGCGGAGTTCTTCTCGAACCTTCCCCCGAAATGAAGGCGGAGGAATTCGGCTACGGCTACATCAACGATTTTTCAAGCGAAGCGCTTTATCAAAGAGTAATCGTTACGGGTTCGGGCGTTACGACGTCATATTCGGGCGGACTGATGCTCAGCGCGTCCGGTAAAGCCGAAGCTACCGTAAAATCGCTGCGTACAGTGGACACCGGCAACGTAAATTTTGTCAACATATTGGTTGCAGGCAACGGTGAGGCTACCGTCGCGGGCAAGACCGTTACGCTTGTGTCCGGCAAGACCGAATATGTCAATCTCACCCCCGCCGAGTATGGCAAGGGAGAATTTACGGTCGGCTTTACCGATTCATTGCTTATTAAATCCATTGCTACCGACGCTATTGACGAAAACAAGAGCAGTAAGTGGGTGGATAATTCGTCGGAAGGACAGGGCGCTGTTGTGCGCAACGAAGACGGAAGTTACAGTATTTTCGAGCCTGATATAGATTCCAGTCGTTACAGTTTTACGTCGCTTGCTATGCCCGCTTCCACAACTTTCACGCTATCTGCGCATGTGAAAGTCAATTCCTCCGAAAATGAAGCCAAAGGACAAATCGGCTTTACTCTTTCCGTTCCCGTTTACGACGGCAGTGCGAGCAGCGCCATATTATGGAACACCTGGAGCGACAATGTCATCATACTGTCATATAAGCCGGGCTGGAATGACATATATATAGGTAAGGGTAGCCCGTTATGGCTGATGAATGACGGTGACTATGCCTCGCTTGACAAAACAGATTTTGAAATGACGCTTACGCGTGACAACGAGCTTTTGTATCTGTTGATCGACGGCAAGCCGCTTGTATTTATCAATACAGATACCACGCCATTATGGAAGGTTTCCGATTCGGATAGAACTGATATACCGTTCAAGGGCGTTCCGGTTGCCGCAGGCTTCGGTATTCGCCATAGAATAGGATATAATTCTTCTCCCGTCGACAACGTGACTTTCTCCGATTATTCAGTTGTTCTTTCGGCGGAAAGCGATATGGTTAAACTGACTTCGGTCGAGGTTACCGGCGCAGGCGAAAACCTTTCGATATATGCAGGCGCGGTCAATCCTGCAAATCTCATACGCACGGCGACCGACGGCGCTCAGCTTAATGCTTATGTTCCGGTAGGCATTACGGCCGTAGTATATGACGGCAAAAAGGCGCTGTTCATCGATGAAACCCTCGGCGCGGAAAACATAACGGGCGTTATGCAGGATGCCACTTATATGACGGGTAGCACCTATGCCGATCAAAAGGCATCTGCTCAAGGCGGCGGAACGTTCGAGGTACCTGCGTCGTTCGGACAAAGCATGATTCTGCCTTCCACGGCCACCGTAAATCCGTTCGAGTTTACCGCGTACATTACGGCTAAAGATACCTCGGTAACTGAGGGAATGCAAGGAATAAGCATTCAGAACGTAGATACGGGTAGCTATATTTCTTTCCAAAGCGCAAACTGGGAAGGTCAGGGCTCAAAAGTGATTATAGACGTCAAACGCAGTACTGACAGCACCAACGACTACGTTCTTAACTGTGCAAGCCCCAATAAAATGATTTGGCACGGCGAAATGGAACTGTACTTCAAAATTTCCCGTACCGCGGATAAAATAGTACTTTCCATAGGCCCCGACGGCAAAGAAATGAAAATACTTACCGTTACTAAGGACGGAATAACTTTTGCGGACGACTCTTGGACGGTGAACAACTCCGAAAGAAAAGCCGCCAACGACCTTAAACTTCAGGAATTCTTCGGCCCCGACGTTATGCTTGCGGCGGGATACTCAAGTTACGACCGTCAAGGCATAACTTCCGTTTATACCGCGCATTTCGAGGAAAAGACTCTGATAAGCGCCAGCGGCAACGTTATGGGCGGTACGGGCGAAGGAGTGGTCGAGTTTACCGCATTAAGCGGAGCAATGTACGATGCTGCGGTGTCGGAAGGAATGTTCGCATTAAATCTGCCTGCCGGCGATTATAAAGCGCATTATACCGATAAAACCGATTTCGCGCTTGCCGATTTGGTTACGCTGGACGAGGAAAACAAAACTGTCACTCTTACCGCTTATCCCAAAACCATGCTTGCTTCGTCCGGGACGGTCAACGGCATAACTTTGAATAGCGGTACGCTTACCGAAGAAGAAATTGCAGATTCCCGCGACGGCAGCTTCACACTTACCGATAACACATCTAACTTTTATTATATGCCGGAGACGGTTACCTCGGGGGCGTATGAATATACTGTAACCATGGAAAACGTGTCCAATATGGCAGGCATGTCGCTTACCAACGGCAAAAGTATTCTTTCTTTCCAGATCGCCAATTGGGAAAAAGGCGGCGCAAGTGTAATCGTCGAATGCAGCGGCTTGTGGATGGGCAACGATTTTGTGCTTAACGTAGAAGGCTCCGTAAACAGCTATACTTCCGCTACTTTTACCGTCCGTCGCTACGCCGACAGCATTCAGCTTTATATCGGCTCAGGCGTCGACGCGATTAAAGTCCTTACGATTACCTCTGACGGAAGCTTTGTGCTGGAGTCGTGTGCAACTCCCGTCGATCAAGGCAGATATGATACCTGCACGGCTAATCAGAAAAGCCAGCTTGCGGCGTTTTTCGGTTCGGGCGTTCAGCACATGGCGGGACTTGCGCGCAACAATGCCGATGCTCAATCCGTGACTTATACGGTTTTCTATACGCTGATTTAAGCTTATTTTGCTTCTTCATACTCCTTATTTTGTCATCGGACGACGGGACGCATTATGTCCGGTTGTCCTTTGACGTTTTAAAATCCGCGACTGAGTTTGTTTTTATGCCGCGGATTTTTATTATTTTTTTGCTTGGGTAATGACTAAATCATTTCGTTGCTTTTAAGGTGCCCGCGAGCGTTAAAAATAAGCCGCGCGGTTAAAGACAATGGGAAAGAAAGCGCAAAGAAACTTAATTCAGATATTGACAAAAGAAATGTATATTTTCATAAATGCGTGAAATAAGGCGAAAACGCTTGTCCCGACAGTCAGGAGAAAGTTTTTTAGATAAGACTTACGGGGCTCGAAAGGGAAATGGTTTCATTTATAAAGCAGAGGAAAACGACAAAAAAGAGGCTGAAAAGAAATGGTGTTTTTAATTTATAAAGACAGGGGGACAAAAAAGTTTAATTTTCAAATACCGCAATGAATATAGCTATGAAAACATTATTATAGTATATAAGCCGAAAAAAAATTTACTTTTGTATAAAACGCGGCACAGGAAAATTATTGTATAAGGCGTTTCGTTTTGCTTTAAAAAATGCAAAAGCCCGTTCGGATAAATCGGGAACGGGCTTTTGCCGGAGTATGAAGAAATGTAGTCTATAGTCAAATTTAATTAATCATTTAATCATGAAGATAATTTCGTTATCGGTTGTTTTCATTTCGTCAAAGGGAATCGCGATTCCGCCTTCGCGATAGGGATTATCGCGGGACGGGGAGAGGGTAATTCCGTTATAAATCGCTTTTCTTTCGTTGCCTTTTACGAATTTCACCGTGATATTTTTGCCTTTTGCGGTAAATCCGATTTCGTGTCCGTCGAATTTATCTGCGGGAAGAACGGGGTCCAGCACGAGTTTGTCTTTAAGGATTTTTACACCCAATACGTCGGCAAACAGTCTTGCAAGGTAAATTCCGCCTCCGCTGGAATAAACGCGCCAGCCGCTTCTGACGGGCACGGAGCCGTCGCGCAGTTTATCGAAGTTTTTGCGGTATTCGTATCTGTCGTTAAAAAGTCCCTCGGAGCTTGAGGAGTAGCAGTTGGATTGTCTGGGCATGGCGTTTCTGACGGTTTCTTTGATGTTTATCGGATTGACCGCCATAAGGCCCCACAGCGCGTCCTCGCTTCTTCCCAATACCGTCATTGCCTCGATGTATCTTATATGCGCGTGTACGTACTGAAGGCTTATTTCTCTGCCTACGTTTGCCGCCTGTTCGGCGCGGACGAATATTTTGCTTACGCCGCCTTCGTATCTTGCGGGTCTGTCCATAAGGCGAACGCCGTCCGGACAGCGCAGATGCTCATCGATAAGCTGCACGTTTTTGTCGGCAAGATTTTTATCGGCCATTCGGGCGATAATGCTTCGGGTAAGGGGCAGAAGTCTTAGGTGGATTCCGCTTGTTTCGTCAAGAGGGTGAAGCATACAGCGCACGTTTTGTTCGTCCATGTAACCGAATCCGGCGATGACCCCGTCTTTTACAAGGTCTTTGTCGAAGGAGTTTTTGATGCGTTTTGCAAAATCGGAACACTTGTTTTTAAGGCTTTCGTCGGGAAGAATGCTTGCAAGGGAAGTAAGCGTCTGGTAGGCAAGCGCCATCGTCCACGAAGAAATGAGGTTTTGCTTTAGAAATGCGTTGACGGGCTGTAAAGTATCGTCCCAGTCGCCGCCCGCGTAAGTGATAAGTCCGCTGTCGCCGATAAATCTGTTCTCTATGCTGTGGAGCGACTTTTCTACCAGACGGGAGAGGGGAAGAACTCCGCCTTGTTTCAATTCTATGTTTTCGCTTAAAAAGCCGTAATCGTGCGTGGCGGCAAGGTAATCTGCAAGCGCCTTAAGCGGCCAGAACACTATGTCGCCGTGGCAGTCGTCCGCCGCGAAAGGATACTCGTCAAACATGAACCACTGGGGCCATTCGCCCTCCGCGTTCTGGTAACGGAACACTCTGGCAAGGATTTTCTTTACCGTCGGGAAATGTCCGAAAGTAAGGAAGAACTCCACGGGACCCTGGCAAACGTCGCGGGTGCCCCATGCGGCGCCGCCCGTTTGTTCCAATCCGTGGGGGGAAGCGTAATGTACCAGACAGTCGTGCGCGTACCAACGCAGGATAAGGTTGAGTTTAGAGGTGTATTCGTCGTTGGGGCTGATGTGCGCCTTAAGCAAAAGACGGTCGTAGAACTCGAAGAAAAGCTCTTTTTCCTTTGCGAAATCGGCAAATTCGGCTTTTGCGGACTTTTTCTCGTCACCCGCTATCGCCATACGGAAAGAGTCGCCGCTTAATTTTACCGAAAGCAGAGTTTCGTTTCTGGATTTTCCGTCGGCAAAGAATATCGAGTCGTCGCCTTGTATTATGTCGCGGTCGAAAACCGCCTCGTAATTAAGCTCGGGGCAGAAGGAAGTTGCGGGACCCGAGGCGGGTTTGAAGCGCAGCACGTTGCCCTCGCGGCTTAAAAGAATTTTTCCGGCGTCTTCGCCCATGACGCACTGCATGGTAAGCATAAAGTCGTATTGCTTTTTGTTAAGAGAAGTTACTTCAACGTTGATAAAAGGCTTGTCAAAGCTGTTGAATACGCGTATTTCCACGACGTCGCCGGGTAACTTGTACAAGTAACGGCAGTAATTAAGCCCTATTTCGAAAAGGCCTGCCGTACCCAGGCGGCGGTATTTTCCGTCAAGCTTGACGTAAACGCGCACGCCTTCCGTCCACTGAGTGTCCAAAAACCCGCGCGAAACCGAAAACAGCTTGTGGAACGACGTGTTTCCTATAATGGTCTGCGAGCATATCATGCCGTACATATAAGAGGTGTTGCTCATTACGTTTTCGGGCAGAGAATCGGGGTCAAAGCCGCTTATGGATATATGACCGTGCGGACGCTGAACCGCGCCTTCTTTGTCAAGAGTCGCAACGTAAGCGCCATCCTCGGTAAAAAAGGAGTAAAGTTTTCCTTTTTCGCGTTCCTCCTCGGTTTTTACGGGATACAGCGCGGCTGTTTCTTCCTCGGTAAAGTTTTCGCTGATAAGGACGTCGCCTATTTCGTCCGAATATTTTACGGGCTTATGAGTTGTGCATTCAAAATCTTCTAAAGCCGCGTAATCCTCTTCGATGCCTGAGGGCATTCCTCCCTCCGCGGCTACGGGAAGGTCGTCGCAGGTTTTGAAGTAAAACGCGAAAGTCCTGTCCTTTCCCGGCACGAATTTTTCGGTGCTTAATGCGATAAAAGGCATTTCGTACTGGTGTACATAACAGGGGAGCTGTTTGTCGATAAGCGCGGGCTTGTTTGTGACGCGGTATTCGCTGCCGAAAAACTGCAGCCCGTCGGTGCTGTATCCCGTTGCTTTAATTCCCAGCGTGCCCGCTGTCAGCACGGGGTGACGGCCGCCCATGTTCTGACGGGAAGAGATTACAAAGCCGTAAACGTCGTCTTTAACGGTGTGACCGAGGTATTGCGCCGAATACAGCTCGTTGTTTCTTACGAAACCCTTGTCGCCCACGCCGATGTCCTGAGTGCAGAGGACGTCGATTTCCTTGTCGCCGCTTGTATAAAGCGTATAATACCAGGCGTAATCGTCGCATCTCAAGGTAAGACGGTAGTCGGTTTCGCCCGCGCGGCCTTCGTAAACGGCGCCTTTGTCGCATACTCCGAAATTGCTTAATCCTTTGCCGTTAAGACGGAAAACGCGCGTAATTACGCCGTTGTCGTATTCTCTGATATAAATTCCGCCAATCGCGCCGTTAGCGCAGTCAGCGACGAAACCGGTGTACATCACGCCGTTTCGGATTATTTCCTTGACGTCGCCCGTGGGCAAAAGCGAAATTTTCAAATCTTTTCCCAAGACAAACTCATCCGAAAAAGTATGCAGCTCTTTAAAATTATCCATAAAAAACTCCTGCAGCAAAAATATGTTTTATTGTTATATTGTTCAGAATTTGCGGTTTTAATATTACGGGCCGTAAGAGCGAAACTTACAGCCCGTTAAAAAGCGTTCAGATTTTTATTTCATGAATACAAGTTCGTGGATGACGATTGTGTATTCCTCGGTGACTGACGACCCGGGTGAGGGGAAAATCAGGAAGCGCATCTCGGGACCCTCGGTAAGGTTGTCTGCGGTAAAGCCGCTCCATTCCCAGGTCTTTTGTTCTCCCGTGCCGGCGTTAAGAGTTTCTTCGTCTGTGCTCGTTTCGATTGCGGCGCTTGCGCCTTCAAGTTTCATTTTGAACGTTACGCCCTCGGGTGCGGTGAATACTACCTTGATTTTGGTAAAGTTTTTAAGATTACCGCTTATCTTGGTGGAAACGTATTCCCATTCGGCTTTGGTGGTGGGTACCGTCAAAGTGGTGGCGCCGTTGTCGACAAGTATGCTTATGTTGCCGTCGTTAGCCTTAAAGCCGGAATTGATGTTGAACGTTTCGCTTGTGCCGTCGTAAACAAGGGGCAGAGAAACCGAACCCTTTTCGTTTACCACAAGTTCGGGATTGGGAGCAAGGTCGGAAAAATAAATTTCGGTAAACGTGATTTCCGCGCTGTAGTCCTTGGTTCCCGGGCCCGCGATAAAGGTAAGTTTGGTCGCGCCTTCCAATGCCTTGTCGTAATCTTCGTAAGTAAGGTCAAATTCGAAAGTCTTGGGTTCGGAAGAAAGTTCTACCGTGACTTCGGACTTGCCTTCGCCGCCCTCGATGGGGGGAAGAGATTCTATTTTGAAAAGAAGTTTGGTAGGCTCGGTCCTCTCCTGGCCGTCGGCAACTACCGTGGCGCCCGACGAATAAGCGGTGACCACAAGCTTTTTGTAAGAAGACAGGTCTTCCGAACCCAAAGCATAGTATATGGAATCGTATTCGGTAAACTTATCTACTTTAACCGTGGATTTAAGATTTTCCAAAGTGCTTTTGTCTTTGTTGACGTAAGCGTAAAGACCCGCGTTGTCGTTTTCGGGACTTACGTCTACCGAGTTGGCGTCCGTCCATCCCGTAGCCTTATCCCAAAGGTCGAGATAATTTCCTCTTTCGGCAGAGTTGTTGTTATTGTTGTTGTTATTGTTGTTGTCGTCCTTGCCTTCATCGGGCGCACATGCGGCAAAAACCGCAAAACACAAAACCAAACTTGCGATCAATGCCACGATTTTTGAAATCTTTTTCATTTCCCTTATATTCCTCCGTGTTTTTATCTTATACTAAATATACCCTGTCTCTTATACACATCTCCGAGCCCACGA